>Ga0164307_10000654_pt1 | contig 15240 bp, 10 predicted proteins | sample Whisoiple_243_MG_FD_110214 | JGI IMG/M metagenome (GOLD analysis project Ga0164307, IMG submission 110214) | Soil microbial communities amended with fresh organic matter from upstate New York, USA - Whitman soil sample_243_MG | ecosystem: Environmental > Terrestrial > Soil > Unclassified >...
ATCCGCCACAGACCAGCGCGAAGAACTCCTCACGAACCTCATACGAGAACACCTTCGGCACGATCAACGCCCCCATCAGGGTCAGCGTTGCTTCGACCGATGGACTCCACCCGCCTGAGAAGTAACAGCATTGCCGGAGCAGTGTGGCTGGTGTGACGGCTGAGCCCTACGCGAGGAACCTGGCGACGTACGGCGCGAACCGCTCGCGCAGCTCATCGAGGTCGAGTCCGACGTCTGCGGCGCGGTAGTCGATGGTGCCCAGCCGACCGCGCTCGTGGCCGGCCAGGTAGTCCGCCATCGCGGCGCCGGCCTCGGCGGTGACGGGCTCGCCGGCCAGCTCGTAGATCCGCTCGGCCATCGCCAGGTCGTCGGCCATGAACTCGTCGAAGCGGACGTCGATCGAGCGCTCCGCCGGGATCGCGTCGCGGTCGGTGACGAGCGAGGTGAGCATCCGGTCGATCCGGTCACCCCAGTAGCGGCCAAGCTCCGCGGCCGGGACCGGAGCCCGGTGCATTCGCGCGGAGTAGGCGACCATCGTCGCCATGGAGATCGTCACCGGCACCGGGTCGCGGTGCGTGACGACCACGGTCAGGCCGGGGAAGACCGCCTCGAGCACCGGGAGCTGCTCCAGGTGCTGCGGCGACTTGAGCAGCCAGCGCCGGCCACCGCGGACGTGCTGCAGCACCTGGAGCTGGGTGCGCAGGTAGCGGTAGTGCGGCGTCTGGTCGTGCGCCAGGTAGTAGTCGCGGAACGCCGGGACCTCGGCGATGGTCTCGAAGAACATCGTGGAGAAGTCGTTGGCGAGGAGCTGGATCTCCTCGTGCACGTGGTCGGTCGTCATCTCGTGCATCAGCGCGAAGTGCGGCATCGCGGCGTTCATGAAGTCGACCGCCAGGTCCGAGCGGGCGCGGCGCGGGTCGGGCTCGACACCGACCTCGGCCGGCATCGGCAGCGGCTCCATGCTCTCCCAGTAGGGCAGCGTCCGGAACGTTGGTCCGGCGGCGAGCAGGTTGTGCAGGTGTGTCGTCCCGGTGCGCGGCAGGCCGGCGATCACGACCGGCGGCACCAGCTCGATCTCGTGGATCTCGGGGTGCCTGGTGAGCAGGTCTGTCAGCAACAGCCGGTTGCGCAGCATCTGCAGGAGCTGGGAGTGCAGGTTCAACCGACCGGGGCCGTCGAGCCCGTCGATGTCGCGCATCGCGGCGAGCAGGAGGTCCAGCCGCTCCTCGTAGTCGCGTGCGCCGAAGTCGCTGAGCCCGGTCTCGGTGCGCGCCTGCTCGTGCAGCGCGGCCGCGTCCAGCGGACAGGCCTCGGCCATGGTGTCCATGAGGCCCCGGATCTCCTCGATATCAGGAGAGAAGGTCGGGTCCTGCAGGTCGTCGAGGTGGATCGGTTCAGACATGGTGCGCACCCTTCTGTCGATGTGACGCCGATTACGTTACTGTCAGTTTCGTAATGACGACAGCCCCCGGTAGACCACGCGATCGGCGCATCGATGCCGCGGTTCTCGCTGCCACGGCCAAGCTCCTCGTCGAGGTCGGGTACGCCGAGCTGACGGTCGCCGCCGTCGCCGAGCGCGCCCGGACCACCAAGCCGGCCATCTACCGCCGCTGGCGCAGCAAGGCGCACCTGGTGCACGAGGCGGCGTTCCCGTCCGACGGCGACGCGCTCGCCGTACCGGAGACCGGCTCGCTCGACGCCGACCTGCGCGTCATGGTCGCCCACGTCGTCGCGATGTTCGCCGACCCGGTCGCGCGCGCCGCCGTACCCGGCCTGATGGGTGAGTTCGCAGCCGACCCGACGCTGCACGCCGCCCTCCTCGAGCGCTTCCAGGCCGGGCCGCTCGGCGCCGCCAGGGCCCGCCTGGCCGCGGCGGTCGACGCCGGTCAGGCCCGCGCGGACCTCGACCCCGACGCCGTCATCGAGGCGATCGGCGGCAGCACCCTCCTCGCCCTCCTCGTCCGCGGCGACGCCGACCTCGACAAGGCCTGGATCGACACCACCACCTCACTCCTGCTGAAAGGCATCGCGCCATGACCTACGAATCCACCGCCGCCTGGCACGAGCTGCTCGACGGACTCCGCGACCTGGACCAGACCTTCCTGGCCGGCGACCGCGCGGTGAGCGGCGAGCGCGCGGTGGCCGACGGGTACCGGATGCTCACCACGATCCTCGGCGTCGGCCTCGACACCTATCTGTACGCCGACACCAGCCGGCCGGCGTTCGTCGACACGGTGACGCCCTTCCGTCGCGACAAGCGCTGGGGCGGCGACAACACCGACTCCTACTACTCGTACGTCGTCCTCGACCCGCGGCGCGGCTACCGGATCACCGGGCAGCGCGGCGACAGCGCCTACTTCTCGCTCACCGTCTACAACGAGCCCTCCCCCGGCGCCTGGTCCGACAAGGTGATCGGCGTCGTCAACGACAGCGACCTGACCTTCGACGCCGACGGTCGCTTCGAGCTGGTCCTCGCACCGCAGCGCCCGGACGGCTACCACGGGACGTTCATCGAGCTCGCCGAGGACGCCTCGGTCGCGCTCACCCGCGACTACCAGATCGACCCGCTGACCGGGCGCCGCGTGCTGTGGGAGATCGAGGGGCTCGAGGAGCCGGACCCGGTCCGACGTACGGACGCCGAGACCGCGCAGGCGCTGCGGTCCACGCTGACCTGGATGCGCACGATGTTCGCGATCGTGCCGCTGTCGGTCGGGGTGCGCAACGACGACGAGCGCCACGACCTCGGCCACGAGATCGCCCAGGTCGCGAACACCTTCGGTGCGCCGTACCAGGTGCCGGACTTCAACTTCGGCTGGTCGGCCACGGACGCCTGCTACTCCTTCGGCAGCTACGACCTCGAGCCCGACGAGGCCCTGGTGGTCACCCACCGGCCGCCGACGTGCCGCTTCTGGAACGTCATCGTGTGGAACCAGTTCATGGCCGGCCACAACGTCACCGACGGGCGGATCTCGATCAACCACGGGACCGCCGTGCCCAACGCCGACGGCACCGTCACCGTGGTGATCGCCCGGTCGCAGCTGGCGCACCCCAACGCGATGACCACCCTCGACCAGCCCTACGGCAACCTGGCCTTCCGCTGGTTCCTCGCCGACGCCGTCCCCGACATGCCGACCGTGGAGCTCGTGAAGATCACCGACGCCCCGACGTCCGTCTCCTGAGTACCTGGCGGCACAATCGCCGCCATGACCACGACGATCCTCCGCGGCGGCCGCGTCATCGATCCTGAGGCCGGGACGGAGACCGTCGCCGACGTCGTCGTCACCGACGGCACCGTCACCGAGATCTCGACGACGCCCGTCCTGGACGGCGACGCGACGGTCGTCGACGTCACGGGTCTCGTCGTCGGCCCCGGCTTCGTCGACCTGCACAGCCACGTGCACTCCATCGCCGGTCAGCGGCTGCAGGCCTTCGACGGCGTGACGACCAACCTCGACCTCGAGGCCGGGCTGATGCCGATCGAGCAGGCGTACGCCGACGCCGCTGCTGCCGGGCGGGTGCTCAACTACGGCTTCTCGGCCTCGTGGTCCGACGCGCGCGGGCAGGTCCTGGCCAGTGTCGTCCCGACCGCCGACTTCGAGCGCTCGGCCGGTCTGCTCGGCAACCTGGACTGGCAGCGCACCTCGTCGCCCGCCGAGCTCGCGGCCTGGCTCGACCTGCTGGAGCGCGAGCTCGCTGCGGGCGCCCTCGGGATCGGCGTCCTGATGGGTTACGCGCCCCGTTCGGACCCCGCGGAGTACCTCGCGGTGGCGCGCCTCGCGGCCGCCGCCGGGGCACCGACGTTCACCCACGTCCGCGAGCTCGTCGAGGCCGACCCGACGACGCCGATCGACGGCTCCCGCGAGGTCGCGATCGCGGCCGCGGAGACCGGGGCCGCCATGCATCACTGCCACGTCAACAGCACCTCGCGACGGCACGTCGACCGGGTCCTGGGCACGCTCGATGCGGCCCGGTCCGCCGGCTCCCGGGTCACGGTCGAGGCGTATCCGTACGGCATGGGCAGCACCAGCGTCGGCGCCTTCTTCCTCGCCCCGGACCGGCTCCCCGCCTGGGGTCTGACGCCGTCCAGCATCGTGATGGTCGGCACCGGGGAGCGCATCGCCGACGTACGCCGGCTGGAGGAGATCCGCGAGCTCGACCCGGGCGCGACCTGCATCGTGGAGTTCCTCGACGAGCGCGACGAGGCGGACCGCGAGCTGCTCCGGCGGGCGCTCGCCTACCCGGACGCGATCGTCGCCAGCGACGCGATGCCGCTGGAGTGGCCCGACCACCGCGCCGACACCCGCGAGTGGCCGCTGCCGCCCGGCGCGTCCACGCATCCGCGCACCTCGGGGACGTTCGCCCGCAGCCTGCGGCTGATGGTGCTCGAGCACGCGCTCTGGGACTGGCCGGAGGCGTTCCGCCGCTGCGCCTACCTGCCCGCGAGGGTCCTCGACGAGGTGGCTCCGGCCATGCGCCGGAAGGGCCGTCTCGCGCCGGGTGCCGACGCCGACCTCGTGGTCCTCGACCCGCGGGCGGTCACCGACCACGCGACAGCCACCGACCCGGTCCGGCCGTCCGGCGGCGTACGCCACCTGATGGTCGGCGGCACCTTCGTGATCAGGGACGCCGAGCTCGACCTGGACGCCTACCCCGGCCGCGCCGTACGCGGGGAGATGCGCTGATCTCTCGCCGCTCGAACGACCAGTCCGCAGAGGATGCCGACGAGACCCACGAGCTGACTCGCGGAGTCGCGCAGCTCACCAGGATCTCCGTTCGTGACCGCCATCCAGAGCACGGCGAGCGAGATCAGGCCGACCCAGGGCAGCAAGCGTAACTCCAGCCTGCGCGGTCGACCTGCCTGCCACAGGTATCCCACCGCGCCGCCCACGACCCAGACGCCGGCAAAGGCGAGCCCGCTCTCCAGCGCCAGCCCAGGCGCAGCCGAGCTCGCGAGCAGGAACGCAACCGGCAACAGCCAAGCCCGTCGCAGAACCTCTGTCACATTGAGCGCGTGTGCGGTCGACCGGTCCCGACTCATCGCTACTTGTACGACCTGGGATTGAAGTACACGGACTTCGTGACGGTGGCGGCACCGTCGATCCACACCCCTCCAGGGACTTGGACCCAGACGATGACGACCGTCACCTTCCACCGATACTGCGCCAGATAGATGGTCCCGTCACGGTACTGCCACTTGCCGTTGGCGCAGCGCCGCTGCGTGACGTAGCGATAGCCCCCGTGGATGTTCTTGTCGACGATCTTGAAGCGGAACGGCGCCAGGCCGTAGATCTCTTCGAGCTGATCCCTGATGTAGCCGGTCGGACCGCTGAGGTCGCTCGTCTTCTGCCACTTCATCCACTTGATATCCGTCCAGGAGATCGAATACCAGTCCCGAAACCTGCTGTCGCAGGCCAGCCCGGTGAGATCGGAGTGGTTGCAGGGATCGAGCGGGTAGGTGTAGCTGTTGTCGTTGCCACCGCGGACGGAGTCCGGGCTCAGGAAGCGTCCGGTGGCGGGGTTGTAGCGCCGCACACCCATGAGGATGAGCCCACCGACGCCTTGGCTGTCGCGCTGCGACTGTCCGAGCCATCCGTAGCGTCCGGACGAGACGGCCCCGAGGCGGATCGTGCCGAACTCGTTGTAGTAGGTGTAGGTGCTGAGCACTCCCGACGTAAGGTCGATGGTCCTGGTGAGGTCGCCGTGGGTGTTGTACATCGGGGCCTGCGAGTTCCCGCTCGAGCCCTGGATTACGGTGAGCTTGCCATCGAGTCCGCGGACGTAGCGGGTCCAGGTGGTGGTCCAGGCCGTGCTCGCGTTGGGCCTGGTCTTGGTCTCGGTCCAGGCGGGGCTGTCCGAGGTGTCGGCGTAGTGGTCGGTGGTCTCGACCAGGGAGATCCCGTTGGTGAGGTTCTTGGTGGTCGACACCCGGCCGAGCGGGTCGAGGGTGAAGGTCTGGCTCGCGTTGCCCTGGGTGAGGGAGGCGACCATGTCGTCCGCGAAGTAGGTCGCGGACACGTTCCCGGCGACGGAGTTCGGGGTGTCCGCCGCTGCCACGGTGGTCGTTCGACCCAGGTCGTCGTACGCGTAGCCGGTGTTGGTGATCCGGTCGGCGCCGTCGTAGGTGCTGGTCGTCGCAGACCCCGTGGTGGTCTGGCAGGCGCCGGCCGTCGTGGGGTTGTAGGTGGCGAGGCTGGTGCGGTTGGAGTCGGCCGTCAGCGTGTACCTGCGGATGTAACAGTCCGTTGCGCCGCTGGTGGTCTTCTGGTCGGTCACCTGGACGAGCCGGCCGCGGTCGTCGTAGTCGTAGGTCTGCTGACGCCCGGTCTCGGTGCCGATCCGGACTCGGCCCGAGACATCGACCTTGTTGTTGTCCGTCCAGGAAACGTAGGTGGACGAGACCACACCCAGGTGCGTGCTCGAGGTCAGGTGCCCGGCGAGATCGAAGGTCGAGTACTCGTCGACCTCCCCAGTCGAGCTGAGGGTCCGCTTCGTCGTCAGCCTGCCGTCAGCGTCATAGGTGCCAGACAGACTCACGCCCGAGACACCCGGGTTGACGCTGGTCGCCAGCCCGCGACGGTCGTTGTAGGCATAGGAGTAGGTGCCCTTGCCGTCATTGACGGTGGCAATCTGACCGGCAGCGTCGTAGCTGGTGGTGGCGGTGTTGCCGCCGCCGTCGCTCTGGCTGGTGACGCGGCCCCAGGTGTCGAATCCGGTGGTCATCGTCATGGTGCCGTCGCTCATGGTGGCGGTCAGGCCGGTGGTGGCGCTGTAGGTCATGCTGGTGGCTGCCACGCTCTGGTCACCGGTGCCGCTGGTGGTGGTTGCGGCCCGGACCTGACGGCCGGCGGCGTCGAACCCCGAGATCCCGGTCTTGGTGGCGCTACCACTCGTGGCGACAGCGCGGGTGGTGGACAGCCCGAGGGAGTACCCCTCATAGCTGGTGCTGGGGATCTGCTGCCCGGTGCTGGGCTGGGCAGCGGGGCCCTCCCAGCAGATCAGGCCCGCCCATCGGGGCTTGCTGCGGCAGTACGAGCGTGTGGCACTCTCGTCGGCCGTGTAGTAGACGGTGTCGTGCCAGCGGACCGGATCATTGGAGGCGACGCCTTGGGGGCTGCGCTCCTGGGTGAGTCGTCCGGCGGTGTCGTAGCGGTAGACGGTCTTGTCCCAGTCCGAACCGTTCTGGGCCAGAATCGCGGTGGGTTGGCGCAGCGTCCAGCCGCTGGGGTCGCCGGTGACCGCCGCGTCATAGCGGTAGCGGGTCTTGGTGGTGTCGTAGAGATGGACCGCCGAGGAGGGCGGCGTGTTCTGGGCGATGGCCCAGGTCCCCGGGGCGGTCTCGTCGGTAGCCGACTCCCTGACCTCGGCGACCAGACCGAAACCGCCGTCGGGGACGTTGGTGGTCGGTCGCGCGGGGACGAGGGAGGCGTCGGCCTCGTCGTCGTACACGTACTGGGTCAGCGAGCGGGCCTGGCGGGAGGTGCCGTCCTCGGTGACGGCTGTGAGCATGGGTCCGTACACCACCTCGGCCCGGCTTCCCTCGGCGTTGTACAGGGTCCAGGTGGCGTAGCGGTCGGCCGCAACCGCGGCGTTCGCGTCGTTGCCGGCACCGTCGGAGATCGCGCGCGCCTTGGCGGCCGGCGTCAGTGTCCAGACGGCGTTGCCGCTCTCGTCATAGCGGGCCGTGTTGATCTGCCAGCTGCCGGTCCCGTTGGACGCCGTGTTGGTGAGTCGTCCGGCCGCGTTCCAGTAGTAGAGCGTCGCGTAGGTCCAGTCGGTCGCCGTGGGCGTCGATGCCGGGACCTTGGAGGGGCCGAACACGGCGGCGCCGGTGTCGGGAGCGTCCGTCGCGGGCTGTCCCCAGGCCGCGGTCTTGGCGGCTGAGAGGTTGGGGAGCCCGTCGCCCTCGGCGTTCAGCTTGAGCCCGTACTTGACGGTCCAGGTGGCGTTCCCGGTCCCGACGGCAGCGTCCTGCTCGCGGGTGATGGTGCTCACGGCGCCATCGGAGTCGTAGTTGATCTGCCACGTCTTCAGACCGGGCGGCGTGATGGACGAGAGCCGGGTCCTGGTAGCCGCGCCGGTGCCGGCGCTGGTGTACGTGTAGGTGGTCTTCAGCGCGCTCGAGCCGTCGGCGACCCGCGGGTCCCAGACCGCCTGCAAGGTGCCGTCGGTGTTGTAGTCGTACTTCGCGATGGTGGTCGACGACATCGCTGCCTCGGCGTCGGGCGCTCCGTCGTTGTCGTGGTCGCCGTCGGTGTCGTTGAGCTTGGGGTCCCAGGCGTGGTAGTCGATGCTGGCGACCCGTTGAGCGGAGGCGACGGTGGTGTAGGTGACCTCGAGTGCCTGGCAGCCCGGGTTCAAGTCCGTCTGGGTGCAGGTGATACCGGCCGGGGCCGGCGCGATGATCCAGGTCGGCAGACCGCTCGCGTCGTAGAAGTAGTTGGTCGTCGACTCAGTCCCGGTGCCGATCGTCGAGGTCGGCGTCCAGCGACCGGCGGTCAGCTTGAAGGTCGTGACCGTGCCACCGGCATCGGCGTAGCTCAAGATCTCGGTCGAGCCGTCGATGCTCACGGTGGCGTCGAGTGCCTTCGCATCGCCGATCGCCGCGAAAGCGCCGGTGAGGTTGGATGCGGCGGGACTGGCGCTCCGGAAGGTGTAGACGGTGCCGTCGGGAGTGGTGAAGAGCAGCGACCCGGTCTCGGCACGCTGATCGGTCACCATGGAGCTGGCCGGTCCCCCGGAGCCGAGGGATGCGCTCCATCCCGGCCCGAACACCGACGAGGCGCCGGCGCCGGCGCCGGGAGCGGCGTTGGACAGATGGGTGCGGGAGACGCCCATGCTGCCGACCGACACATCGGTGGCGCTGGACTCGAACTCGCCGGTGCCGAGCTGAATCGTGCCCGGCCCGACCGATGCGCTCGGCGCGGCGTTACCAGCGGCGTGGGCCGCGACCGTCACCGACCGGGCCGCAGTGGTGTACGTCGTGGAGCCGTCGACGAACTGCGCCCGCACGTAGACGACGGAGGGAATCGTCATGCCGGCCTCGGCTGCGGGACGCCACGTGAGTTCGGACGTGGAGGACAGGAAGCCGGTGTCGTCCACCGTGCCCGCCCAGGCTCCGCCGCTTCCGGTGAAGACCTGCGTGGCGTTGGTCCACGTGCTGCTCGAGCTGGGCCGCCACTGGAACGTCGCAGAGTCCATGCCGGCAGCCGCGGCAGCCTGCAGCGAGATGGTCGTGGCCGCCGTGGCGCCCGAGATCGGGCTGATCAGCTGACCAGTCCCGGTGCCGAACGAGAAGTCGGTCCATCCGCTCGCGAGTCCGGAGTTGGACGTCCCGCGGACCTTCAGGCTGGTCCATCCGCTGGCCGGGATCGTGATCGGCAGGGTGGTCGCGGCACCACTGCCGTTGGCCGACCGGGGCATCTGCACCACGCCGTTCAGGGACCATTCCAGTTGGACTGCGCCAGGGCTGCTGAACGTGCAGGTCATGGTGGACGCGGGGCGCGTGGCGTACCAGTGCGCGTCGGCGAAGCTCGGGCACGAGACCGTGGCCGGCTCTGGCTGGTCGTAGTTCACCGTGACCTTCCGCCACGGCGACCAGGCCCCCAGCGCGGTCCCGTCGTCCGCGGCAGACCGGGCGTAGTACGTGCCGTTCGACAACGGGGTCGTCGGCGTGCACGACGACTCGGTCCCCGACCCCACGAAGCCGGTGGTGCATGACGCGACCACGTTCGAGCCGGCACCGGTGCCGTCGTGCACCTCGATCTTGTACCGCACCAGACCGCCATCGGGATCGATGGCCGCGGTGGTCCATGCCGGCGTCTGGGTCCGCACGAAGACGTCGCCGAGCCATTGCCGGGAGTCGCTCGGGACCGGTGCCGCACCAGCCAACGCCGGCGCACTGCCCGTGAGCGTGAGCTTCGGCGTCAACGACGGATCGCCGGTTGGCGCGGCGACCCCCTCGTAGTACCGCAGCGCACCCTGCGTCTCGTCAGCCGCCGTGACCCGGACGCCGTACGCCGGCGCGCCGTCCGCCCACGCCTGCGCGATGCCGGTGATGTCCCACGATTCCCAGCCAGCAGCCGAGCAGTGCGCGTCCTGCGTCGCTACCGACTCACCCGCCGTGGTGACAGACGGCTGGGTCGCCCAGGTCGTTCCCGACCCCCAAATCGACGTCGCGCGCTGGACCTTCAGCGCCTGCGGCGCACAGCCCGACCAACCGTTGTTGTACAAGGAGAACTGGGCCGACTCGATGTGCTCGCCACCGGAGAAGACGGTGGAGGCATCGAAGCCGACCAGCGAGCGGTAGGCATTCGTGGTGGCGGACCCACCGCCGACCATCAGGTACGGGGTCGAGGGACTGTTGATCACGATGGAGGCCGATGCGCTCACCGTGTAGGTCGGGTCGATCGTGACCGGGTAGGTGGTCCCCGGGTCGGAGAGGAACTCCGGGTCGGGCGAGAGCTCGACCCGAGACCGGCCACCACCGGCAGCCCCCACATCGACGTCGACCGGGACCGGCTTCGCCTCAGCAGCCGTGGCCCGATCCGTCGGATCACCCGACGCGTCCCACATCATCGGCTGCGGCGCGCTCACCAGCTCCTCACGACGCGTCGTGATCGAGAGCGACCCGTCCTTCATCTCCGACAGGCTCGCCCCATCGGTGTCGACCAGCACGGGCAACGACAACGGACCAGTCGGCGCCTGCCGCAACACCACCGAGTGCGAGAAGCCACCCGGTCGCGCCTCGACCACTAGGTCACCGTGTGGCACCACGTCCGGATAGGTCAGCGTCGACCCCTTGACCTCCGGAGCTGGGAGCGGGTCGGGCCACGACCACGACAGCTCCTTGCCGTCCACATCGCGCATCAACGCCAACGGCCCATCGCCACCACCGGAGAAGCTCACATCCCCCAGCGCCGACGCCGGCTGCCACCGCGACCCGTTCTTCTTCACGGTGGTGTCGATCGGCGACCACTTGCCGGTCTCAGGGTCCTGGGCACGCACCGGTCCGGCCGAAGCCTCCGTAGTCCACGTCCCGTCGGCATTAGCGAACACCTGCGTCGTCGGCGTGCGCTGCGACAGGTCCTCGACCCGCTTGCCCACCTTGCGCGCGGCCTGCGCCGCCGTCGCCGAGTCCGGCATGTCCCGCGTGCCATCGCCGTCACTGTCCAACCCAGCCAACGGGTCGGCCTTCGTCGCGGCGGTCGCCGTCGCAGTCACCACCGGCAGCTGCGCCGCCGACAACCCCAGCCCGAAGACCAGCGCCGAGAACACGAGAGAGACAGACCGACGAGACCGCACAGCAACAACCTCCGAAGACATACGCCCACAGCAGCCGCGCAGTCGCGGATGCCTTGCAGAGATTCGGGGTTCGTCGGCCACAGCGTCCACGGCAGGCGTCCCTTGACGAATACAAATGCCGCATTGTTGTCATGCACGTATCAAACGGACGCGCCTTGTCGTATTGGCCCGATCCGAGCCGACCAGGCCAACCGGCAGGATGGCGGCCATGGGAGACGACAGCGTGACGGCGCCCCTGCGTCGAGCCCTCGCAGACGCGGGCCGGACCGTCCGACGCGCCGACCTGGCCATCGCCTACTGCGGCATCGTCGCCGCGCTGACCGTCGTCCTCAACGTCATCGACCCGGAGGACAAGCAGCGGATCATCGCGGAGACCAGCTCCAACCTGGCCAACCTGCGCGACCACCCGGTCCAGTCCCTGCTGGCCAGCGCGTTCGTCGTACCGCGCCCGATCGGGCTCGTCCTGGTCGCGATGCTCCTGGTCGTCCTGGCCTATGTGCAGCGCTTCATCGGCCGGGCAGCTGCTCTGGTGGTGGGCCTGTCCGGGCACGTCGGCGCCACGATCATCGTCGCCACCGCGTTGGAGAGCGGGATCTTCCACGAGCTCGTCGACCCGTCGGTGCGCACCGCCACCGACGTCGGCGTGAGCTACGTGCTGGCGTGCTCGATGGGTTTCCTGACCTTGTTCGTGCCGGGGCGGCGTCGTTGGCTGTGGTGCGCGGGCCTCGCGACCTACTGGCTGCTGCCCGGTGCGTTCGAGCGCTCCTTCACCGCTGCCGGGCACGCCGCAGCCCTGTCGATCGGCTGGCTGATGGCGTTCGTCTGCTGGCGTGCGGTCACGGCCCACCTCCGTCACCTCGGTCAAGGGCCGGAGTGGCGCGCCTGACTGGTCTCGACCTCGCCGTGCCGGGCCAGGCTGATCGCGCCGCCGACCGAGACGACGAAGCCGAGCAGGGCGACCCAGCCCCAGCCCGGACGGGTGTGGTCGCCGAGCAGCAGGATGCCGACCAGGGCGGGGGCGACGGTCTCGCCGACGACGAGCGGTGCGGTCGCCTGGGTCACGCTGCCGCGCTGGAGCGCGATCGAGTAGGTCAGCATCGCCACGATGCCGGCCACGATCAACGCGTACGTCGCCGGGCTGGTCAGCAGCGCGTCGAGGTCGCCCGGCAGCATCCGGGAGGCGACCGCCGTCGCACCGAAGGCGAGCCCGGCCACCGCACCGAGTCCGAAGGCGCCCCGCACTCCGGGCACGCGAGCCAGGGGTACGGCGACGAGCGCCAGGAGGACCGCCACGACGAGGACACCCCAACGCTCGGCGTCGCTCACGTCCACACTGCTGTCCTCGGCCGCGGAGGCGCCCACGAGCACCAGCCCGGCGACGACGACCCCGAGACCGATCCGGTCGGAGCGCTGCAGCGGCATCTTCAGGAAGATCGCCCCGAGCACGGCCGTGATGGCCAGGAAGCTGGCGACGACCGACTGCACCACGAAGAGCGGCAGCACGCGCACCGCGACGAGGGACAGCAGGAAGCCCACTCCGTCGAGCCCGACCCCGAGCAGGTAGCGCCACGAGTGCAGCAGCCGGATCAGGAAGCGGGGGTCGAGTCCCTCGGCGTCGGGGACGCTGCGCGCGGCGATCGCCTGGAAGATCGACCCGAGGGCGTAGCAGCACGCGGCCGCGAACGCCGTCAGGAGACCCCATGCCACGCGCCGACTGTATCCGTCGCCGCGCTGACCAAGACCCGATCAGTCCGGCACACTGGGCCCATGCGGCCAACCCGACGAGTCGTGGGCCGCCTCACCATCCTGGACGTCGTCGACGGAGCTTTCTTCGCCTACAGCTCAGCCGCTGCACTGTGGTTGGCCTACCTGCTGCTCCGCGACGGAGTCAGGCCGGGATGGCCCGCGCTGCTGCTCGTCGTCTTCTGGGTCTTCTTCAGCTATCTCGTCCTGCCCCGGCTGCACCGGGTCCTCACGCACGTCTACGTCCCGGGCTACTTCATCGGACGCACCAGGACGAGCGACGGACTGCTCGGGGACCCGGTCAACCTGGGGCTTCGCGGAGACGAGGGCGCCGTGCACGTCGCCATGTCCGGGGCCGGCTGGACCCGCGCCGACGACCTCGGCCTGACGTCAGGACTGCGGATCGTGACCTCGACCCTGCGACGGCGCAGCTATCCCGAGGCGCCGGTGAGCCCGCTGCACCTCTTCGACCGCCAGCAGGACTTCGCCTACCAACGCGAGGTCAAGGGGAGCCCGCTGCGGCGGCACCACGTGCGGTTCTGGCGCTGCCCCGAGGGCTGGCTGCTGCCCGGCGGGTTCGCCGTGGACTGGCTGGCAGCAGGCACGTTCGACCGCAGCGTCGGGCTGTCCCTCTTCACCCTCCAGGTCACCCACCGGATCGCCGAGGACACCGACGTCGAGCGCGACCACATCGTCTCGACGGTGCGAGCGGCCTCGCCGACGGTCGGGGTCGACGTCATCTCGAACTTCTCGTCCGGCTACCACGCCCGCAACGGCGGTGGCGACCGGATCCTGACCGACGGGGACCTCCCGATCCTCGACGTACGACGACTTCCGTCGCCTGCAGACGCGGCAGTGGTCCGCACGGACAGCCGTGACCGCCGCCCCTGGCAGACGGTCTTCGGCGTCGGGGTCGCCCTCACTCGTGGCGTGGCCTACCTGGCGACCATCGTCGTGCTGCTCGTCGATCGTGACCCGGACCTGTCCCTGGTCGTGGTCCTGGCCGTCGCCGCGGTGATCGACCTGGGCCTGGCGTTCGCCGTACTGGCCGGCCGTAACTGGGCCAGGCTGGTGTTGATGAGCGCCTGTGCCATCACGGTCGCGACGTACTTCGTCTCCAGCGTCGGCACCGAGCACCAGCGGGTGGGACTCGGGGAGCTGCCTGCGGTCGGCGGCAGCATCCTGGTGCTGCTGGCACTCTCGAGCCACCGAGCACGCGAGTACGCCGCCCGGAGGTCCACGCGAGGAGGAACGCCATGACCGGCCGACGCATCAGTGGCACCGGGCCCGTCGCGCTCGTGACGATCGGCGTCGTCGCTGCCTTCCTCTACGCCAACTTCCTCATCGACTGGGTCCTGAGCGACTTCACCGGGATGGGCCAGATCGTCAGCTACCTCGAGGCGCCCGGCGAGCCGAACGCCATGCTGCTCCGCGTCACCGACGTGATCTGTGCCGTGCTCGTCGTCACCCTGCTGCCCTGGGTGCGTGCCGGACTGCGCCCCGGCGTGTGGCGTGAGCTCGTCGTCTGGGGCACGGTCGTCTTCGCCCTCGGTGCCGCGATCGCCGCGTTCGTGCCCGCGCCGTGCGGGCCGGGCGTGACTTGCGACGGTGCGGGCCAGCAGCTGCAGACCACCATCCACGACGGCAGCAGCATCGCCTCGGACACCGCGCTGTACGCCGGGGTCGCGGCCGCCTGGTTCGCCACCCGGGCGACCGGTCCGCGCTGGTTCCACCGCAGCGCCTGGTGGGTCTTCTGGTTGGGCGGCGTCGTGTCCAGCATCCTCTTCGAGCTCTTCAACACGACCGCGGACCCGGGCTGGGCCGTCGGTGTCAGCCAGCGCGTCCACATCCTCTTCATCAGCGTGTGGATCGTCTGCCTCGGCGTCTTCGCCGCCACCGAGGGCGTCGGACCCGGTACGAAACGGGTGAACTCGTCGCCCGGCCGGACGTCATAGGTTCGAGTCCAACGCCGACCGCGCCCCAGGAGCTGAGGTTTCGATGACCGACACCCTCGTGCCGACGAGACCCGAGGTGGTCGGCAGACGCCCGGTCGACGACCGCTGGCCGGACCGGTTCGCGGGCGCCATGCTCGTCGCCACGGTGTTCGTCACCGTGGTCGCGCTGGTCCCCGCATGGCGGCACTACTTCCGCTCGTCCGACGACGTCGTGTCGCTGCTGACGCTCCCGATCGTGCCC
>Ga0164307_10000657_pt1 | contig 15220 bp, 16 predicted proteins | sample Whisoiple_243_MG_FD_110214 | JGI IMG/M metagenome (GOLD analysis project Ga0164307, IMG submission 110214) | Soil microbial communities amended with fresh organic matter from upstate New York, USA - Whitman soil sample_243_MG | ecosystem: Environmental > Terrestrial > Soil > Unclassified >...
GACCGCGAACGGCACGGCGATCAGGAAGATCTCGCCGAAGGCCTGGCCGAAGGCGTGCTCGAAGACCGCACGCACCGGGCCGGGCAGCGTGGACAGGTCCGGGACGGAGTGGCTCTCGCTGCCGGAGCTGTCGATGCCGATCGCGGCCAGGCCGCTGGCGACCTTGTCGGCCACCTGGTAGCTCAGCACCGCACCCAGGGCGGAGATCCCGATCGAGCCACCCATGGAGCGGAAGAACGCCACCACAGCACTCGCCGAGCCCATGTCGGACATCTTCACGTTGTTCTGCACCGAGAGCACGAGGTTCTGCATGGTCGCGCCCAGGCCGACGCCGAGGATCGCCATGAAGCCGCCGACGGCGACCAGGCTGGTGGTCTCGTCGATGGTGCCGAGCAGGCCGAGGCCGATGACGACCATGACCATGCCGCCGACCAGGTAGCGCTTCCAGAGGCCGGTCTCACTGATGATGCGACCCGTGATGACACTGGAGATCGAGAGGCCTCCCACCATCGCGATCGACATCAGACCGGCGTGGGTCGGGCTCATCCCGCGCGCCGTCTGGAAGTACTGGCTCAGGTAGACCGTCGAGCCGAACATGGCGACGCCGATCATGATCGATGCCGTGGTGGCGAGGGAGATGGTGCGATCCTTGAAGAGGTAGACCGGGATGATCGGCTCGACCGCGAACTTGGCCTCGACGTACACCGCGGCGGCCAGGATCAGCAGGCCCCCGACCACCATGACGACGGTCGTGGTCGACGCCCAGGCGAAGTTGTTGCCGGCGAGCGAGACCCAGATCAGCAGGGTCGAGATGCCCGCGATGATCAGCGTGGCCCCGAGGTAGTCGATGTGCACCGGGCGCTTGATGACCGGCAGGTGCAGCGTCTTCTGCAGGAGGAAGAATGCGATGACGGCGAACGGCAGGCCGATGAAGAAGCAGCCGCGCCAGCCCAGGGCGGAGTCGACGACCACGCCACCGATGAGCGGGCCACCGACGGTGGCGAGGGCGAACGTCGCGCCGAGGTAGCCGGAGTAGCGGCCACGCTCACGCGGCGACACCATCGTGGCGATGACGACCTGGACGAGCGCAGTCAGGCCGCCGACGCCGAGACCCTGGACCACCCGGGCACCGATCAGCACCTCCATGCTGGGGGCGAACGCCGCCACCAGTGAGCCGAGGGTGTAGATCACCAGCGCCGTCTGCACCAGCAGCTTCTTGCTGAACAGGTCCGCCAGCTTGCCCCAGATCGGCGTGCTCACGGTCATCGCGAGCATGGTCGCGACGACGACCCAGGTGTAGCCGGTCTGGCTGCCGTGCAGGTCGCTGACGATGCGGGGAAGCGCGTTGGACACGACGGTGCTCGAGAGCATCGCCACGAACATGGCGAGGAGGAGGCCGCTGAGTGCCTCCAGGATCTGGCGGTGGGTCATCTCCACGGCCGGAGCGGCAGCGGAGGGTACGACGGGGGCGGGTGACGCCTGGGACACGGAAGCTCGATTCACGATCGGTAGAAGGTTGCCGACGGCAACTATATTCCCGGATCGTTGCCGTCATCAACTAAATCTGGTGTGCGGCGGAGCACAGCAAAGGGGGGCACCGTTGGGGTAGTCCCTCACCTTCTGGCTGCCCGTGACGGCGTGTCGACAGCCAGAACGTGAGGGACTATCCCAACGATCAGGCCCCGACGTTGCGATGAAGGGGGTCAGTCGCGGTCGCGACCGAGGGCCTCGGAGAGCTGGGCGACCAGGTCGTCGCTGGGCGACGCGGCGCTGCGGTTGCTCTCCTCGAGCTGGGCGAGCAGCTCGGCCCGGTGGACCTTGAGCGAGCGTGGTGCGTCGATGCCGATCCGCACCACGTCGCCGCGCACTTCGAGCACCGTGATGGTGATGTCCTCACCGAGGACGACGCTCTCGCCAGCGCGACGGCTCAGAACCAGCATGTACACACCGTAGCCCGCCCGACCCGACGAGTCCTGGTCAACGACCGGATGGCGGCCAGATGGACACCCGGTCGCATCAGCCCAGCAGCGGTGCCGCGACCGGGAGGCCGGACTCGTCGAGCACGACCTGACCGGCCTGCCGCGTGACCGGGTTGACGAGCAGCGGGGCGGCCAGGTTGGCGGTCGTGTCGTGGAGGCCGGCGCCGGCGTTGAGGATCACCAGCACCAGCACGTCGGCGGCCGACTCGATGCCGAGGTCGGCGACGACGTCGTCACCGACCTCGGGCGCGTAGTCGGGGAAGAACGCCGCCGGCGGGACCACCAGGAAGCGCAGGCCCGGCTCGTCGAGCGAGATCAGGCTGCACAGGTCACTGGCCCCGTCGAGCTGGACCAGCGCGAAGCGCTCGTGGCCCGGGAAGCCCACCAAGGGGCGCACCATGTCGATCACGGGGATCTCGAGGGGATGCTGCTCCGCCACTGTGCCTCCTCGAGCTCCGTCCGGGACGGCCATCATGTCAAGGGCCGAGGTCGCGGTCATCGCAGGTAGTCCAACAGGCTCGGCTGCAGGACGCGGGCCGTCGCACCGAGCGCCGCCTTGTAGGCGACCTCCCGGAGGCTCAGCTCGACGGTCGCCTTGGCCAGGTCGACGTTCTCCACGTTGGACAGCGCGTTGGTCAGGGTCAGGGTCGCGTCGTCGGCGACGCTGCGGGCGTTCTCGACCCGGACCGTGCGGGCCCCGATCTCGGAGCGCACGTTGACGACCCGGTCTCCGTCGTCCTTCAGCTTGCCGATCGAGCTCTTGATGACCGTCGTGTCGCCGCTCTTCAGCGCAGCTGACAGGTCGGCGAGGTGCGTGAAGACCGAGACGCCGTCCGCTCCCTCGAAGACGTCCGGCCCCTCGACGTCGATCCGAATCTGCTGACCGTCGGCGATGGTGCGGACCACGCCGGTGCCGGTGCCCATGGCGGGCGGGTCGATGACGTCGCCGTTCTCGTCGTACGCCGCCGTACGGGTCGTGATCCCGCCGAAGAGCGGCCGATCGAGGTACCGCGCGTTCGCGGAGCTGATCAGGCCGGACCGGATCTGGTCGACCTCGGTGGCCAGCGCGGCTCGCGCGTCGGAACTCATCGCACCGGTGTTGGCGCCCTGGAGGGCGAGGTCGTGGGCCCTCGTGATCTGGGACGCCATGCTGCCGAGCGTGGTGTCCGTCTGGTCCAGCCAGCCGATGGCGTCGTCGGCGTTGCGGACGTACTGCTGCTGGCTCGACAGCGACGAGCGGAGCCGCATGGCAGTGGTCGCGCCCGTCGGGTCGTCCGACGGACGGTTGATCAGGCGACCCGTGGTCAGCTGCTCCTGGGACTTGGCCACCCGGTCCATCGCGGTCTGCATGCCGGCGAACGACTGGCGGCTCATCATGTTCTGGGTCATCCGGCTGAGTGTCATCGGGGTCCCCTCGAAGTTGTGAGGCGGAGGAGCGGAGCGGAGGAGGCGAAGAACTTCGTGGGGTGATTCATCTGCCGACCACCCCGGTGCGGTTGATCAGCGTGTCGAGCATCTCGTCAACAGTCGTCATGACCCGCGCCGCCGCCTCGTAGGAGCGCTGCGCCATCAGCATGTTGACGCTCTCCTCGTCGAGGCTCACGCCCGTCTGCTGCTCACGGGCGGCATCGACCTGCGTCGTCATCGTGGACTGGTTCGCGGCCAGTCGCTGCACGGTCGCGACGGCGCTGCCGAAGCCGTTGACCAGGCGCTGGTAGCCGTCCTGGATCGTGATCGAGTCGGCGAGCTTCGCCGCGTTGCCGGTGTCGTTGTTGGGGGTCGGGAGGGCCGGCGGGGTGGCCCCGATCGAGGAGACCGCGATCTTGGAGCGGTCGGTCACGACGACCCGCAGGCTGCCGGCGAGGTCGTCGGGGTCGGAGGAGTGGAAGAACTCGCCACCCTGGGCGCCCGCGGCGTCGAACCCCAGAGCGTGCGCGTCGTTGAAAGCCGTGGTGAACTGCTCCACCAGGGCGTCCAGGTCCGCGGCATAGTCGGGGAGCACGTGGTCGATCAGCTCGACGCTGGCGGCGAGCTGGCCACCCGACGGTACGACCGGGTCGTCGACCGAACCGTCCGGCTGCGTCAGCGAGAAGGCGACGGCCGAACCGTCTGCCGTGCCGTCGGCGGCGATGCCGGCCGAGACCTCGAGGGTCGCCGCGTCCCGGCCGCTGACCAGTGACGCACCGCCGAGCGTGATGTCCATGGTGCCGTCGGCCTGGGGGGTCGCGGTGGCGCCGGTCAGCTCGGAGAGCCGCAACGCGAGCTGGTCGCGGGTGTCCATCAGGGTGGCCGTGTCGCTGCCGCCGCCGCTCGAGGCCGAGATGCTCCGGTTGGTGTCGGCCAGCTGCTGGGCGACGGTGTTGATCTCCTTGACCGTGGCCACGACCCGAGCACGCTGGTCGCCCATCTCGTCCTGGAGGTTGCGTGACTGCGTGTTGAACGAGTCGGCGACCAGGTTGGCGTTGGCGAGCACCTGGCTGCGGGCGGCGTCGCTGTTCGGGGCGTTGTTCAGGTCGTCCAGGCTCGTCCGGAACGTGTCGACGGCCTTGGCGACACCCGTCGTCGACGGCTCGTTGATCCCGGTCTCGACCCGCGACATCGCGGCGGCCTTGGTGTCGAGGTAGGTCAGGCGTCCGTGCTCCCGACGCACCCGGGCGTCGAGCAGCGGGTCGACCATGCGCTGCACACCGGAGGACTGCACGCCGCTGCCGATCTCGTTGGAGCGTGACCAGACTGCCGGCGCCGCGGCGGCGCCGACCGTCTGTCCCACGACGCGACGGCGGACGTAGCCGTCCGTGGACGCGTTCGCGATGTTCGTGCTCGCGATGTCGAGCGCGGACTGCTGGTAGCGCAGCGCCGACAGCGCGGTATTGATCGAGGAGAAGGCCCCAGCCATGTCACAAGCTCCAATCTAGGACTGCGCTGCGCGCATCGCCGCGGGCAACCGAGCCGGCGGCCGTGTAGGTCGCGGCACCGTGGTCGATCCCCAGGAGGGTGTCCTGGGTGGCCCGCAGGCCGGCGACGATCAGTGCACGGTTGGTCTGCGCCACCCGGGCGATCTCGTCGGTGAGTGCGAGGAAGTTGTCGCGGTGCTCGATGAGGATGGAGTGCCACGGCTCGGCCGCGGCGTCGATGAGCTCACCGAGGGAGGAGTTGGGGGCGAGGTCGACGGCGTCAGCCGCCTCGTCGGCGGCGACGGCACGCATCACCTCCATGTCGCGCAGCGCGGCGGAGGCCGCGTCCACGTCGTTCGCGGCATTGGCGAGCCAGCGGGTGCGGCCCGTCGACATCACCATCGCTTCCAGCTCCAGGCGATAGAGCAGGGCCTCGAGGAGCTCGCGCTCTCGCCAGAGGACCCAGGTCAGCTTCTCCACGTCACTCCCAGGATGCGTATCGGTGGTCCAGACCAGCCGCTCGGATCGGCGGTGGTGTCAGGGAGCCCATCGGCGCGTTCCGGCGCCATCCTGAGGAAAAGAGGTGCGGAAGATCCCGCCCGAGCGTGAACTTTCTCGTCTAAACCTGTTTGTGACCAGGGTCACCATGCGCTGGAGGTAAAACGTTCAAGGAATCCACAAGATTAGCGGACACGTCAGTCCGTGAAATGCACAATAAACGTCGTGACCCATTACAACGACGTCCCGTCGGGCTCCGAGGCGTTGATCGTGGTGCACGTGCCCCTGGTCGGCCACATCGTTCGAGAAACGATGGCCAGGGTCCCGTCTCACGTCGATCGCGACGACCTCAGCTCGGCCGGCCTGACCGCCCTCGTGCAGGCGGCCCACTCCTACGACCCTGACCGCGGGGTGCCGTTCAACCGGTACGCCAGCACGCGCATCCGCGGCGCCATCCTCGACGAGCTCCGGAGCATCGACTGGGCCTCGCGCTCGGTACGGCGCCGCGCCCGCGAGCTCGACGCCACCCGGTCCCATCTGGCGACCGTCCTCGGCCGCACGGCGACGACCACGGAGCTCGCCCAGGCCTCCGGGATGAGCACGGATGAGATCGCCGCGAACGAGGACGACGTCGCCCGCGCCCAGGTGCTCTCGCTGCACGCCTCCGAGGACGACTCACTGGGCGCCCGCCTGGTCAGCAGCACGCCCTCGCCCGAGGCGCAGCTGGAGCACCGCGAGCGACTGACCTACATGACCGAGGCCATCGCCGAGCTCCCCGAGCGGCTGCGCCACGTCGTGGAGCAGTACTTCATCGCCGAGCGGCCGATGGCGGAGATCGCCGCCACCCTCGGTGTGACCGAGTCCCGCGTCTCGCAGCTGCGGGCGGAGGCACTCGTGTTGCTGCGCGATGCGCTCAACAACGCGCTCGAGCCGGACCTGGTGCCCGAGGCGTCCCGTCCCGGCGGAGCGGCGGCCCGACGGCGCGAGGCCTACTTCGCGGCCGTAGCCGCTCGGCACGCGGCCGGGATCCGCTCCTACGCGCACGATCGTGGAGCAGTGAACGCCAGCGCCTGACACGCAGCAGACCAGCACCAGTCCCACGCCTGAGGGGATCGCCGCAGAAGTTTCCGAGATTTCTGCGCCGATCCCCTCAGGCGTTCTCGCAGCCCGCCGATCTAACCGGCGCAGGAGCCCACGGACGGGCTCCCACCGACTCACCTCCAGGAAGGAACCCATCATGAGTCTCCGCATCAACCAGAACATCGACGCCCTCAACTCGTACCGCAACCTGTCGGTCACCCAGGGCCAGATGAGCAAGTCGCTCGAGAAGCTGTCGAGCGGCTACCGCATCAACCGCGCCGCTGACGACGCTGCCGGTCTCGCGATCTCCGAGGGCCTGCGCTCGCAGGTCGGCGGCATCAAGGTCGCGGTCCGCAACGCCCAGGACGGCGTGTCGGTCGTGCAGACCGCTGAAGGCGCCCTGACGGAGACCCACTCCATCCTCCAGCGCATGCGCGACCTGTCCGTCCAGGCCGCCAACGACAGCAACGACACGAACTCGCGGACCGCGATCAAGGCCGAGAACGACGCTCTGGCGTCCGAGCTCGACCGCATCGCCACGTCCACGACGTTCAACAACGTCAAGCTGCTCGACGGCAACTACACCAACAAGAACTTCCAGGTTGGCTACGGCACGGGCACCACGGACTCCATCGCTGTCAGCATCACCCAGACCGGGTCTGCGGCGGCGTACAACACCTACGCCAACGGTGCGGCTTCCACCACTGCCGCTGCCGCGACGTTCACCCTCGGCGCCGTCACCGCCACGACCGGCACCCTGGTCGCCAGCACCGACGCCAACAACATCGCCGGTCAGCTCAACAACGACTCCGCGTTCAACGACAAGTTCACCGCGGCTGTCGACACCAAGGGTGGCCTGGTCATCGCGGCCAAGGACGCTGCCGTGACGGGCACGATCGTCGTCACGGGCACCGGCCTCGCCGGCACCAGCACCCCGACCGCGCAGGCTGCTGGCAGCAGCGGCTTCACGTCCGGCAACCTCGGCGTCAGCGGCCTGCTGCTCGACACCGCGGCCAACGCCAAGGCGTCGACCGACAAGCTGGACACGGCGATCAAGTCGGTCTCCACCGCCCGGGCAAACCTCGGTGCGCTGCAGAACCGGTTCGAGCACACCATCAACAACCTGTCGGTGACCCAGGAGAACCTCTCGGCCTCCGAGAGCCGCATCCGCGACACCGACATGGCCAGCGAGATGATGAGCTTCACCCGCTCGCAGATCCTCTCGCAGGCGGGCACCGCCATGCTCGCGCAGGCCAACCAGGCTCCGCAGGGCGTCCTGTCCCTGCTGCGCTGATCTCGTCGGCTGGTCGGTCGGAGACCGACCAGCCGCCGGCACCTGGTCCCCGGGGGGTGTCTGACACTCCCCGGGGACCGTCTGGGCATCCAGACCCTTTCACCGTCTCTCCAGGAGGAATCTCGTGGCCAGCAGCAGCATCAGCGGTCTTGCCAGCGGTCTCGACACTGCGAGCATCATCGACCAGCTCATGCAGCTGGAGGCGGTGCCGCAGACGAAGCTGTCGACCCAGAAGACCACCGAGAACGCGGTCATCACGTCGTTGCGCGCGCTCAACACCGATGCCGCTCTGCTCACGAGCAAGGCCGCCGCCCTCGCCAAGCCCTCCACCTGGCAGACCCTGCAGGGCACCACGACCGGCACCGGCGTCTCGGTCGCCGTGACCGACAAGGCCACCGCCTCGTCGTTCTCGTTCACCGTGGACCGCCTGGCGACCACCCACCAGCTGGGCTTCGCCTCGGCTGCCGGGCTCACCGACGTCGTCGCCGGGTCCTCGATCAAGATCACCGGCAGCGACGGGGTCGTGCACGACGTGGCCACCGGGGGCGGGACGCTCCAGGAGCTGGTCACCGCGATCAACGGGTCCACCGCGGACACCGGGGTCAAGGCCACCGCGGTGCGGGTCGCCGACGGCAGCTACCGGCTGATCGCCGAGTCGGCGAAGACCGGGGTCGCCTCGGCGTTCACCCTGACCAAGGGCGACGGCACCGACCTGCTCGGCGGCGCGGCCGTCCGGGCCGGAGCGGACGCCCAGATCAGCCTGGGCCTCGGGATCACGGCGACGTCGACGACCAACACCTTCACCGACATCGCCCCCGGCGTCAGTGTCACCCTCGCCGCCAACGCGACGGTCGGCGGAACCGGCACGGTGACGGTCGCACAGAACCCGTCCTCGATCGCGGCCTCCATCTCATCGCTGGTCGACCAGCTGAACAGCATGTTCACCAACATCGACGCCTCGACGGCCGGCAAGACGAGCACCACCGCGGCCGGCGTGCTCTCCGGCGAGAGCACCGCCCGCACGCTGCGCGACCAGCTGCTCCGCACGGTCTTCGGCGACAGCACGACGTCGATGGCGACGTACGGCATCCAGACCGACCGCTACGGCAAGATCTCGTTCGACTCGGCGACGTTCACGAAGGCGTACACCGCGGACCCGGCGGGGGTTGCCGCCAAGTTCACCACGGGCGCGACACCGGAGACCGACGGCTGGGTCGCGCGCGTGGCGACGGTCGCGAAGAACGCCAGCGACACGACCACCGGCACGCTCGCGTCGGCGATCACGGGCCACACCAGCAATGTCGACCGCCTGACCAAGAGCATCGAGGACTGGGACGGACGCCTCGCGCTGCGTCGTACGTCGCTCGAACGGCAGTACACCTCGCTCGAGACCGCGCTCTCCAACCTGCAGGCCCAGAGCAGCTGGCTGTCCGGCCAGATCGCCAGCCTCCCGTCCTACTCCTGATCTCGCCGCACCCGCTCGTCCGCCCCTCATCGTGACCATGGAAGGAACACCGATGACGACTCTCAACCCGCGCGACACCTACCTTGCCGCCTCCGTCTCGACCGCGACCCCCTCGCAGCTGCTCGTCATGCTGTACGGCCGCCTGGTCCTCGACGTCCAGCGTGCGACCGACGCCCTGCGTCGAGGTGAGCCCAGCCAGGCCCACGAGCCGTTGCTGCACGCGCAGGAGATCGTCCTCGAGCTCAACGCCAGCCTGGACGTCACGTCGTGGGAGGGCGGCGCCGGACTGGCCTCGCTGTACGACTACCTCCACCACGAGCTGGTGAAGGCGAACATGGCCAAGGACCTCAAGGCCGCCGAGTTCTGCCTCCACGTCGTCACCGTCCTCCGCGACACCTGGACCGATGCCGCCGGCTCGTTGCTGGCGCAGTCAGCATGAGCACCCCATGAACGACGACCGGCACCACCTGCACTGGGCGACCGCGCTCGACCGGCTCGAGCTCGAGGTGATCCTCGCCGAGCGAGCACTCGAGGACCCGACCCGTCCGGCACCGGACCCGTGGGACGAACCCGCCCTCCAGGGTCCGATCCCCGCGGACCTCCGCGACCGTGCGCTCGACCTGCGCGAGCGACAGCACCGTGTGCGGGTCGCGATGACCACGCTGCTCGGGACGATCGGCCGCCAGCACGACTTCGCGAACCGCGTGGACCGCGCCACGCGGGCTCCGGCATCGGCGATCTTCCTCGACGTCACCGCCTGACAGTCCGCGCGGCCAGAACTTCGGGGACTTTCCCTCTCGTTTTCCTCAAGACCGGCGAACACCCGCCGATCAGTTCTCGCGAGCACGGATGCTCACACCCCGCCGACGGAACGGCCACCACCTCGTATCCCTCGGAGGCATGGCGTGTCGTTCCACCTCTCCGATCCTGTTGGCGCGATCCTCGGATCCGCCCTCGACGGGATCGCCCTTCGTCAGCGTGTGATCGCTGACAACATCGCGAACGTCGACACCCCGCACTATCGCGCGAGCAGTGTCGACTTCGAGGACAACCTGCGCTCGGCGATCGCCTCGGGCGCTATTTCGACAGGCGATGGCTCCGGCTCGATCTCGCCGACGCTGACCGCCACCGACACTCCGGTCGGCGCCAACGACAACAATGTCGACCTCCGCAAGGAGACGCTGGCAGCGGTCCAGTCGCAGTTCCAGTACCAGATGATCACGCGCGCCACGAGCGACCGGTTCGATCTCGTCCGCACGATGGCGGCCGCCTGATGGATGCCTTCGACACCCTGCGCATCGCGAGCTCGTCGCTGGGCATGCACCAGACCTGGCTCGACTCGCTGGCCAACAACATCGCCAACGTCAACACGGTGGTGCCCACCAGCCAGACCGCCTTCCAGACGCAGATGCCGATCGTGAGTGCCCTTCCGGGCGGTGGCGTCGAGGTCACGGGCCTGGCACTCGGCGACCCCGAGGGCCGCCTCGTCTCCGACCCGACCAACCCGATGGCCGACGCCGACGGCTACGTCCGCGCACCCGAGGACGACCTCGGCACCCAGATGACCCAACTGATCATGGCCCAACGTGGCTTCCAGGCGTCGGTCCAGGTCACCAAGGACGCGCAGGAGAACTACCGCAGCGCGCTCGAGATCGGCCGCCGATGAGTGTCTCCGGGATCGAGGCCCTCGGCTTCCAGCCGTACGTCGCCCCGCAGCTGCCCACCGAAGCGGTCACGAGCACCGCTGGCACCACCGGCGCCTCGGGCGCGAGCTCGGCGTTCGGCGACCTGCTCGTCGACGGCCTGGACCGCCTCGAGGCCGTCCAGGACAAGTCGGACAAGCTCGCCGTCCAGGCCGCCACCGGTGACCTCAACGACATGCACGACTACACCGTGGCCGCCACCGAGGCGTCCGTGACCGCGCAGCTGACCGTCGCCGTACGCAACCGCGCGCTCGAGGCGTTCAACGAGATCATGCGGATGCCGATCGGATGAAGCAGAACCTCAACCGCACGCTCGCGCGTCTGCGGTCCACCTTCATGTCCTTCACGCTCGGCCAGCGCCTGGTCGTCGTGGTCGGCGGCGCGGCGCTGCTGCTCGCGGCGTTCATGGTCTTCCGCTGGGTGTCGACGCCGAACTACGCCCCGCTCTACAGCAACCTCGCCGCCGAGGACGCGTCCGCGGTCGTCGACGAGCTCACCGCCGAGGGCGTCCCCTACGAGCTGGCCGACAGTGGCAGCACGATCATGGTGCCGCGCGACAAGGTCTACTCGACCCGCATCACGCTCTCGGGTCAGGGCCTGCCGGCCAACAGCTCCGACGGCGGCTACTCGCTGCTGGACGGCCAGTCCATCTCGACGTCCGACTTCCAGGAGCAGACCGACTTCAAGCGCGCGATGGAGGGCGAGCTCGCCAAGACCATCGAGGCGATCGACGGCGTCAACACGGCCGTCGTACACCTCGCGCTGCCGGAGAAGAAGGTGTTCTCCGACGAGCAGGACCCCACCACCGCCTCCGTCCTGATCGACACCTCGGCCGGCACCACCGTCGCACCGGAGAAGGTGCAGGCGATCGTCAACCTGGTCGCGTCCAGCATCGACGGGCTCGACGCGGGCAACGTCACCGTGGCCGACTCCACCGGCAAGGTCCTCTCCGACGAGACCGGAGCGGGCGGGGTGGGTGCCGGGCCACAGGCCCAGGCCGTGACCGACTTCCAGGCGCGCAAGACCCAGCAGATCCAGACGATGCTCGACCGGGTCCTCGGCCCCGGGAACTCGACCGTCCAGGTGTCCGCCGACCTCGACTTCGACAAGGCGATCCAGGAGTCGACGACGTACAACACCAAGAAGAAGACGCCGGCGCTCTCGGAGTCCTCCAGCAAGGAGACGTACTCCGGCACCGGTACGGCCGGCGGCAGCACCGGCGTCGTCGGGCCTGACGGCCAGATGGACTCGACCGGCACCGCCACCAGCGGCACCAACGGACAGCCCAACCAGTACGACAAACAGTCGGTGACCCGCGACAACGCGGTCGAGAAGACCCAGGAGCACCGCGAGGCCGCTCCGGGCAGCGTCCGGTCCCTGCACATCGGCGTCGTGCTCGACTCCGCGTCCTCACAGGGCGTGGATGCGGCAGACGTCAAGGACCTGATCTCGGCGGCCGTCGGCATCGACGCGACCCGCGGTGACACGGTCGAGGTCTCGACGATGGCCTTCGACCGCACCGCGGACACCAAGGCCGCCGAAGAGCTCGCGGCTGCCAACAAGGCGAAGGCCGACGCTCAGCGCTGGTCGATGATCCGCAACGGCGGCATCGCCGTGGCGATCCTGGCGATGCTGCTGTTGGCGTGGCTCCGAGCGCGCCGGGGCAAGCGGGAGCGCGACGCTCGCACCGAGATCCTGGTCGAGCAGCTGCGCTCCGACGCCGCGGCCCGTGCCGCGGCCGCCGCCGCCCTCGAGCCGGCGCCTGCGGTCGCCGCACTCGAGGCGGCAGACCAGGCCGCCAACGACGAGATGCGGCGTGAGATCGCCGCCCTGGCCGAGCGCCAGCCCGACGAGATTGCCACGCTGCTCCGCGGCTGGCTGGTGGAGCGATCCTGATGGCCGTCAACCTCGCAGCGATGGGCGTCCGCAAGGCCGCCATCATCCTGATCCAGCTCGGCCGTGAGAAGGCCGGAGAGGTGCTCAGCCACCTGTCCGAGTCCGAGGTCGAGGCCATCTCCGCGGAGATCGCCCAGCTGGACGTCGTCGATGCCGCCGAGAGCAGCGCCGTCCTGACGGAGTTCGCCGACATGGCGACCGCCCAGGCGCACATCTCGCACGGTGGCCTGGCCTTCGCGCGCACCATGCTCGAGCAGTCACTCGGGTTGGACCGCGCCACGGAGATCATGGACCGCCTGCAGGCGGCGGCGGTGAAGATGCCGTTCCAGTTCCTGCACCGCGCCGACCCCCGCCAGGTCCGCACCTTCATCGCGGACGAGCACCCCCAGGTCATCGCACTCGTGCTCGCCCACATGACTCCTGACAAGGCGTCGGCGGTGATGGCCGGGCTGGCGCCGCACCTGCAGGCCGAGACGGCGCACCGCATCGCGGTGATGGACCGTACGACGCCGGAGATCATCCGCGCGGTCGAGGCCAACCTCGAGCGCAAGCTCTCCTCGGTCCTGCAGCCGTCCGAGCTGTCCCGGGTCGGCGGTGTCGACCCCCTGGTCAACATCATCAACCGGTCCGACCGGGTCACCGAGCGTCAGATCGTCGAGGGGCTGGAGTCCCTCGACGCCGAGCTCGCCGACGAGGTGCGCAGCCGGATGTTCATGTTCGAGGACATCGTCCACCTCGACGACAAGTCGGTGCAGCTGGTGCTGCGCCAGGTCAACGAGGCCGAGCTGGCCCTGGCGCTCAAGGGCGTCAGTGAGTCGGTGCGCACCAAGATCACGTCCAACCTGTCGTCGCGTGCGGCCGAGACCCTGATCGAAGAGGTCGACCTGCTCGGCGCCGTCCGCCTGACCCAGGTCGAAGAGGCTCAGCAGAGCGTGATCCGCAAGATCCGCCAGCTCGAGGAGCAGGGCCAGATCGTGGTCCACCGCAGTGGCAGCGAGGAGGAGCTCGTTGTCTGAGGCACTTGCTCACCCCGACACCCACCCCGACAGCCACCCGGACAGCTGGCGGTCCGCCGAGCGACCCGACCTGCGGCGAGGCGACTGGACGCGGCTGGGCGACGAGAGGGTACTGGGCGACGGCGCGACCGAGGCAGTGCTCGGCCGTCTCGCCGAGCGCGCCCGCACCGCCGCCCAGGCCCAGGGGTACGCCGTCGGCTGGTCCGAGGGCCAGCGGGCCGCGCTGCGCCGGAGCGCCGAGGAGTCAGCCGTGGCGGCCGCCGAGGCGGAGCGACGCGAGCAGTCCCGCGCCCGCGAGCACCAGGCCGCGGTCGCCGGACTCCGCGCCGCCGCGGCCGCCGTCGCTGCGGCCGCGGACGAGGTGGCCACGCACCTCGCCGAGCAGGCCACCGACCTCGCGTTCGAGGTCGTCCGGACCCTGCTCGGTCACGAGCTCGCCGCGACCTCCGACCCCGGGGCCGACGTGGTCGCCCGGGTGCTCGCCGTCCTGCCGAAGGACCCCACGACAGTCGTGCGCCTGCACCCCTCGACCGCGACGTACGACGGGCTCGGCGAGCTGGTCGCGCACGGGGTCGACGTGGTCGCCGACGCCTCGCTCGACCTCCACGACGCCGTCGTCGAGACCGACACCTCGGCCATCGACCTGCGGCTCTCCCTGGCTCTCGACCGCCTCCGCGAGGCGCTCTCATGAGCGCGCTCACCGCCGAGCGCGGTGCCGCGGCCCGCGCCGCCGTCGTACCGCAGCGCCTGGGCCGGGTCTCCGGTCTCCTCGGGCTCCGCGTCACCGTGTCCGGTGTCGCGGCCGCCCTCGGCGACCTGCTCGAGGTCCGCGGGACGACCGGTCCGGTGCCGGTCGAGGTGGTGGCGAGCGAGCACGGTGTGCTCACCTGCCTGCCCCTCGCCGAGACGACCGGTCTCCGCGTCGGCGACCACGTCGAGGCGAGTGGTCTCGGCCTGCAGATCGCCGTCGGCGAGGAGCTGCGCGGCCGGGTGCTGGACGGCCTCGGCCGCCCGATCGACGGCGGCCCCTCCCTCGCGCACCTGCCCCACGTGGTGGTCAACAACGAGACCCCGAACGCGCTCCTGCGCCCCCGGATCGACCAGCAGCTGAGCCTCGGCGTACGCGCCATGGACTCGCTCACCGCCTGCGGCCGCGGCCAGCGCCTGGGCATCATGGCCGGCTCCGGTGTCGGCAAGTCCACGCTGCTGTCGATGATCGCCCGCGGTACGTCGGCCGAGGTCACGGTCATCGCCCTCGTCGGCGAGCGCGGCCGTGAGGTCAGGGAGTTCCTCGAGAACGACCTCGGACCCGAGGGGCTTGCCCGCTCCGTCGTCGTGGTCGCCACGTCCGACGCCCCTCCCGTCGAGCGGCTGCGCGCAGCCTTCGTCGCCACC
>Ga0164307_10000660_pt1 | contig 15190 bp, 12 predicted proteins | sample Whisoiple_243_MG_FD_110214 | JGI IMG/M metagenome (GOLD analysis project Ga0164307, IMG submission 110214) | Soil microbial communities amended with fresh organic matter from upstate New York, USA - Whitman soil sample_243_MG | ecosystem: Environmental > Terrestrial > Soil > Unclassified >...
GCACGGGGCGGACCTCGCGGTCGGTGCTAGGAGCTGTCGGAAGTCCGGTCGTCGGATTGCCCGGTGTGGCGGTGATCGGCTGGCCGCCTTCCGACCTCGAACGCCGCGGATCCGACGGAGCTGAGATATCGGAGGCAGTTCATGTCGGAGATCGCTGGGATTAACCGATCCCGCGCCGCCCCCGGGGCCGAGTCATTTCGGGCCGGTTGGACTCGTGCCGGCCGATACCCTGGACTGGTGAAGGCCGGGCGGCTTCTTCTGGCCACCATCGACGGCGGTGGGACGTTGCCGCCGGAGATGGGTTTGGCGGCGGAGTTGATCCGACGCGGACATTCGGTGCAGGTATTGGCGGACCCGACAGTCCGGGATTCCGCCGCAGCGGCGGGGTGCGGCTTCACGCCGTGGCCGACCGCGCCGGCGATGGTCAGTGTCGCGGATCAGACGGCGCAGATCCGGCTGTTCGAGCACGGCCCGCCGTGGCGGCGGTTCGCGGCCGTGCGGGACAGGGTGCTGACCGGGCCGGCGGGGCTGTTCGCGGCCGATGTCGCCGCGACGGCAACCGGGCGGCGGTCCGATGTTGTGCTCGCCGAGGGCGTCCCCGGCATCATGGTGGGCGCGCTGGCAACCGGTAGACCGGTCGCGGTGCTGATGCCGAACGTCTACCTGCGACCTTCGACGGGGATGCCGCCGATGGGCACCGGTTGGCTACCCGGCCGGAATCCGCTGACTCGTGCGCGGAACACACTGGCGGGCAAGGGTTTCACCCGCTTGATGGATACCTGTCGGCCGGCGGTCAACCAGGCAGCGGCGGCGCACGGGGTGCCCGCGGTGGGTGAGGTCTTCGAGTTGTTCGACCGCTGCGACCGGGTTCTGGTGATGACCAGCCGGTCCTTCGACTTCGAGCCAGAGGTGTTGCCGCCCAACGTCCGGTATACCGGGCCGCAGCTGGACGACCCGGCGTGGGCGGTCCGGGACGGGGCGGTGGACCTCTGGCGGCCGCCGGGGGACGCGCCGCTGGTGCTGGTCGCGATGAGTTCGATCTTCCAGGACCAGCTTGACGTGCTGCGCCGGATCGCGCGGGCACTTGGCATGCTGCCGGTGCGGGGGGTGATCACCACGGGCCGGGCCGTCGACCCGGCCGAGGTGCCGGCGCCGCGGAACGTCCGCGTGCTGCCCGCGGCCCCGCACTCGCAGATTCTGGCCGACGCCGCCGCGGTGGTGACCCACGCCGGGCACGGCACGGTGATCAAGGCCCTGGCCGCCGGGGTGCCGGTGCTGTGCCTGCCGCAGGGCCGGGATCAGCGGGACAACACCGCGCGGGTGCGGCAGCTCGGTGCCGGGATTCGCTTGGGGAAGCGCGCGACTCCGCGAGCGATCGCCGCTGCCGTCCGAACCGTCCTGGACGATGAGCGCTACCGCGTAGCGGCCATGAGTTTCGCCGCGACGCTGATCCGCGAGGCCGAGCACACCCCATCGGCCGCAGACGAGGCCGAAGCCCTCCTGGACTGCAGCTGACATCGCACCTCGGCATGCCCCCTGCCGGTCGGCGGTAAGGGCCGTTTGACCCAGCGCTATCGGCTCGTCGGCGGGCTGAGGCCGGTCGGTCACCTCGCGGTGCAAGGTTGAGTTCTGGGTACGGTCTGGGAGGCTGGGTGGTGTGCCGCTGAGGGTCACCGTCGCCGAGGACAGCCTGTTGGTGCGGGAGGGTGTGCGGCTGCTGCTGGCCGAGGAACCGGGTCTGGTGATCGCCGGTGCGTACCGGGACGGGGACGCGTTGCTGGCCGGTGTCGACGCCGACCCGCCGGATGTGGTGTTGACCGATATTCGGATGCCGCCGACGCACACGGACGAGGGCATCCGGGTCGCTGACCGGCTCGGACGGACCCACCCTGGACTCGGTGTGCTGGTGCTCAGCCAGCATCTGGACCCCGGCTATGCCGTGCGACTGTTCGCGCAGGGCCGCGGGTACCTGCTGAAGGAGCGGCTGGGCGATATCGCGGTGCTGGTCGGCGCGCTGCGGGAGGTCGCCGCCGGTGGCAGCGTGGTCGACCCGAAGGTGGTCGACGTGCTGGTACGGCCGATGAACCGTTCGCCGTTGGATCGGTTGAGCCCGCGTGAGCGTGAGGTGTTGGCCCTGGTCGCGCAGGCCAAGGGCAACGCCGCGATCGCTGGGGAACTGGTGGTCTCCGAGCGGGCGGTGGAAAAGCACATCGGGTCGATCTTCACCAAGCTCGGAGTCGGCGGCGATACCGGAGAGCACCGCCGGGTCCGCGCGGTGTTGACGTATCTCACGGAGATGGGAGCCATCCGCTGACGGTTGCCCCGGCTCCCGGGGTTGAGCTGACGGCGATCCGGCCGCCGAGTGCGCCTATCCGGTCGGAAAGATCGACCAGGCCGTGGCCGTCGCAGCGGAGGTGAGGGGTGAATCCGATCCGGTCGTCGGTGACGGCGAATTCCAGTCGTGTCGGTCTCCGCCGATGTGCACGTCGATGCGGCTCGCCCGGGCGTGTTTGGTGGCGTTCTGGATGGCTTCCAGGCAGCAGAAGTACGCGGCCGCCTCGATGTCACGCGGGTAACGCACCCCCGGGGGCAGGTCGTTGCGGACCGAGACCGGCAACGGTGCGGAACGGCCCTGGGCACGAAGCGCCGGGGCCAGCCCTTCGCTGTCGAGCGCGATCGGGTAAATGCCATGGACGAGATCACGAAGCTCGTCGATGGCCAGGTCCGCGTCCCGCAGCGCGGCATCGATCGTGTCCGCCGCCGCCATGACGGCGACGGAGTCGCCCATCACCGCCCGGCGGGTGGCGCGGGCGGCGATGCCCAGCCGAATCTTCACGGCGATCAGGCGCTGTTGGGCGCCGTCGTGCAGGTCGCGTTCCAGGCGGCGGCGTTCCCCGGTGGCCGTGGCCGCCAGCCGGGCGCGGGAGTCGGCCAACTCGGAGTTCCGCTCCCGCAGGTCGATCCGCAGCCGCATCGCGGACAGCACCGGGCCGGCGAGCGCGGCCAGGTCGGCCAACAACGCCTCATCTTCCGCAGTGGGCTCGGCGCCGGGACGCAGGGTCAGGCTGATCGCGCCGACCTGTTCGCCGCCGTCCTCGACCAGAACGACCGGGCCCGGCATCGGCGGCGGACGCAGCTGGTCACCCACCCGCAGCGAGATCAGGGCGGCGGCCGCACCCACGCCGTCGGCGGCCAACCAGGCGAGGTCGTCAAGGACCGCCTCGTCGCCGGTGACGGTGCCCGCACGATGAGCGAATGCCGACAGCACCTGCCGGGGTGCCGGCCGGTCGCCGTGCACCAGCCGGTGCACGCCGGTCTGAACCGCCCGCTGGACCGGATGGAACGCGAACGCGATGATCCCCGTGGCCACTATCGCGGTGAGCGTGCCCCCGCCGACCAGCTCGCCCAACACGGTGACCAGGCCAAGGTAGGCAATCACCACAAAGCCGGTCAGGGTTGCGCCGACCACCGCACGCGAGACCAGGGTGTCGACCCCGTACATCCGCCGTTGCAGCACCACCACCGCGGCGGTCACCGCGATCACCGGCCACCCGATCACCAGCCCGACTGGGGCCAGATCGATTGGGACGGAAGCCACTTCGACCACGAGTGCGATCGTCCCGGTCATCGCGAAGACGGCGATGTCACGACGTTCCTCACTCCCGGAGCGCCACCACCGCAGGCCCAACGCCACCGCCGCTGCCAGCACCGGAATCGCCGTGACGGACTGAACGACGGCATAAACCGCAGCCGCACCCGGAACGGCGACCGGGTTGCGATACCAGTCGGGAATGCCATCGGTGAACCTGGTGTCCGACAGCGCAAGGGCCAGCCCGCCGACAGCGGTGAACACGCACCAGGCCCAGGCCAACCCGCGGGTCCACGCCCAGCGAAGATGGCCGTCCGGGAACACCAGCAGGATCAGTCCGAACGGCAGAAACACCAGAAACCACACCCAGGAACCGACCCACGCCGCCGCACTGGTCGCCCGGCTTGGGCCGGCGTAGGTGGCGTACTGGCCCAGGATCAGCGACACCCCGGTGAGCCCGCCCACCGCGAGGAACAGCCAACCGACGGGGTGACGCGGAACCCGCGCAGCGACGGCCCCGCCCACCACGGTGAACGTCACCGCGACCACCATTTCGGCGAACGCGAAATGCGTCCACACGTCCTCCCAGCTGTGGGCATTCGTGATCGCCAGACCGGCGCCCACCCAGGCCACGATCAACGCAACAGCAGCCAGGCCGGCCGCGACCCGCGGCGTGGCAGCAACCCGCCACCACCAACCCACGACACCGTGGTCAACGGTCACCCCCTCATTGTGGGCCGGACTGGGGTACGGAACACGGGTGCACACCCCCGGGTCGTGGTTCGGGTAGCACGACCACCGGTCCGGGAGCCCACGCCCTCGCCGGAACAGTCCCCGAGAGCCAGCCTGGAAAGGTCCAGCGAAGTCCCATCAGGGACACCGTCAGCAGACGACGAACCGCTGCCGACCTGCAATCCATGGAGGAGCGATGACCCGACCATTCGAAGACTCGACAACCGACGTCCCGACCGCGCCGCGACGCGAGATACCCGCTGGTCTCTGGCGGCTGGCGGGGATCCTCGCCATCGCGCACATCGTCATCCTGTACGCGGGCCTCAGCCAAGAGACGTCGGCGATGATGGCGGACACCGCGGACGCAACCAAGGCGACCTACGTCGCAGCGAGCCTGGGCCGGGTCCTAGCCGGCGGATACGTCGAATCGCTCGGCATCGTGCTCCTCCTCCCCGTCATCGTGTTCCTGGCCCGCGCGATCGGTCGGCGGACCGAGGCCTCACGCTGGGCAACGCAGACTGCACTCACGGCGGGAATCTGCTACGTCGCCATCGGCCTTGGTGTCGGACAAGCTGCGGGCGCGGCGACCCTCTACGGGGCGCAGCACGGGGTCACCGACGCCGCGACCCTCGCCCTGGTCGGCAACGTCCGCAACTTCGCCTTCTACCTGTCGCTGTTGCTGCTTGGTGCGCACGCCATCGGGACCGGTATCGCTGCGCTCCTCGACGGAACGATGCGGCGCTGGGTCGGATGGGGCGGCATCTGCGTCGGAATCCTGCAGTTCGCCGGGGTGGCCGTTCAGGGGATGGCCGATGGCGTCGTCTACGCACCACTGCTGTGGACGGTCTGGTTCTTCGGCCTGGCCATCTGCCTGATCCGGCGTAGAGCGACCAAGAAAGCGATCCCCGTCGCCGCCTGATCGCGTCCGACCGGCACCTCCGGGGCGAGTACACCGTCCGACCATTGTCCGGTCGGGCCGATGAAACACGGCCCGGACCAGCACCCCCAGGGCCAGCACACCAACCGCGAAGACGCCCCAACGAACTCCGGAGGAAACCATGCGCAAGATCCTCATCGGCGCGGGACTGCTACTCGGCGCCGGAGAACTCGCTATGACATTCACCATCGAGGTCCCAGCCGCAGCCGCCGTGATGGGCACGGCGCTCATTACGGCGGCCCTATGGACGATGCGGGGAGGGCGGGTCAGCGCGGCCGTGCTCGGCGCGCTCTGCCTGGTCGAACTGGTTTTCGTCCCGCTCATCTGGGCCAGCCAGGACAACCCATCGCTCGATGATGTGCTGACCTTCCTGTATTTCGGCGTCGTCAGCCTCGTTGGGGTAATCGCCTGTGTCGCCACCCTCGCCCGGCGGCACCCAGCGGTCGTGTGAAACATCGCCAAGCCCCGGGCCCGCGCACCCAAGGTCACCGTCACCGCGGCCCCGTCCGGCTTCGCGCAGATCACGCCATGCCGCCCCAGACGAAGACGTTGGACCCACGCGCACCTTGATGACAGAGCGAAAGTGATCAGGAAGAGAAAGCGAGGTGCCTGCCGGAGCCCGAGAACAAGGTCGCCGTCCACCGCTTCTCCGCGGACGTCTGGAACCGGGGGCGACGTGCAGGTGAAGAACTTCACGCACCGGATTTCATCAGCCACAACACGCTTGAGGTGACGGTGCTCAGGCCCGCCCAGTACGGGCAGGTGGGCTGCCGCGCCGCGCGGCCCTTCCCGGATGGTCGACGCTCGAGGACCTGTTCGCCGAGCGTGGCTGGGTCACTGTCCGCCGACCGGGCCGAGGAACCACATGGGCGAGTGATTGGGTCGGCCCCCAATCGGCCGTGAGGTCACCTCCGCCCGGATCGAGATATTCGCACGGTAGGCAAGGCCGTGGAAGGCTGGCCCGGGATGGATGACAGCGGCACCGGACCAACTCGACGAACTCAACGCTGCTAGGTAAGTCGCGCGCGATGATCATCAGGATCGAAGCAGCACGATCATTCGGTGACCGGTCGCCTAGGCCCGCGGATCGGCGAATGAACCGATGATCGATGGTGTCCGGCCCTGTTGGCCACCTCCACCTGAGTCACATCCGCGATCGAAGCGAGGCACGACATGGCAGGGCACGATCCCATCTCGGGTGTGTCAGTGATCAGCACGGGATTGGTATGGATTCGACCGGAGCACATCGGTCCCACCAAGAAGAACGTCTACCTATGGCTGGCCACCTCCCACGAGTGGACGAACCCGCTACCCATCAACGCGTATGTCATCGAGCACCGCGAGGGCCTGGTGCTCTTCGACACCGGCCAGGACCGCGCGGCGGTGACGGACCCGGCCTACTTCCCGCCCGGATTCACCGGATTTCTCTACGACCGGCTCAACCGGTTCGACATCGGTCCGGACCAGACGCTGACCCGGCAACTCGCCGCGCTCGACCATCACGTCGGCGACGTGCACACCGTGGTTCTGTCCCACCTACACCACGACCACATCGGCGGGCTGCCTGAACTCGGCCACGCCAGAATCCTGGTCAGCGACCAGGAATGGTCCGCCAGCAAACGTCCGTTGCCCGCGCTGCGCGGCTTCCTAAACAACCACATCGAGCTCAACGGGCTGCGCTGGTCCAGGGTCCATCCGGAACCGCTCGGAGATCCAAGCCTGATGCCATTCACCATCGGACACGACCTGTTCGGCGATGGAAGCCTGGTCCTGTTGCCGACACCGGGCCATACCCCCGGATCAATGTCCCTGCTGGTCCGCCGACCCGGTCGCCCACCCCTATTGATGGTCGGCGACCTGACCTACGACGCGGACCTACTCGCCGCCGGGACCGTGCCGGGCGTGGGGAACAAACGCCAGCTTCGGCGGGCCGTCGCAGCGGTCAACGAACTCCGGCGGCGGACGCCGAGCCTGACCGTGCTACCTGCCCACGACCCGGCCGCAGCGCAGCGATTGTCCGCCTCTCTGACAACCCCACCAGGGCAGGAATGACAGTCGAGGGCGTCCGGGCGGAGATCGCGATGGGGTAGACCCAGGCGCACGGACGGCTCGAGCTGACGAAGTTTCACCCCCCTTCGGGCCGTGCCGGAACACTTGCAGATTGGGCAACCGCCCTGAGCTGTCTCCCGTTCACCACGAACCCATCATCGAAGCACGTCAACCAATAATGCGGACCAGGCAGAGCGCATCCACCAGCCATCGGGGACGAAACCGCCGACGTCTGACGGCGGACCCGATCGATCGAAACACTGGCCGCGAAACCCGGGTCGTCCCGACGGAACGCGGTTTCCATTTCGTCCAGCTGGCGCTTGTTCGTACTCTGACAGAGCCATAACCCCTACCTCGGAACGGATCTCACCACAACAACCATGCCACGATCACGTGGCCGGGTACCGTCACCTTGCGCCCGACCTGGTCTTCCGAAACGGCGGCCATCCGCCCTCAACTGTTCCACGACATTGCTGGCCAGAGAACCCCTGAAGAACGAAAGACACCGGCGGGAGGTCGGCTCTCACGCGCCCGGCCCACCGGAAGTGTCAAGCTGGATGACGCCAGTGGGAGTGATCTGAGGCCCCGCGGATCCTGTTCTTTGGGCTGGTTGATCCAGGTTGCTGTTGGTAGATCGAGGTTCTTCGGGTCACAGGCGGTGACGAATCGGGTGGGTGCTGTAGACGAGCGGCCTCCAGGTCTGGGAGCGTTGCCGCGCGGTCTCGCCGACCGGCCCGTAGTCGACGTGTGCAGGCGAACCCAATCGCCCTGTGCAGATGATCATGATTGTAGTAGTCCACAAATTCGGACATGAAACTGCCGGGCTGCTGCAAGGAGCTGAACCGTGTCCTGTTCGGGTGAACCCTGCGTTGTTCAGGTCAAAGCTGCAGGCAAGGCTGCGCTGTTCAGATCAAAGCTGCGCAACGCGACGTGATTGGGCGGAAGGGGCCGAAGACTTTGGTCCGTGACCACGGTTCTCGTTGGGCCAGCGCCGGCCCGTCCGAGGTGTCATCCGAGGTCGGCTACCTGTCGGACGATGGGCCGGCACTGCGTCGCGCTCGAATGTGCAGAGTTGAACTGAACGATCTCGACAATCGTGTCCGTGTCTATCCTGCGGAGCCCCATACCAGGGGCCTCACGGTGGAAGCTTTGAACTGAACGCGACAAACCGGTCCGAGAACATCGGCGCGGCACATACAACCGAACGTGACGGTCTCCTGTCATACGGCTCCTACAGGTCGGCCTCGGGTGACGGGAGGCAGGTGCCAGTGGGCGGAGAGCGGTCGGTGGTTGTCCGCGGCGGGCAACGGAACTGGCGGCTGTGTGGAACTGTGCCGGTTCGATGGGGAGCTCATCGAAGAAACGGCAACAGTCGGTTCGGCCTGGACCCGGCGGACTTTCATGTAGATGGTTCGGGCGGCTCACTCGACGTCGGCTTCCTCCAGTGCGCAATCGCACGATTGATGGCGCCGCGCGGTGCGCAGCGACCTCCTGGCCAGTTGGCCACTGCGGTGGTCAGGCCACAGCTGGCTATTCACTACCTGATTCTGGTCGACAGGGTCGCGCGACCCGGCGCGACCAAAAGGCTCCCGGTGCTCGTTGGGTCATCCAGCTCACTTGAACATCCTGACGCCGAGCGGGTACGCCGCGAGGGTAGTGCCGCATCAAACAGTTGGTGACGAGGGGAGCCCCACGGATTGCTTGCAGCCTGGTTAGGAACCGAGGATGTTGATCGCTCGGGCGATCACGAGGGCGGCCAGGGCCAACGACACGAGGGACTCGAAGATCATCATCAGTTTGGCCCAGACGCGTATCGCGGACACGTCGGTGGGGCTGAACGCAAGGGCGGTGTTGAACGACAGGACCAGGTAGTCGGCGAACTGGGGGTACCACGAAGGCCCGACGTACTCTGGCAGGCGCATCTCGGGGAAGATGAATGCGGATCCGATCCGAGTGGACCCGGCGGCCCGGGCGGCGGCCCCGCCGGCGTCGAGATCCCAGTACCACAAGGCGAACGCGATCACGTTCGTCAGGGAGATGCATCCCCCGATGATCAGCAGTTGGCTGGCGGTGCTGAACGTTGCGTTGGTGAGGATCCCGACGACCAGTCGGACGGCGGACACCGCCGTCACTACTGTGATCAGCCCGGTCATCAGCAATGTGGTGACCCGCAGCCAGCGTCGTTGCCGGTCGATCCGCCCGGGGTCCCCAATTATCAGCACGCCCAGGAAGCAGAGCAGAAAGACCGGGTACACAAAACGTGGGAGCACCCGGAAGTCAGCTGGTACCAATTCCTGCAGGACTCCCACGCTGACCACCGCGGCGGCCATCGGCCACCGCCGTTCACCTTGCCGCCCATCATGGGCGACAGCTGGGGACACTGGCCCGCTACCCCGCCGAGGTCGCCCGTTGTCGTCATCCGCCGGGTCGGGCTGGTCGTGTGCGTCGGTCACAGGCCCCGTCCTTGTCGAAACGCGACCGCGTGGACACGGCGGCCGCCGAAGGTTTCGCTGATGGGCCGGTTGCCTTTTCACGGTAGACCTGGGTGCAAACCAGTTCGTCCTGGACGGTATGAGTGGCCCCCGACCGCTTGACGTGGCCGGGGCCTCGCTTGCAAGTTGTCGTGGATGGCCGCTGACGGTGGCCTGGGCTTTTGGCATCGAGGCGAACGCCGCACTAAACGCCAAACTACCGGGCCCCCAACCCTTGTCAGACTGGAGCTTCGGCTACGCCGTAGCGTTTCGCAGTTGCTCCTGGGCGGCTCGTTCGACCAGCACAGGCAGGAAGTCGCGGATGGGTGTGTCAGTGAACTCGTCCCAGGAGGCGTTCACGATCTGCCGGACCGAGTCGGCGGGCACGTCGGGGAACCGGCCGACCAGACGACGGATGAGCTCTTCCACGGCCCGCACTTCGCTGTCCGAAGGGCCCGGCCCGATCGTCGTCGTGTCTTCTGTCAGTTGCCGCGGGATCAGGGTCGGGCCGTCGCGCCGGATCCGGGTGCGATCGTTGGTGGCGGTCCACCGGGTGGCAGGTGACGGGTCCACCGGGTGTGTGGGGTCCGGCAGGTTGGTCAGGAGGTGGCGAAGCAGCGGTTGGTAGCTGTACCAGCCGTGGTGTCCTCGGTGGACGGTGAAGATGTTGTTCTCGAAGAGTCTGGTGAGCGCGTGATTGCTGTTGGTGCGGCCTGTCATTTTCAGAACATGCCTGCAAACCCGCCCCGCCACGCGGGCGCTTGTGCAGCCCACTTCTGAAAATGACAGTTCGTTCGGGTTCCGCCCGCGACGCGCTACGCACGACGCCCTGCAGGTGCTCGTTGATGAGTCCTGGCGGGGGAGACGGTGGGTGGTCGAGACGGACATCGCCAATTGTTTTTCGAGGCGATTCCGCATCAGGGTTTGATACGCGCAGTGCAGGAACGCGTCAGTGACCAATCGGTCCTCAAGCTGCTGCGCGCGATGTTGCGTGCCGGGGTGATGAGCGACGGGCGGGTCCGGCGGTCGGTCACCGGCACTCCAAGGGCGGTGTTATTTCGCCGTTGATGGCTAAGTTTACCTGCACCGGATCGATCGGGCATGGAACGTTCGCCCGCATGGGGTGCTGGTCCGGTTCGCCGATGACGTGGTGGTGATGTGCGCTACCCGGGAGCAGGCCGCGGCTGCGCTGTCGCAGCTGCGAGTCCTGTTGGCCGAGTTGGGGTTGGAACCCAAAGCGGCCAAGACCCGCATCGTCGGACTGGCGGTGGGAGGCCCGGGGTTCGATTTCCTCGGCTTCCACCATCGGCTGGTCCGCAGCGACGGGCGACGCCCGGGCAAGCGCGTCATCTTCCTGGCCCGTTGGCCCTCGAACAAGGCCATGCAGCACGCCCGCGACCGTATTCGGGAACTCACCGACCGGTCCCGGTTGCTGCTGCCGGTCGAAGCGATCGTCGGAAGCGTCAACCGGTTCGTCCGCGGCTGGGCCGCGTACTTCCGGTATGGCAACTCCGCACGGCGCTTCGCCGCGATCACGGGATACATGCGGATGCGCTTGGCGCTGGTTCTCAGCAAACGACACCAACGCAGCCGCGGCTACGGTCGTTCGGTGGTGTTCTTCCAATCACCGAACCACCTCGGGCTGGGTCGCCCTTGATGGAATCGTCGCCTCACCCAGGCCCTTCCGGGCCTGGCGGATGACACCGAATGCCAGGCGGTGAACGGCGCCGGTGAGCCGTGTGCGAGAGAACCGCATGCACGGTTGTATGTCCCGTCCACGATTATGTTGAGGCGGACCTCGGGGAGCGCCGGATGTGCTTGGTGGCTGGGGTTTCTGGTTGTGACGCGCTCAACATAATCGTGGCTGTTGGTCGATGCTCGTTGGATTCGTGTTCTGCGATCCGACTGGAGGCAGCGATGGGCAGGCGGGTGTGGGTTCCGGTGGTGTCGGGGCCGTTGGCGCCGTTCGCGGAGGGGTACGAGTCGTGGTTGAGGTCTCGGGCGTACTCGCCCTCGGCTGCGGCGAGCCGGGTGTATCAGTTCGATCAGCTCAGTCGTTGGCTGCAGCTTGAAGGCCTTGGTGCCGGGGAGCTGACCGGTGAGCGGGCCGAGCGGTTCGCCGCGACGCGGCGGGCCGCGGGTTTGGTGACGTGGGCCGCGCCGCGCAGCGCGATGCTGCCGGTGGGGTATCTGCGTGGCTTGGGTGTGGCGCCGCCGCCGGTGCCGGTGCTCGCGCGGGGGCCGTTTGAGGAGTTGCTCGCGGATTATCGCCGTTATCTGTCGGTCGAGCGTGGACTTTCCGATCACACGGTGTTCGACGCTTATGAGCCGGCCGCGCGGCTGTTCCTGATAGCGGTCGGGGCGGACCCGAACTCCGTTGGCCTGGACCGGCTCCGCGCCGCGGGGGTGAGCTCGTTCCTGGCCGGGGAATGCCCGAAGCGCAGCGTGTCCGGGGCACGGGACCTGGTGTGCGCGTTACGGTCGCTGCTGCGTTACCTGCACGTGGCTGGGCTGATCAAGATCCCGTTGGTATGGGCGGTCCCGTCGGTCGCCGATCTGCGTGATCGCAGCCTGCCGCGCGGTCTTGACCCCGCCGCCGTCCGCCGGCTGTTGGCGAGCTGCGATCGACGCCGGCTGGTCGGCCGCCGCGATTACGCGATCCTGTTGCTGTTGTCCCGGCTCGGGCTGCGCGCCGGGGAGGTCGCCGCGATGCGCCTGGACGACGTCGACTGGCGCCGGGGCGAGCTGCTCGTACACGGCAAGGGCAGCCGCCAGGACGTGTTGCCGTTGCCGGTCGATGTGGGCGAGGCGATGGTGTCCTATCTTCGTCGCCGCCCACGGGGCGAGTGCCGGGCACTGTTCCTGCGGGTGACCGCGCCGTGGGTCGCGATGGACCGCTGCACGGTGGCGTGGGTGGTTCGCGCGGCGTGCGACCGGGCGGGGCTGCCCCGGGTGGGCGCGCATCGTCTGCGGCACACGGCCGCCACGCAGATGCTGCGGGCTGGCGCGTCTTTGGCCGAGATCGGCCAGGTGCTGCGGCACCGGGAGCGGAAGACGACCGCGATTTACGCGAAGGTCGACCGGACTGCGCTGCGGCCGTTGGCGCGCCCGTGGCCAGGCGGTGCGGCATGACCCGGGTGCGGGCCGCGATGGAGGACTATCTGCGGATCCGACGTCGCCTCGGGTTCGAGATGCCCCAGGACGGGCGGCTACTGGAAGGGTTCGTCGATTTCCTCGAGCAAGCGGGCGCGGAGCGGATCACCACCGAGCTGGCACTTGGCTGGGCGCGGAAGCCCGCGGACGCGCACCCGCACACCTGGCGGCAGCGGCTGATCGTCGCGCGCGGGTTCGCCCGTCATCTCGCGACGATCGACCCCGCCAGCGAGGTTCCCTCCCCGGACCTGCTCCCCGGGCACCGGCCCCGGATCGCCCCGTACATCTACGCCGACAGCGAGATCGCCGCCCTGATGGACGCCGCCCGCGGGCTCCGGCCGCCGTTACGCGCGGCGCGTCATGCCACGCTGATCGGGTTGTTGGCCGTCACCGGCATGCGCCCTGGGGAAGCGGTTGCCCTTGACCGGGACGACGTCGATCTGCGGCACGGGGTGGTCCATGTCCGCGCGGGCAAGCAGAAGAAGCAGCGGGAGGTCCCGCTGCACGCCAGCACGGTCGGCGCGTTGCGGGACTACGCCCGGCTGCGCGACGCCGGCTGTCCGACACCTTCAACACCGGCGTTCTTCATCTCCGCGCGAGGTCGGCGGATGGCCCGTTCCGAGCTCAATCAGACGTTCACCAGGCTGATCCGCGAGGCCGGCCTGGAGGGCCGCGGCGCCCGCCGACGCCCGAGGCCGCACGATCTGAGGCACTCGCTGGCGGTCCGGACGCTGCTGGGCTGGCTCCAGGCCGGTGATGACGTCGACCGGCTGATGCCATTGCTGTCAACGTATCTCGGCCACGTCGACCCGGCCAGCACGTATTGGTATTTGGAGGCAGTCCCAGAGCTGCTCGAAGTGATCAGCCGACGCCTGGAGCAGCTGCCGGAGGCACTGTCATGACCCTGCTCGCGCCGGCGTTGCAGGCATTTTTCACCGATCGGCTGATCACCCAACGCAATTCCAGCCCGCAGACGGTCGCCGCCTACCGCGACACGTTCAGACTGCTGCTCACCTTCGCGCAGCGACAGACCGGGAAGCAGCCGTTCCAGTTGGACATCGACGATCTCGACGCGCCGCTGATCGGCGCGTTCCTCAACCATCTCGAGAAGGAACGCGGCAACAGCCCCCGGACCCGCAACGCGAGGCTCGGGGCGATCCACTCGTTCTACCGGTTCGCCGCGCTCGGACATCCCGAGCACGCCCACACGATCGCCCGGGTGATGGCGATCCCGACGAAGCGCCATGAACGCAACACCGTCTCCTACCTCGACCTTGCCGAGATCAAGGCGCTGCTGTCCGCGCCAGACTCCACCACCTGGCTCGGTCGTCGCGACCACGCGCTGCTGCTGCTCATGATCCAGACCGGGGTGCGTGTCTCAGAGCTGGTCGGCTTGCGCGTCGGCGATATCCACCTCGGTATCGGCCCGCATATCAAGGTCACCGGGAAAGGACGGAAGAAGCGCGCGACACCACTGACCAAGGAAACCGTTGCGACCCATCGCCGATGGCTCACCGAACGCCGCGGCGACCCGGACGACCCGCTGTTCCCGACCCGCCCCGGACGGCCGATGAGCCGCTACACAGTCGGCCTGCTGATCACCAAGCACGCCGCCACCGCGTCAGTCAACTGCCCGTCGCTGACAGCGAAGCGAGTAACCCCACACGTGCTTCGGCATACCAACGCCATGCTTTTGCGGGCCAAGGAGGTCGACATCGCGACTATCGCTTTGTGGCTCGGGCATGAGAGCACCCAGACCACCCATATTTACGAGCACGCCGACGGCGCGCTCAAGGAACGAGCGATCGCCCGGACCGCACCGCTCGGCGCCAAACCAGGCCGATACCGACCATCGGACACACTACTAGCCTTCCTCGAAACCCTCTGATTATGTTAAACTCACCGCGGCCAGAAACCCTGCTCACCAAGCACTTCCACGCTCCCCGAGGTCCGCCTCAACATAATCGTGGACGGGACATACGACCGGTTATGTAAATCTCAACATAACCGGTTCGACGGGCGGGAATTGGAAACGGAGCAAACCTGACCACGGCCACGAAGAAGAACGACCCGCCGGGAAACCGATCGGTCACACGAGGCTTCGCGACCTACCGCCAGGCAACCCCACCGCGCCAGTTCCCGACCCTACACAGGGCTGGCCGCGATGTCCGGGGACGCGGTGAACGAGATGATCCGCCGCCGCGCCGAACAGGCCGGGTTCACCGCCGCGCAGATCGCCCTGCTGGGTGGGCATTCGCC
>Ga0164307_10000663_pt1 | contig 15141 bp, 16 predicted proteins | sample Whisoiple_243_MG_FD_110214 | JGI IMG/M metagenome (GOLD analysis project Ga0164307, IMG submission 110214) | Soil microbial communities amended with fresh organic matter from upstate New York, USA - Whitman soil sample_243_MG | ecosystem: Environmental > Terrestrial > Soil > Unclassified >...
ATCTTCAACTCGCCGGTCGGGGAGACCACATACGCGGAGTCGACCTGACGGTCGAGCACCTGCTGGCGCGCGGCCGCGTCGTCACCGACAACATTGACCGCCAACGCATCCTGGCTGCGGATGGCTTCGATGACCTGCTCCGGCGCGGCTACCGCGACGGTGAGGTGGTGCAGGGTGGGTCGCGCGAAGGCGCCGGAGTAGCTGGCGATCATCGCGACGACGAACATCGTCAGCGCCGTCATGGCGAGCACCATGTTGCGGATGCCGGTCCTGGTCATCGTCGTTTCGGGGGAAGCGTGTCGTGCCATGTCAAAGCCCTTCGTGCGGAGTCGGTTCGGTTCGGACGGGGGTGGCGGTGGCCGTGCCGAGCAGCGCGCCCACGGTGTCGAGTGCGGCGGTCACCCGGCCGCGCAAATCGGTGGCGTCGCCGTCCTCCATCCAGGAGCGCAGCACCTCGATGAACCCGCCGACGAGGAACCGGCTCACCGATTCCGTGGTCAGGCCGGCGATGTCGCCGACTGCGGCATCGGCGGCGATCTGTTCGCAGGCCGGTGTGAGCTCGGCACGGAAGGCGGCGACGACGCGCAGGGTGACCGCGCTCGGCACGACGTTGCGGTACATCGCGCGGTGTTCGGCCGCGAAATCGAACAGTGCGGTGATGCGGGCGCGGGGATCGCCGGCGATGTCGGCGGTGGCCGAGGCGAACGCGATGGTGAATGCGTATGCGATGGCGTCGTCGCGGTCGCGGAAGTGCCGGTAGAACACCTGTCGGCTGACCTCGGCGCGGTCGACGATGTCGCCGACGGTCAAAAGGTCGACGGCAACCTCGTGCGCGAGCGCGAAGGCGGCTTCGCGAAGTCTGCCGCGGACTCTTTCGGCGCGGGGATCGACGCTGTGGGTGCGGGTAGCCATATCTGCAGGTTAATCCACTTCGTGGACAACTGACCACGAAAGCTTAGGTAATCTAAGACACCTGTCCGACCAGGGTGTGATGCGCGTGACGTCAGATGGTGTGCAGTACGGCAGTCGCCGCGCCCAATGCGACGCCGATCACGGCAGGAGCGATCTCCGCCGCGCGATCTGACGCGCGGAGGTGAAAGGCGACCGCCCCGATCGACAACAGCGCGAGCCCGATCGCGGCGGCGATACCGATCGGCGACCACAGCAACCCGGCCAGCACTCCCGCCACGCCCGCGAGTTCGAGCGCGCCGATGACACGCCATTGGACCGGTGAGACCCCGAGGTGATCGCGAATAGCGAGTGACTTGGGGACACCGAGAAGCTTGATGCTCGAGGAGAAAGTGAACAGCGCGGCGAGCAACAGCGTCACGACCACGGTGGCGGTGTTCACCTACGCAGAGTACGGCCGGATGCGGACGTAAGGAGCGGGATTCGACTTCAGACTAGAAACGTGTTCTAGTTTTCGAGTGCTGGAGTTCACCCACATCGGGGACCTGAGTTCCGACGAAGTCGACCGGATACGAGACGTCTACCAGCCGCTCGCCGAATCGGTCAGGGACCTGGTCGACGCGACGATTCGCACGGAGGTCGACGCCGACGAGGTGGCGGCGGTCAAGGCTGAGATCGACGCGTTGACCGCGCGGTTGCGGGCACGCCAGATCGACGGGGCGTTCGGGGTGCGGTACACCACCGCAGGCGACCGGATGGCATGGGGCAATCCCGTCGTCGGCATCCGTAATCCGATCGCGCCTCCGCTGGTCATCGAGCGCGACGCGTCAGGAGCGGCGTTCACCGACTTCGTCATGGGAGCGCCATACGAGGGCCCACCCGGTTTCGTCCACGGGGGGATGTCGGCGCTGGTGCTCGATCACGTACTCGGTGAGGCGGCGAGCGACGGGGTGATTCCACGCTTCACCGGCACCATCACCCTCCGTTACCTGCGCACCACGCAACTGGGTCGGCTGCACGCGCAGGCTCACGTCGATCGCACGGAAGGCGTCAAGACCTACGTTGTCGGCCATCTCGCCGACAAGGACGGCATCACCGTTGAGGCCGAGGGCGTCTTCATCACGCCCAAGTGGGCGCGCGACCAGAACTAGAGCGCCCGTTCAGGGCGTCGCGACGTCGTGGCTATCGGCGGCAATACCTGCGAGGCTGCGGGTGATCGTGGTTATTTCGGCGACGAGAACGCGTGCGGCGCCGTCGTCGACATGTGTTGCGGCGTCGCGCAATTGCGCATCGGCGGTGACCAAGGGCAGTGTGTCGATGCTCCACGGGGTGGCCGGGGTCGGCGGATCGCCGCGCAGCGCTTCGACATAGTCGTCCACCGCCAGCACGAACTCCCGGCTCAAGGCGGTGGACGGGTGCGGCGGCAGGCCTTGTTCCAGCGTGGTGCACGAGGTGGTGACGGCATTCACCCCCGCGCGAAACGACCGAAGCCAACGCCGCAGCTCGCGTGACTCGACGCGGGTCGCTCCTGCAGCGGCTTCGAATGCCGCCCTGGCGCGGAACGCCCGTTGCCACGCCGCGGCGAGCGCATCCGACGGATGCTCGAGGTCATGCACGAAGGCTTTGATAACGGTTGCGGCATAGTCGATCTCGGTCTTCAGCAGCTCGCCGGCGCGCTGACGCAGCCGGATCAGCGCGTCATCGGGAACTACGACATGGAACAGCACCGTGAGGGCGCCACCGATGACGGTCGCCAGCAGCAGGTCGCTGACCGACGATGACGCATCGCTGATGTCGATGAGCAATACGATCGTCGCGCCGAAGGCTGCCGTCACAGCCATGTACCCCAGGATCGACACCGCATATGTGATGCCGAGGAACAGCACCGCGAGAATCGCTGCGGCCAGACCGGTCGGTTCCCACACCAGCGTCACCGCGGATGCGATCACAACCCCGACGCAGATGCCCGCCACCCGGCCCACACACCGGGTGTAGGTGTGGGCCGTCTCTGGTCGCATGACAAGCAGCACTGTCAGCGGAATCCAGTACCCCGCAGGCACGTCGGCGACGCGCGCGATGGCGGTCCCGCAGGCGGCAGCGCCCGCCAGCCGTACGGCGTGACGCGATATCGGGGACTTCAGGTTGAGATGTCGGACGGCGACGGCGAGCCCCGATCTCAGCGCGCCCGTCCATTCGGCGGGACTGCGTCTGCCGAAGCGCAGCGCGTTCGCGCGGTGAAGCTGCCGGGACAGACGCTGCGCCACCGGGGCATCCGCGATGGCTATCGCCGCAACGGCTGCGTCGACGCCCCGCAGCGCCTGTTCAGCGTCTCGGCGGGCCGTCCGGCTCTGCGCGGCGATCGCCGCGAGCATGTCCGACGCCGCGGTCAACACGTCGCGGACCGCGTCCTGCCCGGCGGCCTTGCCGCGAAAAGCCATCAACGTCTTGGCGATCTGGTCGGGCAGCGCGTGCCAGTCCCGGTATGCCGATGTGCGGCGGCCCGACTGCGCCTCGTCGGTGCTGAACGCTTCCTTGCACGCCAGCAGCTGCGACGAGTCGACCTCCGCCGTTGGCTCGGCGGCCAGCCGTTGCGCGTCGGTGCTCAGCGACCGGTACACCTTCGTCAGGGCTTCGCGCTCGAGCCGCCACCGCCGTGGCGGCCACACCGCGATGAGCGCGGCCTGTGTCAGACCGGCGAGCACGGCAAGAAGGGCGGACGCGAGCGCAGGCAGAACCGGCTGCGGGTGCTGGATGACCAACAGCAGACCCGACGCCCCTGCCAACAGGCCGGCGGGCGCGCCAACCGCCCACTGCATGCCCGCGAAGAAGCACCACAGCGCGATCACGACAACGAACACCACGCTGTAGCCGGCGAACAGCCCTCCGAGCAGCACAGCGATACCCAGCTCGACGGACACTGCGAGCACGATCGGAATCCGGCCGAGTGGGTTGTCCTGCAACGCGATAGCGCCCGCGATCGCGCCCGCGGCGGCCGTCGACGTTGCCGCCCCGACCGGTCCCCACAGCAAGGCGGCCGCCGTGAGCACCAAAACGCCGAGCAGGCTTCGCGCGACCGCACCGTTGTCCGGCAGGTGCAGCCGGAGCCCCAGAGCCTTGATCACCCGACCATTCTCACCCGGCCGCGGCCGCATCCGCGTCAAGCAGGCCCGTAGAGATGGTTGCGCTAGGTTCGGGTCGTGGAGAAAGTCATCATGACTCTGCGCGGAGCAGACGCTGACGACGCCTGGTGTGCCCGGCTGCGCGCGCATGTCGCCGCGGGCCTCCTCGACATCGGTCTGCCCGGCCTCGCGATCAACGTCCGCGACGCCGAGGTGCGCGATTCGTTGATGACGCTGACCACGATGGATCCCCCTGTCGTTGCTTTCGTCAGCGTTTGGGTCCAACAGTCCTACGGCGATCAGGTGCAGGCTGCCAGGGCGCTGCTGGAGCGGGAGTGCGCTGATGTCGCGGCCTACCTGGTGACGGAATCCGTTCCGCTGCGACCGCCGCCGACCGTGGCAGGCCAGCGCACGGCCGGGCTGGCCAATGTGGCCCTTCTGCGCCGACCCGACGACCTGGACGAGGCGACATGGCTGTCGCGTTGGCACGTCGACCACACACCGGTGGCGCTCGAAACCCAGTCCACATTCGGCTACACCCAGAACGCGGTGGTGCGCGCGCTGACCGCTGGCGCGCCCCCCATTTCGGCAATCGTCGAGGAGCTTTTCCCGCCCGAGGCGATCTCCGATCTGCACGCATTCTTCGGCGCGGCCGACGACGATGATCTGCGCGACCGGATGGAGCGCATGCTCGCCAGCACCGCCGCCTTCGGGGCCAACCAGAACGTCGACACCGTGCCCACCAGCCGCTACGTGTACCGCAGCCCGTTCGACGGGGGAAGGCAGAAGGTGACCAGATGACCACACTCGAGGAGGCGGTGGCGTTGGCCCGCGACGAGAGCGGCCTGACGGTCGTATCGACGCTGCGAGCCGACAACACCATCCAGGCATCGCTGGTCAATGCGGGCGTGCTAAGGCATCCCGAAAACCGAAGTCCGGTACTGGCTTTCGTCACCTATGGTCGGGTGAAGCTCGCGAACCTTCGAGCCCGGCCCCAGCTGGCGGCGACATTTCGCAGCGGTTGGCAGTGGGCGACCGTCGAGGGCGACGCCGAATTGGCGGGCCCCGACGATCCGCAGCCCTGGCTCACCGACGCAGACCGGCTTCGGCTGCTGCTGCGCGAGGTGTTCACGGCTGCGGGCGGCACCCATGACGATTGGGACGCCTATGACGCCACGATGATGGAACAACGCCGCACGGCGGTGCTCGTCGCACCCACCCGGGTGTACAGCAACGGTTGACGCTTACGCTGCTCGCGTGCCACTCCTGATCAGTGACGTCAACAGAGTTCGGACTCTCACCCTCGACCGGCCGGATGCGCTCAACGCGTTCAACGAAGCGCTCTATGAGGCGACGGCGATCGCGATCCGGGAGGCCGCCGACGATCCTGGTGTCGCGGTGGTGTTGCTCACCGGCAGCGGAAGGGCGTTCAGCGCCGGAAACGATCTCAAGGAAATGGCTGCGCGGATCACCGACCCGGCGCTCGCCGGCCAAGGCAGCCACTTCACGTCGCTGATCGACGAGCTGACCGACTTCCCGAAGCCGCTCATCTGCGCGGTCAACGGACTCGCTGTCGGCATCGGCACAACCATCCTCGGCTATGCCGACCTGGTCTTCATGTCCTCGGACGCACGGTTGAAGTGTCCGTTCACCAGTCTCGGCGTCGCGCCGGAAGCCGCGTCGTCGTATCTTCTGCCCCGGTTGATCGGTAGACAGAACGCGGCATGGCTGCTGATGTCCTCGGAGTGGGTGTCCGCGCAAGAGGCACTGCAAATGGGTCTGGTGTGGCGGGTGTGTGAGCCGGGCGAACTTCTGCCCGAGGCGCACCGGCACGCCGAAATCCTCGCCGCCAGACCGATTCCCAGTCTGATGGCGGTCAAGAAGACGATCGCAGAGCCGTTCAAATCGGGCATCAGAGCCGCCACCGAACGGGAGAATGCCCATTTCGCCGAGTTGATGGGCGCCGACGCCAACGCCGACGCGCTCGCCGCCTTCACCGACAAGCGGCAAAGGGGAGGCGGCTAGCGGCTCGCCGCCGAGCGGGCGCCGTTGCCGGCGAAATGCGCCTCGATGATCGACCGCACGGTGCGCCTGCACCGTCCGCATTCGGACCCCGCCCCGCACGCGGCCGCCACCTCTTTCGATGTCGATGCGCCTTTGGCGACACAGTCGTGCACCACGTGGCTGGTGGCTCCGGTGCACAGGCAGACGAACATCTATCGGCCGATCAGTTCTGACTGTCGATGCTCATGAGATGGGCGAACCGGCCGACGAACTGCGTCGGATAGGCGCCGAGCCCGGCATTCGACATCCACTCCGCGGCGGCGTCCGGGTGATCGATCCACTGCCTGGCGCTGATCTCGTTGTCGATCTCCTGCAGGATCATCACTTCCTGACCGTCGTCGAGCGCGCGGTACACCCAGATCTTGCGTACCCCGCCGCGCCGGAACCGGTCCAGGCCGGCGTGCACCTTAGCCATCAGCTCCGACACGTCGTCGACCGACGACATGACGCCGACGACTATCCGGCCGACGTGTCGCTCTGAGGAGGGGGCGTCGAGATCGATCTTCTCGACCACCTGGCCACCGAAGATCGGCGGGATGTCGTCGAGGCCTGCGATATCGAACCACTCGAACACCGCGGGGGAGCCGATCACGTCACGAATCGAGCGGGCGTGCCGGATTCCGATTGTCACCAGCACTCGGCCCGGTTCCCAGATCGACGTGTAGAGAACGACATGATGCGCGCCGATTGACGCCAGGTTGTCGCGACGGCCTTTGAGCCAGCTCCACATCCTGTCGACGTCGTCGACACGAAAGTCGCAGGCGAGAATCAGTGAGTGCAGATTGCTCTCACTCATCGGCGTCCTTCGCTCCGCTGCGCTGGCGATCATGTTAGCGCAGTCTAACCTTAGTTAGACCGCCAGTCCACCAGCCTCGGCCCTACTTAGCCTAGCCAGGCCAAGCGCCTGCGTTCATCCTCGCCCGGCATATCGAAGTTCGTTGCCGCAAGGGCGCAAACACGCCCCACACACTGCACAACTTGTCTCGGTGGCGTCTCTGCGTGCACTAGATTGGAGCCTGTCAAAAACAGCCATCGAATGACGAAGCGACCGCCGCAAGGAGCCAGCATGCAAGGGGACCCCGACGTTCTGAAATTGCTCAATGAGCAGTTGACGAGCGAACTTACGGCTATCAACCAGTATTTCCTGCATGCCAAAATGCAGGAGAATTGGGGATTCACCGAATTGGCTTCTCACACGCGTGCAGAGTCTTTCGATGAAATGCGGCACGCCGAGAAGATCACCGATCGCATTCTGCTTCTCGATGGTCTGCCGAATTATCAACGGCTTTTTTCCCTGCGCGTCGGTCAGACGGTACGCGAGCAATTCGAAGCCGATCTCGCGATCGAGTACGAGGTGGTGGGCAGGCTGAGGCCCGGCATCATCATGTGCCGTGAGAAGCAAGACGCGACGTCCGCCAACATCTTCGAGATGATCCTGGCCGACGAAGAAAACCACATCGACTACCTCGAGACCCAGCTCGAGCTCATGAACAAGCTCGGCGAGGAGCTCTACCTGGCGCAGTGCGTGTCCAGGCCTCCGGGCGGCACAGCCGGTTAGTCACATCTGGGCGTTTGCGCATCGCAATCGCGTGTAACCCTGCGTCGGGCCGGTCGCCGTAACTTTTATAGCCTATCTAACGATATGGCTGCAGGAACGGTTGTCCCGGACGGAAGGCAGGTATGACGAGTCAGGCATCGACGGCCGCTGTCTTAGACCCAGAGTCCAGCAGCGCCGGCATCAGCCTCCACCGCCGCAACCTCATCTTCGTTGCGGTGCTGCTCGGCATGCTGCTGGCCGCGCTCGACCAGACGATCGTGGCCACCGCGCTACCCACCGTCGTCGCCGACCTCGGTGGGGCCGGCCACCAGTCCTGGGTGGTCACCAGTTATCTACTCGCAAGCACCATCGTCACGGCGATCGTCGGGAAACTCGGTGATGTTTTCGGCCGAAAGGTGGTCTTTCAGACATCCGTGCTGTTCTTCCTCGCCGGCTCGGTGCTGTGTGGTCTGAGCGCGTCGATGACGATGCTCGTCGCCTCCCGCGCCCTGCAGGGGATCGGCGGCGGCGCCATCATGGTGACAGCCATGGCCGTCATCGGCGAGGTCATCCCGCTGCGCGAGCGCGGTCGCTACCAGGGCGCGCTCGGAGCGGTGTTCGGCGTCACCACCGTGATCGGGCCACTGCTGGGCGGATTTTTCACCGACCACCTCACCTGGCGGTGGGCGTTCTGGATCAACATTCCGGTCGCCGTCGTCGTGCTTGTGGTCGGGGCCGCGGCAATTCCGTCGTTGGCCAAGGCCGCCCGGCCGGTCATCGACTACGCCGGCATCCTGCTGGTCGGCATCGGCGCCTCGGGACTCACCCTGGCCACCAGCTGGGGCGGTGGCGAGTACGCGTGGGGCTCCCCGATGATCATCGGCTTGTTCGTCGCTTCCGCTGTGGCGCTCGCCTTCTTCGTCTGGGTGGAAACCCGTGCGACCGAACCGATTCTGCCCATCCGGCTTTTCACCAGCCCGGTGTTCACCGTCTGCTGCATCCTCGGCTTCATCGTCGGTTTCGCGATGCTCGGGGCGCTCACCTTCCTCCCGACGTTCATGCAGTTCGTCGACGGCGTCTCCGCGACCACCTCGGGCCTGCGCACCCTTCCGATGGTCGCGGGGATGCTCATCACGTCCATCGGCAGCGGCAACATCGTCGGTCGCACCGGCAGATACAAGATCTTCCCCGTCGCCGGCACCGCGACCATGGCAGTGGGGTTCGTCCTGCTCTCCGGAATGGATGCCGGCACGCCGACCTGGCAACAGTCGGCCTACCTGTTCGTGCTCGGATCGGGGATCGGGCTGTGCATGCAGGTGCTCGTGCTCGTCGTGCAGAACACCTCCAGTTTCGCCGATCTTGGCGTGGCCACATCAGGGGTGACCTTCTTTCGCACCATCGGAAGTTCCTTCGGGGCAGCCATATTCGGGTCGTTGTTCGCCAACTTCCTCGCCGGCCGGATCGGGCCTGCGCTGGCGGCAAGCGGGGCGCCGCCGCGCGCCGCGGAGTCCCCGCAGGCGCTGCACGCGCTGTCGCCCGAAATGGCGGCTCCGATAGTCGACGCCTACGCGGACTCGCTCGGCACGGTGTTTCTGTGCGCCGTCCCTGTCGCGGTTGTCGGCTTCATCGTCTCCCTCTTCCTCAAGGAGATACCCCTTCGCGAGATGGACGCCATGTCGGCCACCGACCTCGGCGAGGGCTTCGGTATGCCCAGCACCGAGTCGCCCGACAAGATCCTCGAGGTGGCCATCGGCCGCCTGATGCGCAACACGCCAGAGATCCGGCTGCGCAGCATCGCCGGGCAGGCGGGCTGCGAATCCGACATCGCGCTGCTGTGGGCGCTGATTCAGATCTACCGCCAGAGCCAGGTATTCGGCTCTGCGCGGCTGACCGACATCGCCGAGCGCCTCCGGGTACCGACCGAGGTCATCGGGTCGACGTTCGACCGGCTGGTGGACCGGGGTTATGCGCTGCGCACCGGTGACCAGCTGTGGCTGACCCAATCCGGTGCCCGGCAGGTCGACTGCGCGTCGTCCGCTCTGGTGAGTCGGATCGTCGACAAACTCGCGACATCGCCGACCTTCGAGGGCAGACCCGATCGAGACGAGGTCGAAGCGGCGCTCGAGCGGATCGCGCATCAGGTCCTGGTGCAGCGTGACTGGCACGACGAGGGAGCCGTGCCGGTTACGGCCGCCAGGTGATCTAGCTGCGGCTACGACGCTTTTCTAGAACGTGTTCCACTTTTTTCCCGCGCGGCGTACGATTCCGGCCATGAGTCGAATTGGAGACTTCGCCGACGATGACGCCGCTGCCTGGGTAGTGAAGTCACCCGATATCGGGATGGGGATGGTCGGCTTCACCAACGCGGTCTACAAGAAGAACCGACTGCCGATGCGGGTCCGTGAGTTGGCCCGGATGGTCATCGCGCTCGACAACGAATGCGTGGTGTGCCAGAACACCCGCGACGCCGAGGGCATCGCCGAAGGCGTCGACGAGGACCTCTACGACCACGCGGCCGAGTGGCGGACGTGGCCCGGGTACAGCTCGCAGGAACGCGTCGCAGCGGAGTTCGCAGAACGCTTCGCCGCCGACCACACCGGCCTTCGCGACGATGAGGACTTCTGGAACCGCGCCGGCGAGCACCTCAGCGACGAGTTGATGACCGACCTGGCGCTGTCCTGCGCGATGTGGCTCGGCATGGGCCGCATGTTGCGAACGCTCGACATCGGCCAAACCTGCAAGATCACCTTGTAGTCACCGAATCTGAAGGAAGAATGGCTCCGGTGAATTCACGGGCAGCCAAACCACTCGCCGCAGCAGCCATCGCTCAACTCGAATCCGACGGGGTCGCCACGCTCATCGGCACGGTGGTGAGCTCTGCCGGGCTCACGCACGCCAAGACGATTCCGCTGCGCAAGATGGGCGCGTTCGCCGATCCGGGACTCGGCGCAAGCCCCGTGTGGCACGTGTTCACGATCGACCAGACCGGTATCGCGCTCGGCGGCGACCTCAGCGTGGTCGGGGACCAGCGGATCCGCATCGACCTGGGCGCCCTGCGCATCCTTGGAGACGGATTGGCCTGGGCGCCAGGCGCTTTCTACGACCAGGACGGCGAGCCCGATCCCTACTGCAGCCGCGGCGCACTGGGGCGCATCGAACGCAGGCTCGCCGACGCAGGCTTCACGGCACTCGTCGGCCATGAGATGGAGTTCCTGCTCGTCGGGCCCGACGGCAGTCGGCTGCCCGCCCACCTGTGGGCGCAGTACGGGCTTGCCGGGGTGCTGGAATACGAGGGTTTCGTTCGCGATGTGACCGATGCGGCGACGAGTTCGGGTGTGTCCATCGAACAGTTCCACCCGGAATACGGGGTGAACCAGTTCGAGATCTCGCTGACTCCGCAGTCACCGGTCGCCGCCGCGGACCAGCTGATGCTGATCAGGATGATCGTCGGCAGGGCCGCCAGAAGACACGGCCTACGGGTCAGCCTGTCGCCGGTGCCATTCGCCGGGAGTGTCGGTTCTGGTGCGCATCAACACTTTTCACTACAGAAGAACAACAAATCGCTGTTCTCGGACGGACCCGGCGCCAGGGGAATGACACCGGAGGGGGAGTCCGCGGTGGCAGGCGTGGTGGCGGGCCTGGCTGAAGCAGAGGGAGTGCTGTGCGGCTCCATCCTGTCCGGTTTGCGGATGCAGCCAGGTCACTGGTCGGGCGCGTATGTCTGCTGGGGCACCGAAAACCGCGAGGCCGCAGTGCGATTCCTCGTCGGAGGAAGCAGCAACCCGTTGGGCGCCAACGTGGAGGTGAAGATCGTCGACCCGTCGGCGAACCCGTATTTCGCGACGGCCACGATCCTCGGGCTCGCGCTCGACGGCATCGAGCGCAAGCTGACCTTGCCGCCAGAAACCGGCGTCGACCCGTCCACCCTGACCGACGATCAGCGTGCCGCTGCAGGCACCACACTGTTGTCGGCGAGTCAGGCCGACACCATCGACGCGCTCGACGGTTCCGCGCTGGTTCGCGGCATCCTCGGCGACCAGGCTGTCGACGCGATTGTCGCGGTGCGCCGCTACGAGCACGAAACATACGGAGAACTCGGCCCCGACGAGCTCGCCGACAAATTCCGGCTGGCCTGGAGCGTGTAAGAGCGCCCCGTCAAACGAGGTCAGTCGCGTCGAACACCCACGACGTATCGGCGGACGCGAAGCCGTCGGTGAACGATTGTGGCGCCTGGGACAGCAACGTGTTGAAGTCCGAGTAGTCCTTCCAAAGGGTGATCTTGCCGTCCTGCACGCGATGCACCGATACGAACGCCAGCCGAACGGTCTCCCCGCTGGGCCACCCCCATGTTTCGGAGTGCTCGTACATCACGTCGACACCGTCGCTCAGCAGCAGGCCCTCGTGGTTCACGTACGAGGACAACGACTCCAGGCCGATTTTCAGTCGTGCCACGATGTTCTCGGGGCCGCGAGCCGAGACGGCTGGCATCGGCATGTCGACGTACAGGCAGTCGTCGGACAGGAAAGATTTGACGGATTCCCAGTCGCGGTCGGACAGCGCCTTCCACATACCGAGGACGATTTCACGGGTGGCCGCATCGGAAGTCATCCAGTCAACCTACGTCCACCCGTCGGGTTGTCGTCCATCGATGTCGGTGAAGCCGTACTCGCGAGCCAGGTCAGCCGACGTCACCGAACCCTGATTCCACCGTTCGCGGGCGGCGTCGGCGGCGATGGCGGCGACGCCCCGCCCGACGAAACGCGGCGATTCCGAGTCGGCGAACGACGGCGGCGCAGTGGGCAGCCCGCCACCGCGGTCCGGATCCAGCGCGCTGCGCCAGTTGGTCTCGGCGACGCCCCAGTTGTCGAGCATCATCTCCGAACGCAGCCATCCCGGCGTCACCGCGACCGCGGTGGCACCGTACGGCCGTAACTCATGTCCGTGTGCGAATGCGAGCCGGTTCACCGCGGTCTTGGCCAGGTCGTAGAACACCGAGAGCCGGAAGTTCTCATCGTTGTATGCGCGGGTGCCGTCGGTGACCTCGACAAGCAGCCCGCCGGGCCGCTCGATCAGCAGCGGGTGCAGGCAATGCGAGGTAATGAGATGGGTGTCGATGCCTAGCCGAAGTATCCGCAAACCAGCGTCCAGGTCGTGCTCCCATATCGGCCTGTTCCACGTCGGCGGCGGGCCCTTGAGCACCTCGGCGCCCCAGATGTCGTTGACCAGGATGTCGATGCGTCCGTAGTCGCCGCGGATCCTGTGCGCCAGCGCGCGCACCTCATCCGCCTCGAGATGGTCGACCTGGATGGCGACGCCGTGCCCACCGAGTTCGTCGACCAGCGTCGCGGTCTGCTCGATGGTTTCGGGTCGGTCGTAGTCGGACTTCTTGCCGCCCGATGTCGAACTGCGACCCGTGCACACCACGGTTGCGCCTGCTTCGCCGAGCGCCGCGGCAATGCCCCGGCCTGCGCCGCGCGTCGCTCCGGCCACCACGGCCACCCGCCCGCGCAGGGCCTCTCCGTCCGGCGTCCAGTCCATCGGCATCAGTATTGCGCGAAACCAGAAGCGTCTAGCCGTGTTCGGCACTGACGGTGAATACTCGCGAATGTGACTCCGCTACAGCGATACATCGCAGAAGAAATCGCCACCGACCATGTCGACGGGTTGCTGTCCAGACGTGAGGCTCTTCGCAGGCTGGCGCTGCTCGGGGTGGGCAGTGCGGCGGCGACATCGCTGATTGCCGCGTGCAGCGAGAACAAGAAGCCGACAACGGAAGCGCCTGCGACGTCGACCGGTGCGGTCACTGCGAGCCAGCCGGCGACCGCGAGCGCACCACCGCCCGGCTCCGACAAAACATTGCCCACCGCGCCGATCACCTGGGCGGGGCCAGCGGGTGAGCTTCAGGCGGCATGGGCCGAGGCGCCGGACGCCCGCGGGGGTGTGCTCGTCATTCACGAGAACAAGGGACTCAACGACTGGGTTCGCTCGGTCGCGGGCCGGTTCGCCGGGATCGGCTACTCGGCGCTGGCCATCGACCTGCTGTCGGCGCAGGGTGGTACCGCGAAGTTCACCGACCCGGCCGAGGCGACGGCGGCCCTTGGCAACATCCCGCCCGAACAGCTCGTCGCGAACTTGAAATCGGGCGTCGGTGAGCTACAGCGGCGGGTACCCGAGAAGAAGCTTGCGGCGGTCGGCTTCTGCATGGGCGGGGGACTGGTCTGGCAACTGCTCGCCGCGGGGACGCCCGAGCTGGCGGCCGCTGTGCCGTTCTATGGACCAGCTCCCGACGATCCTGATTTTGCCGGCTCCAAGAACGCTGCGGTGCTTGGTTTTTACGGCGCGCTCGACGAACGCGTGAACAAGACTGAGCCGGTGGCCAAGGCTGCGCTGGAGAAGGCCGGGCTGGTGCACGAACTGGTCACCGAGCCCGACGCCAATCACGCCTTCTTCAACGACACCGGTGATCGCTACAACGCGACCGCCGCCGATGATGCCTGGCGGCGGGTCGGGGACTGGTTCGGCCGCTACCTGGTCTGACACCGGGAACGTTGTTCACGAGGCGTTAAGCCGCCGGTCGCGGCGACGTCAGTGCTGGCACAGACGTGCCGGTTCTGATTCCGGTCATGCGCGTAGTGCAGGTCGCCAACTTCTACGGGCCTCGCTCGGGCGGCCTCCGAACAGCCGTGGACCGGCTCGGTGCGGAGTACTGCGCCGCAGGCCACGAAGTCTTCCTCATCATCCCCGGCCGGACGTTTGAGAGGGTCGAGTTGGACTCGGGGGTCACCCGGATCTCGCTGCCCGCCATGCTGATTCCATTCACCGGCGACTACCGTGCGGTGTTGCCGAAACCGGTGAGGGCGCTGCTGGAAGAGCTGGCACCGGACGCCATCGAGGTATCTGACAGGCTGACGCTGCGATCGCTCGGCAGGTGGGGCCGCCGTCACGGCATCGGTACGGTGATGATTTCGCACGAGCGGCTGGATCGCCTTGTCGGCCAGATACTTCCCCGTCGCGTCGCCCGCGGCATCGCGGATTACGCAAACCGGCAGACAGCAGCCGACTACGACGCGGTGGTGTGCACGACCGCGTTCGCCCGTGCGGAGTTCGACCGGATCCGCGCATCGAATGTGTTGACCGTGCCGCTGGGTGTCGACCTCGATCAGTTTCACCCGCGCCACCGCTCGAAACAGACCCGCCTGCGCTGGGCGCGGCAAGACCAGATGCTCCTCGTGCACTGCGGGCGTCTGTCGGTGGAGAAGCACGCCCATAGGAGCATCGACACCGTTGGCGCGCTGCGGCATTCGGGCGTCGACGCGCGGCTCGTCGTGGTCGGCGAGGGTCCGATGCGGGCGCGGCTGGAGCGCCAGGCCGCCCGCCTGCCCGTGGAGTTCACCGGGTATGTCGGCTGCCGCGACACCGTCGCGACCATCCTGGCGTCTGCCGACGTCGCGTTGGCACCGGGTCCGCACGAGACCTTCGGGCTGGCCGCGCTGGAAGCACTGGCCTGCGGCA
>Ga0164307_10000664_pt1 | contig 15124 bp, 16 predicted proteins | sample Whisoiple_243_MG_FD_110214 | JGI IMG/M metagenome (GOLD analysis project Ga0164307, IMG submission 110214) | Soil microbial communities amended with fresh organic matter from upstate New York, USA - Whitman soil sample_243_MG | ecosystem: Environmental > Terrestrial > Soil > Unclassified >...
ACATCGCGGTGTGACTCGCGGTGCGGACGGACCGTCCGGATCCCGGGCAGCACCCGAGGACGATCGCCGCTCGCCTACCCTCGTCACGTGGCGCCGACCTATTTCTTTGGACACCTGCCGGGAGCACCCGTGCGGGCCGTCCTCGTGTAGGCAGCCTCCACTCCATCCAACGCCCCCGGCCACCCGCGGGGCGTTCTGCATGTCTGGGCCCCGACGACGTGGCCGGCTCTGCCCCGAAAGAGGAACCAGCATGGTCGTCGTCATGTCCCCGGAAGCCACCGACGAGGACGTCGCCCGCGTCGTCGAGCGGGTCGAGAGCGTCGGCGGCGAGGCCTTCGTCTCCAAGGGTGTCGTTCGCACGATCATCGGGCTGGTCGGCGACATCGAGTCGTTCCACCACCTCAACCTGCGCACCTTGCGCGGCGTCGCCGACGTGCACCGCATCTCCGACCCCTACAAGCTGGTCAGCCGCCAGCACCACCCCGACCGATCGACGGTCTGGGTGGGCCGCGACGGGCACCAGGTGCCGATCGGCCCCGACACCGTCACTTTCATCGCCGGCCCGTGCGCCGTCGAGTCCGCCCAGCAGACCCTCGAGGCCGCGCAGATGGCGAAGTCGGCGGGTGCCACGATCCTGCGCGGCGGCGCCTACAAGCCGCGCACCTCGCCGTACGCCTTCCAGGGTCTGGGCGTCGCCGGCCTGGAGATCCTCGCGGACGTGCGCGAGGCGACCGGGCTGCCGGTCGTCACCGAGGTCGTCGACGTGCGTGACGTCGCCGTCGTGGCGGAGTACGCCGACATGCTGCAGATCGGCACCCGCAACGCGGCGAACTTCGGGCTGCTGCAGGCCGTCGGCGAGGCGGGCAAGCCGGTGCTGCTCAAGCGCGGCATGACGGCCACCATTGAGGAGTGGCTGATGGCGGCGGAGTACATCGCCCAGCGCGGCAACCTAGACGTGGTGCTGTGCGAGCGCGGCATCCGCACGTTCGAGCCCGCGACCCGCAACACCCTCGACATCTCCGCGGTGCCTGTCGTCCAGGCCGCCAGCCACCTGCCGATCATCGTCGACCCGTCCCACGCGGCCGGCCGCAAGGACCTCGTCGTACCTCTCTCGCGGGCGGCGATCGCGGTCGGCGCCGACGGCGTGATCGTCGACGTGCACCCCAAGCCGGAGGTGGCGCTGTGCGACGGACCGCAGGCGCTGGAGGGTGCGGAGCTGCGCGAGCTGGCGCAGGCGATGCGCCGCTTCCCGGAGTTGCTCGGCCGGGAGGCCGCCCGGGCTCCTGAGCCCGTCGTCTAATCTGTCGCACCGGTAGGCAGGCCGGGAGGGAGACCGATGACGGACTGCGCGAAGTGCGGCCACGAGCTCGGCGTCGGCCGCTACTGCACCAACTGCGGCGAGCCCGTGGAGGGAGCCGCGGCGACCCCGGACCCGGACTGGCGCACGGACACCGCCGAGCGCCCGCGTACGCCGCCGCCGGCCTCACCACCCCCCGCCTGGACGCCTCCGCCGGCTCCCCGGTTCCAGTTGTACGCCGACCAGGTGGCTGAGCCGGATGACGAGGTGTCGCCGCAGACCGACCACCGGGAGTCCCGGTCGACGGGCGGGTGGATCGCGGGGGCCGTCGTACTCGTCCTGGTCCTGCTGATCGGCATCTGGCTGGTCGCCGGGGGCGACGACGGCGATCCTCCGACGTCCGGTCGGCCGGGCAGCAGCGCGCCGGCGACCGGCGACGAGCAGCCCAGCCCGGACGGTCCCAGCGAGGAACCACCCTCACCGGCTCCGAGCGGCCTGACCGCCGAGAGCCAGGTCACCGTGCCAGCCACGGCGGCGCCCGGGGCGGACGTCGACGGCAACCCGGTCGGCTTCGAGGGCACCAACATGCTCGACGGGGTCCCGGAGACCTGCTGGCGGATGCCGGGTGACGGCACTGGTCAGGAGATCGTGGTGACGCTCCCCCGGGAGACGCGGCTGCGCTCGGTCGGCATGATCAACGGCTACGCGAAGCAGGGCGGCGCCGTCGACTGGTACCACGGCAACCGGCGGGTCGAGCAGGTCGAGTGGGTCTTCGACGACGGCACGACGGTCCCGCAGACGCTGGGCGACACGGAGGCGGTGCAGTCCATGGACGTCGACGTCACGACCACGACGGTCACGATCCGGTTGGTCGCCGTCTCCAAGCCCGGCAAGGGGCCCTCGCGGCGCGACTTCACCGCGATCAGCGACCTGCTCTTCGTCGCGCGCTAGCAGCCGAGCTCGTCGCGCAGCTTCCTCTGCTGCTTGTCGTACTGCGCGTCACCCGAGTCGGCGAAGTAGGACTGGCAGTACAGCGTCTTGGTCTGCGAACGGTCCTGGTGCGTCTCCCACGCGGTGATGCCGCAGAACACCGCAGCCGCCACCGCGGCGACCGCGATCACCTGCAGCAGCTGCCGCTTCGCGCGCTCGGAATCCTGCGGTCGCGGCGGCTTGGGCGGCCTCGGCGGCTTCGCCGAGCCGATGCTGTCCACGATCATGCCGTCCCGCGCGTCGTCCATGGCCGGAACCCTAGAGCGCTCCCAGCACCGACGCGGCCTTCTCGGCGTCGACACGCGTGATGTCGAGGTGCGTCACGAGGCGTACGGCGGTCGGGCCGACCGCCGAGACGAGCACGCCTGCCTCGCGGGCGGCGGCGACGAAGTCCGCGGCGTCGCTGCGGGGCACCACCACGATGTTGGTGTCGACGCTGCTCGGGTCGACCCCGCACGCCTCGGCGAGCAGCCGAGCGTGCGTGTGGTCGTCGGCGAGCCGCTCGACGTGGTGGTCCAGCGCGTGCAGGCCGGCCGCGGCGAGGATGCCGACCTGGCGCATCCCGCCACCCATCCGCTTGCGCCAGATCCGCGACTCGGCGATCGCGTCGGCGTTGCCGACCATCAGCGAGCCGACCGGGGCACCCAGTCCCTTGGACAGGCAGACCGCCATCACGTCGGCGATCGCGCCGTACTCCTCGAGCGGGACGCCGGTGGCGACGTGCGCGTTCCAGATCCGGGCGCCGTCCATGTGGACGCCGACGCCGACGCCCGTGGCGTACTCCCGCAGGTCGCGCAGGTCCCCGATCGGCAGCACCGCGCCGCCGGCGAAGTTGTGGGTGTTCTCGACCGCGATCGCGGCGGTCGGCACGAAGAACGGCCCCATGTCGGGGGCGAAGATCGTCTGGATCGTCGGCAGGTCGACCTGCCCGCGCGGGTGGATCCAGGTCCGCATCGTCACGCCCGAGTAGGCGCCGTGGGCGCCGAGCTCGGCCCGGGCGATGTGGGCGCTCGCCTCGCACAGCACCTCCTGGCCCGGCGCGACCAGGGAGCGTACGGCGAGCACGTTGGCCATCGATCCGGTCGGCGTGAACATCGCGGCCTCGTGGCCGAACATCCCCGCCACTCGCTCCTCCAGGAGCGCGACGGTCGGGTCCTCGCCGTACACGTCGTCCCCGACCTCGGCGCGGGCCATGGCGGCCCGCATCGACTCCGTCGGCTTGGTCAGGGTGTCGCTGCGCAGGTCGATCATGCAGCGATCCTGCCAGGGCGCCTCCCGCACATTTTACCTGGAACAGGCTTGTATTCAATACAGATACGTTCCACACTCGTCCCGTGGACGACACCCAGACCAAGCGGGCCTATGACAGTTCGCGGCGCCGCTCGATGGCCGCGGCGAACCGAGCCGCGGTCTTCGCCGCCGCGGCCGACCTGTTCGCGACCCGCGGCTGGGCAGGCACCTCGATGCGCGACGTCGCCAAGTCAGCAGGCGTCTCCGTCGAGACCGTCTACTCCCTCGCCGGAGGCAAGACCGACCTCCTGCTGGCGACGATCGACATCGGCATTGTCGGCGACGACCGGCCCGTCCCCCTCGCGGAGCGCGCCGAGTTCCTGGCGCTCGGTCGCGGCACCCGGACGGACCGGATCGAGGCAGCCGCCGAGCTCGTCGCGAGCTCGAACCTCCGGATCGCCGCGCTGAACCGCACGTTCTCCCAGGCGGCGACCGCGGACGAGTCCCTCGCCGCTCGCTGGTACGCCGATCTCGCGACCCAGCGAGCCGCGTACGCCGACGGCATGACCCTCGTCCTGGGCGCTCCACCGCACGCCGACGTCATCGACGGCATCTGGGCTATCGGGAGCTCAGAGGTCTACCTCCAGCTCACCGCGCCACCCGATCGGGGCGGCGCCGGCTGGAGCACCGAGAAGTACCGCCAATGGCTGGCCGACCGCATCGACCAGCTCCTCCCCGAGGAGACCTCATGACCACTCAGCCCGACGGCCCCTGTGACACCCGGATGATGGGGATCGTGCACTCCGCGCTACGTCGCGACCTCGTCCGGGTCCGCATGGTGCTGGCCGATCCCACCCTGCTCACCGCCCAGCGCCGGGTCGGCATCGCCGAGCACCTCGGCTGGCTCCTGCACACCCTGCACCTGCACCACCACGGCGAGGACATCGGGCTCTACCCGATGGTGCTGCGCAACGACCCCGCCACCCGCGAGCTCGTCGACGCCATGGACGGCGACCACCAGCGCATCGACGGCGCCATGGACGAGCTCGGGCGCGCCGCCCGCGCCTTCGCCGCGGACCCCGACGCCGAGCCGGCAGCACAGCTGCTCCCGGCCCTGACCGGCCTCGAGGACGTGCTGCTGCCCCACCTCGAGCGCGAGGAGCTCGTGATGATGCCGGTCGTCTCGGGGTGCGTCACCCAGCGCGAGTGGGACGAGTGGAACGACCGGGTCAACGTCCGGTCCAAGCCGTTCCTCTACCTGGCCGAGGAGGGCCATTGGGTGCTGGACAACCTCGGCGCCGACGACCGCCGCCACACGCTCGAGCTGCTGCCGCCGGCGCCCAGGTTCGTGCTGCTGAGGCTCCTCGGCGGCAGGTACCGGCGCCGACGTGCGCGGCTGTGGGACGGCACTCCTGCCGAGCACGTCCCGTCGATGAGCCTCCCGCTCGCCCGGACGTGGGTGTCATGACCGCCCCGGCAGCCACCCGCGCGCGGCGCTGGTCGATCCCGTGGGCCGGCGAGGTCGAGGTCGTGGTCGACGCCTCCCCCGACCAGGTGTTCGCCGTCCTCACCGACGTCACCCGGATCGCGGAGTGGAGCCACGAGTGCCACGGCGCCGAGTGGCTCGACGGCGCGACCCGCGCCGAGCTCGGTGCCACCTTCCGCGGCAGCAACCAGGTCAACCGGTTCGGCTGGTCCCGGATCTGCACCGTCACCGTCCTCGACCCCGGTCGAGCGTTCGGCTACCGGACCAACGGCGGCGTCCCTCCGGACTCCACCGCCTGGTCGTTCGACCTCGAGCCGGAAGGCACCGGGACGCGCATCATCCAGAGGTACGAGGTCCTCAGGTTCAACCGGGCCCTGGAGCTGATCACCTACGCGTTCGTCCCGGCGCACCGCGACCGGCGAGAGGCCCTTCGTGAGGATCTCGTCCGGCTCGGGGCCGCAGCCGGCTGACGGGTCAGAGCGGCTTCAGGCCGGTGATCACCCAGGTGCCGCCCTTGCGCTCGGCGGTGATGTCCAGCTGCGCAGCGGACACCGATGCCTCCTCGTCCTTCTTGCGGAAGCTCTTCTGGTCGACGAAGACCAGCAGGTTGGCCTTGGAGCTGCTGAGCTCCTCGACGCCGGCGACCTGGACCTGGGCCGTCAGGGTGAGCTTCTGGCCGGGCGCCCGGTCCTGGAGGCTGGCGAAGAGGGTGTCGTACTCCTCGCGTGCCTGACCGTCGAGCACCTGGTCGGCGAAGGCCCGGGTCGCCTCCGGCTGGTTGTAGTCATAGCTGAGCACCTGGGTCAGGCCCCGCGAGACGACGGTGATCACGTCCTCCTGGATGGCCTTGTCCAGCTGGGCCCGGTTCTCCAGCGCAGGGTCGTCCCGCAGCGTGTGCGACTGCCAGGCCAGCACGGCCGCGATCGCCAGCAGCGCGACTGCCAGCCCCACCACCAGCCACTGGAGCGTGGCCACCTTGCGCACCGTCGTTGCGACTCGGGACATCAGACGTTCACCGCCACTTGCTGCAGGTTCTCGATCTTCCACTCCCCGTTGACCAGCACCAGATCGGCTGAGAACCGGTTGCGCTTGACTGCCGGGTCTTCGGACCCGTCGGCACTCTTGACTGTGACCTCGACGGCCGCGATCAGCGTCGCCGAGCGGTCGGTGAGGTCGGTGAGCGCGGCCTGCACCACCCGCCCGGAGGCGATCTTGCCCTGGTCGGACAGCATCTTCTGCTCGTCGTCACCGACCGACAGCAGCTGGTCGTGCAGCACCCCCGTGGACACCGACTGCCAGGCCTTGATGCCCGCCGCGACGTCCCGGCCGTCCATCGAGGTCATCGTCTCCACAGCGGACGTCCCCTCGACGACCGCGGTGTCCCGCAGTGCCGCGCGGTCCCGGTCCGGATCGTTGTTGACGTCGCGCCACGACAGGAACGCCACCACCACGGCGACGACCGAGAGGGCCAGGAGCGCCCACACGAGCACGCCGACGCGGGGCTTCCCGGAGCCGGACGACTCGTCCGGCGCGTCCGGCTCGGGCGGCTCGGGCGGCTCCGACACGTCGTCAGGCCTGGTCAGCTCGTCCACCGCCGTCGACTCGTCCGGTCGGTCACTCACGGCTTGCCCCCCATCAGGTCCTGCAGATCATCAGCCGAGCTCAGCGTCGTCGTACGCGAGCCCGTGCTGCCCTTCTTGCCCAGGACAGCCTGCGGTCCCCGGACGTTCGTCCCAGAGGATAGCGGGGCCGTGCAGCCGGACTTCGTGTTGAACGGCTTGCCCGGACTGGTGTCGAGTCCTGGACGCATCTCGGTGCTCCCATATCCCGTGGTGCACGGGAGCGGGTTGAAGAACGACAGCTGTGCACCGGACTTCATCCCCTTGCTGGTCATCACCGCGTAGGTGATCGAGATGCCTTCCGGCAGCTTGATCATCGTCTCCTTGACGCCGTCGGCGTTGGCGCCGAAGACCTCGGCCGTCGAGACCAGGTTGCTCATCAGCTGACCGAGCGGCTGGCCGACCGTGCTGAACAGCCGGTCCAGCTGCCGGGCCGACGACGGCGTCTGCTCCATCAGGCGACGCCAGTCCGCGTTCTGGTCCTCGAGCGAGTGCGCGAGCAGGTCCATGTCGTTGCTGAAGCTCTTGAAGCTCGAGGCGGTGGCCTCCTGGGTGGCCAGCACCTTGCCGGAGTTGTCGATCAGGCTGACCGTCGTCAGGAAGTTACGGTCGGCGGTCCTGGCGAACTCCGTCGACGTCTTCAGCAACCGCGCGAGGTTCGCACCGTTGCCGCGGGTGAACTCGTACCCCTCGTCGATCACCGTGTTCAGGTCGTCCGAGGGGATCGAGGCCACCAGGTCGCGGCTGCTGCGCAGCAACCCGTCGATGGACGGCGGGAGGTCGGCTGCGGTGAGCGTCAGGTGCGCCCCCTCCCCCAGCTTCTCGCCGTCGGTCGAGCCGCCCCGCAGGTCCAGGTACTGCTCACCGATGGCCGAGCGGTCCACGACCCGGGCCTCCACCTCGGCCGACATCGTCGGGGAGCCCTTCTTGATCCGGACGACCGCCCGGGCACCGTCGCGGTCGGCCTCCAGGGACTCGACCCGGCCCACCGGAACTCCCCGGTAGGTGACCTCGGAGTTCTCGAAGAGGCCCCCGGCCTCGGGCATGTCCACGGTGATCTCGTAGCCGCCGTAGTAGCGGTCCAGACCCACGTAGTGCACCGCGAGGAAGGTGGTCGTGCACAAGGCGATCACCACGAAGATGACGACCTTGGTCTTGGTCATGAAGGTCAGCATCAGTCGTCCTTCGGGCTCGACGTCGACGACGCCTCGGCAGTCGCGCTCGGACTGGTCGACGGGCTGGGCACCTGGACCGACTGCTCCGGCAGGCCCGGCAGCGCCGAGTCCGTCGGCGGCAACAGGCTGGGCGAGGGCGAGACCGACGTCTGCGGATCGGCCGAGGGGCTCGGATCGCCGTGCGGCGAGGCGCTGCCGGACGGGCTCGGCGAGGCCGATCCGCTGGGCGACTTCCCGCTGGGCGTCTTCCCGTTGGCCGGCGACTTGGCCGGCTTCTCGGTCGACTTGCCCACACCGCTGACGGAGGAACGCTGGCCCGACAAGGCGTCGATGGCCGGCAGCGTCCCGTCGTCGGGGAGCTGCGGCCAGGCACATCCCATACCCGTGCAGCTGTCCGGGAGCGAGCTGTAGTTCGCGGTGGCGAACACGTTCAGGTAGTCGCCCTTGATCGCGTCGAGCACCGAGTCCGGGAAGGGGTAGGTGAGCAGCAGCTCCAGGGAGTTCGGCAGCGCGTCGCCCGACTCGGCCAGCTCGCGCAGGATCGGCTCGAGCAGCTGCATGTCCTCGACCATGTCCTTCTGGGACGCGTTCAGGGTCCGCACGCTGACGTCACTGAGCTTGTCGAGCGCCTTGAGCATGTCGACCAGCTGGCCGCGCTGCTCGGCCAAGACCTTCAGGCCGGGGCTCAGCCCCTCCAGCGCCTTCGCGATCTTGTCCTTGTCCTGGTCCAGGGTCGTCGAGAGCCTGGCCACCGAGTCCAGTGCAGCCGTGATCGCACCCTTGCGCGCGTTCAGGCTGGTCATGAAGGTCTCCATGTTGTCCAGGAAGCCTCTGATTTCCTCGGGCCGGCCCGCGGAGACCTGCTGCAGCTCCCGGGAGATGTCCTGGAACTTGGCGAGCCCGCCACCGTTGACCACCAGTGACAGCGCGCCCAGGACCTGCTCGACCTCGGCCACCTGGCTGGTGTCGGAGATCGGGATGTTGGCGCCCTGCTGCAGGGAGGTCGCGGCCGCGGTCGACGTGGTGGGGCGGATCAGCGCGACGTACTTCTCGCCCAGCAGCGAGGTCTGCTGGATCCGGGCGGTGGTGCCCTTCGGCAGGTCGACGTCGCTGCGCACCAGCAGCGTGGCCCGGGCACTGCGCCCGTCCGGGTTGAGGTCGATCGAGGCGACCCGGCCGACCGCGATGTTCTCGACCTTGACGCTGCTCTGCGGCACCAGGTCGACCACGTCGTCGAAGTCCGCGGTGATCTCCAGGGGGTGGTCGCCGACGTCGGCGCCGCCGGGGAGCGGCGTGTTGTACAGGTCCTTGCCCAGGCTGCACCCGGTCAGCACCAGTGCCAGGCCCAGGGACAGGGCCAGGCCCGCCAGCCGGCTGCGCCGGACGGTCCTGCGGATACGTGTGCTCATCGACGCCGCTCCTCGGTGGTGTCGCCGAGCATCGTCGGCGGGGCGTTGCGGGAGGACTTGGCGGTCAGACCGTCCTTGCTCCACAGCGACACCTCGTTGACGTCGCCGCGGGCGGCGATCACGCCGTACTCGGAGTCGTAGGCGTCTTCCAGGTTGTGCAGCAGCAGGGGCGCCAGCTTGATCATCTCGTCGAGCGACTTCTGGTGCTTCTTCAGCGCCTTGGTCGTCGGCACGAGCTGGTCGACGCTGGTCTCGAGGTCGGCCCGGTTCTTCTTGATGAAGTCGTCGAGCACCGCCATCGCGCCGGCCAGGTTCTTGGCCGCCCGGCCCATGTCGTCGCGGTCGTCGGCGAGGAACCCGGCCACGTCCGCGAACTGGTTGCTCACCTGGGCCACGGCGCTGTCGTTGTCGACCAGCATGTTGTTGAGCTTGTCGAGGTTGGCCAGCATCGAGAAGAAGCTCTCGTCCACGTTCGACAGAGTCGCGCTGGCCTTACCGAACTCACTGATCATGGTGTTGAGCTTCTGGCCCTGGCCGTCGAGGTTGGCGGCGCCCACCTCGATCAACCGGGCCAGGGCGCCGTTCTTGTTGGCCCCCTTCGGGCCCAGGGCGTCCGCCATGTCCTTGAGACCGGCGTACAGGTCGTCGATCTCGACCGGCACCGCGGTGTCCTTGCGCTTGATGACGGTGCCGCTGCTGAGCTTGGCACCGCCCGTGCCCTTGTCCCACGGCTTGGTCATCTGCACGAACCGGTCACTGACCATGGTCGGCGCGATGATCACGGCCTTGGTGTCGGCGGCGACCGGCTGGTCCGGGTCCAGCTCCATCGTGACCCGCACGCTCTCGCCCTCGGCGCTCACCTTGGTGACGGTGCCGACCGGCACCCCCAGCACCTGGACGTCCGAGCCGGGGTAGAGACCCACCGTGGAGTCGAAGAGGGCCGTGACCTTGACCGGCTCGGTGCGCATCAGGGCACGTGCCCCGAGCGCACCGACCACCACGAGGGCGATGACCAGCACGGTGACCAGGCGACGACGCATCGGGTGACTCATGAGGCACCTCCGGGGTAGCAGTTGCGGACCGCGTCGCTGTCCAGCACCGGGTTGTTGTCCTTGTCGAAGAGACCGCAGAGGTAGGCATCCACCCATTGACCGTTGCCGGTGGCGGCACCCAGCACCCGGTAGTAGGGGCCGAGCTTCTCCAGTGCCTGGTCGATGTTGTCCTGGTTGCGGTTGAGGATCGCGGTGACCCGGTCGAGCTTGTCCAGCGCGGGGGCGAGGGTCTTGTCGTTGTCCTTGACCAGACCACGCAGCTGCTCACCGAGGTCCGAGGTGCCGACGAAGAGCGCGTGCACCGCCTCGCGGCGCTTCTGCAGCTCACCCAGCAGGTCCGAGCCGTCGTTGATCAGCGACGCCAGCTCCGTGTTGCGCTCGGCCAGGGTGCCGGTGACACCGTCGGTGGCCTTCAGCAGCTTGTCCAGCTCGGTGTCGCGCGAGGAGATGGTGCGGGACAGGTCGGTCAGACCGCCCACCATCTGCTGCACCGACTGGGGCGTGTTCTTGAAGGCGGTGGCAAGCGCGTCGAAGCTCTGCTCCAGCTGCTCGGTGTCGATGTCGCCGGTCGTGGTGGCGAGGTCGGACATGGCCGCGTTCACGTCGTACGGCGTCGTGGTGCGGTCCAACGGGATGGCTCCCTGGAGCGACCCGGTGCCGAGGGGGTCCAGGGCGACGAACTTCTGGCCCAGCATCGTCTTGACCTTGATCGCCGCGGTGGTCGCGTCGTGCAGGTCCACGCCCTTGGCCTGGAAGCTCACCACGACCTTGTTGCCGTCGAGCCGTACGTCGGTGACCTCACCGACGCGGACGCCGGCCACCCGGACCTCGTTGCCGGGCTTCAGGCCGCCGGCCTCGGTGAAGACCGCCTGGTATTCCTTGCCGGCGCCGAGGATCGGCAGCGAGCTCATGTTCATCGCGCCGTAGAACGCCACCCCCATGACGACCAGGCCGACGATGGCCAGCACGACCCGGTTGCGCTCTGCGAACGCGCGTGGGAACCGAGACATCAGCGACACCTCCCGGCGACCGGCTGTACGCCGATATCGCCCATGAAGCCCTCAGGCATCGGGATCCGTCCGTCCATGGAGCACAGGTAGAAGTTGAGCCAGGAGCCGTAGCTGCCGATCCGCCCGATCCGGTCGAGCTTGACGGGCAGCTTCGTGAGGAAGTTGTCGACCTCGGTGCTGTGCTTGTCGAGGTTGGCCGAGAGCACGCCCACGTGCTCGATCGACTTGCGCAGCGGCTGGCGGATGTCAGTCAGGAGGCCGGAGACCTTCATGGTCAGGTCGCCCATGCCCTCGATGGACTCACCGATCGAGGCCCGGTCCTGGGAGAGCCCCGTCACCAGCTGCTGCATCGCGACGAGCGTGGTGTCGAGCTGGTCGGACCGGTCGTTCACGGTCGTCATCACGCCGCCCAGGCTGGTGATCAGCTCACCGATCACCTGGTCCTTCTCGGCCAGGGTCGAGGTCAGGCTGGCGGTGCTCTGCAGCAGCCCGTCCACCGTGGCGTCCTCGCCCTGGAAGACCGCGATGATCTGCTCGCTGAGCTTGTTGACGTCGTCGGGGTTCAGCATCCGCAGCAGCGGCCGGAACCCGTTGAAGAGCACGGTCAGGTCCAGCGCGGGGCGGGTCTCGTCCACCCCGAACGTGTGACCCGGCTTGACCCTCGACTCGCCGGTGGTGGCGCTGGCCGGCTGGATGTCGGTCCCCGTGCCGCTCAGCGGCGGCTGCTCCACCGCCAGGTAGCGCTGACCGACCAGGTTGCGGAACTTGATCTGGATGACCGAGCCGGAGTCGACGCGCATCCCCTTGCGGATCGTGAAGCTCACCTTGGCCAACCGGTTGTCGGTGATCGAGACGTCCGTGACGGTGCCGACCTTGACTCCGGACATCCGCACGTCGTCACCCCGGTTGACGCTGGTGGCGTCCTTGAAGATGGCGGTGTAGTTCTGGGCCTCTCCGGCCGAGCTGTTGCGGATGGTGGTGGCCAGGATCCCGGTGGCGGTCACGGTGGCGATCGTGAAGACCAGGCTCTTGATGACGATGGCCCACATGGGGCCGTGGTTGGCGTCCTTGGCTGTCATTTCAGCTCCACCTTTGTGTCGCGGAGGGTCGGTCCGAGCAGGAGGCTGTTCCAGCGCGGGTACTCGCTCGGCGCCATCCCCTGGGTGGGGGCGACCAGCTCGGCGATCAGCTGGTTCTCGCCCGGCGAGTTGGCGTCGCCGAGCCCGGCCAGCGCCCGCAGGTAGGACTCCGCCTGCGCGCCGCGCGGCGGACCGATCTGCGGCGGGTCGTCGGTGGAGTCGGTCGGGTTCGTGGAGTCGTCGGCCGCACCGTCGGTGACCGGCACCTCCGGCCAGGACCGCATCTCCTCCGCACTGGTGCTGGCGCTGCGCTTGGCGGCCTCGGTGCCGACCTCGCCGGTCACGTACGGACACCGCGGCGCCGGGTCACCCTTCGTGAAGGTGACGTCGTCCTTGCCGACCAGGTACTTCTCGCGGGCCGGCATCACCGTGAGCACACCGTGAATGCCGTGCTCGTCGGTGCCGACGCCCAACGCTTCGTCCATCCGTGGCTTCATCTGCGCCACGGCCCGGAAGAGACAGGGGAACTGCGTGGCGTACGGCTCGGTGGCCTGCAGCGCCGCGCGGCTCTCCTTGGAGAGTACGACGATGGTGTCGTGGTTGTCGGAGACCCAGCCGCGCGCGGTGTCGGCCGAGCTGATCACACTGGCGTAGACGTCACGCAGCTGGACCTGCTCGTCGACGAAGGTCTGCGTGGTGGTGGTCATCGTGCTCAGGGCGTCGACCAGGTCGGGTGCGGCGATGTTCCACTGGTCCGCGACCCGGGCCAGGCTGGCCAGGTCCTCGGTCATCTGGGGCACCTTGGGGTTGAGCTTCTGCACGTAGTGCGACCACTCGACCATCGTGTCCCCGAGCTCCTTGCCCTGACCGTGCAGCATGTCGGAGAACTCGCTGAGCATGGCCGAGAGCTTCTCCGGCTGGATCGCCTTGAGCACGGGCAGCAGCGCGTCCAGCACCTGCTGGAGCTCGGCCGCCTCCGCGGAGGCGTCCTGGTGGATCACGTCACCGGCCTGCAGGTTGGTGGCGCTGGGCTTGGCGGGCACCACCAGGGCGACGTACCGCTCGCCGAACATGGTCTTGGGCAGCAGCCGGGCCACCGCGTTGTCGGGCACCTTGTCCAGGGTCTCGGGGCTCAGCGCCAGCTTCAGGTCGGCGCCCTCGTCGGTGGCCGAGATCTTGGCGACCGTGCCCACCGGCACGCCGTTCAGCTTCACGTCCGAGCCCACCTGCAGCGAGTTGCCGACGACGTCGGTGCGCAGGATGATGTCGCGGTGCGGGATCAGCGCGCGGCTGTACGACAGGTACGCGACCGCGAGCCCGCCAGCCAGCAGCGCCAGGGTGAGTACGCCGAGCAGGACGTCTCGGAAGCGACCGGCGTTCATCCTGCGATCCTGACCGTGGTGGCCGCGCCCCACAGGGCCATGGAGAGGATCAGGTCCAGCACCGCGACCGCCACCAGGCTGCGGCGTACGGCGCGGCCGACGGCCACGCCGACCCCGGCCGGACCGCCGGTGGCCTGGTAGCCCATCCGGCAGTGCACCATGATGATCATCACCGAGAAGATCAGCACCTTGACGAACGACAACAGGATGTCGATCGGCGGCAGGAACAGGTTGAAGTAGTGGTCGTAGGTGCCGGCCGACTGCCCGTAGACGAACACGGTGACGGCCCGCGCACCGGCGTACGACGTGAGCAGGCCGATCACGTAGAGCGGGATGATGGCGATGAACCCGGCGATCACCCGCGTGGTGATCAGGTAGGGCACCGGCGAGACGGCCATCGCCCGGAGGGCGTCGACCTCCTCGTTGATCCGCATCGCGCCGAGCTGGGCTGTGAACCCGGCGCCGACGGTGGCCGACAGGGCCAGGGCGGCGACCATCGGCGCCACCTCGCGGGTGTTGAAGTAGGCCGAGATGAAGCCGTTGAGGGCGGACGCGCCGATCTGGTCGAGCGCGGCGTAGCCCTGCATGCCAACCACGAAGCCGACCGACAGGGTCAGCCCGAGCATCACGCCGATGGTGCCACCGATCACGGCCAGGGCACCGGAGCCGAAGCTCACCTCCGAGAGCAGCCGCAGCACCTCCTTGGGGTAGTGCCGCAGGGTGCCGGGGATGTGCGCCAGGACCTGCAGGTAGAAGCGCAGGTCGGCGCCGAGCTGGGCGAGCTTGTCCACCGGGCGGCGCAGCAGTCGCGGGGCGCCCTCGGAGAGCTTGCTGGTGTGCTTCGGCCGCGCGGGTGGGGCCATCGGGGGGAAGCTGAGCGTGGGGTTGTCGGCCATGTCAGGCCCCCTTCATGGGCACCAGCGTCAGGTACAACGCGGTGAGGACGAAGTTGACGAAGAAGAGCATCAGGAACGTGATCACCACGGACTGGTTCACGGAGTCGCCGACGCCCTTGGGACCGGGGGCGGTGTTGAGGCCCCGGTAGCAGGCGATGACGCCGGCCAGGAACCCGAAGATCACCGCCTTGATCTCACCGACCCACAGGTCGGAGATCTGGGCCAGCGCGGTGAAGCTGGACAGGTAGGCACCGGGGGTGCCGCCCTGCAGAATCACGTTGAAGAAGTAGCCGCCGAGCACACCGACCACCGAGACCAAGCCGTTGAGCAGCACGGCGGCGACGACACAGGCGATCACCCGGGGCACGACCAGGCGTTGCACCGGGTCGAGCCCCATCACCCGCATCGCGTCGATCTCGTCGCGGATGGTGCGGGCTCCGATCTCGGCACAGATCGCGGCGCCGCCGGCGCCGGCGATGACCAGGGTGGTGACGATCGG
>Ga0164307_10000666_pt1 | contig 15113 bp, 14 predicted proteins | sample Whisoiple_243_MG_FD_110214 | JGI IMG/M metagenome (GOLD analysis project Ga0164307, IMG submission 110214) | Soil microbial communities amended with fresh organic matter from upstate New York, USA - Whitman soil sample_243_MG | ecosystem: Environmental > Terrestrial > Soil > Unclassified >...
CCACGGAGAGGTCAAGGTCGCCCTCCAGGAACTCCGCGACCTCGCCCGCGGCATCCACCCCGCGGTCCTCACCGACCGCGGCCTCGACGCCGCACTCTCCGCCATCGCCTCCCGCTGCACCGTTCCAGTGAAGGTCGTGGTGGATCTGGAGTCGCGGCCCGCCCAGGCCATCGAGGGCATCGCGTACTTCACCGTCTCCGAACTCCTCCAGAACGTCAGCAAGCACGCCCGGGCCACCCGCGCGTCGGTCGACGTGTGGCGGGCCGGCGACCGGCTGCTGCTCCAGGTCGGCGACGACGGGCGCGGCGGAGCCGGGGTGTCGACGGGCAGCGGGCTGGCCGGGCTCACGGAGCGGCTGGACGCGGTGGACGGCATCCTCGTCGTCGACTCCCCCGTCGGCGGCCCGACCACGGTCACGGCCGAGCTTCCCTGGCGGGGCTGAGGCCCCTCCCCGGACCGGTTCCGCAGTGCCCCGGCCGCCGTCAAGGCGCCGGGGCACTGCGGTGCGTCCTGCTGTACCGGACCGGCGGATGCGGCAGGACGCACCGCCGCACCCGAACCGCTGGTCCCCGGCCCACGGGGGCGCCGGAGCTGGAATGCTGGACGCAAGCGGCACGCGGGAGCGCGTGCACACGGAACACCGACAGTGGGGGACACAACGTCGTGGAGGAAAGAGTGCGGGTCGTCATCGCCGAGGACTCGGTGCTGCTCCGGGAGGGACTCACCCGGCTGCTGACCGACCTCGGGCACGATGTCGTCGCCGGGGTCGGGGACGCCGAGGCGCTGATCAAGACGATCAGCGATCTCGCGGGGCAGGACGCGCTGCCGGACGTGGTGGTGGCCGACGTACGGATGCCTCCGACCCACACCGACGAGGGGGTGCGGGCCGCGGTGCGGCTGCGCAAGGACTATCCGGACATCGGGGTGCTGGTCCTCTCCCAGTACGTCGAGGAGCAGTACGCCACCGAGCTGCTGGCCGGCAGCAGCCGCGGGGTGGGCTACCTCCTCAAGGACCGGGTCGCCGAGGTCCGGGAGTTCGTGGACGCCGTGGTGCGCGTCGCGCGGGGCGGGACCGCCCTGGACCCCGAGGTGGTGGCGCAGCTCCTGGGCCGCAGCCGCAAGCAGGACGTGCTCACGGGACTCACGCCACGCGAGCGGGAGGTCCTCGGCCTGATGGCGGAGGGGCGTACGAATTCGGCCGTGGCCCGGCAGCTGGTGGTCAGCGACGGAGCGGTGGAGAAGCACGTCAGCAACATCTTCCTGAAACTCGGGCTGTCCCCCAGTGACGGGGATCACCGACGCGTTCTCGCCGTTCTCACTTATCTGAACTCCTGACAAAGCGATGATCTACTTGCGATCATCTGGATGATCCACCCGCAGTCGGCCGATTCCCGGGGAACCAGGACGAAAGTAGGGGTACCCAGGGGGTTTGAACGGCGACTGAGGGGGTCCGGAAAACATGGCGGAGCGTGACGCATTGACATGGCGAAAACGTGTCCACCATTTGACCGGTCCGAGGAAGGCGACCCTTACAGAAGTAGGGTGGGGCCTGGACCGCCGGCGGGTCGGCCGGTCCCGAGCCGCCGCCCCGAGGGAGGTCCAGTTCAGTGACCAGCCAGGTCAGTAGCCCAGCCGGAAAGTCCGATGAGGCCAGCGAGGCTGTCGTCGGGGAACAGCGCGCCCCGCACATCGCCGGTGCGGGTGGCACGGAGAAGGAAATCCGCCGTCTGGACCGGGTGATCATCCGTTTCGCGGGTGACTCGGGTGACGGTATGCAGTTGACGGGCGACCGTTTCACGTCGGAGACGGCGTCGTTCGGGAACGACCTGTCGACACTGCCCAACTTCCCGGCCGAGATCCGGGCACCCGCCGGCACCCTGCCCGGGGTGTCGTCGTTCCAGCTGCATTTCGCGGACCACGACATCCTGACACCGGGCGACGCGCCGAACGTCCTGGTCGCGATGAATCCCGCCGCGCTGAAGGCGAATATCGCCGATGTGCCGCGCGGGGCCGACATCATCGTGAACACGGACGAGTTCACGAAACGCCCGATGGCGAAAGTCGGATATGCGGAATCCCCTTTGGAGGACGGTTCCCTCGAGGCGTACAACGTGCATCCGGTGCCGTTGACGACGTTGACGATCGAGGCTTTGAAGGAGTTCGGGCTTTCCCGCAAGGAGGCCGAGCGGTCGAAGAACATGTTCGCGCTCGGGCTTCTGTCCTGGATGTACAACCGTCCGACCGAGGGTACGGAGAAGTTCCTGCGGTCGAAGTTCGCCAGGAAGCCGGAGATCGCCGAGGCCAATGTGGCGGCTTTCCGCGCGGGCTGGAATTTCGGTGAGACGACGGAGGATTTCGCTGTCTCCTACGAGGTCGCACCGGCCTCACAGGATTTCCCGACGGGCACCTACCGCAATATCTCCGGGAATCTCGCACTGTCGTACGGGCTGATCGCGGCGGGACGGCAGGCCGATCTGCCGGTGTATCTCGGCTCGTATCCGATCACTCCGGCGTCCGACATCCTGCACGAGCTCAGCAAGCACAAGAACTTCGGTGTGCGGACCTTCCAGGCGGAGGACGAGATCGCCGGGATCGGTGCGGCCCTGGGCGCGTCGTTCGGCGGTTCACTGGGTGTGACGACGACGTCGGGCCCGGGTGTGGCGCTGAAGTCGGAGACGATCGGCCTGGCGGTGTCGCTGGAACTGCCGCTGCTGATCATCGACATCCAGCGCGGCGGCCCCTCCACCGGCCTGCCGACCAAGACCGAGCAGGCCGACCTGCTCCAGGCCATGTACGGGCGCAACGGCGAGGCCCCGGTCCCGATCGTGGCACCGAGGACTCCGGCGGACTGCTTCGACGCCGCCCTGGACGCGGCGCGGATCGCGCTGACCTACCGCACCCCGGTCTTCCTGCTCTCGGACGGGTACCTCGCGAACGGCTCCGAGCCGTGGCGGATCCCCGAGGCCGACAGCCTCCCCGACCTGCGGACACGGTTCGCGACCGGCCCGAATCACGAACTCGCGGACGGCACCGAGGTGTTCTGGCCCTACAAGAGGGACCCCGAGACGCTGGCCCGCCCGTGGGCGGTGCCCGGCACCCCGGGTCTGGAGCACCGGATCGGCGGGATCGAGAAGCAGGACGGCACGGGGAACATCTCCTACGATCCGGCCAACCACGACTTCATGGTCCGCACCCGCCAGGCCAAGATCGACGGCATCCGGGTCCCCGACCTGGAGGTCGACGACCCGGCCGGCGCGACGACCCTGGTCCTGGGCTGGGGTTCGACGTACGGGCCGATCACCGCCGCCGTGCGCCGTCTCCGCGCGGCCGGCGAGACGATCGCACAGGCACATCTGCGCCACCTCAATCCCTTCCCCGCCAATCTCGGTGAGGTACTGCGGCGCTACGACAAGGTCGTCGTCCCCGAGATGAACCTCGGTCAGCTCGCCCTGCTGCTGAGAGCCAAGTACCTCGTGGACGCGCAGAGTTTCAACCAGGTCAACGGAATGCCCTTCAAGGCGGAGCAGCTCGCCACAGCCCTCAAGGAGGCCATCGATGCCTGACGCCCACGCCAACGAGCTCCTCCAGCTGGTCCCCCGGGCCGAGGGCAAGCAGTCCATGAAGGACTTCAAGTCCGACCAGGAGGTGCGCTGGTGCCCGGGCTGCGGTGACTACGCGGTCCTCGCGGCGGTCCAGGGCTTCATGCCCGAACTGGGCCTGGCCAAGGAGAACATCACGTTCGTCTCCGGCATCGGCTGCTCGTCCCGCTTCCCGTACTACATGAACACCTACGGGATGCACTCCATCCACGGCCGGGCCCCCTCCATCGCCACAGGGCTCGCGACCTCCCGCCGTGACCTGTCCGTCTGGGTCGTCACCGGCGACGGCGACGCGCTGTCCATCGGCGGCAACCACCTCATCCACGCCCTGCGCCGCAACGTCAACCTGAAGATCCTGCTGTTCAACAACCGGATCTACGGGCTCACCAAGGGGCAGTACAGCCCCACCTCCGAGGTCGGCAAGATCACCAAGTCGACGCCGATGGGTTCCCTGGACGCGCCGTTCAACCCGGTCTCGCTCGCCCTGGGCGCCGAAGCCTCCTTCGTCGCCCGCACGGTGGACTCCGACCGCAAGCACCTCACGAGCGTGCTGCGCGCGGCGGCCGACCACCCCGGCACCGCGCTGGTGGAGATCTACCAGAACTGCAACATCTTCAACGACGGCGCGTTCGAGGTGCTGAAGGACAAGGAAAGGGCCGAGGAGGCGGTGATCCGCCTCGAACACGGCAAGCCGATCCTCTTCGGCAGCGAGGAAAACCCCAAGGGCGTCGTCCGCGACCCCCTCACCGGAGACCTGGCCGTCGTCGCGGTCACCGAGGACAACCAGTCGCGGATCCTCGTCCACGACGCCCACAACCCCAGCCCCACGACCGCGTTCGCGCTGTCCCGGCTGGCCGACGCGGACACCCTGCACCACACCCCCATCGGAGTCCTGCGCAGTGTGGAGCGCCCGGTCTACGACTCCCTCATGTCCGACCAGCTCGACGCCGCGATCGAGCAGCACGGCAAGGGCGACCTGAACACGCTGCTGGCCGGGAACGACACCTGGACCGTGATCGGCTGATCCGCCGTCACGCCTGCCCGACGGGGTCCGGAGCCGCCTGGCTCCGGGCCCCGTCGTACGTCTCGCGGGCGCTCTCCACCGCTTCCAGCCGCCGCTCCGCCCACCGGGCCAGGCCCCAGACCTGCTCCGCGGCCTCCGCGCCGAGCGGGGTGAGCGAGTAGTCCACCCTCGGCGGGATGACGGGCTTCGCGTCCCGGTGCACGAATCCGTCCCTCTCCAGCGTCTGCAGGGTCTGGGCGAGCATCTTCTCGCTGACCCCGCCCACGGTGCGGCGCAGCTCGCTGAAGCGGTACGAGCGCTCCAGCAGCGCGGCGAGCACCAGCACACCCCAGCGACTGGTGACATGCTCCAGCACCAGCCGGGAGGGACACATCGGCTGGTTGACGCCCGGCACCCTCACACTGCTTACGTTCATGCCAGTACCTTACTTCAAAGTGGGTACTTTCGCATCGAAAGTGCACCTCTTAGAGTGAGTGGAAAGAGTTCAGGGAGCAGTTCCCAGGATCAGCGCGGCGGCCGGCGGACCCGGCCGGCACCTCAGGAGGAAACACATGAGCATCGTCGTCACCGGAGCCACCGGCCTGCTCGGCCGCCTCGTCGTCGAGCGGCTGCTCGCCACGGTCCCCGCCGAGTCGGTCGCGGCGGTCGTCCGCGACAGGGAGAAGGCCGCACCGCTCGCCGCCCGGGGCGTGGAGCTCCGGGTCGCCGACTACGACCGGCCCGAGACCCTGGCCGACGTGTTCCGCGCCGGCGACCGGGTGCTGCTGATCTCGGCCGACGAGGTCGGCAGGCGCATCCCCCAGCACACCGCCGTGATCGACGCCGCCAAGGCGGCAGGCGTGGCACAGCTCGCGTACACGGGCATCCTGGGCGGGCCGGACGCGGACTTCCAGCTGGCCGCCGAGCACAAGGTGACCGAGCAGCTGATCCTGGACTCCGGCCTCCCCCACACCTTCCTGCGCAACGGCTGGTACACCGAGAACTACACCGCGAACCTGGCGCCCGTCCTGGAGCACGGCGCCGTCGTCGCGAACGCGGGCGAGGGGCGCGTGGCCGCCGCCACGCGGGCCGACTACGCGGACGCCGCCGCCGCCGTCCTCACGGGCGACGGGCACCTCGGCGCCGCGTACGAGCTGAGCGGTGACGTGGCCTGGTCGCTGGCCGAGTACGCCGCCGTGGTGGCCGAGGCGACCGGCAAGGAGATCACGTACCGGAACGTGCCGGCCTCGGTGCACCAGGAGATCCTCACCGGAGCCGGGGTGCCCGAGCCGTTCGCCGCGATCCTCGTCGACGTGGACGAGGCGATCGCGCGCGGCGCGCTCGCCGGGACGAGCGGTGACCTGGCCCGCCTGATCGGCCGGCCCACCACCCCCCTGGCCGACACGGTCGCCGCGGCGGTCGCAGCCGCCTGACCGCGAGGCCCGCGGCGGAGACCGCCCGAACGGGCACCCGAACGGCTGTCACGACCGTTTCCGTGAGACGGCAATGACACAGGACCCTTCCGGCGCTACCGTCGTGCAGTCGGCCGACCGCCGACGCCAGGAGCGCCGGGAGGGCCCGTGAAGGGGAAGAACGAGCAGCGGGCAGGCCTGCTGTACGGAATCGGCGCGTACGGGATGTGGGGCCTCGTGCCCCTCTTCTGGCCGCTGCTCGAACCGTCGGGAGCGGTGGAGATCCTCGCCCACCGGATGGTGTGGTCCCTGGGCGTCGTCGGCATCGCCCTGCTGGTCCTGCGCCGCTGGGCGTGGATCGGCGAGCTGCTACGGCAGCCCCGGAGACTGGGGCTGATAGCCATCGCCGCCGCCGTGATCTCCGTGAACTGGGGTCTCTACATCTGGTCCGTGAACAACGGCCATGTCGTCGAGGCGTCGCTCGGCTACTTCATCAACCCCCTGGTCACGATCGCGATGGGCGTCCTGCTGCTGGGCGAGCGGCTGCGGCCCGCACAGTGGGCCGCGGTGGCCACCGGTTTCGCCGCGGTGCTCGTGCTGGCGATCGGCTACGGGCAACCGCCGTGGATCTCGCTGGTGCTGGCCTTCTCCTTCGCGACGTACGGCCTGGCGAAGAAGAAGGTCGACATGGGCGGCCTGGAGTCGCTGGCCGCGGAGACCGCCGTCCTGTTCGTGCCCGCGCTCGGCTTCCTGCTGTGGCTCGGCGCGAGCGGCGACGCGACGTTCCTGTCCGGGGGCGCCGGCCACGGGGCCCTTCTCGCCGCGACCGGGCTCGTCACCGCGATCCCGCTCGTCTGTTTCGGTGCGGCGGCGATCCGGGTACCGCTGTCCGTCCTGGGGCTGCTGCAGTACCTGGCGCCCGTGTTCCAGTTCGCCCTCGGCATCCTGTACTTCCACGAGGCGATGCCGCCCGAGCGCTGGGCCGGCTTCGCGCTGGTCTGGGTGGCGCTGATCCTGCTGACCTGGGACGCCCTGCGGACGGCACGGCGCACGCGGGCGGAGGCGCTGCGGCTGGCGGTGCGGGCGGCGGAGGCCGCGGCACCCGCCGCGACGGCCTCCGCCTCCGACCCGGACGCGAGCACCCCGGTAAAATAGTTACTCAGTTGCTTTTTTGACTCGGTTGCGATTCTCTGGCTTCCAGACGACGCGGACCGAGGAGCAGGCATGACCGACGTACTGATCGTGGGCGCGGGTCCGACCGGGCTGACACTGGCCTGCGATCTGGCCCGGCGCGGCATCGCCGTCCGGGTCGTGGACAAGTCGCCGGAGTACCCGCGCAGCTCGCGCGCCAAGGGCCCCAACCCCCGTTCCCTGGAGGTACTGGAGGACCTGGGTGTCGTCGGGGCGGTCCTGGCGGCCGGTTCGGCCCCGCTGCCGATGCGCAAGTACCGCGACGGTCTGCCGGTCGCCGACGCCGACCCGTACGCCGGTTCCTCGCCGACGCCGGACGCGCCCTACGACCGGGGACGGCTGATCGCGCAGTGGCGGCTGGAGGAGATCCTGCGCGACCGGCTCGCGGAGTCCGGCACGGCCGTCGAGACGGGCACCGAGGTCGTCGGCCTCACGGACCGCGACACCACGGTGGCCGTCGCCTTCGCCGACGGCTCCGGCACGGACGCGCGCTACGTGGTGGGCTGCGACGGCGCCCACAGCCGCGTGAGGAAACTGCTCGGCGTCACGTTCGACGGCGAGACGGAGGCGGAGCAGCAGATGGTCTGCGGTGACGTCGAGATCACCCCGGGCGTTCTCGACCGCGACGTCTGGCACCAGTGGTTCGACGAGGACGGGGCCGTCATGCTCTGCCCGATCCCCGGCACACGCATCGGCTGGTGGTACCAGTCCGGCCCGGAGAGGGACGCGGAGGGCCGGGCCCTCGCCCCCTCCCTGGAAGGCTTCCGGCGGCTGTTCGCCCGGCACACGAGGCTTCCGGCCGGCCACCTCACCGGGGCCGCGCTGCTCTCGACGTACCGCGTCAACGTGCGCATGGCGGACCGCTACCGGGTGGGCCGGGTCCTCCTCGCCGGGGACGCGGCCCACGTGCACGCGATCGCGGGCGGACTGGGCATGAACACCGGCATCCAGGACGCCTTCAACCTCGGCTGGAAGCTCGCCCAGGTGCTGCGCGGGCGGGCCGGTGACGAGTTGCTGGACACCTACGAGGAGGAGCGGCTGCCGGTCGCCGCCTGGACGCTCGACCTCACCTCGGAGCGGCTGCGGGCGACGCTGGAGGCGATCAGGAAGCCGGGCGGCGGGCTCGACACCGCCGTCACCCCGTCGACGACGGGACTCGACCGGGGCTACCGCTGGAGCTCCCTCGCCCGCCCCGGGGGCCACGGCGGCGTGCGGTCGGGCGACCGGGCCCCCGACGCCCCCTGCGCGGACGCCGGAACCGGGGTGCCCACCCGCCTGTTCCGCGTTCTCGCCGGCCCGCACATCACGGTGCTGGGCTTCGGCCCGGGAACGGAGCACACGCTCCGGGAGGCGGCCGCGGCCCACGGCGACACCGTGCGGACCGTCCGGGTGTACGACGCCGGGGAAGCCCCGGAGGCGCCTCTGCCCGGGGCTCTGCACGACCGGGACGGGCACGCCCGCACGGCGTACGGCGTCGCCGGGGACACCGTCGTCGTGATCCGGCCCGACAACCACGTGGGGCTGATCTCCGACGCGGACGGCCACGGTGCGGCACTGCGGTATCTGGACGTGCTGGACGGGGCCCCGGAGGCGGACCGGATGTGGGGGGCAGGCATGGTGGACGGCACCGGCAAAGGCTGATTGAGTGCCCGGATGGGGACCGTCCTGGAGGGCATGCGGCACGTTCAGTGGCATGAGCTGCGCCATGCCCGGGGTTCCGCGTCCCAGGTCCCCGGGATGCTGTCGCGCATAGCCTGGGGGGACATCCGGTCCGCCGAGGACGCGCTGAGCGATCTGGGCCGGTGGATCGCCGCCCTGGCCGTCTTCGACGCGACGGTGGCCGCGGTGCCCTTCCTGTGGGAACTCGCCGCCGTGGACACCGTGAAGGACCGTGCGGGAGTGCTCGGCCTGCTGGGGACCATCCTCGCCCACGGCCACGCGCACCACCCGGAGTGGACCAGGGACGCGCACCTCGCGGTCCTGGCCGGCCGGACGACGGCCGAGCGACTGGCCGCCGACGGCGACCCGGCGGTGAGCGCGGCAGCCGGAGAACTGCTCGTCGCGTGCGGCGGGCACGTCTGCCCGGCCTGCCCGCCCCGATGAGGGGCGCACCGGCCCCGGCGCGCCCGTTGCCGCAGCGGTCGGACAACCAGTACAAACGGTTTTCATGACTCTGCACTGGAAGGTCGTCATCGATGCCATCGACCCACATGCCCAGGCCGACTTCTGGGCCGAGACCCTCGGCTACGTGGTCGAGGACAACAGCGCCCTGATCGAGGAGCTGCTCGGCGCGGGGATCGTGACCGAGGCCGCCACCGTCGAGCCCCATGGCCACCGCGCCTGGCGCGATCTCGCCGCGGTGCGGCATCCGGACGATCCGTACGAGCGGAAGAGCGGGACCGGCCTCGGGCGCCGGCTCCTCTTCCAGCGCGTACCGGAGCCCAAGACGGTGAAGAACCGCCTCCACCTGGACGTGCACACGGACCCCGGACAGCGCGAGGCCGAGGCGGAACGGCTGGTGGGGCTGGGCGCCAGCGTGCTGCGGACCGTCGAGGAGCCGGGCGGGTCGTGGCAGGTGCTCCTGGACCCGGAGGGCAACGAGTTCTGCGTCCACTGAGAGGGCGGACCGTCCCCGCAGGTCAGCGGCGTACGGCGGGAAGGCGATCTCTCTAGGCTGATCACATGTTCACGCCACCCGCCGCATACACCCTGGTCGCCACGGATCTGGACGGCACGCTGCTGCGTTCCGACGACACCGTGAGCCCCCGCTCCCGCGCGGCCCTCACCCGCGCCGCCGCAGCCGGAGCGCAGCACCTGATCGTCACGGGCCGGGCGGTCCCCGGCATACGCTCCCTGCTCGCGGACCTCGGCTACGACGGCCTCGCGGTCTGCGGGCAGGGCGCGCAGGTGTACGACGCGGGGTCGGCCCGCATGCTGAGCTCGGTGACCCTGGACCGCGATCTGGCCGACGCCGCGCTCGGCAAGATCGAGGCCGAGGTGGGGCAGGTGTTCGCCGCCGTGGACCAGGACGGCCCCGAGGGCCGGACCCTCATCGAGCCGGGTTACCGCATGCCGCACCCCTCGCTCCCGGCGCAGCGGGCCGGGCGGCGTGCGGAGCTGTGGGCCGCGCCGGTGATCAAGGTCCTGATACGCCATCCCTCGCTCACCGACGACGAACTGGCCGCTGCCGCCCGCGGGGCGGTGGGCGACCTGGCGTCCGTCACGATGGCGGGCCCCGGAACCGTGGAGCTGGCGCCGTACGGCGTGGACAAGGGCACCGGGGTCTCGCTGGCCGCCGGGCTGCTGGGCCGCGATCTCGCGGGTGCGGTGGCCTTCGGGGACATGCCGAACGACCTGCCGATGTTCCGCCGCTCGGGACACCGGGTGGCGATGGCCGGCGCGCACCCGGAGCTGCGGGCGGAGGCCGACGAGATCACCCTCTCGAACGAGGAGGACGGCGTCGCGGTGGTCCTCGAGCGCCTGTTCGCCTGAGCCTGACGGCCCCGGCGCCACCCGCGCCCTAGCCCTCACCCCTGCTCGCCTGAGCGCCCCCCTCCCCGGCGGGCCGGGGCCCGGCGGACAGGGAGCGCAGCACATGGGCCACCAGCGCGGCGACCGTCGCCTCGTCCTGGGCCGGTTTCCGCAGTACATGGCGGTAGTAGACCGGCCCGTAGAGCATCTCCACCGTGAGCGGAAGGTCGGCGTCCTCCGGTATCTGTCCCTGCTCCTGGGCCCGGCGCAGACGCTCCACGGCCGCCTCGACGCGCGGCCCGACGAGCTGTTCGCGCACGGCTCTGGCGAGTTCGTCGTCGTGGTGCATCTCCGACAGGATCCCGGCATAGGCGGGGCCGTACGGCGGCGTGGAGATCAGCTTCACGATCCCGTTGACGTGCGTGCGCAGGTCGGCCTCGATCTCGCCGGTGTCGACGAACGGCGTGGCACCGGCCAGCATGCCGGCGAAGGCCTCCAGCATCACCGCACCCTTGGACGGCCACCAGCGGTAGATCGTCTTCTTGCTCACGCCGGCACGGGCGGCGATCGCCTCGACCGTGACCCGGCCGTACCCCTTCTCCGTACAGAGCTCCAGGGCGGCCTCCAGCGTCGCCCGTCGTGACCTCTCGCTGCGACGCACGGAACTCGGCGATGTGATCATTCGGTGAGCATAGGGGGATTCTGCCCACCGCTTGTTGACAGGTCGTCGCCAAAAGTCGAACAATGACCAGGCTGGAAACGGAACGTACCGTGTCGTGACGCTCCGTCCAGCACACCGTTCGTGCCGTTCGTGCCGCGACGAGCCGATCGGGGGACGGCTCGACCGGCCGACGGTGCGTACGGCCGGCTCCGGACCCCTCAGACGCCGATGTCCTTCGTGGTCAGGCGCGCCCAGGCCGCGGAGCCGAACACCGCCGCGTAGAGGGCCTGCAGGCCCAGGTTCCTGACCAGCTCGTCCCAGTAGACCGGCTCACGCAGCAGGTCCGTGAAGGACAGCCAGTAGTGCGGGAAGAGATACGGGTGGATCGCGTCGAGCTGCGGCATCGTGTCCAGGATCTGCGCGGTGATGAGCACTCCGACGGTGGCGGCCATCGCCGCGATCCCGCTGTTGGTGAGGGTCGAGACGAAGAGGCCCAGCGCCGCGAAGCCGATGAGGGACGCCGCCACCGCGACCGCGACGCACAGGGCCCGCAGCATTCCTTCGCCGAAGCCGATCCGCGTCCCGGAGATCGTCGTGACCTCGCCGACGGGGAAGAGCAGCGCCCCGACCGCGAGTGCCGAGGCCGCCACGACCAGGGTGGCGGCCAGGCAGAAGACCAGCACGGACGCGTACTTCGTGAGCAGCAGCCGGGTGCGTCCCGCCGGCGCGACCAGCAGGTAGCGCAGCGTCCCGCCGCTCGCCTCGCCCGCGACGGAGTCCCCCGCGATGACGCCGACGGCCATCGGGAGGAAGACCGGAAGCGTCGCGGAGAGCGCCGCGAAGACCAGGAACAGTCCGTTGTTCGTGACCTGGGAGAGGAAGGCGGGGCCGCCCCCGTCGCCGGGCCCGCCCCGTGAGCCGTCACCCGTCTCGATCCGCACCGCGATCCCGATGAGGACGGGAACGGCCGCCAGCACCCCGAGCAGGGCCAGGGTGCGCCAACGGCGGAACATGACGGTCAGCTCGGAGCGGAGGAGCCCGAGGGTCCACAGCGCGCGGCCCGGGGTGCGGGGCGCGGCGAGCGCGGTGCGTTCAGCCTGCGACATCGAATCCCTCTCCGGTGAGTGCGACGAAGGCGTCCTCCAGCGAGGCCCGTTCGACGCCGAAGGCGCGTACGCGGACGCCGCCGCGCACCAGGGCGGCGTTGAGGTCCGCGAGTTCCACCTCGCCCGGCGGAGCGTCGGCGCTCACCCGGTCCCCCTCGGTCACGAGGCCCGTCGCCCCGTGCGCCGTGAGGATGCCGGCCGCGGCTGCGGAGTCGGGGGTGGTCACGGTGAGCCGCCCGCGGGCTCCCGCCGCGAGGGCGGCGACCGGGCCCTGGACGAGGAGCCGGCCGCGGGCCATCACAGCCGCGTGGGTGCAGACCTGTTCGATCTCGTCGAGCAGGTGGGAGGAGAGGAAGACGGTGGTGCCCTCGGCCGCGAGTTCCCGCACCAGGGCACGGATCTCGCGCATGCCCTGCGGGTCGAGACCGTTGGTCGGTTCGTCCAGTACGAGCAGCCGGCGCGGCTGGAGGAGCGCGGCGGCCAGCCCGAGGCGCTGCTTCATGCCGAGCGAGTACGCCTTGGCCTTCTTGCCCGCCGCCGCGGCGAGCCCGACCCGGTCGAGGGCGCCGGCGACCCGTGCGCGCCGGGTGCGCGGATCCGAGGTCGGGTCGGCGGAGTCGAAGCGAGCGAGGTTGTCGCGGCCCGTCAGGAACCCGTACGGCGCGGGCCCTTCGATGAGTGTGCCGACCTGGGGCAGTACCGTGCGGGCGGCCGCGGGCATGGGGCTGCCCAGGACGTGTGCGGTGCCGGTGGTCGGGGCGATGAGCCCCATGAGCATCCGGATGGTGGTGGTCTTGCCGGAACCGTTGGGCCCGAGGAAGCCGAAGACGCTGCCGGAGGGGACGGTGAGGTCGAGTCCGTCGACGGCCGTCTGCCCGCCCCGGTAGCGCTTGGTGAGCCCGCGCGTCTCGATCACCGCGCCGCGCCCCGGCTCCGTCTCCGGCCCCGTCGTCGCGGCCGCTGTGTCGGTCATGCGCACTCCCGGTCCTGTCGCGCCCTGTCCGGCGCCCCGTGCCGGACGGGGCTGCCCTGCCGCACGAACCGCACCGCCCCGCCGTACGGAGCGTACGACGGGGCGGTGCGTGCGGTGCGTCCTGCCCGGCGGTGTCGGCCGCCTTCACCGGTGCGTCCTACTCGGCGGCGTCCGCCGCCTTCACCAGCGCGTCCTTGGTGACGGCCCCCACGTAGACCTTGCCGTCGTCCGTGAGCAGCGCGTTGACCAGCCGCGTCTTGAAGACCGTGCCGGAGCCGAAGTCGCCGGTGACCTTGTCGCCGAGGGCGTCCAGGAACTGCTGCGCCTGTGCCGGCATGTCGCCGGAGCCCTGGGCGGGCAGGCCGGCCCCGCCCGGCAGGGCGATCTCGGCGACGGCGCTCCAGCCCTTGCCGATGACGTTCAGCCCCTCGAAGTCCTCCAGCGCGCCCAGGTCCTTCCGCGCCGTGTCCGCCGCGCCGTTCTTCCCGGCCTCTGCCTCGAGCTCGTCGGCCTCGGTCACCTTGGCGCCCTTGGGCGGGGTGAAGGAGAACGAGGAGGCGTCGGGCTTCGCGAAGTCGACCTGGGTGAAGCCCGCGTCGACCGCGGCCTTGCCCCCGCTGCTCGGGGCCAGTGTGAACTTCAGCGGTACGCCGGTCGAGGCGTCGACCGCCACGGTGACGGAGCCGATCGTGGAACCGGACTGCTTCGGCTTGATCACGAGCTTGTAGGCGTCGCGCCCCGCGACCTGCGCCGTGCCGCCGACCGTGACGGACGTGGTGTCGTCCGCGGCGGCGAGGGCCTTCTCGGCGAGCTCCTTCGGGGTGCCCGGCACGCCCTCCGGCGCCTTGCCGGCCGCGTGCTCGTTCCCGTCCGACTCCGCGTGGTAGACCTCGTTGCTCGCGCTGTCGTAGCCCCAGACGTCGTCCCCGTGGTGGACGAGGCTGTACTCCGAGCCCTCGCCGAGGACCGAGAGGCGCTGCTTGTCGGGGCCGTCGACCGCGACCCGGAGCGTGTGGGTCCCGGAGGCGAGCTCCATCAGCTTGCTCTCGGGGTCCGCACTCGACCCGCCCGAGCCCGCGTCCGGCGCGAAGGAGCCCGCGAGGCCTCCGAGCGACGGGATGCCGAGGTCGGTGGTGACCTTCACCGTGCCGGAGAGCTGCTGCTCGTCCGACGCGGCGATCTTCTCGATGAGTTCCTGCGCCGTGATGTCCGGGAGATCCGGGTCGCCCGAGTTCGCGAGGGCCGGGACGAGTCCGATCGTCGCCGCCGCCACCCCCGCCACCGCGAACGGGACGATGTAGCGCGCCGCCTTCCGACGGCCCACGACAGTGCCCGTGGCCTCGCTGGTCTCTGCGCTGTCGTTCGGTGCCATGTGTGCTCTACCTCCGTGGTCGGCGGCTGCCATCCCGTTGCACTCGTCCACTCCCCGCCGCCATTCTCACCCGATGTGGTCAGGAGTGGTTGTCATCCATCTGACCAAATCGGGCCGGTACAAGCGTCAGCCCTCGGGAGCAACTGGTCGTACCTCTCCGGGATGACCCCGGCGGCCGGGGGTCCGCCGAGCCCCTAGGGGTTCGGCGGACGGCTGCGGGGCGACCGGGGCCGCACCGCCCGCCGGGGCGCCTGGGGACGTCAGCCGGCCCGGTGCACCACGGCGTCGCACAGCTCCTCGAGTGCGGCCTTCGCGTAGCACTCGG
>Ga0164307_10000667_pt1 | contig 15112 bp, 14 predicted proteins | sample Whisoiple_243_MG_FD_110214 | JGI IMG/M metagenome (GOLD analysis project Ga0164307, IMG submission 110214) | Soil microbial communities amended with fresh organic matter from upstate New York, USA - Whitman soil sample_243_MG | ecosystem: Environmental > Terrestrial > Soil > Unclassified >...
AGGGGTGCGTCAGCGTCCTGCGGCACGCCGCGTGGGCGGTCGACGAACTGCCCGTCCTCGAGGCGGTGGAGGCAGGCCGGGTGGCCAAGATCTACTGCGCACGTTCGGCGTTGACCGTATGTGAGACGTCCATCCAGGTGCACGGCGGTATCGGCAACACCTGGGAATGCCTTGCGCACGTGTTTCTGCGCCGGGTGCTCGCCGCCACCGAGGCGTGGCCGGTGAAGCTGGAAGAGGTGACCATTGGACTTTCGTGATTCGCCGGAAGAGGCCGCGTTCCGCGATCGGTTGCGCGGCTGGCTGACCGAGCAGAAGGGCAGGTTTCCGACCTCGGGAGACGAGTACTGGGCCAAGGCGGGTGACTGGCACGTCGCGTTGTACGAGGCCGGTTTCTTCGGAACGTCGTGGCCCAAAGCCTATGGCGGTCAAGACCTGCCGCCGGTGTACGACGTCATCGTTGATGAGGAGATCGCGAAGGCAGGAGCACCTGCGCGACCCAGCCTGGGCTATCTCGTCGTCGGCCTGAGCCACCACGGGGATGAGGACCTGCGGCAGCGGTTTCTGCCCGGGATGATCAACGGGACCGAGCGCTGGTGCCAGGGTTTCAGTGAGCCGGGTGCGGGTTCGGACCTGGCGTCGTTGACGACGACGGCGGTCCGCGACGGTGACGAGTACGTGATCGCAGGCCACAAGATCTGGACCAGTTACTCAGATGTCGCCGACTGGTGTCTCGTGCTGGCCCGCACCGACAAGGACGTGCCGAAGCACAAGGGCATCTCGGCATTCATCGTCTCGATGCATCAGCCCGGGATCGTGCAGCGTCCGTTGAAAATGATCAGCGGTGTCACCAAGGAGTTCGGCCAGGTCGAGTTCGACGGTGCCAGGGTACCTGCGGGCAACATGGTCGGCGCGCCAGGTGACGGATGGAAGCTGGCGATGACGGTCGTCAGCCACGAGCGCGAGCCCTCGACGCTCGGCTTCTCCGCGCGCTACGGAAAGACCGTGCGCCAGTTGGCAGGCCGCGTGGACGGACCGGTACCCGAGGAGCTGTCTTGGGCGTGGGTACAGACCGAGATGCTGCGGTTGCACGTGCGGCGCCGGCTGTCCGAGCAACTCGACGGACTGACCCACGGTCCGCAGGGGTCGCTCGACAAGCTGTTGATGACGTGGGTCGAGCAGTCGGTCGGTCACGCGGCGCTGGCGACGGTCGGATCGGGAAACGAGGAGATGTTCGGCGCCTACATGTACAGCCGCGCCCAGAGCGTGATGGGCGGCACCAGCCAGATTCAGAAGAACATCATCGCGCAGCGCATTCTTGGATTGGGGAACTGAAATGTACGACATGCCAGACGAGATCGACGTCAAGGCGGACGGTGCCCTGCGCATCATCACGCTCAATCGTCCCGACGACCTGAACGCGGTCAACGACAACCTGCACGTGGGGCTGGCCAAGATCTGGGAGGCGCTCAACGAGGACACCGGCGCACGGGCGGCCGTCATCACCGGTGCCGGCCGGGCGTTCTCGGCCGGAGGCGACTTCAACTACCTCGACGAGCTTCGCAACGACGAGGCGTTGCGGCAGAAGACGATCAAGCACGGCCGCGACCTCGTCATCGGCATGCTGCGCTGCCGCATACCGGTCGTCGCGGCGGTGAATGGTCCGGCCGTCGGGTTGGGCTGCAGCCTTGCCGCGCTGTCCGACATCGTCTACATCGCAGAGACGGCGTTTTTCGCCGATCCGCACGTGCAGATCGGACTCGTTGCCGCTGATGGCGGCCCGCTGGTGTGGGGTTCGCAGATCAGCCTGTTGCAGGCCAAGGAATTCGCGCTGACCGGCGTGCGGATCAAGGCCCAACGTGCCGTCGAGCTGGGGTTGGCCAACCATGTCGTCGAGGACCCGGTGGCCGAGGCGATCGCCTGCGCGAAGAAGCTGCTCGAGCTGCCGCAGCAGGCCGTCGAGGCCACCAAGCGGTTGATGAACATCCAACTGGAGAAGGCCGTGATGGCGTCGCTGGACTACGCCAACCTTGCCGAGTATGTGTCGTTCGGCACCGCCGACTTCAACAAGATCGTCGACGGCCTGATCGCCAAGGACAAGTAAGTCCTACGACACGCAGGTGACGTTTCCGGACGTTTCGAAGATGTCTTGGCTTCCCGCGAGCCGCTGTCCGCAGACCGCTATGACGGTGTTGGGCACGATGATGGGAAAGGTCGCCAACGCCTGACTTGGTGCGAACACCTGGCTGCCGTCGGTGTTGGTGACAAGGAGCTTGCTCGAAACCTTGCTGCCTACGGCGAACGTATTGGTCCACTCACCGTGCGCCATCGCAGTGCCGTTAATCGCCATCACGGTGTTGTCATGGTCGGCGGTATACGGTTCGGTCTGATTTTTCACGAACCCCGCCGTGCCGTCGAGTGCGAACATCGTGTTCCCACTGCGGTTCTGGCCGACCGCCGTAGCCGTGGCAGGCCGGAAGATGCTGATCGCCAACGCCTTGTTGTCGCCGGACGCATTGGCCCGCGCACCGTTGGCTGAGTTGTCGCCGATTCCTATCGGGTCTCCCTGGCCACCGTCGTAGGAGATTCCCGGCAATGCACTGGCCGTGCCCGCTCCGATCATCCCCGCCATACCAACACCGGCGGCCAGCGTCGAGCCGACCACAATCCTGCGAATAGACACTTCCTTGAACACGAGATACCCCTTGTCGATGATGCGGGCGTGACCGCTTACCCCGCCGATGCTCGCGGTCTATTGATTCGGCGGGCTCAGTAGTGCACTACTGCACTTTGGTGAGGCTGTGCGCATGTCGCTCGCGACGGCTGGCGGCGCTACTGTTCGCCGTGCAGGAGCCGTTGCGCGCTTTGGGAACCGGCGTCGGTCAATGTCAGATCGGCCGGGTTCTGGTGAACATAGAATTCGAGCTGCATGTTGTCGGGGTCGCGGAACACGAGTGTTGGTCCGTAGCCGGTGTCGATGATGCCGGTGTTCGGCACACCCAGCTCGTCTAGGTGTATCGCCCACTGCTTCAACTCGGCTGGGTCCGTGATTTGGAATGCCAGGTGATCCAGCCCGACCCGCCGTTCGTCGAAGGCGCCCGCCTCAGCCGTCCCGTCGTGCGTCATCACGGTGACCGCGACGCCGGACGGGTGGATCAGCGATCTGCATTCGTAGGTTTCTTGACTGACACGATTGACCAGCGTGAAACCCATGACGTCTTGCCACCACATCGCCGATCGGTCGCAGTCGGACACCGTCAGATCGATGTGCGAGATCCCCAAGAGCCGTGGCATGACGCTCAGATTGCGCCGAAATAGCACTCAGGGTCGTGAAAACGCGGAATCAACAGCCCTGGCTGCATTCTCGCAGTTAGAAGGTGAGGGCTTCGGAGCGCTGGACGGTGCCGGTGACGCCGCTGCCATCCTGACGGGCCAGGCGGATTGCAGCGTCGCCCATCGCCTCCGGCGGTTCCACCATCTCGGGCGGAATCTCCATGCCCGCACCGCCTGCCTGCCAGCCCTCGGTGAGTACCACCCGTGACGGGCTGAGGCAGTTGACGGCGATGTTGTCGGGCTGCAGGTCGGCGGCAAGGCCCACGTACAACCGCTCGACAGCGGCCTTGGACACCCAGTATGCGTTGGCCCCGGCCATGCCTACGCCGGTCGTGGTGACGGCGATCAACGAGCCGCCGCCGCGCGCCCGTACATGCGGAATCACGGCCTTGGTCACGAGGAAGACGCCCGTGAGGTTCACGTCGAGGCACAGCTGCCACCGTTTGAGCGGCGTGGACTCGATCGGACCCAGCCACAACACGCCCGCGTTTGCGACAAGAATGTCGATGCCGCCGAACTCGGCCACGGTGGCGGCCACCGCCGCCTGCACCGAGTCTTCGTCGGTGACATCGCACGGCACGGCGAGCACTCGGCCACCCGATGACGAAATACCCTCGGCGACAGAGTAAATGGTGCCGGGAATCCTGCCCTCCTGCTCGGAGCGCGCGGCGACCGCGACCGCCGCACCCTCACGAGCGAGGGCCGCTGCGACCGTCGCCCCGATGCCGCGACTGGCACCGGCCACGAAGGCCGTCTTCCCTCGGAGCGTCACTTCGGCGGAAAGCGCAGTGCCCCGTCGAGGCGAATGATCTCGCCGTTGAGGTAGTCGTTCTCGATGATGCTCTGGGCAAGCTGGGCGTACTCGGTCGAACGTCCCATCCGCTTCGGGAACGGCACCTGTGGACCCCAGTACTGCTCGAGCTGGTCTGCGGCCTTGCCATAGGCGGGCGTGTTGATTGTCCCGGGGGCGATGGTGTTGACGCGGATGCCCAGCGGCGACAGGTCGCGGGCGGCAACCAGCGTCATGCCAAGCACTCCACCCTTGGCCGCCGAGTAGGGGAGCTGACCGATCTGGCCTTCGTACCCTGCGATCGATGCGGTATTGACGATCGCCCCACGAGCGCCCTCCTCCAACGGTTCGGACTTCGCGATGGCCGCCGCCGCCAGCCGCATCACGTTGAAGACTGCCGTCAGATAGAACTCGATCGTCTTCTTGAAGCCCTCGAGGTCAAGCGGTGAGCCGTCCTTGCCGATGAGCCGGCCGCCGCTGGCAGGCCCGCCGTGGGTGTCAACGGAAATCCGCAGCGGGGCCAGCGACGCCGCCTCGGCGATCGCCGCATTGACGGACTCTTCGGAGGCGGCGTCGGTGGGCACGTAGCGCACCCCGAGCTCGCTCTCCAAGGCCTTGCCCTTGTCGTCGGCAAGGTCGGCGACGACCACTTTGGCGCCTGCGGCGTGCAGCCTGCGCACGGTCGCTTCGCCAAGGCCACCTGCGCCACCGACAACGATCGCGGAGCTACCGGCGATTTGCATATGGTTCCCCTTCTTGCAACTGACACTCTCGATCAGAGAGAATAACATTCTCACATCGACCGAAACGGAGCGCCCGATGCCAGAACCCGTCGTCGAGTCCGCGCCGTAGTCCACTATTCGAAGATGACGATCGACGAGCTCATCGCCGAAGCGCGCAGCGGATCCGCCAGGGCGACCGGACGGTTGTTGAGCCTGGTCGAGAGCGCTCGGCGCGACGACGTGCTCGACGCGCTCGGCGCGACAAACCCTGTCCGCGTCATCGGCCTGACGGGGCCGCCGGGCGCGGGCAAGTCCACCACGGTCGCCGCGCTGGTCACTGCGTACCGGGCGCGCGAGTTGAGGGTGGCGGTGCTCGCCGTCGATCCGTCGTCGCCGTACAGCGGTGGAGCGCTGCTCGGTGACCGCATCCGGATGGCCGCCCATATCAACGACCCCGACGTGCTGATCCGTTCGGTCGCCACCCGAGGCCATCTCGGCGGTCTCGCCGCTGCGGTGCCGGCGGCCACCCGGCTACTTGCAGCCCTGTCCTATGACCTGATCGTGGCCGAGACGGTCGGTGTCGGCCAGTCCGAAATCGAGATCGCCGCGATTGCCGACCCGACCATTGTCGTCCTCAATCCCGGTGCGGGAGACGCGGTTCAGGCCGCCAAGGCCGGCCTGCTCGAGGTTGCAGACATCGTCGTGGTGAACAAGGCCGACCGCGAAGGCGCCGACCAGACCGTGCGCGACCTTCGCGCCGAGACCAAGGCGCCGATCCTGAAACTCATCGCCGCACAAGGCGACGGCATCCCCGAGCTGGTGGAAGCCATCGAGGCGCATGCCCGTGCCGATAGCCCGCAACGCCGCAAGGCGCGTGCGCGCGCACAGATTCTGTCGCTGGCGCAGACCCGACTGCGGGGTCATGCCGACCTGGACGGGCTGGCGGCGTCGGTGGCCGATGGGCAATCGGACCCCTACACCGCGGCAGAACAGCTGTTCGCCATCCCCGTAGAGCCATGAGCTGATACACATTTGCGGCAACTGAACGGAGCTGTGCAATGAGCGTGACTGTTTCGGGTGACCCCGTCGTCTTCGATCCGTACTCAGACGACTACTTCGACTCGCCGTTCGAAACGTACCGCCGCATGCGGGACGAAGCGCCGCTGTACTACAGCGAGAAGTACGACTTCTGGGCGCTGACCCGATACGAGGATGTCTCCGCGGCCATCAGGGATCACGAGACCTTCTCCTCGGCCAAGGGTGTCACGCTGGACATGGTCAAGGCCGCCGCCAAGGGTGAGTCGCCCATCGGGAAGATCATCATCAGCCTGGACCCGCCCGAACACGAACGGATGCGCAAGCTGGTCAACCGGGTCTTCACGCCGCGGGCGGTCGCGTCACTGGAATCACTCGTGCGCGAGACCATCGATCGATATGCGAGCCGACTCGATCCGTCGTCGTTCGATGCCGTCGAAGACTTCGCGGCGCTGTTCCCGGTCGAGGTGATCACCTCCATGCTCGGCGTGCCCGCTGACGACAGGCAGCAACTGCGGCACTGGCTCGACAAGGGGCTGGAGCGTAACGAAGGCATCGGCATGTCGGCCGACAGCATGGACGCGGTGATGAAATCCGGTGCCTACTACTACGAATTGATCCAGGAACGCCGAAAGACGCCGCGGGACGACATGATCAGCCGACTCATCGAGGCGGAGATCGTCGAGGACGGCGAGACACGACGACTCGACGACATCGAGATCACCGGCTTCTGCACCATGCTCGGCGGCGCGGGCGCCGAGACGGTGACAAAGCTAGTTGGCAATGCCGTCGTGGTCTTCGCCGACAACCCCGAGCAATGGCAGAGGCTGCAGGACGACCGCTCCAAGATACCGGCGGCCTTCGAGGAGTTACTGCGTTACGAAGGCCCGTCGCAGTATCAGATTCGCACTCCGACAAGGGATGTGACATTGCACGGCAGGACGATCCCGAAGGCTGATCCAGTTTTGCTCATCAACGGCGCGGCCAGCCGCGACGAACGATTCTTCCCCGACGCGGACCGCTTCGACATCGATCGTGAGCGCAAGGTCGGCTACAACCTGAACTTCGGCTACGGCATCCACAGCTGTCTGGGTGCCGCACTGGCTCGGATGGAGGGCCGGATGGCGCTGGACACGCTGCTGGACCTGATTCCGCGCTATGACATCGACCGATCCGGCCTGCGACGGGTGCACATGACGAACGTGTTGGGCTGGTGCAACGTGCCCGTTCGCATGCCCTAGGCGGGAACGCGTCCGACAAGTCACATCGATCAACGTTGTGCAGAGAAAGTGCGAGTAGAACACCGCGGACCGTTGATCGGTGTGACTCGAGTGGCAGATGTTCGACCGGCGGTCGCGAATGCCAGCTAGAAAGCGCGTTGGCTAAGGGGCCGACTTGCCCGTGGCCGCCGCGCGGCCGGCTCGGAAGCCGAAAACCATTGCCGGGCCGATGGTCCCGCCCGCGCCGCCGTAAGCCTTGCCGGTCGCACCCGCCATCGCGTTGCCCGCTGCGTACAGCCCGGGGATCGGCTCGCCGCTGACGTGCAACACCCGGCCGTCGCGATCCGTGCGCGGGCCGCCCTTGGTTCCCATCGCGCCCACCGTCACCGGGACCGCGTAATACGGGGCGGTGTCGATGGGCCCGAGCGTCTTGCCCGCGGTCGTCGAGGCGTTGTTGTCGCCCCAGTACCCGTCGTAGGCACTCGAACCGCGGTCGAAGTCGGGATCGTGCTCGTGGGCGACGTTCTCGTTCCACACGTCCAGCGTGCGCGCCAAACCCGCGGCGTCGATACCTGTCTTCTCGCCGAGCTCGTCGATGTCTCTCGACTCGCAGAACCAGTGCGGGACGGGACCGTCGGGGTCGACACCGAGGAAACCGTAACGCTTCAGGTGTTGAGAATCGAAAACGATCCAGGCCGGGTCGTTGAGGTACCCATGCCGAGGATCGAGGTGATGGAACGGGCCCGCCATCGAGTTGTATTCGCCTGCCTCGTTGAGGAATCGCTTCCCTGCGCGATTGACGATGATGCTTCTTGGCCGGGTGCGTTCGAGCCGCACGCTGCGGCTGCGTGGCTTGCCGTCGAAAGTGTCGCCGGGAATCTGGATGATCGGCACCCACCACGCCTCGCCCATGTTCGCCAGGTCGGCGCCGTGCGCCATCGCCATCCGCAGACCGTCACCGGTGTTGTTCGGAGGGGACACCGGCCCGTGCATGGGTCCCCGCAGAAAGGCCTCGACGAGCGCCTCGTCCCATTCGAATCCGCCGGTGCCCAGAACTACACCGGCCCTGGCACGAACGCGAACATCTCTGCCGTTCAGTCGGATTCGTGCACCGGTGATGGCGCCGTCGGCAGCGAAGAGCTCTAGCGCTCTGGCCTCCGTGTGCGGGGTAACGCCCAGATCGAGCAGGCCTTTCAACAGCCCGGCAATCAGCGCGGTGCCTGCCACACAGTAGTCACCGGCCTCGCTGTCGACCGCCGCGTGAATCCGGGCGCGCGTCTCCGCGTCGATGCCGACGTTGCTGAAGTCGGCGGGAAACGACGTGATCCTGTCTTTCCACTCGCCGAGCCGAGCCAGGTCGAATGGTTTGGCGTTCAGCGAACGGCCACCAGTCGGCCGGCCGCCTGGCAGTTCGGGTTTGTAATCGGGAAAGCCCTCGGCGATTTCGAATTGGAGCTCGCTGTGCTGTTCAACGAAGTCGAGCATCGCCGGGCCGGTGTGCACGAACGTCTCGACCAGTTCGCGATCCATCACGCCGAGGGACTGTGCCTCGAGGTAGCGCAGTGCATCGGCCTCCGTCAGCTCACCTTCGGGGGAGCGCCGATGCGCGGGAATCCACACGATGCCGCCAGACACCGCGGTGGTTCCGCCCACCGTCGCCGCCTTCTCGTAGACCGCCACTGACGCGCCGTCGGCGGCGGCAGCCAGGGCGGCCGTCAGGCCTGCGCCACCGCTGCCCAGAACGACGACGTCGACTTCGTTGTCCCAATCGGTCACCGTTGCTCACCCTTTCGGCTGACGGACCCTCACCCGAGGATCGCGGATAGTTCGTTGGCCGCTTTGATGACCGAGTCCCTGCCGTCCATCACCACGTCCTCCCGGTGGGAGATGAGGTTGATACATGTCGGCGGCGACGGCAGACTCCGGCGGACCGGCACTGCCAGACCAAAGGTGTTGGGCTCGATCTCACCGTGCGTAATGACCCAGCCCTGTTTGCGGGTCTGTGGAACCAGCGAGCGTTCGGCAGGCCGCGGGGGCATGCTCGCCAACAGGGCGATCCCTGCCGCCCCGCGATCCAACGGATAGCGGCTGCCCTCGTGGAAGGACAGTTGATAGAACACGTTGGTCGGCACGATCACCGCGATGGCGACCTGCTGATCACCTTCGGCGATGAGCAATGACACCGTGGTGCCGAGTTCATCTGCCAGCGCGCGCAACGTGGGCACGCACAGCTGCCGGACGTTGTTGTCGAACGACGCGCCGAGCACCGCCAGCGCCGCCGCCGAGCGATAACGGCCGTCTTCGCCCTTGACCACGAAACGGTACTGCGCAAGCGTGCTGAGCAGTCGATACGCGATCGTTCGGTGTACGCCGATGTCGTCGGCGACATGTTGGGCGGTCAGGCCGTTCGGGGCGGCGGCGACCAACTGAAGCGCAGAGAGTCCGCGCGCCAGGGTTTGCGAACCGGGCGCACCATTCGCGCCTGGGCCGGGACTGGCCTTGGGCATCGCACCCCCTCCTTGACAGACGGATTTCCGAGAGTGATGCTCTGACTATAGTGCACGTAGGTGTGCGATAAATGAGCAGAGTGCTTACTAATCACGAGAATTCGGTTCTCATCGCCGAGGAAGGTGACCGGTGACCGAGCACGAAAGCGTCTGGAGTGATCTCCAGGGCGTCGCGTTCTCACAGGGCTATCTCGACGCCGGCGGGGTGCGCACCCGCTATTTGCACGCCGGCGACGAGAGCAGGCCGGTCCTGGTGCTGCTGCACGGGTCGGGCGGTCATGCCGAGGCTTACGTCCGCAATCTCGAGGCGCACGCCGAACACTTCTCCACCTGGTCGATCGACATGCTCGGGCATGGCTATACCGACAAGCCGGGTCATCCGCTCGAAGTCGGCCACTACATCTCGCATCTGATGGCGTTCCTCGATGCCATCGGCGCCGACCGGGTGCACCTCAGCGGAGAGTCGTTGGGCGGCTGGGTGGCATCGCGCGCCGCCGTCGACCACCCCGACCGCATCGACCGGCTCGTCCTCAACACCGCGGGCGGATCGCAGGCCGATCCAGAGGTGATGAAGCGGATCATCACGCTGTCGATGGCCGCGGTCGAAGCGCCGACCTGGGAAACGGTGCAGGCCAGGATCAAATGGCTGATGGCAGACAAGTCCAAGGACTACGACGACATCGTGGCGAGCAGGCAGCGGATCTACCGTCAACCGGACTTCGTCAATGCCATGCGCGATATCATGGCACTGCAGGATCCCGACATTCGGGCGCGAAACCTTCTGGGGCCCAGCGAGTACGGAGCGATCACCGCTCCGACCCTGGTGCTGTGGACCAGCGATGACCCCACCGCCGACGTCAGTGAGGGCAGGCGGATCGCCTCGATGATCCCTGACGCCCGGTTCGAGGTGATGGCCGGCTGCGGGCACTGGCCGCAGTACGAAGATCCGAAGACCTTCAACCGGCTCCATCTCGACTTCCTGCTCGGGCGATGACGGTGGCTGATCGCGACGACACAGTCGACGTCCTCATCGTCGGCGCGGGTCCCGTCGGGCTCACCCTGGCCAATATCCTTGGGCTGCAAGGCGTCGACACCCTTGTGGTCGACGAGCGAGACAGCCTCATCGACTATCCGCGCGGCGTCGGTCTCGACGACGAGGCGCTGCGCACATTCCAGTCAATCGGCCTCGTGGAGAAGGTGCTGCCACATACGGTGCCCAACCAGATCCTGCGGTTCTTCGATGCCAAGCGGAAACTGCTCGCAGAGATGGCACCGCCGGACGCACGCTTCGGATGGCCCAAACGCAACGGGTTCGTCCAACCCATGGTCGACGCCGAACTGCACAGGGGTCTCGATCGCTTCGACAGCGTCGAGGTGCGGTGGAACCACCGAATGGAGAACTGTACCGAGGCGGCCGACGGCGTGTCCGTCGAGTTCGCCGACGACCGTAGGTCGGTTCGGGCCCGCTACGTCGTCGGCTGTGACGGGGGCCGAAGCGCCACCCGGCAGCTGATGGGGGTCTCCTTTGACGGCACCACGTCCCCGACGCGCTGGCTTGTTGTCGACTGCGCAAACGATCCACTCGGACATCCGAACAGCGAAGTCGGGGCGGATCCCGGCCGACCCTACGTTTCGATCTCGATCGCGCACGGCATCCGGCGATTTGAGTTCATGATCCACGGCGACGAGTCCGACGACGAGGCGGACAGCCCGGGGTTCGTCCGACGGATGCTTGCCACGATGGTTCCGGATCCCGAGCGCGTCGACATCATCCGGCACCGGGTGTACACCCACCACTCGCGTATAGCGGGCGCATTCCGGCAGGGGCGTTTGATGATCGCCGGGGATGCAGCCCATCTGATGCCCGTATGGCAGGGCCAGGGCTACAACAGCGGCATCCGCGACGCCGCGAACCTCGGCTGGAAGCTGGCGGCGGTGGTGACCGGGCAGGCTTCAGACGCGCTGCTGGACACCTACGACGTCGAGCGGCGCAAGCATGCGAGGGCCATGATCGACCTCTCCACAATGGTCGGCCGGGTCATCTCACCGACGAACCGGCGATTGGCAGCACTGCGCGACAGGGTGATTCACGGCGCGTCACTTGTCCCGACCCTCAAGCGCTACATACTCGAGATGCGGTTCAAGCCGATGCCGCGTTACGAGCAGGGTGCGGTCTTCCATACGCAGCCGCGCGAGGAGTCGTCCCCGACCGGAACGCTGTTCATCCAACCTCGTGTCGACACCCGTGATCGGCAGAACGTCCTCCTCGACGACGTACTGGGCACCGGCTTCGCCGTGTTGTGCTGGAGCAACAACCCGCGCGCACTGCTCGGCGAACCGGCGTTCGGTCGGTGGAAAGCGTTGGGGGCCAACTTCGTCGCGGTACGCCCGATGACCCAGCTGCACTGGCCCGGCCACGATGACCCCGACGTGGTCATCGTCGGCGACCGCACGGGCGCCCTCAAGGCGTGGTTCGACGCCAACACCGACTCCGTGCTGTTCCTTCGACCCGACCGGTGCATCGCAGGCGCCTGCATCGCCCAACGGGCGGCGGAGCTGAGCGCGTCGTTGTTCATGGTTCTCCATCTGACTCAGGAAGGAGGAAACGATGCCACTGACACTGTGCTGTATGTCCCACAGTCCACTCCTGAATCTTCCGGGACCGTCGCAGGATCTGCTTGAGGGCATCAACGGCGCCCTCACCGCGGCCAGAGAGTTCGTGACCGCATACGACCCCGAGCTCGTCGTCATCTTCTCCCCGGATCACTACAACGGCGTTTTCTACCGGATGATGCCGCCGTTTTGCATCAGTACCAAAGCGATCGGAGTCGGCGACTACGGCACGCAGGCCGGTCCGCTGGACGTTCCCAGCGACATCGCAACGGATCTGGCGGAAGCGGTGCTCGCTGCGGACGTCGACGTCGCGATCTCGGCGAGCATGGATGTCGATCACGGCACCGTTCAGCCGTTGCAGAGCCTGTTCGGTGACGCGGCAGGCCTGCCGGTCATCCCAATTTTCATCAACTCGGTCGCCACACCGCTTGGGCCCGTCCGTCGTTCGCGCGCATTGGGCACTGCGGTCGGCAACTACCTGGCGACGCTGGACAAACGGGTGCTGGTGATCGGATCGGGCGGTCTGTCCCATGACCCGCCTGTTCCGACGCTCGCGACGGCACCGCCTGCGGCGCTGGGCCGGATCGTCGGGGGCGAGCCGATGTCGCCTGAGCAGCGTCAGGCGCGTCAGGTCGCGGTGATGGAGGCGGCGCACAACTTCGCCCACGGCGACAGCAAGCTGGCTCCGCTCAACCCGGAATGGGACCATCGCTTCCTGGAAATCGTTGACAGCGGCCATCTCTCCGACGTCGATGACTGGTCCACCTCCTGGATGGCGCACGAGGCGGGTCACTCGGCCCACGAGGTGCGCACGTGGGTGGCGGCGTTCGCCGCGCTCGCGGCGCAAGGTCCGTACCGGACGGGCAACCGGTTCTACCGCGCCGCGCCCGAGTTGATCGCCGGGTTCGCGGTACGGACGGCGGAGCCCGCACCGTGACGGCAGGGGAGTACGACACGACCGTCGACGTCCTCGTCGTCGGTTCGGGTGGTGGCGGCATGACCGCCGCGCTCACCGCCGATGCTGCCGGGCTCGACACCCTCGTTGTGGAGAAGTCTGCGCACTTCGGTGGATCCACCGCGTTGTCGGGCGGCGGTATCTGGGTGCCAGGCGCTCCGTCGCAACGCAAATCGGGCTATGTGCCTGACCCCGACGGTGTTTTCCAATATCTCCAGAAGATCACCGAAGGCCTCGTCAGCGACGCTCGGCTTCGACAGTATGTGGACTGCGCGCCCGCGATGATGGAGTTCCTCGAGGGGCGCAGCCGTTGGCTCGAGTTCGTCTGGAAACCCGGCTACGCCGACTACTACCCCGAGCTACCCGGTGGGTCCGAGCTCGGCAGCACGATCAACGTGCCCGCCATCGACCTGCGCAGGCTCGGCGACGAAGAGCAGAACCTGCTGCGGCCACTCGCGTTGGCGCCGAAGGGAATCTGGTTCGCTCCCAAAGACCTTCGGCTGTTCTATCAGGTGCGCCAGAACTGGCGCGGCAAAGCGGTACTGCTCAAACTGATCTGGCGGATGGTCCGGGCGCGGGTGTTCGGCGACCGGATGGCCGCGATCGGCCAGTCGCTGGCGGCGCGCCTGCGGCTGGCGATGACGGAGCACGACGTCCCGCTGTGGCTCGACTCCCCGATGACGGAACTGATCACCGATGTCGACGGCGCGGTCGTCGGTGCGGTGGTCGAACATGCCGGCAAGCAGCATCGCATCGGTGCGCGAGGCGGCGTGATCCTTGCGGCAGGCGGATTCGACCACGACATGGAGTGGCGCAGGCAGCACCTTCCCGTGCTCGAGAAGGACTGGAGCTTCGGCAATCCGGCGTCGATGGGTGACGGCATCCGCGCGGGGGAGAAGGCGGGCGGGTCGACCGACCTTCTCGATGAGGCTTGGTGGTTTCCCGCCATGTGCTGGCCCGACGGCCGCCTGCAGTTCATGCTCAACGAACGGATGATGCCTGCGCAGTTCGTGGTCAACGGCGACGGCGAGCGCTTCATCAACGAGGCCGCGCCCTATATGGACTTCGCGCACGCGATGATCAGAGGCCAGGAGTCGGGTGTCACGCATATTCCGTGCTGGCTCATCACCGACATCCGCTCATTCCACCGGTACGTGGTCGGCGGACATCTGCCCATTCCGAAGGTGCCGTTTGCGCCGGTGCCGACCGGTCATAAGGTGCCCAAGGCGTGGCTCGATTCGGGCATCGTCAAGGAAGCCAACAGCTTCGAGCAGCTCGCCGAGCGAATCGGCGTGCCACCCGCCCAACTTCGCGCAACCGCGGACCGCTTCAACGAGTTGGCGCGCAACGGTCACGACGACGACTTCAGCCGGGGCGATTCGGTGTACGACAACTACTACGGCGACCCCACGCTGCCGAACCCCAACCTGCATCCGCTGGGTAAGCCGCCGTACTACGCGTTCCAGATCATCCTCGGCGACCTCGGCACCTCGGGTGGCCTGCGGACCGACGAGTTCGCCCGCGTGCTGCGCACCGATGACAGCACCGTGAGAGGTCTATACGCGGTTGGCAACACGTCGGCCGCGGTGATGGGTCGCAGCTACGCAGGCGCGGGTGCGACCATCGGCCCCGCCATGACGTTCGGCTACATCGCCGCCAAGCACATCGAAGACCAGCTGCCGAAAACCGGTGGCAGTAAAACCGATTCGACACTCGATTCGCATCGAAAGGTGACCAAATGAAGATCTCGCTGTTCTACGAATTCCCGCTGCCGCGGCCGTGGAGTGACGACGACGAGCACAAACTCTTCCAGGACGGTCTCGACGAGGTGGAGGCCGCCGACAGAGCCGGGTTCTCAACGGTCTGGCTCACCGAGCACCACTTCCTCGAGGAGTACTGCCACTCGACCGCGCCCGAGATATTTTTGTCCGCAGCCAGCC
>Ga0164307_10000669_pt1 | contig 15099 bp, 15 predicted proteins | sample Whisoiple_243_MG_FD_110214 | JGI IMG/M metagenome (GOLD analysis project Ga0164307, IMG submission 110214) | Soil microbial communities amended with fresh organic matter from upstate New York, USA - Whitman soil sample_243_MG | ecosystem: Environmental > Terrestrial > Soil > Unclassified >...
CGAGGGTGATCGTGTAGGGCAGGCGTTCCAGGACGACGTCGAGCGCGGGGCGCTTGAAGAAGAACGACGTGCCGACGTCGCCCTGGAACAGGTGCTGCAGGAACGTCCAGAACTGCACGGGGATCGGCTGGTCGAGCCCGAACTGCTGGCGGATCGCCTCGAGCTGTTCCGAGCTCGGGTTCGGCGGCGCATAGTTGGCCGCGGGGTCGCCCGGGGCCATGCGGAGCAGGACGAACACGGTCGCCACGGCCAGGAAGGCCGTCAGGACCGTCTGGCCGACTCGTTTGAGGACGTACGTGAGCATGGGATCACCTTGGTCTGGTCGGCTGGGATCAGCCGGAGACGGTCACGGCGGCGAGGTCGTAGGAGTTCGTCGCCCGGAGGTTGAGGTTCTGGACGCGCTTGCGCTTGGCGAGGACGTTGTTCGGCGTCCAGGCCCACACGGCGGGCCACTGCGCCCAGATCTTCTCCTGGGCCTGCTTGAGCAGGTCGTTGCGCTTGGCCTCGTCGCTCTCGGCGGCGGCCTGGTCGAGCAGTGCGGTGATCTCGGGGACGACGAAGCCGTGGTAGGTGTCGCGCGTCTTCTCCTTCTCCGCCGTGCCGCCGTACTGGCCCTGCAGGTTGGTCAGCGCGAGCCCGGTCTGGTTGCCGTAGCCGTTGGCGAGGATGTCCCAGTCACCGGCCTCGCCGCGACGCCAGGCGTTGATCTCGCCGCCCTTGGGGATCATCTTCAGCTCGGCGGTGACACCGACGGCCGCGAACATCTGCGAGATGGCCTCGAGCACGCGCGAGGCACCGGCGAACTCGGAGTCCTCCCAGATGATCCGCACCTTGAGCCCGGACGCGCCGTTGTCGGCGAGCATCTGCTTGGCCTTGGCGGGGTCGTACGCGTATTCACCGGTCTTCGCGAAGCCCGCGAGCGTCGTCGGGACGACACCCTCGGCCGAGTTGACCTGGCCGTTCATGAGCGCCTTGATGAGCGACTCGTGGTCGACGGCGTAGGAGAGCGCTTCGCGCACCTTGGGGTTGGCGAGCGGGCTGCCGGCCGGCTTGCGGAAGTTGTAGAAGAGGTGGATCAGGCGCGTGCCCGGGGTCTCGATGACGTCGATGTCGGAGTTCGTCTTGAGCGACGTCGCAGACTCGGGCGTGATGGTGTCGATGACGTCGGTCTGGCCGGAGGTGATGGCGATGACGCGCGCGCCCTCCTCCTCCTGGTAGCTGACGTTGACCGTCTCGAGCTTGGCCGGCGTGCCCCAGTAGTTGTCGTTGCGCACGAGGCGGTAGGTGCCGGTGCCGGAGTCGGCACTCGCGATGGTGAACGGTCCGGTGCCGAGGCCGGTGCCGAGCTCCTCGGCCTTGTTGTCCTTGGCCGGCGTGATGAGGATGTTGGACATCAGCGAGTTGAGCGAGACGACGGGGCTCTTGGTCGTCAGGGTGAAGGTCGTGTCGTCGACCTTGGTGAAGGTCGGCTGCTCGGGGAACTGCGAGGCGACGTAGCCGGCCTTGACCTCGAAGTAGAGCTTGAGCGCGGTCTCGACGTCCTCGACCGTGACCTTCGATTTGTCGGAGTAGTGGATGTCGTTGCGCAGCTTGACCGTCCACTCGGTGGGCTTGGTCTGCTCGAACGACTCGGCGAGGACGAGCTCGGGGGTCAGCTTGTCGCCGATCTTCGTCAGGGCCTCACGGACGGCGCGCTGCACGGTGACGGCCGCGTCGTACTGGTTCAGCTTGTTGTCGAGGCTGACCAGGTTGCGGTTGAGCACGATGCTCAGTGTGCCCCCCGCGGCCCCTGCCCCGGCAGTGCTCGCGGTGGTGGCGGACTTGGGCCCGGCGCAGGCGGCGAGCGCGGGAGCGAAGAGCGCTCCGGCGCCGGCCAGCGAGGCGAGCTTGAGGATCGAGCGACGCGAGACCTCCCGCGTCGGCTGGTCAGACGTGGGAAGCAGAGCGGGCTGCTGGGGCATCGGGACTCCTCGTTGAGCGGTGGCCTCCCCGTCGGCGGCGCACGCTGCGCCCCTCGGGTTGGACCACCTTCGCACCATTGCGCGATTCGCGCAATACCTGTAGCGTTTTTTGTGAAGGGGCGGTTGGTCGTATGCCGTCCGGCGCACTCCCGCAGCACACCGCAGCACCCTTCACCACCATCGGCAGGGTCGCCAATCTCCTTGTCGCACAGCACGAAACGCGCAGGAAAGACCGTGAGGAGGAGAACGTGAAGGCACTCGCCCTGGGCATCGTCGCCGATGATCTGAGCGGCGCCGCAGAGTGCGCATCCCACGCTCTCATGCGTGTTTCGCGCAGCACGGTCGTTCTCTCGGACTCGTCCTCGGCCATCGCAGCCGCGTCCGGTCGCCGACCCGACGCGAGCACCCCGGCCGGCGCCGACGACCCACTCGCCGTCCTCACCGTCGACACCGACTCGCGCCGTCTCCCCCACGCGGAGGCCGTGCGCGCGGTTCGCGCAGCCGCAGCCCTCGTCACGACGGCACCGGTCGTCGTCAAGAAGGTCGACTCGCTGCTCCGGGGACACGTCGCCGCGGAGGTCGCCGCCCTCGCCGAGGAGCTGCAGCGCACACCGGTCGTGGCCGTCGCCAACCCCGCGCTCGAGCGTGTCGTCGTCGACGGCGTGCTCCACGTCGGCGGCACGCCGCTGCACCACACCGACCTCTGGGCCGTCGAGCCGACCCCAGCGCCGGACCGGGTGGCCGCGGCCCTGCACCCGCTGGCCACCGTGCTCGTCCCGCACACCACCGTGCTGCGCGGCGTCGAGGCCGTCACGGCGGCCCTCGACGAGGCCGCGGGCACCGGCTTCGTCGCGGTCTGCGACGCCGTGACGGACGCCGACCTCGATGTCGTCCACGCCGCCGCCGTCGCCGCGAGCGCCGGGCAGGACGGCCGCACGCTCCTCGTCGGGTCCGGAGCCCTGGCCGACGCCGCCGTCCGTGCCCTCCCGCCGGACCAGCGCCGGGGCCCTGGGACGGCGGGCCCGGAGACCGACAACACACCCTCTGAGGGCCGCGGCGCCGAAACGGCGGCTGCGATGCGGCCCGCAGCGTCCTTCGGGTCCGTCGGGTCCGTGCGGTCCATGCTGCTCGTGCTCGGCTCGCGCGCGCCGGGACTCCCTGACCAGCTCGAGCGGCTCTCGGCTGCGCGCTCCACGTACACGGTGCTGCTGCAGCCCGACCGCCTCCTGACCGACCCGGGGGCCGTAGGCGTCCAGCTCGCCGAGCACTCCCGTGACGCTGTCGTCGTGGTGGCGCTCGACCCCGCCGCCCCCGCCGACCCGAGTCGGTCGCGTGCCCTGACCGAGTCCCTCGCCGCCGCGGTCTCGCCCGTGCTCGACCACTTCGACGCGGCATTCCTCTCCGGCGGTGAGACCGCCCGCGCCGTCCTCGATCGCCTCGACGTGCCCGCCCTCGACGTCGTCGACGAGGTCGAGACCGGCACCGTCGTGAGCCGGCGCCCAGGTGGGCGGTTCATCGTCACGCGCCCGGGCAGCTTCGGCGACCCGACCTCGCTCGTCCGCGTCGTCGAGCACCTGCTGGGGCCCACCACCGTGCCGCCGCAGGCCCCGCACCTCCGCACCTCATCGACCACCACCGCACCCCGCGCCACCCCCGGCGCGACCACCGAGGAGAACTCATGAGCGTCGCCCTTCCCCGCATCGCCGTGACCATGGGAGACGGCGCCGGCATCGGCCCCGAGATCATCGTCAAGGCCTTGGCCGACCCGCACGTGGCGACGATGGCGCGCGTCGTCGTCGTCGGTGACGCGCTGCGTCTCAAGCAGGCTGCTGACATCGCCGACGTCGCCGTCGACATCGTCACCATCGACGACGTCGAGGAGGCGAGCGAGATCCCCGGGCGCATCAACGTCATCGACCTCGCGCTGCTGCCGGCGGACCTCCCCTTCGGGCAGCTGTCGGCCGTCGCCGGCGACGCCGCCTACCACTACATCCGCGTCGCGTCCGAGCTCGCGATGGCCGGCAAGGTCCAGGCGATCTGCACCGCGCCGCTCAACAAGGAGGCGCTGCACGCCGGCGGCCACGTCTTCCCCGGCCACACCGAGCTGCTCGCCCACCTCACCGGCACGCCCGAGGTCTCGATGATGCTCTCGACCGAGCGGGTCAAGGTCATCCACGTGACGACCCACATCGGCCTCATCGATGCCGTCAACCGCATCGAGCCCGGTCTCGTCGAGCGCGTCATCCGTCGGGGCCACCAGGCCCTCGTCGACGCCGGCAACCCCACCCCGAAGATCGGCGTCTGCGGCATCAACCCGCACGCCGGCGAGAACGGCCTCTTCGGCTACGGCGAGGAGGCCGAGAAGATCGACCCCGCCGTGGAGGTCTGCCGCGCCGACGGCATCGACGTGCACGGCGCCCTGCCGGCCGACACGCTCTTCTTCCTCGCCGGTCGCGGCGACTACGACCTCGTCGTCGCGATGTACCACGACCAGGGCCACGGGCCGGTCAAGGTGCTCGGCCTCGAGGCGGGTGTCAACGTGACGATCGGTCTGCCCGTCATCCGCACGTCGGTCGACCACGGCACGGCCTTCGACATCGCCGGTACCGGCATCGCCGACCACCGTTCGATGATCGAGGCGCTGCGCCTCGGCGCGGAGATGGCGCCACGGCCCGTGGACGCCTAAGGTGCCCAGCGTGGCGAAGCACACCGCACAGACGCGTCGGGGCGAGATCGTCCGCCTCGCCACCACCAGTGGGCTCGCGAGCGTGGAGGAGCTCTCCGACCAGCTCGGCGTCACCGCGTCGACGATCCGGCGCGACCTCGCCAAGCTGACCGCCCAGGGCAAGCTGGCCCGCACCTACGGCGGAGTGATGAGCCTGGCCCACCATCCCGAGGCCTCACTGCGCCAGCGTCTCGGGGAGGCGCACGCGGCGAAGCGGGACATCGCCCGCTGGGCCGCCGACCAGATCGAGCCCGGGGAGACGGTGCTCCTCGACGCCGGGTCGACGATGGGCGCGCTCGCCGACGCCATCACCAAGACGCCCGAGCTGACCGAGCTGACCGTCGTCACGGCCGGCATCAGCGCCATGGGCACCCTCGCCGACAGCGTCGGCATCGACGTCATCGCCCTGGGCGGCCGGCTGCGGCCCCTGAGCCAGGCCTTCGTCGGGCCGCTCGCCGAGGCCGCCGTCCAGCGCCTCAGCTTCGACCGGGCCTTCATGGGCGCCGACAGCGTGCACGCCGAGCGCGGCATCTGCGAGGCCGACCTCGAGCAGACCCGGCTCAAGGAGCTGATGATGAGCCGGGCCGAGCAGACCTACGTCCTCGCGCACGCCGACAAGCTCGGCCAGTCGCCCTTCCACGCCTGGGCCGTCATGCCACGCACGTGGACGCTCGTCACCGACGAGTCCGCCGATCCCGTGGCCTTGCAAGCCTTCCGCGACAACGGCATCGACGTCGTCATCGCACCCCGGCGCGACTGACGAGTCCACGTATGCCGCCCACCCGAGTGGGCGGCATACGCCCTCTGCCGTCGTGGCGCGCGGTCAGTCCTCGACGACCGTCGTCATGACCCAGTCACGCACCTCGGGCATGTCCTCGAGGTGCTCGACGATGTACTCGTGGTGCCTGTCGAGCTCGGCCTGGCACCAGGCCTTGACCTCGCTCGAGCCACGCACCTGGCGACCGGCGTTGTTGATGGCGTCCATGACGAGGGAGTAGCGGTCGACGCCATTGCGCACCACCATGTCGAACGGCGTCGTCGTCGTGCCCTCCTCGCTGAAGCCGCGCACGTGGAAGCGGTCGGCGTCGGGCCGCCCGTGGACGAGCTGGTGGATGGCGCCGTGGTAGCCGTGGAAGGCGAACACGACGTCGACGTGGTCGGTGAAGAGCTCGCCGAAGCGCACGTCGTCCATGCCGTGCGGGTGGCTGCGCACGCGCGGCAGGGTCATGAGGTCGACGACGTTGACGACGCGCACGCGCAGCTGCGGCAGCTTCTCCTTGAGGATCTGGGCCGCGGCGACGACCTCCATCGTCACGACGTCGCCCGCGCAGGCGAGCACGACGTCGGGGTCGCGGTCGCCGTCGTCGGTGCCGGCCCAGTCCCAGATGCCCGCGCCGGCCGCGCAGTGGGCGACGGCCTCCTCCATCGTCAGCCACTGCGGCTGCGGCTGCTTGTCGATGACGACGAGGTTGACGTAGTTCTTCGACCGGAAGCAGTGATCGGCCACGGAGAGAAGGCAGTTCGCGTCCGGCGGGAGGTAGATCCGGGACACCTCGCCGCGCGCGTTGAGCACCGTCTGGATGAGGCCGGGTCCCTGGTGCGAGAAGCCGTTGTGGTCGTTGCGCCACGCCGTCGACGTCAGGAGGATGTTGAGGCTCGGCACCTTGGCCCGCCAGTCGAGCTTGTTGGCCTCCTGCAGCCACTTGCTGTGCTGCACCGTCATCGAGGCGCTCACCATCGCGAAGGCCTCGTACGTCGCGAAGAGCCCGTGCCGGCCGGTCAGCGTGTAGCCCTCGAGCCAGCCGTGGCACGAGTGCTCCGAGAGCACCTCCATGACCCGCCCGTCGTGCGAGAGCTTCTCGTCCTGCTCCAGCACCCGCTCGGCCGTCATCCTGTCGGACACGTCGAAGACGGCGCCGACCCGGTTGCTGTTCGTCTCGTCGGGGCTGAAGAGCCGGAACGTCGTCGGGTTGCGCACGTAGAGCTCGCGCATCAGCTCGCCGAGGGCGCGCGTCGACTCCTCCCGGGCCGCTGCCGGCGAGGGCACGTCCCGTGCGAAGTCGCGGAAGTCGGGGATGTCGAGCTCGGTGCTGAGGACCCCGCCATTCGCGTGCGGCGAGGCGCTCATCCGCAGGTCGCCCTCCGGGTTCGCCTGCAGCACGACATCGGTCGGCCTTCCCGACTCGTCGAAGAGCTCCTCGGGCCGGTAGGAGCGCAGCCAGGTCTCGAGGACCGCGAGGTGCTCGGGGTTGTCCTTGACACCCGAGAGCGGGACCTGGTGGGAGTGCCACGAGCCGGTGACGGCAACGCCGTCGACCTCCGCCGGCCCGGTCCACCCCTTCGGCGTGCGGAGCACGATGAGCGGCCACCGCGGCCGCTCCCCCATCGTCCAGCCATCCTCCCGTGCCTCCTGCTGGATGGCGCGGATCCGACCGTATGCCGTCGCCAGCGTCTCCGCGAAGCGCTCGTGCATGCCCGGGAGGTCGTCACCCTCGACCTCGAGCACGTCGTAGCCGTGCCCTTCGAGGAGGCCGCGCACCTCCGCCGGGTCCTTGCGTCCGAGCACCGTCGGCCCGGCGATCTTGTAGCCGTTGAGGTGCAGGACCGGCAGCACCGCGCCGTCGCGCCGCGGGTTGAGGAACGAGATGCCCTTCCACGAGCCCTCGAGGGGCCCCGTCTCGGCCTCCCCGTCACCGACGACGGCGAGCGCCAGCAGGTCGGGGTTGTCCATGACGGCACCGAACGCGTGGACGAGGACATAGCCGAGCTCGCCACCCTCGTGGATCGACCCGGGCGTCGTCACGGACACGTGGCTCGGGATGCCGCCGGGCGCCGAGAACTGGCGGAAGAGGCGACGCACGCCGTCCTCGTCGCACGTCACCTTCGGGTAGATCTCCGAGTACGTGCCCTCGAGGTAGCCAGCCGCGACGAGCGCGGGGCCACCGTGGCCGGGACCCGTGAGGTAGATCGCCTGCTGACCCGTGTGCCGGATGATGCGCGAGAGGTGCGCGTAGACGAAGGACAGCCCGGGGCTCGTGCCCCAGTGTCCGAGCAGGCGTGGCTTGATGTCGTCCGGCACGAGCGGCCGACGCAGGAGCGCGTTGTCCTTGAGGTAGATCTGCCCGATCGTCAGGTAGTTGCTGGCCCGCCACCACGCGTCCATCGAGGCGATCTCGTCGGCGGTCGGGGCCGGCACGGTGGCGGTCGTCGGGGTCTGGGTCGTCGTCACGGCGGGGCCTCTCGAGGGGTCGGCGATCGTGCGTCCCCACGAGCCTCACCGACGGGCGCCCTGCTGACAAGGGGTCGAAGGTCCCGCGACCGCGCGACCGGGCCGGACGGCATACGCCCTCGTCGTGCGCGGCCGGACAGAGCAGTGGGCCGGCCCCCGTCGGGACCGGCCCACCCCGCTCCGGAAGGTCAGCGGTTGAAGGCGTCCTTGACGTCTTCGCCCGCGTCCTTGAGCTGCTCGCCCCGCTGCTTGAGGTCCGCCGAGGCCTGATCAGTCTTGCCTTCGGCCTCGAGTCGCTCGTTGTCGGTGACCTTTCCGGTGGCTTCCTTGGCCTTGCCCTTCAGGTCTTCACCCATGTTCTTGGCCTTGTCTTCGGTACCCATGTCAGGGCTCCTTTCGCCGTCAGTCGGATACCACTCCCCCTACCCGGTCTCTGTCGATCGCCACCAGACCCGGCCCGGCGTCCAGGGATGAGCGCCACCTCGCCGATCGTCGGTGCCCTTTGCGACACTGGGGTCGTGTCAGCGAACGTCGGTCCCACGTCGGACCCGCCCCACGCGCCCGCGCCGTCCGGACGCGCGCCCCAGACCCGCGACCTGAGCCGGTTCGCCTACCTCTCGATCGCGGCTGCGATCGTCACCATCACGCTCAAGGTGATCGCATGGCGCATCACCGGCTCGGTGGGCCTGCTGTCCGACGCGGCCGAGTCGGTCGTCAACCTCGTCGCCGCCATCGCCGTGCTCATCGCGCTCAAGGTCGCGGCGATGCCGGCCGACAAGAACCACCACTTCGGCCACACCAAGGCCGAGTACTTCTCGGCGGCCGTCGAGGGGATGATGATCTTCGTCGCGGCTCTCGTCATCATGTACACCGCGGTCGAGCGCTTCCTTCACCCGCAGCCGATCGAGAACGTCGGTCTCGGTCTGGCCATCTCGGTCGTCGCCTCGGCGGTCAACGGCGTGGTGGCCGTCGTGCTGCTGCGCGCCGGGCGCCGCTACCGCTCGCTGACGCTCACGGCCGACGGCAAGCACCTCATGACCGACGTCTGGACGTCCGCGGGGGTCGTCATCGGGGTCGTCCTCGTCGCCCTCACGGGCATCGCACGCCTCGACCCGGTCATCGCGTTCCTCGTCGGCGTCAACATCGTCTGGACGGGCTGGAAGCTCATCCGCGAGTCCACCGAGGGCCTCATGGACATCTCGATGCCCAAGGCGGACAACAGCGCGATCGCCGAGATCCTCGCCCGGTTCGTCACGCGCGAGGTCCACTTCCACGCGCTGCGCACCCGCGTCTCCGGCCACCACCGCTTCGCCGAGGTGCACGTGCTCGTGCCCGGCGCGTGGACGGTGCAGCAGGGGCATGACCTCATGGAGGAGGTCGAGGAGGCCGTCCACCGCGAGTTCGGGGAGATCGCCCTGACCTGCCACCTCGAGCCGTCCGAGGACCCCCGTGCCTACGGCGACTACGCGGCCGAGTTCCCCATCCCGACCCACGACGACATCGTCGCGTCCCACGGGGCGGCGACGCGAGGCGACGAGCAGGGATGAGCCGTGCGCACGTCGTCCTCCCCTCGCCCATCGGCGAGCTGACCGTCGTCGCCGAGGACGGCGCCATCACGCACCTGCTCATGGACGCCGCGAAGTACCGCCCTGACGACCCCGAGGTGCTCGGGGAGGCCGGTGACCCGGCCGACGAGCCGTTCGCGGCCGCGGCGGTCCAGCTCGCCGCGTACTTCACCGGCGCCCTGACCGAGTTCGACCTCCCGCTGGCGCCGCGGGGGGACGTCTTCCACCAGAAGGTGTGGGGGCTGCTGCGCGAGATCCCCTACGGCGAGACGCGCAGCTACGGCGACCTCGCGCGGGCGCTCGGCGACCGCAACCTCGCCCAGGCCGTCGGCACGGCCAACGGCCGCAACCCGATCGCCGTCGTCGTGCCGTGCCACCGCGTCATCGGCGCCGACGGCTCCCTCGTGGGGTATGCCGGCGGGCTGGGTCGCAAGCGCTTCCTCCTCGCGCTCGAGGAGCCCCCCGCCGCCGACTCCGGCCGCCTCTTCTGACCCCTCCCCAACTCGAGTGAGCGCCCCGCCCCACTCGAGTGAGCGCGCCGCCCCGTCCGTCACACTGGGACCTCACACTTCCGCGGGCCGGAGCGTCTACAGGGCATGAAGCGACCGTTCGAGCAGGCCGTCACCGAGCACGGGGCCGTCGTGCTGCGCGTCTGCCGCGCCGTGCTCGGCCCGATCGAGGCCGACGACGCGTGGTCCGAGACCTTCCTCTCGGCCCTGCGCGCGTGGCCCGACCTGCCCGACGACGCGAACGTCCGGGCGTGGCTCGTCACCATCGCGCACCGCAAGGCCGTCGACGTCGCCCGAGCGGGCGCCCGTCACGCGGTCCCGGTCGCGGCGGTGCCCGACGCCGCGGCCCCACGCGTCGACCAGCCTGAGGAGGCCCTGCCCGACGGGGACCTCTGGACGGCGGTCGCCGCACTCCCCGAGAAGCAGCGCCTCTGCGTGGCCTACCACCACGTCGCCGGCCTGCCCCACCCCGAGGTCGCCCGCATCGTCGGCGGCACGCCCGCGGCAGCGCGCCGCGCGGCAGCCGACGGCATCGCGCGGCTCCGGTCCACGTACGCCACCGACGGAAGGGTGAGCACCCATGTCTGACAACCCGATCCAGCTCCTGACGGAGGCCGCCTCCGGAGAGGCCGAGCGCCTCGCCGTCCTCCACGCAGCCCTCGTCGACCGCGCCTCTGCGGAGTCCGCCGTCGACGTGACCTACCGCCTCGTCGACTCGCCCGTCGGGTCGCTCCTGCTCGCCGCGACCGAGCTCGGGGTCGTACGCGTGGCCTTCGAGATCGAGGACCACGACCGGGTCCTCGAGTCGCTCGGGTCGTCGGTCGGCTCGCGGATCCTCCGCGGCGGCGACCGACTCGATCCGCTGGCGCGCGAGCTCGACGACTACTTCACGGGACGACGGCGGGGCTTCGACGTCCCGCTGGACCTGCGGCTGGCACGCGGCTTCCGGCTCACCGTGCTGCGGCACCTGAGCGAGATCCCGTACGGCTCGACCGAGAGCTACGGCGAGGTCGCGGTGGCGTCCGGCAGCCCACGGGCCGTGCGGGCCGTCGGGTCGGCATGTGCGACGAACCCGTTGCCCATCGTCGTGCCGTGTCACCGCGTCCTCCGGTCCGACGGGTCCCTCGGCGGCTACCTGGGCGGTCTCCAGACGAAGGAGCGCCTCCTCGCCCTCGAGCACGCCGCCTGACCTGCGTCTGCGGGACCGGGCGCTCACTCGAGTGGGACGGGGCGCTCACTCGAGTGGGTTGGGGGCGGGTTCGGCGATCGGCCTCGCCGTCGGCTTCCGCGGTGTCATGCTGAGGCCGTGACCGACACGACGAAGCCCGCGGTCGAGGAGGCCCTGGCCCCCGCTGCGATGGTCAAGATCGTCAACCCGGTGCTGCGCTGGCTCCTGTCGTCTCCGCTGCACGGCATCGCGAGCAAGGGCCTGCTCGTGCTGCACGTGACCGGACGGCGTTCTGGCCGCGTCTACGACGTCCCCGTCGGCCGCCACGAGCTCGACGGGCAGCTGATGACCTACGGGGGCGGCGCCTGGCGCGCCAACCTGCGCGGCGGGGCCGACCTCGAGGTGACGATCGACGGGCGTCGACGCCGGGCGCACGCGGTCCTCGAGGAGGACCCGGACCGCGTGGCGGAGATCTTCGACCGGCTCCTCAAGGAGCTCGGACCCAAGCGCGCCAACCGCGTCGCCCTCAAGGTCAACGTCGACCGGCCCCCGACGCTCGACGAGGTGCGCGCGGGCACGGCGGGCCGCGCCGTCGTGCTTATCACGCTCCTCGACTGACCGTCGACCCCCACCCGTCCGGGACGGGGCGCTCACTCGAGTGGGACGGGGCGCTCACTCGAGGGGAACGGGTGGCACGATCGGGGCATGCGCCTCGGAGACCCGTCGTGAGCTGGCCCGTGCGAGCGACGACGGTCGTCTACGAGAACCCGTGGATCCGGGTCCAGGAGGACGCCGTGACCCGGCCGGACGGCACCGACGGCATCTACGGGGTCGTCGAGCTGCAACGCCCCGCCGTCTTCGTCGTCGCCCTCACCGAGGCCGACGAGGTCGTCCTCGTCACGGTCGACCGGCACACCGTCGGCACCTCCGTCGAGGTGCCCGCCGGCGGCACCGACGGTGAGGACCCGCTCGTGGCCGCCCGGCGGGAGCTGGCCGAGGAGACCGGGCTCGTGGCCCGGGACTGGAGGGAGATCGGCACGATGAACGCCCTCAACGGCGTGTGCCGCGCGCCCGAGGTCGTCTACCTCGCCACCGGCCTCGCGCGGGTCCCCGGCGCCCCCGCCAGCGCGGCCCGCGCCGAGGAGGGCATCCGCGGCGTCCGGCGCGTCCCGTTCCGCGAGGTCATCGGTCTCGTCCGGGACGGCGCGATCACCGACGGCGAGACGATCGCCGCGCTCATGCTCACGCTCGTCGCCCTCGGGCGGGGCTCCTGAGCCCTCCCGGGAGCCCGCGACGCCCCGACGACCGGGCCACCCGGCATACGCCATCGCGGTGGATCGAGACCCGAGTGCAACGGTTCGCCGTGCCTTGGTGTCTAGGGGGTGTACGACACTGACAGCCAGACGATCGGCACCACAGATGACGACCGGGACCGGCGGGAGCACATGAGACGGAGGGACGAGGCGGCGTTCCGCAGCTTCGTGGAGGAGCGGCAGACGATGCTGCGCCGACGCGCCTACCTGCTCTGCGGCAACTGGGCCGACGGCGACGAGCTCGTCCAGGAGGCCCTGGCGCGGGTCTACGTCGCCTGGCCTCGCATCGCCACGGGGGCCGAGACCGCCTACACGAGACGCACGATGATGAACCTCTACCTCAACGACCAGCGCAAACGGCGGCGCGAGGTCCTCACCGACGAGGCGCCCGAGCCGGAGACGACCGACCACGACCGCGAGCTCGCGATGACCCTCACCGACCTGCTGCGCGACCTCCCCGAGAAGCAGCGTGCCGTGCTCGTCCTTCGCTTCTGGGAGGACCTCACGGTGCCCCAGATCGCCGAGTGCACGGGCGTGGCCGAGGGCACCATCAAGAGCCAGATCTCGCGCGGGCTCGCCGCCCTTCGCGACCGGCTCGCCGAACCACCACTGACCGGGGCGGGAGCGTTTCCATGAGCGACGACACCACGAGCGGACCCGGCGCTGCGCCGGAGGAAGGTGAGCTGCAGCTGCGAAAGGCGCTGTCCACGATGAACGACCTCGAACCACCCCGCGACGACCTCTTCGCCCAGCGCGCCCTGATGCGCGGACGGGCGCGCACCTCACGCCGGCGCTCGACGCTCCTCGGCGCCGCTGCCGCACTCGTCGTCGTCGGTGCCGTCGGCGCCTCCTGGGCGGCCGGCAACCACGGCGCGTCGTCGAGCACCGCGAGCGCCGGCTCGGCCCCCGAGGTCATGAAGGACGCGACCGGGAGCGCCGGTGCCGACAACGGCGCTCGCGGACCCGGGACCCTCAGCGGCAGCCTGCCTCCGACGGCCGTCGACCTCGTGCCGTCGGCGCCGCCCGCCCGCGACACCACGCGCTGGTTCGGCACCCTCTCGACGCGGCAGACGAACGCCTTCACCGCCGTCGAGCCCACCGTGGCCGCGCGCTGGCCCGACGTCTTCTCGGGGGCGTATGCCGCCGACGCCCCCGGTGCCCGCGTGGCCGTCGTCGTCACCCGGCACGACCCCGACCTCGAGGCCTTCGTGGCCGCCGCGATGCCGTCACCGACCGATGTGGAGTTCGTCGTCATGAAGCACACCCTGGCCGAGAAGGAGAAGGTCGCCAAGGAGATCGTCGAGCAGCGAATGCTCTGGCGTTCCAAGGGGATCGAGATCATCGCCGTCACCCAGGACGCCCGCACCGACCGGGTGCTCGTGATGGCCGACGAGGGCTCCTCGGCCGGCCTCATCGCGCAGCAGTACGGCGACATCGTCCGGGTCGTCCCGGCGACCCAGACGCCCCCGGGCAAGTTCCCCGACGGGAGCACGCTGCCGCCCCTGCAGCAGTAGCAGGCGCCGCGTCGGCCGCCGCGGTTAGGCTGCTCGACATGGAGCAGCCGACCCCTCCGCAGGCACCGATCAGCCCGCTCGACGCGCTGCGACGCATCTGCTTCCTCCTCGAGCGCGGCCGCGAGAGCAGCTACCGCGTCGACGCGTTCCGCAAGACCATCGAGGCGATCACACTCATCAGCGACGATGAGCTGAAGGAGCGCGTCGAGGCCGGAACCCTCAAGCAGATCAAGGGAATCGGCGACTCGAGCGCCGCGATCATCGGCCAGGCGGTGCGCGGCGTCCTACCGGCCTACCTCGTCTCCGCCGAGGAGAAGCACGGCGCGCCGCTGACGACCGGGGGCGCCGAGCTCTACGCCGCCCTCCGCGGAGACCTCCACGCGCACTCCAACTGGAGCGACGGCGGCAGCCCCATCGAGGAGATGGTGCTCGCCGCCGTCGAGCTCGGGCAGGAGTGGATGGCGCTGACCGACCACTCGCCGCGCCTCACCGTCGCCAACGGCCTGAGCCGGGCCCGCCTCACCGACCAGCTGAAGCGTGTCGACGCCATCAACGCGAGCCTCGGCGAGGCGTTCACGCTCCTCAAGGGCATCGAGGTCGACATCCACCTCGACGGCACGCTCGACCAGGACGACGACCTGCTCGACCAGCTCGACGTCGTCACCGCCTCGATCCACTCCAAGCTGCGGCAGCCCTCGTTCGAGATGACACCCCGCATGGTGGCCGCCGTGCGCAACCCGCACACCAACGTCCTCGCCCACTGCACCGGCCAGCTCGTGACGGGCAACCGCGGCAAGCGTCCGCCGTCGCAGTTCGACGCCGAGAAGGTCTTCCGCGCATGCCTCGAGCACGACGTGGCCGTCGAGATCAACTCGCGTCCCGAGCGGTGCGACCCGCCCGACGAGCTCATCGAGCTGGCGCGCGACCTCGGCTGCCTCTTCACCATCGACTCCGACGCGCACGCCCCGGGGCAGCTCGACATGAAGTCGTTCGGCTGCGAGCGCGCCGAGCGCCTCGGCATCCCGGCCGAGCGCATCGTCACGACGTGGCCCGTCGACGAGGTCCGGGCGTGGGCCAAGGGCTGATCCGAGAGACCGCCCCGGAGGCGATCCGGC
>Ga0164307_10000670_pt1 | contig 15097 bp, 9 predicted proteins | sample Whisoiple_243_MG_FD_110214 | JGI IMG/M metagenome (GOLD analysis project Ga0164307, IMG submission 110214) | Soil microbial communities amended with fresh organic matter from upstate New York, USA - Whitman soil sample_243_MG | ecosystem: Environmental > Terrestrial > Soil > Unclassified >...
GCAACGCGGGCCGCTACCCGTCGAGCAAGCGGTCGAGTTCGTGCTGCAGGCGAGCGAAGCCATCGCGGAGGCGCACGCGCTCGGCATCGTGCACCGCGATCTGAAGCCGGCGAACTTGTTCGTCACTCGGCGCCCCGACGGCGCGCTCTCGGTCAAGGTGCTCGATTTCGGCATCTCGAAGATGACGGGGCTCGGCAGCGCCGGCCCCGACTTCGGCATGACGAAGACCAACGCCGTGATCGGCTCGCCGCACTACATGTCGCCCGAGCAGATGCGCTCGGTGCGTAACGTCGACGCGCGCACCGACATTTGGGCGATCGGCATCATCTTGTACGAGCTGCTGAGCGGCAACGCGCCGTTCTCGGCCGATACGCTGCCCGAGCTGATCTTGAAGATCGCGACGGAGCTGCCGCCCCCGCTGCGCAGCGTCGTGCCGAAGACACCGCCGCGACTCGAAGCGGTCATCGCGCGTTGCCTGGAGCGCGATCTGTCGCGCCGCTTCGCCACCATCGGCGAGCTGGCCGTCGCGCTGGCCGAGTTCGGGCCGCCGCGCTCGCGCCTTTCTTTGGAGCGCATCTCGGGCGTGCTCGGCGCCGCCGGTATGTCGCAGACGGCGCTCGAGACGGGTCGTCCCTACGATCCTCCGACCTTGCTCGACGCGGGCACCGCCGCCTCGTGGGGGCAAACGGCGAATCGCAAGTCGGGTAGCCGCCGCGTCGTGCTGATCGCGGCGGCGGTGCTGACGCTGGGCGCGCTCGGCTTCGTTGGCTACGTGGTGAAGCACCGTGACACCACGGGCCCCAGCGCCGCCGCGTCGCTGACCACCGTCGCCCCGCCGGTCGCGGCCGCCCCACCGCCCACGGCGACCACCACGACGACGGAGGCGCCGCACATCGCGCCCCTCCCGCCCGAGCCCGACATCGCCAAGCCCGAGCCCGAGCCGACATCCAAGCCGCTGCCGACCCCGCAGCCGCAACAGGCAGTAGCCGGGCGCAAGCCGCTACGCCCCGGCAAGTCGCCGGCAAAAGATCCGCCGCCGGCGCCGGTCGTCGCGGCGCGGCCTGAGCCCGTCGCGGCACCCCCGCCACCGCCAGCGCCGCCCGCGCCCAAGCCCAAGAGCACCGGCAGCGTGTTCGACGATCGATAGAGAGTATGACCATTCGCAAGACTTATCGGCTCTTAACCGTGCTCGGCGCGCTGTGCCTGGCACCCGCCGGCGCGTTCGCGCAGAACGACAGCGCAGCGGCTCAGTCCCTGTTCGATCAAGCCAAGGAGCTGATGGCCTCGGGCCGTAGCGCCGACGCTTGCCCCAAGCTCGAAGAGAGCCAACGGCTCGATCCCCGCAGCGGCACGCTGATCAACCTCGCGCGCTGCTACGAAGACACGCAGCGCTTCGCTTCTGCCTGGAGCCGCTACCTCGAGGCGGCGACGGCTGCCAAGTCAGCCGGCAACACCGATCGCGAAACGGTCGCTCGCCAGCGCGCCGCAGCGCTCGCGCCGCGCCTGTCGAAGCTGATCATCAACGCCGCGCCGACCCTCAAGGGCTTGCAAGGCTTGGAGATCACGCGTGACGGCGTGCTCGTCGGTGAGCCGGCGTGGGGCGTGCCGTTGCCGTCCGACGGCGGCGAGCACGTGGTGATGGCCAGAGCGCCTGGCTACCGAACCTTCGAGGCGCGCGCCATCGTCGGCAGCTCGGGGCAAACCATCTCCGTCGACGTGCCGGAGCTCACCGCCCTGCCCAAGCCGGCGGCGCCGCCCGAGGGGGCAGCCGATCCGACGCGGCCGTTCGAAGCGCCGCGGCACGTGGTGCTGCAGCAAAGCCCCGGGATGGGCGCCACCAAAGCGGTGGCGATCGTCGTGGGCGGCCTTGGTTTGGCTGGCATCGGGGTCGGCACCACCTTCGGCCTGATCTCGAAGTCGCAGCACGACACCGTCGTCGCGCGTTGTCCCATCACGACGGAGTGCGACAGCGACGCCGCGCGCACTCGCGCCAAGGACGCCTGGAACAACGGCAACGTCGCGACCGTGGGCTTCATCGCTGGCGGCGTGGCGCTGGCGACGGCCATCACGCTGTGGATCGTCGCTCCGAGCTCGAGCTCGTCGACGCAAGTCGGCTTGGGGCTCGGCACCATCCAAGCCAAGGGGAGCTTCTGATGCGTTGGCGTCACGCGCTGCTCGCCCTCTCGCTGCTCACCGCCTGTAACTCGATCTTGGGCAACGAGATCATCCCCGAATACGACCCGAACGCGGGCGGCAGCGCCGGCACGGGCGGCACGGCCGGCACCGGCGGCACCGAGAACAACGACGACGGCTCTGCGGGCGACGTGAGCACCGCCTCCTGCATCGGCGTGATTTGCGAGACGCCGCCGCCCGCCACGTGTCAGGGCGACAGCAAGCTCAAAACCTTCGACAAGGTCGGCAGCTGCGACGGCGGTGACTGCAAATACACGGAGCGCGTCGTGAAGTGCAGCTGCGCCGACGACAAGTGCACCAGCGGCGCCTGTGACTCGGTGACCTGCGACGAGCCGCCGAAGAACCGCTGCGAAGACGCCTCGTCGCGCACCACCTTCGCCAGCAGCGGCACCTGCGACGACGAGAGCGGCCAGTGCGACTACGAGCCGATGACCGACGCCTGCGGCGCCAACCAGCAGTGCGGCGAGGACGCCGAGTGCGTGCTGTGCGAAAGCGATGACGCTTGCGGGGCCGACTGCTCGGCGTGCTCTGGCAAGACGCCCAAGTGCCTGGGCGAAGCCAAGACCTCGAAATGCGTCGCGTGCTTGACGAACGAAGACTGCAGCGGCAGCAAGCCGGTCTGCAACCTGGCCGACAACACCTGCCGCGCTCAGCCTTCGTGCGCGAGCTTGGCCAAGAACTGCGGCCCGAACCAAGACGGCGACTGTTGCGCTTCGAGCGTGGTGCCGGCGGGCAGCTTCAACCGCATGAACGACCCCGCCCACACTGCGACGGTCAGCGAGTTCAAGCTCGACAAATACGAGGTGACGGTAGGCAGGTTCCGCAAGTTCTTCGGGGAGATCGGGCAGTTCGATTTGCCGGAGGGCGCGGGCAAGAACCCCAACAACCCCGACGATACGGGCTGGAACGCCGCCGACAACAAAGAGTTTTCGCGCGAGCTCGGCTACCTCGAGGAGATGGAGCTCAACTGTCGCAACGACGCCAGCACCAAGCCGACGTGGACTCACGACGCCGGTACGTCGAGCGAAGCCAAGCCGATCAACTGCGTCGGCTGGAAGGTGGCGCAAGCCTTTTGTATTTGGGACGGCGGGCGGCTGCCCACCGACACCGAGTGGAACTTCGCGGCGGCCGGCGGCAACGACGGCGATCGCAAATACCCGTGGGGCGACACGGCGCCCGACTGCGACCACGCGAACTTCAAGGACACCGGCGGCTATTGCTTATCGGCGAGCACGAACGGTGCCCCCGCCCTCGTCGGCTCCGCGCCCGACGGCGACGGCTACTATGGCCACTCCGACCTAGCCGGTAACGTGCAGGAGTGGGTGCAAGACTACTGGGATCAGGACAAGCTGCCGGCGGTCTGTCACGACTGCGCAACCCTCGAGAGTGACGTCGGCGATCGAGTCGCGCGCGGCGGCTCGTATTTTCTGCCCGGCAATCAGCTGGCCAACAGCATCCGCCTAGGCCTGGCCGAGACTACTTACCGCGACGACGTCGGCTTTCGCTGCGCCTACGCGCCCTGAGCGCCGCTCGGCGCTTCAGCTGGCGGCGGCGCGCAGCTCGTCGCGCGCGATGACGTCACCGGCCACGAAGGCGCGGCGCAGCTTCTCGACGTGAGCGACGCCGGGCGCGATTTGCGCGGCCGCGTAAGCTTCGACGAGCAGCCGCCGCTCGGGTCGCACCAAGCGCCCGTCGATGATGGCGGCGACGGCCAAGGTGCGCAGCACGACGCGCCGCTCCGCCAGCTCGAGCGCGGGCAGCGCCTTCAAGAACAGATCGGAGTCGTCGAGCTCGAGGCCGCGCGCCGGCTCGCCCAAACGTTGCCGCACGGCTTGCACGATCGCGACGTGGTTCGGATGCAGCTCACGGGTGCGCACGATGGCGCTGCTCACCGCACGGTGCATGGCTTCGGACAGCGCCTTCGAAGGCGCCGGCTCGTGCTCCAGCACCGCGTCGAGCATCTCGAGCACCGCCGACGGCCCCATCACGCGGATGCGCGCCTCGCGCAGCACCGACCAGCACACCAGGCCGTTCCACAGCCCGTTGATGGGGATCGCCGTAAAGGCCAAGACGACGTTGGTGGCGACGCGCGGCACGACGCGCGCCACCACTTGCTTGAAGACGAAGTTGGTGACCGAAATCTTCAGCTTATAGAGAGCGGAGGCGATGATGAGCTGGGCGCGGCTCACCTCGCGGTGCGGGTTCACGCCCATCACCGCTTCGGGCGGGTTGGGTAGCTCGAGGGCAGCGCGCGCCAGAGCCAGCGCCACCTCCTTGTTCTCGGGGCCGCTCAGCTCCAGGCCCGCCACCGCCGACAGCCGTGTCACCGAACGCAAGCCGTCCCAGCCCAGGTAAGCGACCTCCAGCACCGCGAACAGCACCGCGCCGCTGCCGAACACGCTCCAGTACGCGGCGCGCTGCGAGATGCTCGGGTGCTCGGGCAGCGGTCCGAACAGGTGCTGCGCGTACAGATCGCCCAGGCCCGTGAGGACGGCGTTGACGACGCCCGCCGCCACTGCCCGCAGCACCGCACCGCGCGCCACGCGGCGCAGGCCAGCGCGCTCGACCGGGTTGAGGACGTGAATGGGGTCGTCTGCAACCGCCGCTCGCTCGGCGTTGCGCCGTAAGAAATCTTGAGCAAATCGATCGAGCAAAGGAGGATGGCCCTCCTTTACCAGAATGGCCGCTCAGGCGGCTCTCGAGCTGCCTTCGCTGCGCAAATCCGTCAAAATTGCGTCGACGTTCTTCTTCGCATCGCCGAACAGCATGCGCGTGCCCTCTTTGAAGAACAGCGGATTTTCGACGCCAGCGTAACCGCTCGCCATGCTGCGCTTCATCACGATCGTGGCCTTGGCCTTCCACACCTCGAGCACGGGCATGCCGTAGATGGGGCTGGAAGCGTCGTCGAGCGCGCCGGGGTTGACGATGTCGTTGGCGCCGATCACCAACACGACGTCCGTTTGCGGGAAGTCTTCGTTGATTTCGTCCATCTCGAGCACGATGTCGTACGGCACCTTGGCCTCGGCCAAGAGCACGTTCATGTGGCCCGGCAAGCGCCCCGCGACGGGATGAATCGCGAAGCGCACGTTGGCTCCGCGCTTGCGCAAGAGCTCTGCAATCTCGAACAGCGGATGCTGCGCGTGCGCCACCGCCATGCCGTAGCCGGGCACCACCACGACGTTCTTCGCCGAGCGCAGCAGGCTCGCGGTGTCGGCGGCGTTGATGCTGGTGACCTCGCCCTCCGGTTGCTCGGCGGCTTTGACCGGCTTCTTGCCCTCATCGGCGCCGAAGCCGCCGAAGATCACGCTCAGGAACGAGCGGTTCATCGCCTTGCACATGATGTAGCTGAGGATGGCGCCGCTCGAGCCGACCAGCGCGCCGGTGATGATCAACAGGTCGTTGCTGAGCATGAAACCGGCGGCGGCTGCCGCCCAGCCGGAGTAGCTGTTCAACATCGACACCACGACGGGCATGTCGGCGCCGCCGATGGCCATCACGATGTGGATGCCGAGGAACCCCGCGATGCCAGTCATGATCAGCAGCGGCGGCAAGCCGTGCTCGACCGGCACGCCCACGAAGCGCAGCGCCAGCACCACGCACACCGCGACCAGACCAGCGTTCAGCACGTGCCGGCCCGGCAGCAAGAGCGGCTTGCTGCCGATGGTGCCGCGCAGCTTGAGGAACGCGATGATCGAGCCGGTGAAGGTGAGCGAGCCCACGAAAACACCGACGAAAATCTCGATTTCGTGCAGCAGCTCTTCGGTGGGACCCGGCGCCGCGTGACCGCCGAGGTAGCTGGCGATACCGACCAGCACCGCCGCGAGCCCGACGAAGCTGTGCAGCACCGCCACCAGCTCTGGCATGGCCGTCATCGCCACGCGCGAGGCGAGCAGCGCGCCGATGCTGGCGCCGATCGCGATGGCCGCCGCCAAGAGCCCGAAGCTCGAGACGTGGCCCAGCGCCGTGACCGCGACCGCCAGCAACATGCCTACGATGCCGAAGCCGTTGCCGCGACGCGCGGTGGCCTGCGTGCTCAAGCCGCCGAGGCTCAAGATGAAGAGCACGCCCGCGACGAGGTAAGAAACCGTGATCAGGCTGGCCGAGATCTCCATGCGCTACCTCTGGAACATCTTCAGCATGCGCTGAGTGACGAGAAAGCCGCCCGCGACGTTGATGGTCGCGATCAGCACCGCCACCGCCGACAAGATGACGACCGGTGACGCAGGCGGACCGGAGATCTGCAGCATGCCGCCGACCAAGATGATGCCGCTCACCGCGTTGGTGACGCTCATCAGCGGTGTGTGCAGCGCGGGCGTCACGTTCCACACCACCTGCCAGCCGATGAAACAAGACAGCACGAACACCGTGAGGTGAGCCACGAATGCCGGCGGCGCAAAGGCACCGGCCAGCAGCAACAGCGCGAGCGCCGCCACCACCACACCGAGCGAGGCCCCGCTTTCTTCGGTCTTTTTGTGGGTTACGGCCGGCGGCGGCGCGGGCGCGCGCTCTTTGCGTTCGACCGGCTTGGGCGCCTCACGGCGCGGCGGCGGCCAGAGCAGCTCGCCTTTTTGCAGCACGATCGCGCCACGCACCACCTCGTCTTCGAGGTCGATGTGGAAGCTCTTGGCGCCGCCCATATCGGCCAGCAGATGGGTGAGGTTCGAGCCGTAGAGCTGGCTCGCGGTCGGCGCCAAGCGGCTCGGTAGATCGACGTAGCCGATCACCGTCACACCGTGCGGGGTGATGACTTGCCCCGGCTGCGTGAGCGCGCAGTTGCCGCCCGCTTCCGCCGCCATGTCGACGATGACCGAGCCTTGGCGCATCGACTCGACCATCTCGGCCGTAATCAGCGTCGGCGCGGGCTTGCCCGGGATCAGCGCGGTGGTGATGATGATGTCGACGTCTTTGGCTTGCAGGGCGAACAGCGCCATTTCGGCGGCGATGAACTCCTTGCTCATCTCTTTGGCGTAGCCGCCGGCGCCGCTGCCGTCTTCTTGCAGGCTCACCGTCAAGAACTCGGCGCCCATGCTCTGCACTTGCTCGCGCACCTCGGCTCGCGTGTCGAACGCGCGCACGATGGCGCCCAGACCTCGCGCCGCGCCGATCGCCGCCAAACCGGCGACGCCCGCGCCGATCACCAGCACTTTGGCTGGCGGCACCTTGCCCGCCGCCGTCATCTGCCCCGTGAAGAAACGGCCGTAAAAGCTGGCTGCTTCGATGACCGCGCGATAGCCCGCGATGTTGGCCATCGAGCTCAGCGCGTCCATCTTCTGCGCGCGCGTGATGCGCGGCACTTGGTCGATGGCCAGCACGGTGGCTTTGCGCTTGGCTAGCCGCTCGATCAGCTCCTGATTCTTCGCGGGGAAGATGAAGCTGATCAGCGCGCCGCCTTCGCGCAGCAGGTCGGCTTCGTGCTCGCCCAGCTCGGTGTTGAGCTCCGGGGGCTGCACCTTCAGCACCAGCTCGACGTCTTGCCAAACTTGGCGCGTGGACGCGGCGATGCTGGCGCCTTGAGCGACGTATTCGGCGTCTCGAAACGCCGCGCCCTCGCCCGCGTCTTTCTCGACCAACACCTCGAAGCCGAGCTTCACCAGCCGCCCCACCGTCTCCGGAGTGGCCGCTACGCGACGTTCGCCTCGCCTGACTTCCTTCGGAACTCCGACTTTCATGGGTTCTCGATCAGCCGGTAACTTGTACGCGGCGTGGAGGTTGCCACAGCCGATCTACCAAGTACAGCGCCGCTCGTCGATCGAACAGCCGCGGGCGCAAAAGCGCCACGGGCATTTTCGCAGCGTACGGCAAGCCGCGCTTTGCGCGCGCGTTCGACTATTCCGCGGAAACCGAGGCCGGCAGCGTCTGCGACACTTCTTTCACGGACTCGAACTCTCGCTCCAGCGCGAGCAGCGCTCGTGAGCGCCCCGCGTGCTTGGCGCGGTACAAAGCGGCATCGGCGGCGCGGATCAGCTCTTCGGCGCGCGCGCTACCGAACTGGTCGGTGGCCGCAACTCCGATGCTGATGGTGTGCGCGATGCTCGAGCCAGCGTGCTTGGTGGGGATGTCGGCGAAGGCGCGGCACAGGCGCTGCGCCACGCTCAGCCCGGTCTTGGCGTCGCACTCGGGCAGCACCGCGATGAACTCTTCGCCGCCGAGCCGACCGACCGAGTCGTAGGCGCGCACACCGGCTTGCAGGCGCCGCGCGCTCTCGCGCAGCACCGCGTCACCGGCGGGGTGACCGTGCGTGTCGTTGATCGACTTGAAGTGATCGAGATCGCCCATCAACACCGAGACCGGAGCGCCACGGCGCGCAGCGCGGACCAGCTCTTTCGAGAGCTGCTCGAGCACCGCGCCGCGGTTCAAAAGGCCGGTGAGCGAGTCGTGCATGGCCTCGAAGCGCAGGCTCTCGCGCGCTTTGACCAGCTGCTCTTGCAGCTCGATCACGCGGCGCCCGGCGCGCAGCCGCACCTTCAGCTCGAGCGGGTTGCACGGCTTGACCAGGTAGTCGTCGGCGCCGGCGTCGAGTCCGGCGATGATGTCGCTCTTGTCGTCTTTCGCCGTGAGCAGCACCACGTAGACGTAAGGCTCTTGCGGGCCGCTACGGATGGCCTTGCACACGTCGATGCCGTCTTTCTTCGGCATCACCCAATCGACGACCAGCAGCCGCAGCTCGGGATCGTCTTTGAGCGCTTGCAGCGCGAGCTCGCCGTCGCGCGCGAGCGTGACTTGATAGCCCCAGCCGGCGAGCCAATGCTCGAGCATCGTCCGAGCAATAGGCTCGTCGTCGGCAAGCAGGATCTTCATGCGTGAAGCCGCCTCTGCCTAATATCGCCGAAGGTTTCTGCCACCGCCATCTTGTCGCTGACAAAAGACTACGGCTTTGCCGTACGGCAGCTTAAGTCCTCAGGCTTGTCTAACCTTAGTGCTCGAAATGACGACGGTTTAGCGCGGCCTAAGCGGCGTGCGCTGCTAGGCTCTGCCGGCCGTGCTTCGAGCGCTCAGAGCCTTATGGCTGTTTTGGACGATCATCGCCTCGTATGCGCGGGTGTGGGTGCTTTCACGCTTCGGCGGCGCGGCGTGGAGCGCGCGGCTCTACGAGCGCGCCCACCGCATCAACGCCAAGCGCTTGGCCGACGGCTTCGTCGAGCTGCGCGGCGTGTTCATCAAGACCGGTCAGGTGCTGAGCGTCACCGGCACGTTCTTGCCGAGCGCTTACGGCGAAGCGCTGGCGCGCTTGCAAGACAAAGTGCCGGCGCGGCCGTTCAGCGAGATCGCCGGGCGCTTGAAAGAAGCTTTCGGCGACGACGCGCTCAGCCGCTTCGGTAGCTTCGAAGAAGCGCCGGTCGCGGCCGCATCGCTGGCGCAAGTGCACCGCGCCACCACGCGCGACGGCCGCGCCTTGGCCGTCAAGGTGCTCTACCCCGACATCGAGCGGCTGGTGCGCATCGATTTGGGCGTTTTGCGCTCGCTGCTGCCGGTGGTGAAGCTGCTGCTGCCCGTGTCGCGCGTCGAGCGGGTGCTCGATCAGCTCGCGGCCATGTTGTCGCGCGAGACCGACTACGTGCACGAGCGCGGCAACATCGAGCGCATGCGCGCCATTTTCGCCGGTCGTAAAGACGTGGTGGTGCCCGAGGTCGAAGCCGAGCTCACGGCCGCGGGCGTGCTCAGCATGTCGTTCGAGTCGGGCGTCAAGATCTCCGACCGCAGCGCGCTCGCTTCGATCGGCGTCGAGCCCGAAGCCGTCGCGCGGCTGCTCGTCGGCTGCTACTTCACGATGCTCTTTCAGCACCGTGTGTTTCACGCCGATCCGCACCCCGGTAATTTCTTGGTGCGCTCCGGCCCTCAGCTCGTGATCTTGGACTACGGCGCGGTCGAAGAGGTCACCGAGCGCCTCCAGCGCGGCATGAAGAGCGTGGTGATGGGCGCGCTGGTGAAGAACGACGACGAGATCTTGCGCGGCCTCGAGGGCATGGGCTTCATCGCCGAAGGCGGCGATCGCGAGCTTTTGGCGCGCGTCGGCCGCGAATATCTGGCCGTCTTGTCGTCGGTGAAGATCGAAGACTTCTCGAAGCTCGACCGCGAGCAGATGGAAAAGCTCTCGGGCTACGACCAAACACGCGGCCAGCTGCGGCAGGTGATGAAGAGCGTGGAGTATCCGGAAGGCTATTTTTACGTGGAGCGCACGTTGGCGCTGCTGTTCGGCTTGGTCGGGCAGCTGGCGCCCAAGCTCGGCCTGCCAGGCTTGCTCATGCCGTACGCCTCGCAGGCTTTCGCGAGCCTGGCGCAAGCTCCCGCTCCGCAACCAGCAACGCCAACCGAGGGCGCGGCTTGAGGCTTGGCGCGCTGCTGGCGGCGCTGTGCGTCTCCGCCTGTCATGCGCCCCCCACCAAACACGGAAAGCTCGTCACCATCGACACCTGCGACTATCAGGTCGAGCTCTCGGCCGACGGCCAGGCGCACGTCGAGGCAACGTGCAAAGCCGACGGCCCGATCGCCTTCCGCGTCGCCGAGCGCTATTTGAGCAAGAGCGTCCACAGCGCGAAAAAGGCGCGCGCTGGGCGCTTCGACGCCGCCGATCGTCGTTTGAGCTACGACGTCGATTTGAATCGGCTCGCGGCGGGCGGCCACGACTTCGATCGCGCGGCGCGCTTCGGTGACTCGTACGTGGGCACGATGTCGAGCGTGCTGCTCGTGCCGGAGCCGCTGACCACGGAGATTCCGGTCACCGTGCACGTGAGCGCAGCGCCGCCGTTGTCGGTGTCGGTCGGCCTCACGCGCGGCAAAGCGCCGGGCAGCTATCAGCTGATGGCGCACGAGATCCCGGTCGCGACTTACTTCGCGTTCGGCAAGCTCGAGCAGCGCACGCTCGACATCGCTCCCGCCAAGCTCGAAGTGACACGACTCGACGGCGCGCTCGACAGCTCGTTCGACGAGCTCAGCGGCTGGGTCGAGACCTCGGCCAAGGCCGTGGCCAGTTTCTATCGCGGCTTTCCGGTGCCGCGCGCCAGCATCACGATCCTGCCGATTCCGGAGCGCGACGCGGTGGTTTTCGGGAAAGTTTTACCCGAGAGCGAGCCGGGTATCGCGTTGCTCGTCGGGCAGCACGCCTCGCGCAAGGCCCTGTATTCAGACTGGATCTTGGTACATGAGCTATTTCACCTCGGCTTCCCCAGCCTGTTCGGCGGCGGAAAGTGGTTGGATGAAGGGCTGGCCACGTACTACGAGCCCGTCATTCGCGTGCGAGCCGGCCTCTACACTGAAACGGAGCTCTGGAACGAGCTCGCGCAATGGATGCCTCAAGGCTTGCCCGCCTTCACCGGCCCCGGCCTCGAAAGCTCCGACGACCGCGCTGGCATTTATTGGGGCGGCGCCATCGCCTGCTTGCTGGCCGACGTCACCGCGCGGCGCCGTGATCCGCAGCGTGGGCTCGAGGTGGGGTTGCGCGCGCTGCGCGAAGCGGGCGGCACCGCGTCCGAGGTGTGGTCGCCGAGCGAAGCCATGGCCGCCGTCGACAAGGCGCTCGGAGCTCCTACCTTGGCGCCAATCGCGGCGGCGCACGCCACGCACGGCAGCCCCTTCGACTTGGCAGCGCTTTTCACCGAGCTGGGCGTGAATCGCGGCGCCAACGGCTCCGTCCAATTGTCCGACAGCGCGCCGCTGTCGGCTGTGCGCCGTGCCATCACGAGCCCGCCTCCATGACGGACTCTCGCTCCTACCTCTCGCGCCGCAGCCTGTTCAAAGTCGTCGTCGGCGCCATCGACGCCGGCATGGTCGGTTGTAGCCACGCCGAGCGTGCGCCGAGCGCGAAGCGCGCGCACCTCGCCGCCGCCGTCGAAACGACTCAAGCTCACCCGGCGCCTCAAGTGTTCGGCGAAGGCTTCACGCAGGGCCACAAAAAGCGCGACGGTCACGCCTTTCCGAAGCGCGAAGCCAGCGAGTCGTGCGAGGTGGTGGTGATCGGCGGCGGCCCGAGCGGCTTGTTCGCGGCGCACCTGCTCGAAGGCCGCGACGTGATCTTGCTCGAGAAAGAGAACCGTCTGGGCGGCAACTGTTCGACCGACGCCTGGCAAGGCATTCCGTTCTCGACCGGCGCGGCCTTCTTCACCGACGGCGACACCGAGCTGGTCGAGCTGATGGAGCGCGTGGGCGTGCCCGGCAGGCCCGTTAGAGGCAGCGATAGCTTGATCGTGCGCGGCGAGCCGTATTTCGACTTCTTCGGCGAAGGCGCGCGGCGCTTGCCGTTCAGCGAAGCCGTGCGCGCCGACTTTCGGCGCTCGGCCGAGCACGCCGAGAAGATGCTGCGCGCGCGCAGCTCGGCCGACCTCGACAAAGAGTGCTTCTTCGATCATCTCAAGCCGTTCACGCCCGAGCTGCACCAATTTTGGGACCGCTTCGGGTCGTCGAACTGGGGCGCCGACGCGCGCTCCACCTCCGCGCGGCTGGGCCTGCAAGCTTATCGTTGGCTCACGGGCGAAGAGCAGCGGCTGACGTTCGCGGGCGGCTTGGGTGTCGGCGCCGAAGCGCTGGGGCGCTACGTGAGCGAGCGCTCGCCCGGGCGCATCCGTCAAGGCGTGTTCGTGCATCACATCGAGCGCACCGCCGACGGCGGCTCGGTCGTGGTGCACACGCTGAAAGACGGCGAGCCGCACGCCATCCGCGCCAAAGCGGTGATCTTGGCGGTGCCGAAGTTCTTCGCCGCGCGCATGCTGCAAGAGGTCGAAGAGACGCAGCGCGCCGCGATGCGCGAGTTCCGCTACGCGCCATATCCCGTCTTCAACGTGTGCTTGGCGCGCTCGGGGCCGCAGCCGGCGTACGACAACTGGTTCATCGACACACCTTTCGCCGACTTCGTGGTCGCCGATTGGGTCGTGCACAGCGGGCAGCGCTCCGCGGATTCGCCGAGCGTGCTCACCGTCTATCATCCGCTGGCGGAGGCGAAGCGCAGCGAGCTGCTCGACGACGCGCGCCTGGTGGAGATGGCCGAAGAAGTCGTCGACCACCTCGATCGACATTTTCCGGGCACGAAGACCAACGTCGCCGAGGTGCGCGTCTTTCGGCGTGGTCACGCGTTGGCGCTGCCGACGCCGGGCCAGTTGTCGCGCGCCAAATTGGCGTCACGCCACGACGGGCGCATCTTGTTCGCGCACAGCGACAGCCGCGGCGACGTGTCGTCGTTCGCCGGCGCGCTGCGCGCGGCGCGCCGCGCCGTCGAAGCCTTGGCTTGACGGCTCAGCCCGGCGGCGTCGAGCGCGGCACCCGGTAACCGCTCTCGGACGGGCTGACCCGCGCGTCGAAGATCTCGCGCACGCGCTTGAGCAGCGCCGCCGGCAAGAACGGCTTGGCCAAGAACTCTTCGCCGTGGATCGAAGACAACGCGTCCGGATCGACGCAGCCGGACACGAACAGCACGAGCGCGTCGGGGTGCAGCCCGCGCACGTCGGCGGCAAGCTCGGTGCCGCTGGTGCGCGGCATCACGATGTCGGTCACCAACAGATCGATCTTGGAGACGCCGCCCGCCAGCGCGCGCGCCTGCTGCCCGTCGCGCGCCAAGAGCACGCGGTACGAGCCGATGGCCAGCACGTCGCCGAGCAGCTTGCGGACCGCGTCATCGTCGTCACACACCAACACCGTGCCGAGCCGGCCAGGCCGCGCTTCGATGTCGAGCTCGAGCGGAGCGGGCGCCTTGTCGAGCGCCGCGCCGGAAACCGGGAACGCCGCCGTGACGGTCGTACCGGCGCCTTCTCGCGTCGATACGTTCACGTAGCCGCCGCTTTGCCGCACGATGCCTTCGACCGTCGACAAGCCCAAGCCGGTGCCGACGCCGAGCGGCTTGGTCGTGAAGAACGGCTCGAAGATGTGCGGCAGCACGTGGGCCGCGATGCCCGCGCCAGTGTCGGAGACGTCGAGCGCGACGTAGCGCGTCTCCGCCAGCTCCGCCGCCAGCTCGGGCGAGCCGGGCGGCACGTCGCGCGTCGCCAAGGTCAAGCGACCGCCGCTCGGCATCGCGTCGCGCGCGTTGATGGCCAGGTTGAGCACCACCTGCTCCAGCTGACCCGGATCGCAGAACAGGCGCTCGGCGGCGCGGAGCTCGATGGCAAGCTCCACTTTTTCGCTGAGCAGGCTCTCGAGCATGCGGCGCATGCGCGACAGCGTCTCGCCCACGTCGACGCTCTTCGGCGACAGCACTTGGCGGCGGCTGAAGGCCAAAAGCTGCTTGGTGAGCTCGGCGGAGCGCTCGGCGCTGGTCGTGATTTGCTCGACCATTTCCAGCAAGCGCGGCTCATTCAGCTCGCTGCGCAGCAGCTCGGCGTAGCCCATCACGATCAGCAGCCGGTTGTTGAAATCGTGCGCGACGCCGCCCGCCATGCGCCCCACGACCTCGAGCTTCTGCGAGCGGCGCAGCTGCTCTTCGAGCGAGCGCTGTGAGTCTTCGGCGGCGCGCAGCGCGCGCAGATCGCGCGTCACGCTGACCAGCTCGTGCATGCGGCCTTGCGCGTCGCGCGTCACCGTCAACGTGAGCTCGCCGCGCGCGCGCGCTTCGTTCGGCAAACGAAAGGTCTTCTCCAGCGTGTAGTGCTCGAGCTCACCGTCGGCGATGCGCTGGAACAGCACGCGCTCGGCTTCGAACTCCTCGGGCAACGTGACCTCGACCCAAACCTGGTAAGGATCGGTGTTGAAGTAGTACTCCGCCGGCCTGGCGTAGAACTCGCAATACGCCCGGTTGACGTACGTGTAGCGCCCGTCTGCCACCGACACGACCGACACCGGCAGCGGCGAGTGATCGAACAGCACCTTCCACCGTGCGTCGCTCTCGCGCAGCCGCGCCGCCAGCGCGTCTCGCTCGGCGCGCAAGGTCGCAACCTCGTCCTCTCGCGGTGGGTCTAACGCAACGTTCACCGTTTGCGGAGCC
>Ga0164307_10000673_pt1 | contig 15075 bp, 10 predicted proteins | sample Whisoiple_243_MG_FD_110214 | JGI IMG/M metagenome (GOLD analysis project Ga0164307, IMG submission 110214) | Soil microbial communities amended with fresh organic matter from upstate New York, USA - Whitman soil sample_243_MG | ecosystem: Environmental > Terrestrial > Soil > Unclassified >...
CGACGTCGCCGACCAGGAGCACCTGGACACCCTCGCCGACCGCCTGCGCGAGCACGTGGACGGCCTCGACGGAGTGCTGCACTCGATCGGCTTCGCGCCGCAGGGCGCCTTCAACTTCCTCGAGGGCACGTGGGAGGACGTCTCGACGGCCCTCCAGATCTCGGCGTACAGCCTCAAGTCGCTCGCGGTCGCGACCCTGCCGCTCATGTCCGAGGGCGGCAGCGTCGTCGGGCTCACCTTCGACGCGAAGTTCGCGTGGCCGGTCTACGACTGGATGGGCGTCGCCAAGGCCGCCTTCGAGTCGACGAACCGCTACCTCGCCCGCGACCTCGGCCCCAAGGCCGTGCGCTGCAACCTCGTCGCTGCCGGGCCGATCCGCACGACGGCGGCCAAGTCCATCCCGGGCTTCGAGCAGTTCGAGAAGGTCTGGGACGACCGCGCACCGCTCGGCTGGGACGTCAACGACCCGGAGCCCGCGGCGAGGGCCTGTGCGGCGCTGCTCTCCGACTGGTTCCCTGCCACGACCGGTGAGATCGTCCACGTCGACGGCGGCGTCCACGCGATGGGGCAGTGAGCGCGCAGGTCCACTGATCCTCTCGCTAGAGTCCTGCCCATGCCTCACGCCGGGACCGAGTCCAGCCCCCTGACGACGACCGACCCCGAGGCCGCGTCGGTGCCTGCCGAACAGGTGCGGGTCGACGAGGTCAGGGTGCTCGACGGGCCCAACCTCTACTTCGCCCGCCCGGCGATCAAGGTCATCCTGCACGTGCCCGGCTTCCTCGAGCTCAAGCGCACCGACGCCGAGGCCCTGGCCCGCCGACTGGGCATGCGCTCGGCCCGCCCGGGCAAGCGGGGCACGGCTCTGCGCCAGCGGTTCGTCATGCGGGTGATCCGCACCGTGACGCGTCGCGTCGGCACCGAGATCGGCGCCGGACGCCTGGGCGTACGCGTGCGGGCGGGTCAGACCGTCGAGGACGTCGTGCTCGCCTTCCCGTGGGTGCATCGCACCCGCGGCCGCGTCGCGGGGGAGCAGTTCGGTGCCGTCATGGCTGGCCTGCTCGACCGCTCCCGGAGCGCCGACGAGGTCATCGAGGCGGCCGCGGCCGTCATCCTGGCCGCGCCCGACGGTCCGGGCCCCAGCGTGCTGACGCCGACGGTGCCGGTCGCGTCCGTCACCGGCACCAACGGCAAGACGACGACGACCCGCCTCATGGCGCACATGTGCATGAGCGCCGGTCTCAAGACCGCCTGGAGCTCGACCGACGGCGTCGTCGTCATGGGCGAGACGAAGGAGGAGGGCGACTTCTCCGGCCCGGCGGGTGCGCGGGGGGTGCTCGAGACGCCCGGCCTCGAGATCGGGATCCTCGAGACCGCCCGTGGCGGCATGCTCCTCAAGGGCATGGGGGTCACCGCCAACGACGTCAGCGTCGTCACCAACGTCAGCGCCGACCACCTCGGCCTGCAGGGCATCGACACCCTCGACCAGCTGGCCGAGGTCAAGGCCATCGTCACGACCGTCACGAAGCCACAGGGCTGGGTCGTGCTCAACGGCGACGACCCCCGCGTGTGGGCCATGCGCTTCGGCATCAAGGCCAAGCCGTGGGCCTTCAGCCTGGACCCCGCGTCGCCCGCCCTCTGGGAGTCGATCAACTCCGGTGGCCGCGGCATCACCGTCCTCGACGGCGAGATCGTCGTCCTGTCGCCCAACGGTGACCCGGACCGCCTCGTCAAGATCGTCGACGTCCCCATGACGCTGAGCGGACTGTCCCGCAACAACATCGCCAACGCGCTAGCCGGTGCCGCGGCCGCGTTGGGGCTCGGTGTCCCGCGCTCGGCGGTCGTCGAGGGCCTGCGGACCTTCGCGCCGGACCCCGAGCACAACTGGGGCCGGCTCAACACGTACTCGCTGCCGCTGCCGAGCGGCGGCAAGGCGACGGTCATCATGGACATGGCCCACAACGAGGCCGGCCTCGAGGCCCTGCTCGACGTCGCCCGTGGGCTCGCCGCGCCGGGCGGAGCCGTGCGCCTCGGCCTCGGCTGCGCGGGCGACCGCGCCGACGAGGCGATCGTCGCGATGGGCGAGATCGCCGGCCGCGGCGCCGAGGAGGTCGTCCTCAAGGTCGCGCTCCACTACCTGCGCGGGCGCGAGCCCGAGGATCTGCTCGGTCTCTTCCGCGACGGCCTGGCCAAGGTCGGCGTCCTGGACGTGCCCGGCTACGACACCGAGCTCGAGTCCTTCGAGGCGCTCGTGCCGCACGCGCTCGACGGCGACGTCATCGCGCTCATGTGCCACGCCGAGCGCACCGAGGTCAACGGCTGGATCCGCGAGCACGGCGGCAAGGTCGACGACGCCCGCGCGATCCGCCGCAAGGTCGTCGCCGCGCGGGGCGAGCACGAGCTCGAGGCGGAGATCGCGGCCCTGTGGGAGGGCGACGGCGAGTCGGCGCGGCTCGCTGCCGCCCAGGAGCTCGTCGACGGCCACCCGGGCGACCCGCGCCTCGTCTTCGAGCTCGCCGGCGTCAAGGACGCGATGGGCGACGAGCAGGGCGCCATCGGTCTCTACGAGGAGGCGCTGGCCGGTGGCCTGCGCGAGCCGCACCGGCACCGGGCGCAGCTCCAGCTCGCCTCCAGCCTGCGCGTCGTGGGCCGGACCGCCGAGGCGCAGGGCCTCGTTGCCGACGTCCTCGAGGCACGACCGCACAACACGGCGGCGCTCATGCTCAAAGCGCTCGTGCAGGCCGATCTCGGCCAGGAGCGGCAGGCCCTCGCCGACCTCATCCGCGCGACGCTCGAGGCGACGACCGACGTCGACACCCAGGCCTACCGCCGGGCCCTGCGGGCGTACGCGGACGAGCTGGCCCCCGTCACCGACTAGTCAGGAGCACGGCTGCAGACGCGCCAGGGCGAACTTCTGCCGGATATGCGCCCGGGCACCATCGGCAACCGCGCCACGGCGCAGTTGTGCCCGGTTCCGGCCCTGGGCCAGGTCGGCAACCGCGCCATGGCGCACTCGTGTCGCTCCTCGAACGCCCACGCGGCCGGGAAGTGCGCCGTGGCTCACTTCCCCGCCGTATCGCGTGCGGGCCTCGACCCGCGTCAGATGGCGGTGTCGTCGGCCTGGTCGGGCTGCGACTCCGACGGGACGGCGCCGAGCGCCTCCTCCTCGGCCTCGTCGCCCTCGGCCTCGGCGGTCTCGGTGAGAGTGCTCGGGTCGAGGTCGGGGTCGCTCGTGGCCGACGCGGCCGTGCCGATGCGGGCACCCGCCTGGGCGTGCTTGGTGCGCTCCTCGAGCTCGGCGACGACGAGCGCGTGCTGGTCGACGCACATGACGACGAGGTCGCCCGGGTTGGTGCGGGCGAGCACGTGCCGAGTGGCGTCGAGCTCGTCGAGGACGATCTCGACCTGACGGCAGCGGGCGCCCTCCTTCATCGCGGCACGGGCGCCCTCGGCCACGAGCTCGGCCGTCTCGCCGGGCTTGCGGCCGCGCAGGCGCTCGTCCTCGCGGATGACGATGACGTCGAAGTGCTGGGCCGCAACCGCTCCGAGCTCGCGCATGTCGTCGTCGCGTCGGTCGCCCGCGGCGCCGATCATGCCGATGCGCGAGGTCTTGCCGAGGTCGGCCTGGCGCTGCTTCTGGTCGGCGTAGCGGTCGACGAAGGCGCCGAGCTCCTTCATGCCGGCCGCGTTGTGGCAGTAGTCGACGAACACGTCGGCGTTGTTGACCTGGACGAGGTTGAGGCGACCGGGGGAGAGGTAGTACGTCGTCGCGAAGGTCCGCAGGCCCTGTCGGATGTCGTGGAGCGGGGCTCCTGCGGCGAAGGCGGCGCCCGCGGCGGCGAGCGAGTTGGCGACGTTGAAGCGTGCCGCGCCACCGAACGTCGACGGGAGCAGGTGGGTCCAGGCGAGCTGCATGCTGCGCCGGCCGTGCTTGATGACGATCATCTCGCCCCGCTCGCTCGGCTCGAGCACGACGGCACGGCCGCCGCGGCGGCAGTAGTCGTCGACGAACTCACGCGTCTCGCTGCCGGGCTCGGCCATCGAGAACCAGACGATGCCGCCCGAGCAGCGTCGGCGCATGTTGCGCACGTTCGGGTCGTCGGCGTTGAGCACCGCGAAGCCGTCGCGCGGCACGGCCTCCACGATGACGGCCTTGACGTCGGCGAGCTGGCGCAGGGTGTCGATCCCCTTGAGTCCCAAGTGGTCCGGGGCGACGTTGGTGACGACCGCGATGTCGTTGCGGTCGTAGCCGAGGCCCTCGCGGAGGATGCCGCCCCGGGCGACCTCCATGACGGCGAAGTCGACGCGGGGATTCTGGAGCACCATCCGGGCCGAGCGCGGACCCGAGGCATCGGCCTTGATGACGAGCCGCTCGTCGATGACGACGCCGTCGGTCGAGGTCATCCCGACCTTGCGTCCGAGACCCTTGAAGATGTGGGCGATCATGCGCGACGTCGTCGTCTTGCCGTTCGTGCCGGTGACGGCGACGATCGGCACGCGTGACTGCGCGCCCGGTGGGAAGAGCAGGTCGACGACCGGCTTGGCGATGAACTGCGGCTCGCCGACGGTGGGGTGCGTGTGCATGCGGAAGCCGGGAGCCGCGTTGACCTCGCAGATCGCGCCACCCGTCTCACGCACGGGATAGGTGATGTCCGGGCAGATGAAGTCGATGCCGGCGACGTCGAGCCCGACCATGCGGGCCGCCTCCTCGGCGATCTCGACGTTGTCCGGGTGGGCGTCGAAGGTGCGGTCGATCGAGATGCCACCGGTCGACATGTTGCCGGTCAGGGCCAGCTTGACCATCTCGCCCTCGTCCGGCACCGACTCGGTGGTGTGGCCCTGGCCCGCGAGGATCTCGAGCGCGTTGGCGTCGACCTTGATCTTCGTCAGCACCTTCTCGTGCCCGACGCCACGACGCGGGTCGGCGTTGGTGATCTCGACGAGCTCGGCGACGGTGTGGGTGCCGTCGCCGATGACGTGCGCGGGGACGCGCTCGGCGATCGCCTGCATCCGTCCGCCGACGATGAGGCAGCGGTAGTCGCGACCGGTGACGAAGGACTCGACGATGATCGTGCCGCGACGCGACTCGGCCTTGGCGATGTCGTACGCCTTCTCGACGTCCTCGTCGCTCATCAGGTTGAGGCACACGCCGCGGCCGTGGTTGCCGTCGAGCGGCTTGACGACGACCGGGAAGCCGATGCGGCGCGCTGCCTCGACGGCTCCCCGCAGGGTGCGAACGGCCTCCTGCTTGGGCACGGGCAGGCCGGCGGACCCGAGGAGCTTGGTCGTGAGGTCCTTGTCGCTCGCGATGTCGACGGCGAGCGCGCCCGTCTTGGAGGTCATCGTGGCCCGGATGCGCTGGGCGTGCACGCCCTGGCCGAGCTGGACGAGCGAGGCGGAGTTGAGGCGGATGTACGGGATGTCGCGCGAGGCCGCCTCCTCGAGGATGGCGGCCGTCGAGGGACCGAAGGCGACCCGCTCGGCCTGGCGCAGGAAGGCGTTGAACTCCGTCTCGAAGTCGAAGCCGTCCTCGGGCTGGACGAGGTGGTTGATGAGGCGCACCGCGAGCTTGCCTGCGGCGACCCCGACGGTCTCGTCGGTGTAGCTGTAGACGACGTTGTACTGGCCCGGCTTGCCCTTGACCGCACGGGTCTTGCCCCGGCGGGAGTCGTGGCCGGCGAGGGTCTGCAGCTGAAGCGCGACGTGCTCGGCGACGTGGCCGAGCCACGTGCCCTCGCGCAGCCGCTCGATGAACCCGCCGCGTCGGCCGAGCGAGCAGGTGTGGCGCTCGAGCCCGGGGACGAGCTCGACGAGCTGGTCGGTGAAGCCGGGCAGCGAGACCGTGGGGTACTCCTCGAGGCTGCCGAGGTCGACGACGAGGTGGACGGCCTGCTGGTAGGACCAGACGTTGGGGCCGCGGTAGATCCGGGTCTCGAGGATCTTCAGGTCCGGTCGGGCCGGGCCTGTGGGGGTGGGTACCTCGACGGCCATGGATCTCCTCCTACGGGGTCGTGCGGGACGTGCCGTGCGGCATACCCGTCGACCGTTGGTGCGGTGCGTGCGGTGCGGCTGGACGAACGGGACTCAGTGAGCGGCGCTGCTCGTCGACGAGCGCGCCGCGCGGACCTTGGCCGGGACGACCGCACCCTCGATGTCGGGGTGACGCTCGACGAACGCGGTCAGCTCGACGTGGTCCAGGTCGAACGTACTGCCCGTGGGCAGCGAGTGCACGACCGCACCCGAAACGAGCAGGGGCGCACCGCGACGCGCGTCGGGGGCGTCGGTGATGGCGTTGCGGGCGTTGACGACGAAGATCGAGCCGGCCCCGATGACCGACATGACCGTGCCGCCACGGATCTCGGCCGCGGTGTTCTCGTCGATCCCCATGCCGAGCAGGTTCGGCGAGGCGGCGACCATCGACATGAGCCGGCCGTAGCGGCCGCGCTGGTCGAAGTGCTGGTCGATGATGACGTCCTCGACGAGCCCGAGGCCGGCGGAGATCTGGCTCGCCCGCTGCTTGGGCGTCAGCCCCTCCTCGCCGAGCGAGATCATGTAGCGGCTCATGATCGAGGCGCCGGCCGACGTGCCGGCGACGACGGCGCCGCGATCGTAGGCGCGCACGACGGCGTCGCCCACAGGCGTGCCGACGATGTTCTGCGCCAGCTTGACCTGGCTGCCACCGGTGATGAACACGCCGGTCGCGGTGTCGAGCGCCTCGACCATCGCCGGGTCGTTGGCGTCGCGGCGGGTCGCGGGGTGGACGACGGAGTAGTCGCCGCCCCGCAGGCGGGTGAAGACGTCGCGGTAGGCCTCGGAGACCTCGTCGGCGTACGACGACGCCGTGGGGATGAGGACGATGTGCGACCGCCGGCCGCCCGCGAGCTTCACGAAGCGCTTGAGCACGACCGACCGCCCGATCCGGTCCTCGGCACCGCCGATGATGAGCAGCGTCCGGCGGACGCCGTTCGCGTTCGGGGTTACGGACGAAGGGGCCACGGACTGCATCGCGCCAGCCTAGTGACCGGCGTGCGGGACCGGCGGAGCCTGGGTCGGCGTGCCGTCGTCGAGATCGGCCTCCTCGATCTCCTCGCGGGAGATGCCGAGCAGGTAGAGCACCGAGTCGAGGTAGGGCACGTTGACCGCGGTCTGGGCCTGCTCCTGGACGATCGGCTTGGCGTTGAAGGCGACGCCGAGGCCGGCGACGTCGAGCATGTCGAGGTCGTTGGCGCCGTCGCCGATGGCCACGGTACGGCTCAGCGGAAGGCCTTCCTGCTCGGCGAACTCGCGCAGGGCCCGCGCCTTGCCCGCCCGGTCGACGACCTCGCCGACGACACGTCCGGTGAGGCGGCCGTCCTCGATCTCGAGCCGGTTGGCACGGGCGTGGTCGATGCCGAGGTCGTCCGCGAGCTCGCCGACGATCTCGATGAACCCGCCGCTGACGAGACCCACGGTGAAGCCGAGCCGCTTGAGCGTGCGCACGAGCGTCCGGGCGCCGGGGGTCAGCTGGACCGACTCGCGCACCTCGTCGAGGACCGACTCGGGCAGACCCGCGAGGGTCGCCACCCGGGCGCGCAGGGACTCCTCGAAGTCGAGCTCGCCCGCCATCGCGCGCGCCGTCACCTCGGCCACCTCCTCCTCTCGGCCGCTCCGGGCGGCGAGCAGCTCGATGACCTCCTGCTGGATGAGCGTCGAGTCGACGTCGAGGACGACGAGTCGCCGACCGCGCCGGGCGAGCCCGCCGGGTGCGACGGCGATGTCGATGCCTTCCGATGTCGCCACGAGGGCGAGCTCGGTGCGCAGGGACGGCAGGTCGGCGCCGGAGATGTCGAACTCGACCGTCGTGATGGGGTAGCGCGAGAGCCGGCGGATGCGGTCGATGTTGGCGCCGTGGTCGGCGATCCGGGTCGTGACGAGCGAGACGGCGTCGGCGCTGAGCGGGGCGCCGAGGACGACGACGGCCGCCCGTCCCTGCCGCGAGCGCGCGTTGACGCCGGTGCCCTCGACGACCGTGAGGGCGAGGCCGAGGCGGTGGGCGGCGACGGCGGCGGCGTCGCGCAGCTGGTCGACGTGGGCGCCGGGTCTCAGCAGGACGGTCAGGGTGAGGTGACCGTGCACGACGACCTGCTGGATGTCGAGGACCTCCGCGTCGACTCCCGACAGCGCCCCGAGGAGCGTCCCCGTCACACCTGGTCGGTCGTCGCCCGTCACGGTGACGCTCAGGGTCTGGATGTCCGTTCCGTCCGTGCTGTTCACTTCGGTCACCCGCGTCAGGGTAGTGAGCGCGCGCGCGCTCCCGCGTCACCTTCCGGCATGCGGCCGGTGACGTCCGTCATGCCGGAGGGTGTATGCCGTCCGCCGGCGTCGTGCGGGAGTCAGCCGAGGGCGCTGAGCAGGAACGCGAGCGCGAAGCCGAGCATCGTCACGAGACCCACCAGGCGGCCGGCGTGCTCGGTGGCCTCCGGCATCATCGTGTCGGCGAGCATCGTGATGATGGCGCCGGCCGCGAAGGTCTGGATCCCGGCCACCACGGCGGGGGAGGCGCCTTCGAGCAGGACGTAGCCGAGACCGGCGGCCAGGCCGGAGACGAGCATGACGACGAGCCATAGCAGCAGGATCTGGCGCGCGGAGCGCCCGGCCCGCTTGAGGCCGGCACTCGCCGACATCGACTCGGGCACGTTGGAGAGGAACACCGCCGCGACCATCGCGATCCCGACCTCACCGCCGCCGAGGACGCTGACGCCGATCGCCGCCGACTCGGGTATGCCGTCGAGCAGTGCCCCGAGGACGAGCGCCATCGCGCCCGCACCCTGCTGCGGGCCTCCGGTCGGGCTCTTGCGCCGGTGGCCACCTCGACGGTCGATGAACCAGTCGCCGACGAAGAACACGACCGAGCCGCTGACGAGCCCGACGACGACGGGCGCCGCGCCGGCGGAGTGGAATGCCTCCTCGGTCAGCTCGAAGGCGACCGCGCTGATGAGCACGCCGGCGCCGAAGGCCATGACGAGGCCGATGACGCGGTACGAGGCTCTGGCATAGAGCCCGAGGAGCGCGCCGACGAGCAGGGCGGCGCCACCGACGAGTCCCCAGAAGGTCGCGGTCAGCACGTCACGACGCGCTGACCCCGTTGACCTCGTCGCGCCACTGGAGCAGGTCGCGCACGCGGGCGAGGTCGGGGTCGGCCGCGGCGACGCTCGCCGTGAACAGCCGGGTCCCGACGTCGTGGAGCTGCTGGGCGTTGCTCGCGTAGTCGCCCGACTGGTCGGGGTTGCGGCCCGGCACGAAGGCGACACCGGCCGACCGCTCGATCTCGAGGGGGTCCCGGCCTCGGCGGGCGCACCACTCGTCGAGGACGCGGTGCTTGTGCGCGATCTCCTCGGGGCCGCCGAAGCCGTGCCAGATGTCCGCGTGCTCGGCGACGATCCGGAGCGTCTTCTTCTCGCCGCCGCCGCCGATGAGGATGGGGATGTCGCGCGTCGGGGCGGGGTTGAGCCGGCTCCACCGGTCGCGGATGACCGGCAGGTCGCGCGCCAGGTCGTCGAGACGCCCGCCCGCGGTGCCGAACTCGTAGCCGTACTCGTCGTAGTCGAGCTGCGCCCACCCCGAGCCGATCCCGAGGATGAGGCGTCCCTCGCTCACGTGGTCGACGGTGCGCGCCATGTCGGCGAGCAGGCTCGGGTTGCGGTAGCTGTTGCACGTCACGAGGGCGCCGATCTCGACGGACTCGGTCGACTCGGCCCACGCGCCGAGCATCGTCCAGCACTCGAAGTGCTGGCCGCCGCGGTCGCCGCTGAGCGGGAAGAAGTGGTCCCAGTTGAGCAGGACGTCGACACCCATCTCCTCGAGCGTCGACGCCGTGCGTCGGATCTGGGCCCACGTCGCGTGCTGCGGCGGGATCTGGATCCCGACCCGCGCCGACCGTGAGTCCGTCGCGCTGACCGGGGGATTCGTGGCGGTGGACGTCATGGGAAGACCCTCGCAGATGTCATCGGGCGGGGCTCATCGGGGTGCTCATCGGGTGACGATCTGGCCCTTGCCCACGACGACGATGCCGGTCTCGGTGACGTGGAGGCCGCGCGCCCGGTCGTGCTCGTGGTCGATGCCGATCTGGCAGCCCTCCGGGATGACGACGTTCTTGTCGATGATGGCCCGGCGGATCTGGGCGTGCCGGTGCACCTCGACGCCGTCGAGCAGGACCGACCCCTGGATGCTCGCGTAGGAGTGCACCTTGACGAGGGGAGAGAGCACCGAGGCGTAGATGTGCGCACCCGACACGACGACGCCCGGAGAGACCGCCGAGTTGAGGGCCTCGCCGATGCGGTCGCCGCTGCCGTGGACGAACTTCGCCGGCGGGTAGGGGCTGTGGCTCGTGTAGATCGGCCAGTCGTAGTTGTAGAGGTTGAAGACCGGGTGGATCGAGATGAGGTCCATGTGGGCGTCGTAGTAGGACTCGATGGTCCCCACGTCGCGCCAGTAGCCGCGGTCGCGGTCGGTGGCGCCGGGCACCTCGTTGTCCTTGAAGTCGTAGACGCCGGCCTCTCCGCGGCCGACGAAGTAGGGCACGATGTCGCCGCCCATGTCGTTGCTGCTCGCCTCGTTGTCGTGGTCGGCGATGACAGCCGCCTCGAGGGCTGCGGCGGTGAAGACGTAGTTGCCCATCGAGGCAAGGACCTCGTCGGGGTTGTCCGGCAGGCCCTTGGGGTCGTTCGGCTTCTCGAGGAAGGCGGCGATCTTGGACGGGTCGGCGTCGTCGACCTCGATGACGCCGAACTGGTCGGCGAGAGAGATCGGCTGGCGGATGGCCGCGACGGTGCAGGCCGCACCCGTCTCGATGTGCTGCTCGACCATCGCGCTGAAGTCCATGCGGTAGACGTGGTCGGCGCCGACGACGACGACGATGTCGGGCCGCTCGTCGTGCATGAGGTTGAGGCTCTGGTAGATCGCGTCGGCGCTGCCGAGGTACCAGTTCTTGTCGACGCGCTGCTGCGCCGGGACGGTCGTGACGTAGTTGCCGAGGAGCGTCGACATGCGCCACGTCTTCGTCACGTGAGCGTCGAGGCTGTGCGACTTGTACTGCGTCAGCACGACGACCTGGAGGTAGCCGGAGTTGACGACGTTGGACAGGGCCAGGTCGATGAGGCGGTAGATGCCGGCGAACGGCACGGCGGGTTTGGCCCGGTCGGCGGTCAACGGCATCAACCGCTTGCCCTCACCGCCAGCGAGCACGATCGCGAGGACTTTCGGACCAGCAGCTGGGCTTCGTCGGGCCATGAGCGCCACCCTAGGGCAGGCGTCCGGTCGCCGACAGGTTCAGCACGCAAGATCGGCCGAGCTTTCCGCTCCGCGGGATGACTGCAGCACTAGGGTCGGAACGTGCGCGTCGACATCCTCAGCAAGGAGTACCCGCCGGCCATCTACGGAGGCGCGGGTGTTCACGTGGCAGAGCTCGTCCGGGCGCTCCGCGACCGCGGCGACATCGACGTCCGGGTGCGCTGCTTCGGCGCCGCGCGTGACGAGGACGGGACGACGGCGTACGCCGATCTCCCCGAGCTCGCGACCGGCAACGCCGCGATGCAGACCCTCGGCGTCGACGTCAGCATGGCCGGCGACTGCGTCGGAGCCGACCTCGTCCACTCGCACACCTGGTACGCCAACATGGCCGGCCACCTCGCGTCGCTCCTCGGGGGCATGCCACACGTCGTGACCGCGCACTCGCTCGAGCCGATGCGCCCGTGGAAGGCGGAGCAGCTGGGCGGCGGCTACCGCGTGTCCTCGTGGGCCGAGCGCACCGCGTACGAGTCGGCTGCCGCCGTCGTCGCGGTCAGCGCGGGCATGCGCGAGGACATCCTCAAGAGCTACCCCTCGCTCGATCCAGCGCGGGTTCACGTGGTGCACAACGGGATCGACTCGCAGCTGTGGTCGGCCGACCGTTCCCCGGAGGCCACCGAGATCGTCCGGCGCCACGGCGTCGACCCCGACCAGCGGTCGGTCGTCTTCGTCGGCCGCATCACCCGCCAGAAGGGCCTGCCCTACCTGCTCAGGGCCTGCGCGCTGCTGCCCCCCGACGTCCAGATCGTCCTCTGCGCGGGTGCCCCCGACACGCCGGAGATCCTCGCCGAGGTCGAGGGACTCATGAACGAGCTGCGGTCGCAGCGTGAGGGGGTCGTCTGGATCCCCGACATGCTGCCGCGCAACGAGGTCGTCGCCCTGCTGAGCCACGGCACCGTCTTCGCCTGTCCGTCCGTCTACGAGCCGCTCGGCATCGTCAACCTCGAGGCGATGGCGTGCGAGCTCGCCGTCGTCGCCACCGCCACCGGCGGCATCCCCGAGGTCGTCGTCGACGGCGAGACCGGCTGGCTCGTGCCGATCGAGCAGGTCCAGGACGGCACCGGGACGCCGGTCGACGCCGACCGGTTCGTCGCCGACCTCGCCGCCGCGCTCACCGACGCCGTCTCCGACGTCGACCGGGCCCACGCGTTCGGTCGCGCCGGCCGGCAGCGGGCGGTCGACTCGTTCTCGTGGGCCTCCATCGGCGACCGCACGCTGGAGGTCTACCGCTCGGTCGTGGACATCTGACGCACGGCGCCTCGCGTAGGTTGGTGGAGGCGGACCACCGCCACAGCCCGAGAGGAAACGCCATGAGGAGTCGACTGGCCGGCCTCGTGCTGCGCCTCATCGGGTGGACCGCGGTGGGCGACGTGCCTCGCACCGGCATCGTCGTCGGTGCACCGCACACGTCCAACTGGGACTTCGTGATGATGCTCCTCGTCATGTGGCGGGGCGGCGTCACACCACGGGTCCTCATCAAGAAGGAGCTCTTCCGTGGCCCGCTCGGGTGGCTCCTGCTGCGGCTCGGTGGCATCCCGATCGACCGCGACAACCCCGGCGAGGTCGTGCGGGGACTCGTGCGGGAGGCCCGGAGCGGGGAGCCGTTCCTGCTGATCCTGGCTGCGGAAGGCACCCGTTCGAAGGGCGGCTACTGGAAGTCCGGCTTCTGGCGGATCGGGCGGTCGACCCGTCTGCCCATCGCCCTCGCCTTCATCGACGGACCCTCTCGCACAGCTGGATTCGGCCCCACCATGACCGCCACGGCCGACGTGGTCGCCGACATGGACACGGTGCGTGCGTTCTACCGCGACAAGCGCGGCATCCACCCCGAGAGACGCACGGAGCCTCGACTCCGCGAGGAGTCGCAACCCGACGTCCGGCGCTGATCCCGGGGGCTCGGGTCCGGTCGCGCGTACGGCGTTTCGCGTGCTCGCGACCGCCACGTGTGGGAGCGTTCCACGTGAGTGCACCCCGTCCCGCTGACCGGAACGAGCTGAGATGGCAACTGACGTGGCTGGCAACGATGCGCTGACCGCCGGCGACCACGGGTCGGTCGACGAGGCGGACGGGCTGGAGCGGCGCCCCGGACGCCTCCGGGGGTTGCTCCACTTCACCGTCCCGGGGTGCTGGGGCGCGGTCCTCTTCGCGGCCCTGTCGTTCACCCCCTCCCTCCTCCCGCGTGGCGGCTTCATCCAGGGTCTGGTCTGTGGGATCACCGCATCCATCGGCTACGGGCTCGGAGTCCTGGGCGCATGGCTGTGGCGCGCCTTCGCGGATCGGGAGCCTCGAGAGCCCAAGCCCTCGTCCTGGCGCGTCCTGTTCATCGCCGGCGGCGTGCTGCTCGTCGTCTTCTTCGGTCTCGGCCAGTACTGGCAGCACGAGATCCGGAGCCTCATGGGGGTGACCGACTACAACATCGCCCTCGTCGTCCTCTCTCCCTTCGTCGCGGTGTTCTTCTTCGCGCTGTTCCTCCTCATCGGCCGCGGCATCCGACGCGTCTACCACTGGGTCGCGGACCTGCTGAGCCGGAGATTCGGACGGCGGGCCGCGGGGGCGACGGGCTGGGTCCTCGTCACGACGATGACCTACCTCGTCGTCAGCGGCGTCCTCATCGACGGGCTCGTCGGCGCGATGGACGAGGCCTTCTCGGTGAGCAACACGATCACGCAGGAGGGCGTCGTCAAGCCGACGACGGGGCTCCGCTCGGGCGGGCCCGGCTCGAAGATCCCGTGGGAGTCGCTCGGACGGGAAGGACGGACGTTCGCCGCGACGGGGCCTACCGCGAGCGACATCGAGAAGGTCGTGCACCAGCCCGCGCAGGAGCCCATCCGCGCGTACGCCGGCCTGGACTCGGCCGACGACACGGAGCAACGGGCGGCCCTGGCCGTCGACGACCTCGAGCGGGCCGGAGGGTTCAAGCGGACGAACCTCCTCGTCGTGACGACGACGGGCAGCGGCTGGGTCGACCCGGCCCTGGTCGCCCCGTTCGAGTACCTGACCGGCGGCGACGCAGCCACGGTGGGGATGCAGTACTCGTACCTGCCGTCCTGGCTCTCCTTCCTCGTCGACCAGTCCAAGGCCCGCGAGGCGGGACGGGCACTCTTCGACGCCGTCTACGACCGCTGGTCCCGGCTGCCGCAGGACTCCCGGCCGAAGCTGTACGTGTCGGGCGAGAGCCTCGGGACGTTCGGCGGTGAGACCGCCTTCAGCGGCGAGTACGACCTGCGCAACCGGACCGCCGGCACGGTCTTCGCCGGGCCGCCGAACTTCAACACGCTGTTCCGTGAGTTCAGCGACCACCGCGACCCGGGCAGCCCCGAGATCCAGCCGGTCTACAAGAACGGTCGCACGGTGCGGTTCGCGACCGATCCAGCCGCCTCGATCCCGCCCGAGGGCCAGCCGTGGGACGGCACCCGCGTCCTCTACCTCATGCACCCGTCCGACCCCATCGTGTGGTGGAGCCCCCACCTCGTGTTCAACGAGCCCGACTGGATCGGTGAGGCGGCCGGCAAGGACGTGCTGCAGGGGATGTTCTGGATGCCGTTCGTCACCTTCTGGCAGGTGACGGCCGACCTCCCGTTCTCGACGGGGGTCCCTGCCGGTCACGGCCACAAGTACACGACGGAGTACGTCGACGCCTGGAATGCCGTGATGCGTCCGGAGGGCGTCACCGCCGACGACCTGGCGGCCATCCGGACGGCTGTCGGAGCGCTGGGCTAGGTGTTCTGACCCGCCGCGCCGGTCAGCCGCCGA
>Ga0164307_10000674_pt1 | contig 15073 bp, 17 predicted proteins | sample Whisoiple_243_MG_FD_110214 | JGI IMG/M metagenome (GOLD analysis project Ga0164307, IMG submission 110214) | Soil microbial communities amended with fresh organic matter from upstate New York, USA - Whitman soil sample_243_MG | ecosystem: Environmental > Terrestrial > Soil > Unclassified >...
CGAGTTTGCGCTTCGCTGTCGCCCGCCGCTGTTCGTTGGTCGGCACCGCCGTGGTCCTCCTTGTGGCTCGTAAGTCCGCAACAGTGTGCCAGCAGTAGCTGAGTGCGAGCCAAGAGGCCCTGCGTGGGAAAATGGGCGACGTGTTCATCACCGGATTTCCGGCCGGCATGTTGGCCTGCAACTGCTACGTACTGGCACCGCGTGCCGGAGCGGACGCGATCGTCGTCGACCCGGGCCAGCGGGCCATGGGTCAGCTTCGCCGGATTCTCGACGAGAACCGGCTCACTCCCGCCGCCGTGATGTTGACCCACGGACACATCGACCACATCTGGTCGGCGCAGAAGGTCGCCGACACCTACGGCTGCCCGGCCTACATCCACCCCGAGGACCGCTTCATGCTGACCGACCCGCTCAAGGGGTTCGGACGGGGTTTGATCGGGGGCTTCGCCACCTCTGCGTTCGGCGCCCTATTCCGCGAACCCAGGCAGGTGGTGGAACTGGACCGCGACGGCGACAAGATCGACATCGGCGACACCGTGGTGACCATCGACCACACGCCGGGGCACACGCGCGGTTCTGTGGTGTTCCGGGTCGGGGGCGACGGATCGGAGATCGCCTTCACCGGGGACACGCTTTTCCGGCAGTCGGTCGGCCGTACCGACCTTCCCGGGGGCAGCGGCCGCGACTTGCTTGGGTCGATCGTGACAAAACTGATGGTGCTCGACGACGACACCGTGGTACTACCTGGGCACGGCGCGAAGTCCACCATTGGCTTCGAGCGCCGCGCCAACCCCTTCCTCGAAGGTCTGACTTTGTGAACCAGTTCCAAGCCCCCAAGGGGGTGCCCGACTACCTGCCGCCGGAGTCCGGGCAATTCGTTGCGGTGCGCGACGGCCTGCTCGCCGCTGCACGTCGCGCGGGCTATGCCGACGCCGAGTTGCCGATCTTCGAGGACACCGCGCTCTTCGCCCGCGGAGTCGGCGAGTCCACTGATGTGGTCAGCAAGGAGATGTACACCTTCGCCGACCGCGGCGATCGGTCGGTGACGCTGCGGCCTGAGGGCACCGCTGGGGTGATCCGCGCGGTGATCGAACACGGTCTCGACCGCGGCGCGCTGCCGGTCAAGCTCTGCTATTCGGGACCGTTCTTCCGGTATGAGCGCCCGCAGGCCGGCCGCTACCGACAGCTGCAGCAGGTCGGGGTGGAGGCCATCGGTGTGGACGATCCGATGCTCGACGCCGAGGTGATCGCGGTCGCCGACGCCGGGTTCCGGTCGCTGGGTCTTGACGGGTTCCGGTTGGAGATCACCTCACTGGGTGATGACAGCTGTCGGCCGCAGTACCGAGAGCTGTTGCAGGAGTTCCTGTTCAAGCTCGACCTCGATGACGAAACCCGTCGTCGCGCCGAGATCAACCCGCTTCGGGTGCTCGACGACAAGCGGCCGCACATCAAGGAGATGACGGCCGACGCCCCGGTGATGCTCGACCACCTGTCCGATTCGGCCAAGCAGCATTTCGATTCTGTTCTCGTCCACCTCGACGCGGCCGGCGTGCCGTATGCGATCAACCCGCGGATGGTTCGAGGGCTGGACTACTACACCAAGACCACGTTCGAGTTCGTCCACGACGGCCTCGGTGCGCAGTCCGGCATCGGTGGGGGCGGGCGCTACGACGGGCTGATGGCCCAGCTCGGCGGTAGGGACCTGTCGGGCATCGGGTTCGGGCTCGGTGTCGACCGCGCGCTGCTCGCGCTGAAGGCCGAGGGTAAGTCGATCGGCGACACTGCCAGGGTCGAGGTGTTCGGCGTTCCCCTCGGCGAGCAGGCCAGGGTGCGGCTGTCTGTGCTGGCCGCTCAGTTGCGGGCGGCGGGAGTGCGGGTCGATCTGGCATTCGGCGATCGCGGCATGAAGAGTGCCATGCGGGCAGCGGACCGATCCGGCGCGTCGATAGCACTTGTGGCGGGCGACCGCGACATCGAAGCGGGCACCGTCGGCGTGAAGAACCTGGCGACGGGGGAGCAGGTCGACGTCGCGGGCGATGCGGTGCTCGCCGACGTGCTGTCCCGGTTGTCCGCGACACGCGGCTGAATTCTGGACAACCGCGGTCGCTCGGCACGCCCGTTGGGCATGCTGTCTGGTGATGAACGCATCGCCCGAGCCCCGAGTACTCGCCGATACGGGCGGACTTCTGGTCACCGATGACGGTCGTCGGGTGCTGGTCATCGATCGTTGCACAGGAGCGCTGACGACCTCTGCGTTCGTGCTGGGAGTGATCACAGTCGTCGTGGGCGGCTTCGGCGCCGTCGCGCTGGCGACGGCCATGCCATCACGCGCGCTCGGCGCCATCTTCGTGAGCGTCGGTCTGGTGTTCGCCGCGCTGACCTTCCTCGTGGTGCGAAAGATCCGTCGACGTCGCAGCCAGCCGATGCACGAATGCCGTCCCGTTGCGGTGATCGACCGCAAGCTCGGACTTTTCACCTACCGGGGCGGCGCGCTGGTGCAACTGAACCAGGTACGTTTCGCCCGTCAGATGCAGATCGGTTCAAGCTCACCGCAACTGGTAGCCATCACGCCGGGCGGAAAGCATGTCCTCAAGCGCGGGAACCCGTTCGACGGGGGCATCGGCAACGTCGACCAGATTCTGGCGAGCACAATTCGGGGGATCTGAGACCCCGGTTGTAACGGTCGGCCGAGGTCGGGCGATGTCTCGGTAGTGTCTGTACTACGGAAGAGGGGTACGTAGATAACCATGCGCAACGTGAAGGCCAAGATCGGCGCGGCAGCGGCAGTCGCCCTTGCAGTGGTGGCATCCGCACCCGCGACGTCGCACGCCGAGCCGACCGTCCCCAACGTCAAGTACGTCCTCACCTCTGACACCGGGGTGACCATGGAAGTCACCTATCTGGCTGTTCAGCCCCCGAGCATGGAGGCCTACAACGCCGACCCGTATGCGTTCCTGAAGAAGGAAGAGGTCGCCACGCCCTGGGAGTTCAGCACCACGCTCCAGGATCCGCAGTGGGCCTTCCTGCAGACGGGCCGTGCCGGTCACGGCGGGCAAGCCAGCCCGCGTCCCCACTGTGAGATAGCCGTCGACGGTCAGGTCGCGGCGTCGGACACTCAGGACTCTGCGGCGTTCTGCAGGCTGAGTCGCTGGTGAGCATGCGCCGGCCGGGTGGTCAGAGGCCGCTCGCCAGCTGAAGCTCGGCCTCTGGCGTATCAACGAACATCAGGCGATTGTCGTCGCCTGGTGCGGTGACGATCTCGAGCTCACCGAACCGGCTCGCCGCCTTGCTGACCAGGCAGACGTCCGCACTCACCGGTGCGGTGGCGCCGACGAGCGGATGCGCACGTTCCGTCGCGAAGTCGCGGGTACCGACGATGAGGTTCTCGCGCGCACGCACCGCGAGCACGCCGTCCGGAGTCTCGATCAGCGCGCCGGCCACCCCGTCATCCTCGAAGACCAGTTTCACCAAGCGCACGTCGGTCTCCGGTAGAAGGCCGCGATCTCTGGATTGCGATCTCAGCCATTCCTGCAACGATAAGGCGGGCAGGTGGGGGCTCAACTCGACCGATCCGACGACGGCCACTTCCACTTTCTCGCCGCGAGTGCTGCTGCGCATCTCGGTCATCTGACGTCTGGTCACCCGGTTGTAGACGAGACCGTTCGGCGCCGCCGCGCATCGGTGTGCCCACTGTTCGAGTACCGCGCCGAAGAATGGCTCGACGGCGGCACGGCGGTGTGGGCGCGGAGGCACCGCGCCTTCGACGGCGCGTACCGGCCAGAAGCTCTGTGCGGGCCCGACTCCGCCGAAGGCGTAGTCGAAGCCGGCGAGGTGCTTGGTCGTCTGTCCGTCCCCGCCGCGGTAGGTCAACGATGCGGCCAGATCGCCCCCGCCTGCGGACTCGGTGATGCCCAGATACACGTCGAGGTCCTCATTCGTGGCGACGAGTCCTGCCGCGAGCACCCCGCCCTCGGCGCCGAGGCAGACGACGTCGACCTCGTGGTCCCACTGTGTGTCGCTGAACATGACCTCAACCTCCCGCCGGCGCATGGCGGCTCGAGTTGTGTAGAGACTGACTGATATCCGCCATCTCGGCAATGATCTTGGCGGTCTGGCTCGGTGCGGCGAGACTGGCCACAGTGCGCCTATCCCACCACATCAACTTCGTGCGGAACCGCGCGTCAGGGTACGGCGTGGACCGGATCGGGGCCACGACCCCGCCCGACGATCGCCAGCGTGCCAGCACATGATGCGCGCAGGTGGCCATGCAGAACTGAACTCCGAGCACGGCGAGCACCTGGCAGCCGGCGCGCGCCAGCGTTGTGGTGAGCCCGCGGTTGCGGTTCGGATCGTCGGTAACCCATGCCGATTTCATTTCCACGACGCCGAAGGGGATTCTGTCCGCGATCATCTTGCTGACCGCAGGCAAACCGGGCTGGCCTGCCCACTCGACGACGGCGTGTGACTCGAGTGGCGACGTCAGGGGACCCACGGCGCGGATGCCGCCGACCACGGTTCCTGTCGGGTCAAGCATCGTCCAGAACAGTGTCGTGTCCGCGGATCGGTGAATCGCATCCACGTCGATCGCGTTGCCGATGCCGTGCGCGCGGTAGGACCGCTCGGCGCCGTGTAGATACTCCTGCCATCGGGCGTCGTTGTCGGATGGTCTTGCTATCGCGACTGTGCACTCGGCGTCAGCGTCCCACCAGCTCATCAGTGCGCCGTCGACGTCGGTCGATGCGATGTTGCGGGGCAGTTCGATGATGGTCATCGGGTCTCCCATCTGGGCCAATTCTTCACCGGATCGGTCATATTTGCTTCTCGCAAAACCGTAGAATGATGCAGATCTAGCAATCTAACAAGCAAATCTAGATAGTGCCAATAGACTGTTAGAAATACAGATGAACTAACTTTTCGCGAAAAATTGAGCGATGATTCAGCACCTCGACGGTTAACGCCTGTCTCTTTGCCGACATGCGGCCTCGGTTGCTTGACATCTATTCGAACGTGAGTTCGAATAGCGGTATGCGGTGGGACAGCCAGGGCGTCAGTGTCGACGACGGTGCGCTACCCGGGCTGCAACGCATCGGGTTCGTCCGCAGCGTTCGCACGCCGCAGTTCGAAGGCATCACATTTCACGAGGTTCTCTGCAAGTCGGCGCTCAACAAGGTGCCCGACGGGTCGATGCTGCCGTTCCGCTACACCGTCAACGGCTACCGCGGCTGTTCGCACGCTTGCCGGTACTGCTTTGCCCGGCCCACGCACGAGTACCTCGACATGGATTGCGGCGCCGACTTCGACTCACAGGTCGTGGTGAAGACCAATGTCGCCGAGGTGCTTCGGCGCGAGCTGCACCGCAAGTCGTGGCGGCGCGAGACGGTCGCACTCGGTACCAACACCGATCCGTACCAGCGAGCGGAAGGCCGCTACGCGCTCATGCCGGGAATCATCGGTGCGCTGGCCGATTCCGGCACACCGTTCTCCATTCTCACCAAGGGCACACTGCTTCGACGCGACCTTCCGCTCATCGTCGACGCGGCCAAGCAGGTCGATGTCAGCGTTGCGGTGTCTCTGGCTATCGGGGATCCCGAGCTGCACAAGGATGTGGAGCCGGGTACGCCGTCGCCGCAGGCCCGGCTGAGCCTGATCACCGCGATCCGGGATGCGGGGCTGAACTGCCACGTGATGGTTGCACCTGTGCTGCCGAAACTGACCGACTCGGTCGAACATCTCGATGACCTGCTCAGCCAGATCGCTGCCGCAGGAGCCAACGGCGTGACGGTGTTCGGGCTACATCTGCGTGGGTCGACGAGGGGCTGGTTCATGTCGTGGCTGGCGCGATCGCACCCCGAGTTGGTTGCCGACTACCGGCAGTTGTACCGGCGCGGAGCCTACCTGCCGACCGAATACCGAGACATGTTGCGCGACAGGGCGACTCCACTGGTGCATAAGCACCGCCTGACCCCTGACCGGCGGTCGTTCCGCGCGGCGGAGGCGCCGGCGACATTGACGGCTGAGGTGGCCCAGCCGACTCTGTTCTAGCTCTTGTTTCGCTTGACCTGTTTGAACGGCACACCGCGATCGGCGGCGGGCTCCCGTGGGAAGCCCAGAACCCGTTCACCGATGATGTTGCGGGCGATCTCGGTCGTACCGCCGCCGAGCGCCGCGGTCTGCCGGGACAGGTAGCGCTCGCCGAACCGAATCAAATCGTCGTCGCCGTCCACGACGGCCGAGTCGCCGGTAAGCGCGACCGCGGTGTCGAACCCCACCTGGTGGGTCTCAGCGTGGGTGATCCTGATGATGGACCCCGCCGCCGGCGGCAGTGAGCCGTCGAGCACACCGTGGTAGACGTGGTCGATCAGCCGTTCCTGCACCGCCCGGTGGACGATGGCCCGACCGGCGCGTTCGCGGGCCCTTTCGTTGTCGGCCTGCCCGGTAGCGCTGAGAAGTTCAACCCAGTCGATCGGCACGTCGGTCTTGCCTTCGGCGCCGATCCCGCTGGCGAACTCAGAACCACCGCCGACGGCTCGCCGCTCGTGATACAGCTGGCGGGACGCCACGTGCCAGCCCTCGTTGACTTCGCCGACGACGGCATCGTCGCCGAGCTCGAGGTTGTCGAAGAATTCCTCGCAGAACTCCACCGAACCGTTCACCTGTTTGATCCGCCGCAGGGTGATACCGGGGCTGTTGATCGGCACCAGGAACATCGTCAGGCCCTCGTGCTTGGGCATATCCCAGTCGGTTCTGGCCAGCATCAGCCCGTAGTCGGCCGCGAAAGCGCTTGTGCTCCAGGTCTTTGCGCCGTTGATGACCCATTTGTCGCCGGCCCGGTCGGCGCGGGTGATCACGCCTGCCAGGTCGGATCCGCCGCTTGGCTCTGACAGCAGTTGCACCAGCACTTCATCACCGCGAAGGGCGCCGGAGATGTGCTCCTTCTTCTGCTCCTCGCTGCCGGTGTCGAGGATGGTGGCGGCACAGATCGTGAACGTCGGTGTGTTCAGGATGACGGGCATTTCGTAGGTCTTGGACTCTTCGTCGAATGCCCGCTGATATTCGATGGGCAGACCAAGGCCGCCATACTCGCGCGGGAAGCAGATACCAGCGAATCCGCCGTCGTACAACTTCTTCTGGAGTTCACGAGCGCGCAGCCAGGGCGCTTCCTCGCCGCGGTCTGACTCGGGCGGACTCTCGGGGTCGATGCGCGGCATGTTCTCGGCCAGCCACGCCCGCGCCCGTGCAGCGAACTCTGCGACGGACTCCGTGGTCGCGGGGGCTGTCGTCGTATCGGTCATCACGCGCTCCTCGCGTCCGCGGTGAGCGCGTAGACGCGCAGGTTGTGATCTTCCGGCGTGCCGAACATCGAACGGTCGAGCATGACCCGGCGCAGGAACAGGTGAAGATCGTGCTCCCACGTCACGCCGATGCCGCCGTGCAACTGGATGCAGTCCTGCAACATTCGCGGGGCGTATTCGCCCACATAGGATTTCGCGACGCTGACCGCCATCTCTGCATCCGGGGAGCGGCCTGCGACCTCCGCGACAGCGGCATTCGTGGCCGCCCTGCACGCCTCGAACCAGATCTTCAGATCGGCGTAGCGGTGCTTGAGCACCTGATAGGAACCAAGCGGTCGACCGAATGAATGCCGGTCGAAGCCCCACTGGATGGTGAATGTGAGAACTGCGTCGAGGATGCCGACGACTTCGGCGCACTGAAGAATCTGCGCGATCTGGCTCTGTCGGGAAATCAAATCCGCGGTCTGCCCGGGCCTGCCGACGACGGCCGAAGCATCGATTTCGACACCCTCGAAATGCACACGGGCATAACTCTTCACCAAGTCGACCGACCTCTGCGCCTCGACTCGTACGCCGGCAGCGTCCGTCGGCACCAGGAACTGTTGCACTGCGCCCTCGCAGTTCGCCACCACCAGAAGCACTCCGGAATCGGCGCCCGCTTCGACACGATCCTTCACACCGTCGAGCCGGTAACCGGTGTCGGTGGACGTTGCCGTCACACCGGGATTCATCGGTGCCCACGACCTGCCGGGTTCATACACCGCCCACGATGCGATGACGTCGCCGGTGACCAGCGATTCGATTGTGTTCTCGTGGTTTTCGGGAGCTTCGACCAAGCCGGCGAGCACGGTGCTGACCGGATGCAGTGGCCCGGGCGCCACGGTGTTACCCGCGAGCTCGGCCACCATCGCCAGGTCCTTGACGCCGTCACCCGACACCGACCCGCCTCCGAGCTCCTCCGGCACCAGCAGGCTGGTCCAGCCGAGTTCGGCGGCCCGTCGCCACCAGTCGGGGTCGAACGCGATACCGGCTGCGTGGAGTTCACGCAGCCGGGAAAGCGATGCCTCTTTTTCCAGGAACGACTGAGTGGTCGAGGCGAACAGCAGTACTTCGGGGTTTGCGGCGTCGGTCACGGGCGCCTCAGGTGAGAACCAGGGCTGGCACGTCTGGCTTGTGAACGACCTCGTTCGGAATCTTGAACAGGTCGATCATGTTGCCACCCATGATTTTTCGCTGGCCCTCTTCGTCGAGGCCCGCAAGGTCGTCGACCAGTTTGGTCGGCTCGGCCAGGCCCTCCGGGTGGGGCCAGTCGGAACCGAAGATCACCCGGTCGACCCCGCACAGCTCGGCCATCTGGGCGAAGTCGTCCTCCCAGAACGGCGCGACGTAGACACAACGTCGGAACGACTCGATCGGATCCTCGAGGAATCCCTGCGGCATCTTCGAGTAGACGTTCTTGAACTGCTTGAACAGGTAGGGCACCCAGTCGGCGCCGTTCTCGATCGACAGGATGCGCAGATCCGGGTTGCGGGTCAGCGCGCCGTGGCAGACCAGGGCGGCCATGGTGTCCTCGATGGGGCGCTTGCCCATCGCGACCATCCGGAATGCGGTCGGCGCGAACGGCTTGAACTCGTCGCCGGGCTCCCAGTCGTTCAGGTACTCCGAATATCCGCTGTCGCTGGCGTGCATCGACACCGGGATGCCGGCCTTCACGCAGGCGTCCCAGAACGGATCGAACTCCTCGAGGCCGAGCGATCGGGTGCCCCGGTAGCCGGGGACCGGCGCGGGACGGACGAGCACGGTCTTGGCGCCGCGCTCAAGGCACCACTGGAGTTCCTCGAGGGCGCGGTCGACGACGGCCAGGTTGATGACAGGCGTGGAGAAGATGCGGTTCTCGTAGTTGAACTGCCATGTCTCGTACATCCATTCGTTCAGCGCGTGAACGATGTCGAGGATCAGGTCCGGATCGTCCTTCAACCGCTCCTCGACGAGGCTGGCCAGCGTCGGGAACATCAAGGTGTAGTCCAGGCCGAGGCTGTCGAGCACCTCGAGGCGGGCCGCGGGGTCGCGGAACGCGGGGATGGCCTTCATCGGCTTGCCCATCACCTCGCGGAAGCTCTTGCCGCCGCTGCCGTGCCGGAAGTACTCCTCCTGGGCGCCGGGCCGGGCGACAACCTCGAAGGTCGGGTTCGGGATGTAGTCGCTGACCACGTTGCGCACCATGATCTTGGTGCGGCCGCGAACGTCGATGTAATCGATGACGCCCTTGCGGTGTTCCGGAAGGAACTGGGTGAGGGCCTCTTTCGGCTCGTAGAAGTGGTTGTCGGCATCGAACACCGGATAGGGGAGCTGGCGGGCTGCCATGTGCGCCTCCTGAAGGTCGTGTCGGGCTGCTGTGGTAATGACATTACCACGTCTGGACCAGGGAAAACACCAACCCTCGAGAAGGCCCTTCTCGGCAGGTCAGGCGCGGTTGCGAGACGCGCCGAGGGCGCCGACGCAGAACTCGTATATGTGGTTGGCGTCCACCGGCACGCCGCTCAGTTCGGCGCCGAGCACCTGCAATCGCATGGCACCCAGTGCGCTCTGCATGATCAGGGCGGCGGTGGCGTCCACTTCGATGTTGTCACGGAACGACCCGTCGGCGATCCCGCGGTTGATGATGTCCTTGATCAGTCCGTGCAGGGGGGAGAGCACCCGGGCGTACTCGCGCGGCAGCGCCTCCGCCAGATGGTCGTTGTAGTAGGTGAGGCCGCGGTTGACCTTGTCCTGAGTCGTGGTCTCGGCAGGTGTGCACATCCGGTTGATCAACTCTCGAAGCGCGGCCACGGGCGCCAGATCGTCGGTGTCCTCGCGCCACACCCGCGTCGACTCCGACATGATCTTGTCGATCAGGGCGAGCAGCAACTCGTCCTTCGTCGAGAAGTGCTGGTAAAAGGATCGCAGCGACGTCTTCGAACGTTCGACGACCTCGAGCACGGTGAAGTCGGTGCGGCCCGTCTCGCCGAGGATCGCCAGCGCCGAGCGCATGAAGCGTCGTTCGCGCGGTTCGGCCTCGACGCCGACCGTATCGGTGGATCGCCCGGTGGACTTCGCCATGGTAATGACGTTACCGGTTTTGCCGGTGCTCGGTTAATGTTCCGTGCCATGGCGACAGACTCAGCGCAAGCGCAATGGACGGTTCAGGCACTGCTCGACCTGTTCGACGTGAACCCCGACGGCGAGAATCGCTTCATCGCGCAGACCGGACCCGCAGGCGAAGACGAGCGACAGGTCGTCGAGGGCACCCAGGTGCTCGCGCAGATGATCGTCGCAGCGGCCAAACGGTTCCCGGAGAAGTCGGTGCGTTCGGTGTACGCGGTTTTCGCGCGGGCGGTGATGGTCGGCGCAGGCCCCGTCGAGTTGGAGATCGACGTCGTCGGAGAGGGTCGTTCGACCGCGACGGCGGTGGTGTCCGCGAAGCAGAACGGCAAGCGGTGCGTCACCGCGACGCTGCTCGCCGACGTTCCAACCGCCGACGTGATCCGACATCACCTACCGCGCCCACAGGTCGCCGCGCCCGCGGATGCAAACGTCGCCGAGATGCCGATGGCCGGCCGCGAGTTGCGGTTGGTCGACGTCGTCGACGTCAACAGCCCCGACGAGGTCGGGCCGCCGGAGCTTTACGCCTGGCTACACTACGACCCCATTCCCGACCGCGACGACCTTGCCAAGGCGTTGATCGCGTACTTCACTGGCCACCTTGGCATTTCGACGACGATGCGAGCACATGTTGGCATCGGTACCAGCCAGTCACACCTGACGGTGTCGACCGCGCCGATGACGGTTTCGGTCAGCTTCCACGAGCCGGTTGTCTGGCGCGGATGGATTCTGTACACGCACGAGAGCACGCAGGTCGGCTCGGGCATGTCGTATGTCCGCGGCGCCGTACACACCGAAGAGGGTGAGCTGCTCGCGTCGTTCACCCAGGACGCACTGATCCGCCCGCTGCGCACCACCGACACCGCCATCAAGGAGCAGTCGCGGCTGTGACAGGCAAAGCGAACCTTTACATATTCACCTAGAACTGTCACGCTGGGTTGTGTCGCCGCCCGGACACCACGCACGTCGAGATTGGACCCGCTATGTCGCCGCAGACCTACCGCACACATTCGGCGGCCCGGGCTCGGGCGCGTGCCAGCACCGTGCTGCAGCACGAGATGACCGTCGTCGCATCCGGCGTCGCGGACGTCGTGGCGTCGACCGGCGGCTGGCTGTACGACCGCAGGATGGCCGGCTGGAAGGTCAACGTTCTCCTCGCCGACCGCACCGGTGAACGTGCGCTGCGGATTCTTGGCGCAGACGTGCTGGATTTGAGCGGAGACCTCGAGGCGATCACCGACGATCCCGACCGGGCCGCCACTCTGGCGGTCGCCGCCGACGTGTACGCCGCCGATCGTCGCGTCCGGCAGTTCGTGTCGAGCTGCGACAGGCGCCGCGCCGAAGTGGCGCTGTGGGGCGACACCGGATCTCTCGTTGAGGACGTCAGCGCGGTCTCCTACCGGCTGAGTCGCGCCGCGCGGGCGTTCAAGGCGCAGGCGCTGCTGGCCCTCGGCGTGCCGTCGGCACCGGTGGCGTCGACGGAAGCCCTGTTCCGCTGCGGTGTGAAAGCGCTCGCGCGGGTCGCCCGCTAGATCTTGAGATAGCCCTTGTCCGCGGGGATCTGAGCCGCAGTCAACAGCGACGACGCATCACTGGCCAACCACACCACGATGTCGGAGACCAGATCCGGCGCGGCCAGCGAGTCGGTGGGCAGCGCTCCCGGCGAGAAACTGTGGATGAAGTTCGGATGGTCGGCGAACATCTGCCACATCGACGCGTCGTTGCCCATCGGGGTGTCGGTGCCGTACGGGTGCACCGAGTTCACCCGAATCCCGAACTCGCCCAACTCAACTGCGAGTGAATTGGTCAGTCCGACGACACCGAACTTGCTGGCGCAGTAGTGACCGCAGCCGGGCACGGCCTTGACGCCCGCCGCCGAGCTGATCGCGATGATGGACCCGCCGTTGCCCGCGTCGATCATCGCGGGCACCGCCGCCTTGATGGTGTTCCACAATCCGGTCAGGTTGATGTCGACGACGTCCTTGAACTGCTGCGGTGAAATCTCCCACAGCCGGCCCCAATTGAGCACACCGGCGTTGGCGACGACGATGTCGAGGCGGCCGAACTGTTCGATCGCGTCGGACACCACCCGCTGCTGCCCGACCAGGTCACGGATGTCGACCTGCTCGGCACGGATCTTGCGGCCTTCGCCCTCAACGAGGTTCACCGTCTCGGCGAGGTCCGCCGGTTCCGCGGGTGGATAGCCGTTGTGCTCGGCGACCGGACCGCAGGCGTCGATCGCGACGACGTCGGCGCCTGCGCGGGCGAGTCGGACACAGTGAGAACGTCCCTGCCCGCGCGCGGCCCCGGTCACGTAGGCGACCCTGCCCGCAAGCGGCTTGTCTTCAGCCATGGTCGACATCGTGCGCGTGATGAACGACGTCATGCAAGTGATAGACGGCAATCGATGCGACCGTGAACTCGCTGCCGTTGCTGCGCAACCCGCGCCTTGACCACGCGCCGCGCGGCACGCGCTCATAGGTGGCGGCCACCGCCGCGGCGGCATCGACGAGTTCCGACGCGACGACCACCGGGTCTTGGGAGCCGTAGTCATCCTCGATCGCCGTCGCATCCTGATCCCAGTTGGCGAATCGCGGCTCGTCCTCGCTGAGCATGAGCCGGACGCGGTCGTTGAAGATGCGGTGCACGTCGCGAACGTGGCAGCCGTATTCCAGCACCGACCACACCGTCGGCCTGGGCCGCACGGCGACATCGGCGGCACTGAGCCTGCGCGGCCATTGCGCGGCGTCGGCCTTGATGCGATCTGCGACCTCGGTGTGGCTCACCGCGGACCCGTCGAATCCGCATTCCGGGCACGACCGCGAGATGACCCACGTCCAGTCCTTGGTGTCGGGCTCAATCATGGCGTCAGTCTGACAGCCACCTCGCGGATCCGGTCGCCCGCGCCAGATTCGATGGGTTCGCCGTGCCCGAAGCACGCCGTCTGCACGTCGAGCGCGGCCAGTCGCTGGAACGACGCGACGGTGCGCGCCCGATCATGGTTGAAAACCCCGAGCATCACCGATCCGACGTTGGCGATGGTGTCGCCTGCGAACAGCACGCCGTGTCCGGGTAGGTACACAGCGATGCTGCCCTCGGTGTGTCCGGGTATGGCGAGGACGTGTGCACCACCACCGAAGTCCAGCACGTCGCCGTCAGTCAGCTCTCGGTCCACCGGAACGGCGGGAGCCGCCTCGGGCAGCCCGGCCGAAACACGCTCGTAGATCGGGATTTCCCAGTCCTCGAACACGGCAGGCGGCATCGCGGCGCCGCCGCGGATATGGCTGGCGTCTCCGGCGCCCGCCATCACAGAAGCGCCGGTCGACTCGCGCAGTTCCGCCGCCGAACCGACGTGGTCGACGTGGCCGTGTGTCAACACGATTCGGTCGATACCTGGCACGGCGGCCGCGATCTGGGCACCCGATCCTGGCGCGCCCGTGTCGATCAACGTGGCGGAGTCGCCGTCGCGCCAGACATATACCTGCCAGCCGTTGACGCGCAACATCGTCAGGTTCGGTATGACGGTTTGCGATTCCATCTTTCGACCCTAGATCACGGGTGCGCACCGGTCCGCGGATTCGCTATCGGCGAACTCCATTGCTGCCTAACATCTTTCGAGCATCGCAACCTCGGTGCGCAAAACGCGCAAAAGTCGGGGAATAGCGGTTATGCGGGTAGTGCACACAAGCGAGCCACCGTGTCGACGCGACCATAACGTCATTCGAGTCACCAGCCACATAGGAGCCATCCAGGAGAAACTCGACATGAACACAATCGCATCGCGTGGCCTCGTCGCCATCGTCGCCGCGCCCATCGCCGCCGCAGGCATTTGCGCAAACGTGCTCGCTGTGTCCGCCGTCGCCCACGCGTCGACGGTCATCCCCGGCGTCAATGCGCACGTATCCGGCATGACTTTGTCGCCGGAGTACGTCTCTGAACAGAAGGAGGAGCACGGTGCGTCCGCCAAGCCGATCGACCTGCAGATGCAGCAGCAGGCATCCCAGCCCGACAGTCCCGCCAAGCAGGAGGCCAACGAACTGAAGGGCGACATCAAGGGCGGAGAGGTCAAAGAGGACGCGTTGAAGACCGTCGAGTCGCTGGCGAACGTCCAGACGCCGGAACCCAAGTCGCACGCTTACACGTTGAAGAACCCCATCCACAAGCACCTCGGGATGATGAAGGCCGGCTTTTCGCAGGTGGCCCGATGACCCGCGATCAGCTCAGCTCTGCGACAACGCCGACTTGAGCACGTCCAGCGGCAGGCCGCCCAGATCCAGTGCGCGACGGTGGAATTCCTTCAACGGCGTTCCGCGACCGACCGACTCGTCACGCAGCTGTTGCCAGATCCGCTGTCCGATCGCATACGACGGTGCCTGGCCCGGCCAGCCGAGGTAGCGGTCCAACTCGAAGCGGAGGTTGGCCTCCTTCATCGCGCTGTGCGACTGCAGAAACATCCACGCCTTCTCCGCATCCCATACATCGCCGTCGGGCGCGGTCACACCGCAGTGCACGCCGATGTCGATGACCACGCGGGCGGCCCGGAACCGCTGAGCGTCAAGCATTCCCATCCGGTTACCTGCATCGTCAAGCCAGCCGAGGTCGGCCATCAGCCGTTCGGCGTATAACGCCCAGCCCTCGCC
>Ga0164307_10000675_pt1 | contig 15073 bp, 9 predicted proteins | sample Whisoiple_243_MG_FD_110214 | JGI IMG/M metagenome (GOLD analysis project Ga0164307, IMG submission 110214) | Soil microbial communities amended with fresh organic matter from upstate New York, USA - Whitman soil sample_243_MG | ecosystem: Environmental > Terrestrial > Soil > Unclassified >...
CCGCACACCGGTGATCTGTCCGACCTGCAGCAACTGTGCGAGCAGCAGTGCGTCCTTGGCGTCGGTCTTGACCCGATCGCCTGCAGGGCGATTCAGCTTCGAGGGTGCGGCGACCTCGCAGCGGATCCCGGCTGCGCTCAGGGCCCGATGCAGGCCGAATCCGGTCGGACCTGCCTCGTAGGTGGTCGCGACCGGCCCCGGGAGCCGTCGCAGCCAGCCGATCACCTCGTCGGGATTCGGAACCAGGGTGGTCTTGAAGACCTCACCCGTCATCGAGTCCAGAGCGGTCGCTACGACCGATCGTGCGTGCACATCGAGCCCAACGCTCGTACGCTCAGAAATCACCGGGGCCTCCTACGACTGTGGATAGGCCGAGCAGGCAGCCCCTGCTCAGTAACCCACGAACATGCGTGTGAGAGGCCCCGGCCCGCAACCACCTCATGACGAGGCGGTCACGTCATACCGTCTGATCCCAGCCTTCGCAGGCTCAGGCTGGGGCAGCTGGGTTTCGAGACGCCGGTCGCGACCTCCTTCGTCGGTCGCGCGACTCCTCAACCTCGCTGCAGACTCCCAGCCTTCGCAGGCCAGGCCGGGGCAGTTGGGTTTCGAGACGCCGGTCGCGACCTCCTTCGTCGGTCGCGCGACTCCTCAACCTCGCTGCAGACTCCCAGCCTTCGCAAGCTCAGGCTGGGGCAGCTGAAGCAGAGGGGGCGGGATTTGAACCCGCGGTAGGTCTCCCTACGACCGCTTTCAAGGCGGTTCCGATCGGCCGCTCCGGCACCCCTCCTCGTCCCCGGACCTCGATCCGGGCACGCGAGCAGTGTAGTGACGCGGCGCCACCGGTCCTGACAGCTGGGCCTACTCGGAGCCGCCGAGCTCGAGCTCGACCTCGTCGTACGCGAGGTCGTGGAGCTTCTGGGCGTGGTGCCCGACGTCGACCAGGAGTCGTTGCACCTCGACGTGCACGACGGCGGGGTCCGGGTGCTCGAGCACCCGCGGCCCGAGCGTGCCGAGGCGGGCCAGCAGCGCGTTGCGCTCCCGCAGCATGCCGCCCTGGCGGGCGACGGTCCAGCCGTCGGCGCCGTTGCCGGCCTCCGCGACCAGGGCGTCCCGGACGACGGCCATCTGCTGACGGACCCGCCAGCGCCACTGGCCGAGGGACATCCCGGGCTGATCGAAGGCGTCCACCGCCTGGCCCAGGCTCTGCATCGCGGCCGGCAGTCCGGTGTCGGTGACGGTCATGGCGGCCTCCCGGTGGCCCGGAGGAGTGGGGGACTTCGAGTGTCACCCCCCGGCGCCCCGGCGACAACCCGCTGTGGGCGACCAATCCGATGTCTTGTTCAATCAGTGCATGCCCGATGCGTCCCCCGATGTCTCGCAGTACCGGTTCGCCCCGGCGATCGCTGCCCGGATCGTGGGGGGTCTGCTCGTCGTGCTGGCGATCCTGCTCGCCGTCGCGACGCTGGTGGTCGCCGTGGCGGGCCTGTCCGTCCTGGTGCTGGCAGCGGCCGCGGTCGTGGGAGTGGCCGCGGTGTTCGCGGTCGGCCACCTGCTGACTCGCCGGGTCGCCGTCGTCCGGCTGGACGCCGCGGGCTATCGCGTGCGCCTCGTGCGCGGCGCCGGGGCGAACGCCGCCGCCTGGACCGAGGTCCAGGAAGCGGTCACCTCGACGCCTCAGGGGCTGCCCGTGGTGGTGCTCAAGCTGGTCGACGGGCGTACGACGACGCTGCCTGTCACCCTGCTCGACGTGGACCGGGAGCGGTTCGTGCGCGACCTCCGGGCGCACCTGCAACGGGGCCAGGGGCTGCGCCCGCTGTCGTGACGCGCCCACTACCCGGCCCCTGATTCGGCACCCGCGCCCGCGTCCTTGTAGCCTGTGCTCGCTGTCGGGAGGCGTCGCCTAGTCCGGTCTATGGCGCCCGCCTGCTAAGCGGGTTTGGGGCTAAAACCCCATCGAGGGTTCAAATCCCTCCGCCTCCGCAGTGATCCGGCCCCCCTGTGCGAGTTCTCGCGAGGGGGGCCGGCGCAGTTCCCGGGCTGCAAGGACCTGCAGATTTGCCCACATTGCAGGATGTTGCAATGCAGATAAGTGAGGCATCGTTTGGTTCCGAGCCTCCCTGTCCATCGCCCACACTTGTGTCACCGGGCCTTCCGTGGGGCCCCAACAGTCAGAGGTGAAGAGAAATGAAGGTTGCGCGAAAGGTTGCAGTGGTCGTTGCCACCGCCATGTTCAGCGTTGGGCTCCTGGGAATCTCGGCCCCGGCGCACGCCGACGCGGCTTGGTATTCGTTCCGTCGCTGACCTGACGCGAACCCGTGCCTGAGGCGGGAGCCGGTCACGTCCCCCCACGTCTACCGGCTCCGAGGCTCACCCCCCTGAGCCCGCCTCACTGATTGAGGGCAGTGGACCATCGGTCCACTGCCCTCAGTCGTCTTCTGGATCGATCCCGTCGGCCTGCAGGCCGACACGCCCCAGTGAGTACCCCAGCTGGAACCGGGTCTCGGCGTCGAACTCTTCCTTCAGATCCGCCACGTAGCCCGCGTAGGTGCGGGGGCTGACCCCGAGCCGCTTGGCCGAGACGGGGTCCGAGTGCCCCTCGATCAGCATCCGCATGGTCATCGCACGCTGTTCGTGGGCGATGTGCTTGACCACCGACGCTTCCTGGCTGGTGAACGGGCGAGCCCGCTCCCAGGACCGCATGAAGACGTCGATCAGGTAGGCGACGATCGTCGGCTCCTGGATCACCAGGGCGGTCTGCAGGTCCTGCGCGGACGGGATGATCGCCACCCGGCGATCGACGACGATCATCCGGTTGAAGAACTCGTCCAGGGTGCGCACCTCGGCGCCCTCCGGGGTGATCACGGCGACGTACTCGCGGATCGCCGTGCTGCGTCGGGCGCTGTGCTGGTAGAGCGTGAGCACCTTCACCCCACGGGCGAGCAGCGCCTGCTCCATGGACACCGTCTCGGGCCGGACCTCACCACCTCCGCGATCGCTCTGCGGCTGAGCGGTCAGGACCTCCTCCTCGGCCTCCGGAACGACCCCCTGAAGGAAGCGGTTGATCGTGTCGACACCGTGCAGGTAGCGGAAGGGGCCTTGCTCGGCCACGCCGGGCGTCCGGCGCCAAGCCTGGGTGAGGGCCTGGAAGGCCTGGGCCCACCGTGCCGACTCCTGGAGCAGCTCGGCACCCTGCTGGCTCAGCGGCGCCACGACGCGGGTGTGGACCAGTCCGGGGTCCTCCGCGACCCACGTCTCCGCCGACGCGTCCGGCTGCACCAGACCCAGCTCGCGGAGCTGTTCAAAGGCGGCGTGCAGCTCGCCGCCGGGCACGATCCGGGGGTCGCCGGCAACAACCCCGCCCGAGCTCAGGATCTCCTCGTACAGCGCGCTGCTGGCCGCCTCGAAGAGCGCACGGCCCTCCGCGTCGGGTGTCCCCACATCCCCTCCTGGCTCGTCCCCCTACCTGTCCCCGTGCGACTGATGATTCCACAGGGAACAAATGACGAAGGCCCCGTCCAGCGGACGGGGCCTTCGTCTGTGGTACGAGGTGGAGCTTCAGCTCCCCAGCCGGGCGCGGAGCCCGTCGAGCTCGGTCCAGAGGACGGCGGGCAGGTCGTCGCCGAACTTCTCGAACCACTCCTGGATCTGCGGGATCTCGGCGGCCCACTCCTCGACGCTCACCTCGAGGGCGGCCTCGAGGGCTGCAGGGGTCATGTCGAGGCCGTCGGTGTCGAGCGAGGCCGGGGTCGGCACGTAGCCGATCGGGGTCTCGACCGCGGCGGCCTGGCCGTCCATCCGCTCGACGACCCACTTGAGGACCCGGCTGTTCTCGCCGAAGCCGGGCCACAGGAACCCGCCGTCCTCGTCTCGCCGGAACCAGTTGACGTAGAAGATCTTCGGCAGCTTGGCGGCGTCGTTGTCCTTGCCGATGTTGATCCAGTGGCTGAAGTAGTCGCCGGCGTTGTAGCCGATGAAGGGCAGCATCGCCATCGGGTCGCGCCGCACGATGCCGACCGCGCCGACCGCGGCCGCCGTCGTCTCGGACGACAGCGTGGCGCCCAGGAACGTCCCGTGGGTCCAGTCGCGGGCCTCGAAGACCAGCGGGACGGTGGTCTTGCGGCGACCGCCGAAGAGGATCGCGTCGATCGGCACACCGCGCGGGTCGTCGTACTCCGCCGCGAGGATGTCGCACTGCTTGATCGGCGTGCAGTAGCGGCTGTTGGCGTGGCTGGAGAGCTCCTCGGACTCGGGGGTCCAGGGCTCGCCCTTCCACGAGGTGGCCTTGGCGGGCGGGTTCTCGAGGCCCTCCCACCAGATGTCGCCGTCCTCGGTGAGGGCGACGTTGGTGAAGACCGAGTTGCCCTTGTTGATGGTGCGCATGGCGTTCGGATTGGTGTGCTCGTTGGTGCCCGGCGCCACGCCGAACAGGCCGAACTCCGGGTTGACCGCCCACAGGCGACCGTCCGCGCCGACCCGCATCCAGGCGATGTCATCGCCGAGCGTCTCGACCGTCCAGCCCGGGATGGTGGGCTGCAGCATCGCCAGGTTGGTCTTGCCGCACGCGCTCGGGAAGGCGGCGGCGATGTACTTGACCGTGCCCTCGGGCGAGGTGAGCTTGAGGATCAGCATGTGCTCGGCGAGCCAGCCCTCGTCGCGGGCCATCACGCTGGCGATCCGCAGCGCGTAGCACTTCTTGCCGAGCAGCGCGTTGCCGCCGTACCCGGAGCCGTAGGACCAGATGGTCCGCTCCTCGGGGAACTGCACGATGTACTTGGTGTCGTTGCACGGCCACTTGACGTCGGCCTCGCCCTCGGCGAGCGGGTGTCCGACGGAGTGCACGGCCTGCACGAAGTCGGCGTTCAGCTCGCCCATCCGCGCCAGCACGTCGCTGCCCATCCGCGACATGACGCGCATCGAGGCGGTGACGTACGCCGAGTCGGTGACCTCGATGCCGAACATCGGCTTCTCGGCGTCGAGGTGGCCCATCACGAAGGGGATGACGTACATGGTGCGGCCGCGCATGCAGCCGGCGTACAGCCCGCGCATGAGGTCCTTCATCTTCTCCGGCTGCATCCAGTTGTTCGTGGGGCCGGCGTCGCGCTCGTCGACGGAGCAGATGTAGGTGCGGTCCTCCACGCGGGCGACGTCGATCGGGTCCGACGCGGCATAGAACGAGTTGGGCTTGATGGCGGGGTTCAGCTGGGTGAACGTCCCGGTGGCCATCAGCTGGGTGGTGAGCTCCGTCCACTCCTCGTCCGAGCCGGTGCACCAGTAGATCCGGTCGGGCTGGGTCAGCTCGGCGACCTCGTTGACGAAGTCGACGATGCCCTGGTGGGTCGTCGGGTAGGTGGCGGGGGCCTGCGTGTCGGCGGTCATGCCTGTTCCCTCTCGCGATTCGCGGTGCGCCCGCTGGAGGGGCTGCGCCGGCCGTCGAGCGCTCGACGGTGTGTCGTGGAGTAGTGGTGGATCGCTCGGCGTCGTTGTCGGCGAGGTGGTGGAGCACCGGGCTCCGGATTGGGGCGACAGTACCGGGCAGTCTGGCCGCCACACATTGGATCGATCAATGCTCCGTGGGGAGCGTCACATCCCTTGTTCTGAGCGGGAAAACCCGCCTACGGCCGCCCAGGCTTCGGCCTTTTGCAGACCTAAGCGGGCGGCTCGACGAGCGGTCAGATCGGGCGGCGCGAGGACCGCGGCGACGTCGCCGCCGACGGTCACCACGACCACGCCACCCAGGGCTGCGGCCTCGCCCCGCGCACGTCGTACGGCGTCGCGCGACTCGGGCGCGAACCGAGCCATCCAGCCCCACGAAGTGCGGTCGTCGGACTGCGTGGTGCTGACCTCGGCGACCACCACCGGCCCCGAGTTGCCGAGCGCGCGGTAGCCCCCGGACCCGTCCGGGGAGCAGAGCAGCCCCGACCCTGCTGCCGGACGACAGCGACGGTCCCCTGTCGCCAATGGCAGGGCCGGTCGCAGCTCGACCGTGAGCGGCCCGTCGACGTACGGCGGGTCGGCGATCGCCTGCACGTTGCTCGGCGTCGGGTCGGCCGGCTCGTCGCCCTGGCAGCCGGCGAGAGCCAGGCAGGCGCCGAGCGCGACGAGCCCGCTGGCGACCAGCCGCCGCCACTGATTTCGGCAACCCCGATGCATTCGGCTATCCTCGTCCAGTCGCTCACGCGAGTGGGCGACATGCGCCTGTAGCTCAACGGATAGAGCATCTGACTACGGATCAGAAGGTTTGGGGTTCGAATCCCTACAGGCGCGCAAGAGATGGAGCCCCGGGTCGGTAAGTTGACCCGGGGCTTTGTCGTGTTCGGACCTCCCGGTCGGTCTGGTGTTGTCGATCTCGCGGATGAGCCGTGCCACCTCCGGCGCAAGCCTGAAGCCGGAGGCGCGGTTCGCGGCGTCATAGATCGGAGAGAGAGCCGGTTGAGCATCCGCCCCAAGGGCGTTGCGGCGGACCAGCAGCGACGTCAGCCGCGTGATGGGACGGGTGAAGCCTCGCAGTGAACGCTCGCGGGAGTAGCCGGCTACCTCGTAGACCGAGTCTCGATCGATCACGCCGTCAGTCGAACCTGCAGCTGCTCGCAGCACCTGCGCTTGGGCGGGGTGTTCCGTTGTCAGGCGGTCCACCAGGTAGGCCACGGCTTCGCGGCTCCACCCGTCTGCCGGGGGCGACGCATGGGCGGGCTCAGAGTCCTCTAACGGCATCGACACGGATCGTGACCGCGTCTCCGCCACCCCGACTTTCGACGCGACGATGGACGATGGTCTGCGCTGCTGGCGCGCCGGTGGGTGCCTCCACGCGTCCGGGTTGTCGCGCATCCATTCGATGACGGCCTCACCCTCGGCGGGCATTCGACCAGTGCCCGTCAGGCAGTCGAGGACCAGTTGGCTGGGCGCCACGACGGGCAGACCCTTCCGTCGCTCGGCACCCGCCACAGCGATGTCGTAGTTTGTCGTGATCAGCAGGACATCTGCTCGCTTCGAGGAGTCTGGGGGAGCGCCCAACAATCCCAGGCGCCGTCTCACCCGCGCCGGATCCTTGACCCGCATCGTCAACTGCGTGGTCGGCGCCAGTGGCGCGATCAGTTGCGCAGCGGCAGAGCCTGTCACCCACACGTCGTCGGTGTCCTCGAGTGTGGACGGCAGTTCTGCCAGGGTGGTCTCGAGGCCGCGGCGAGCGATCATCGGCGCGTAGGTGGTCTCGCTGAGCAAGGGCGGCGCTTGTGCGGCTCGCTCTCGGAGTAGCTCCGCCCAGACGACCTCTGTGACGGTGCCTCCGTCCCGCGCGACCAACCCGTCCTGTTCGAGCGCCGTCACGATCTTCGAGACGTATCCAAGGGTCGTCTCGGTGCTGACGGCAATCTCTGACTGACTCAAGGGCGGCATGAAATCGACGAGGTACCTCACGACAGCGAGCGCCTGGTTCCCGCGCAGGCCCGCCTTGCCCGTCTTGCGGCGTGATGGGTTGCTCTGTGCGCCGACGGTGCGCAACAGCACTGGTAGCCCCGTCACCCGTACATCGAGGTTGCCGGTGTCATCGATGTAGCTGATGCCAGCGTCCTGCAGCATCTCGCGAGTGCTCATCGAGAGCCACCGGGCGCTGACAACCAGGGTCGGCGGACACTCGCCGATGCTGTTCGGCGCAGGTGTCAGGCTCTGGGCTATGACGGCGAGGTCCCGGACGGTCTCGCGGGTCACGGTCGGTCGACGGGTGACCGCAAGGACGGCTCGCTCCAGTCCGGGCCCGCCCAGCGTCCACAACTCGTCGCTCAACGCTCGAAGAGCGGGGAACTGTGCGAGAACCTTCACGTCTCGCTTCAACAACCATGAGGATGGTAGTAACGCGCTCAGTCGGGCCCGCGCGGCGTCGAGCTCTGCGGCGCGTTCGGCACTCATGACAAAGAGTGTTTCCTGAAAAAGACGTTTCCACAACCGCAGAAAGCTGAAAAACTGACTTTATGTCTAAGTTGCAACCGGACGTGACCGCAGATGTCGTGCTCGCCGCCTCGCGCAGCGTGCTGCTCGATGCCCTGCGGACGTTGTCGGCGCACAATGACGGGATGACGATCGTCGGTGCCCAGGCGATCTACCTGCGCGCCGGTGGGATCGACCTCGGCGTGGCGCCCACGACCTCGGATGCAGACTTCGTGCTCCACCCCGACCTCGTAGCCCACCCACCGGAGATCAGCACGCTGCTGCGTGAAGCTGAGTACCAACTCGTCGACGAAGGTCAGCCCGGGCTGTGGAGTCGACTTGTGTCGATGGGAGGCGGCGACCTGACGGTGGGGGTCGACCTGTTGGTGCCTGACGCGGTGGGAGGAGCCAAGAAGAGCCGGTCGGCGAAGGTCCCTCCGCACGAGAAGATGACAGCCAAGCGCGTCCCGGGTCTCGAAGCAGCGCTCGTCGACCGTGACCGCATGACGGTGCAGGACTTCGTGCAGCTCGAGGAGTGCGAGGAGGCGTGGGTGGCTGGCCCGGCCGCCCTCCTCATTGCGAAGTCCTACAAGTTGGCCGAGCGTGTCGAGCGGGTTGAGGCGCGGCCCGATCGTCTGGTCGACAAGGACGCTACGGACGTCGTGCGCCTGATGATGGCGACGGACCCGGAGGAGGTCGCCGAACGCTGGACGCGGGTCCAAGCTCTCGGTAAGTGCCCGGAGGTCTACGCGCTGGGTCGCACCCGACTGGCCGACATGTTCGGTGGGAGCGACGCTCCCGGGCTGAAGATGGCGCAGCGCAACCTCGAAGGGACCGGTTTCCAGGTCGATGCCCTCGTCTCGGCGTGGATGGGCGAGTTCGACCAGAGCTTGCCGAACTGACCGAGGGCGCCGCCGACGAGGATGAGTGACTCCGAGAGTGTGATATCGGACCCACTTGGTCCGGTAAGGCCGGTTCCACCTTAGGCTACTGCCCGGTAGCGCCTGCCCGGCGCGTCTCCTCGTCGGACGGAAGTCACTCATCACCATGCGCAAGATCCTCGCCCCGCTCCTCGTCGGCCTCGGCGCCTTCCTGCTCGTCGCCGCCGTCGTCGCCCAGGTCTGGGCTCCGGGGCAGATCGAGCGGACCCCGCTCGACACCGACAACACGACGTACCTCTCGGGCAGTGCGCAGGTGGCCGCCGGCGACGACCTGAGCCTGCAGGAGTCGCCGGTGCAGGCGTTCAGCGTCAACCAGGTCGACGCGGACGCCTCGGACGACGACGTCGTCGCCTGGACCACCTCGCTGTGCGTGGTGCGCGACGAGGGTGACATCGACGGCTGCGTCGACGCCGACGACCCCCAGGGCCGCCTGGTCAGCGCCGAGACGGAGGTCTTCGCGACCGACCGTACGACGGCGCTCACCGTGGACAACGGCGACTACGTGCCCGCGGGTACGCCGCAGCAGGAGGGCCTGCAGAACAAGTGGCCCTTCGGCTCGGAGAAGAAGACCTACTCCGTCTGGGACGGGATGGTCGGCGCCGCGGTCGACGCGACGTACGAGGGCACCGAGAAGCTCGACGGGCTCGAGACCTACCTCTACAAGGCTGACGCGAGCGCCGACGGCGTCGAGGTGGTCGACGGGGTCACCGGCAGCTACCTCCAGACCACGGACTACTACATCGAGCCGCGCACCGGCGCGATCATCAAGCAGGTCGTGCACCAGGAGCGCGTCGCCGATGGCGTCGGCAAGATCCTCGACCTCGACCTCGCGTTCACCGACGACCAGGTGCAGACCAACGTCGACGACGCCAACGACAACATCTCGAGCCTGCGGCTCCTCGAGACCGTCGTCCCGGTGGTCGGGTACGTCGCCGGCGGGATCGTGCTCGTCGTCGGGCTGGCGCTCCTGCTGCTGCGCCGGCGCCGCGACGCCGTCTGACCCGGCCTACGCCGGCGGAGGTACGACGAAGGCGCCGGTGACCAGGTCCGACCCGTGCTCCGCGATCTCGGGGAAGCGCATACCCGGGAGCAGGGTGACGTCGAAGATCTCCTCGACCAGGTCCTCGAACCGCAGGTAGGCGACCGTCTCGCCGGTGTCGATGTCGACCACCCAGATGCCGCACTCGCGATCCTCGAGCCGCGCCGTCAGCGGCAGGCCGCCGAACGTGTTGGCCTCCCGTACCTCCGAGAGACCGATGAACGCGAGCGACCCGGCGAACGCCAGGCCGCGGGTGAACCCGGGGAGCTGGGCAACCGTCTCGACGACCCCGGTGTCGACATCGACCTTCACCAGTGAGCCCTGGCCCGACTCGAGCAACCACAGCTGGTCGCGGTGCCATCGAGGCGAGTGCGGCATCGAGAGACCGGACACGACGACCTCGCCCGAGTCGACGTCGATGACGACCCCGCCGTCGGCCTTGTGCTCGCGCCAGCCCTGCGGCTCGTCGGACACCCCGAGCGCGGTCACGTAGCGCACCCGGTCGTCGACCACGGCCATGCCGTTGAGGTGACACCGGTCCTCGGCCGCGATGGCGCTGATGAACGGCGGGCGCCACCGAGGGACGAAGCTGTGCTCCCCGTCGAGGGTCGCCAGGCAGGAGAACCGGGTGGCGACCATCCACAGCTCGCCGCCGGCCCAGGCCACGTCGTGGATGCGGATGTCGCCGGTGTAGCTGACCTTGCGCGGCACGAAGCAGGCGTCGTGGCGATCTGGCGGGGAGAGCTGGGGAGTCAGCTGCGGGAGGTTCTGGTACTCCCACACCTGCGAGCGCGTGCCGACGGCGAGCCGACCGTCCCGGTAGGCGATCCCCATCGGGCTCTCGAGCGGGCGGAAGTGGGTGTTGAGCCCGTTCCCGAGCGACCGTACGGCGACCAGCTTGCCGGTCTGGTAGGTGCTCGCGAGCAACGTGGCGCCCAGGTCGTCCAGGATCTCCGGCAGGTTCCCCGAGCTGACGCTGCGGTACGGCGAGGTCGGGTCCGGCACCGCATCGTCGAGCGAGGAGCGCAGTGTGATGGGCCGGGCGAGCAGCTCCTGTCCCCGGTGGGCGACGTCGGCCGTCCGGGGCAGCACGCGCTCCAGCTCGTCGGCGTGCTGGCGCCACTTCTCCGGGTCCGGCGGGGTGAGGGTGTAGCGCGAGAGCGGCAGTTCGTGCTCGAGCTCCTGGTCCCACTCGATGTCGAGGAATCTGCAGAGCCGCTCGATCTCGCCCTGGGGGTCGGCGAGGAGGTTGTGATAGCCCACGACGGCCCAGCGATCCGGCCGGAGTCGATCGAGGTCGCTGAGGAGGATCTCCGACGTCATCCGCCACTGCTCGGCCACCACCTCCGGCAGGTCCGCACCGATCAGCTTGCGCCACTCCGGAGTGAGCAGCAACGACCACGGCTTCCCGGTCCACCCGGGCAGGTCGGGATAGGTCACGAACCGCCCGGACTCCCACGCGGCGATCATGCTGCTGAGGCTCTCGCGCGGGTCGCGTTGGACGTAGACGAAGGACGCGTCCGGGTACGCCGCGTTCAGGAACGGGACCCGCAATGAGTTCTTCGGCGTCTTCTCCAGCAGCCGGAGGGCGGTCGCACCGGGAGCCGGGGGACGGCCGAAGCGGTCTCGCAGCAGGGCGGAGAAGTTCGCCTCGAGGTCGGCCACGTTGCGGGGGCCGGCGTCCGAGGCGCTGAGCCGGTTGCTGTCCCAGCCCCGGTTGCCTGGATGCAGGGCGGCGACGCTCTCGATGGCGCGGTGGCTCTCGTCCCCGATCGTCCACACGCTGGGCGAGCGGGAGAGGGTCTCGAAGAGCAGGGTCGTGCCTGATCGTGGCGGAGCGACGATGAAGATCGGCCGGTCGAAGCGTGGCGCCCTCGGGCTCGGCGCCGACGCCGCCGGGGACGGGCCGGGCTGGGCGACCGGTCGAGTGGTGACCGGCCCACGGGGGCGGGCGAGCAGCGACTCGTTGACGGCTGCGCCGATGACCAGCTGGTGGGCGATGCCCACCGCGTCGGTCCCGTTCGGGAGGGTCAGCCGGTCCCGGCTCGGTTCGATGCCACGCTCATAGGCGTCGAGGAGACCCTGGTACGTCGCGAGCCCGGCCGGGGTGTCGCCGTAGCGCGCCCAGACGGCGCGCCACTGCCGCAGGAAGGCGTCGGTCGCACCGCGGAAGCGGCGCTCGTCCTGCGACGCCTCGGGGTCGACCGCGACCAGACCGTCGTACAGGATCCGTCGGACCATCGACTCCAGCTCCCACGGGCTCATGATCCCGGGGAAGTTGTGCTGCTCGATCTCGACGCGGGCCGCCTGGCCGGGTCGGTGCGCCACGAGTCTCGGGTCGAAGTCCCTGTTGCCGGGGGCGAACGGCGTACTGCCGCGACCGACCAGGTCCCAGAACTGGGCCGACCCGACGGTGTCGGCCACGAGGTGGATCCGTCGATCGCCGGTCGGGTTGAGCACGTTGTGGCGCCGCCAGGCGTCGAAGATCCAGGACTGGCCCGGAGGCATGTGGACGGCGCGGTCGCCGCACTGGAAGGTGATCGACTCGCTCGTCACGATCGGCACGTGGACCCGGACCCGCTCGGCCCAGTAGTAGTTCGTGTCGACGTGCAAGGTGGCCTCGGAGTTGCCGTCGAGCCGCATCAGCCTGGCCCGGCCGATCACGGTCTCGAAGCTGGCCAGCACCTGCTGGAGGTACTCGCACCCCTCGAGGTGCGGGGTCGGCGCCATCGGTCCACGCGTGGAGTCGTTGCCCGGATCACCGCCGGCGGCGATCAGTGGCAGTGCGGAGTTGCCCGGATTGCCCTGCGGGTGGGGACGCCACGCCGACTCGGGAATCGCCAGCACCTCGTCGCGGAGGCGGTCGACCTCGAAGTCGAGCGGCAGTCGGACGAACTCGGTCTCCAGCTTCACGGGGGCAGCCAACCAGCATCGGCCGTCGGTCAAGACGTCTTTTCCACATTTCCAGAAACCACGCACGGCTGGCGCCAGGACTTGTCAGACTCCGCATCGAGTGTCGACGGTCAGGGGGATCACAGGTGACAAGCAGGGCAATGCGGCGGGCCAACGAACGTCAGGCGGCGAAGGAGGCTCGGCGCTCCCAGGTCCGAGCTCGCGGGTTGGCGGTGGGCGCGTCCGCGACCCTCGCGCTCGGCGCGACCGTGATCTACGTCCCACCGGCTGAGGCCTCCTCGTTCCAGGTCACCAACAAGAACGACGACGGCGCGGGCAGCCTGCGTGCCGCGGTCGAGCAGGCGGACACCCACGCCGGACCCGACACCATCACCTTCGCCCCGAGCGTGACCGGCACGATCGAGCTGACCAGCGGCCAGGTCAGTGCCTCGGAGGCCCTCAAGATCGTCGGACCCGGCAGCGACGTCCTGACGATCGACGCCGGTGGACAGAGCCGGGTCTTCTCGGTCAACGAGGGGTACGACGAGCCGATCGTCATCTCGGGCCTGACCTTCACGGACGGCAACGGCAAGGCGACGTCGACTGCCTACTACAGCTTCCGCGGCGGAGCTGTGTACATCGAGGGCGCCGACGTCGAGCTGCGCGACGTGGTCGTGACCGACAGCACCACCCGCAACACCGGGGGTGGCCTGGCGATCCGGAACGCCGACGCGGTGAGCATCACCGACTCCCGGTTCGCCGGCAACCACTCGGGATCCCGCGGCGGTGGGATCGACATCGACCGAGTGAAGTCCCTGGATCTCTCCGGATCGGTCATCTCGGGCAACGACGCCTCGAGCGGCGGTGGCGGGCTCCAGCTCTACCGGCTCTACGGTCCCGCGGTGGTCGACGGCGTGCTGCTGGCCGACAACTCGACCGAGGGCAAGGGTGGTGGCCTGCGCGTGGGCCATGCCGCCTACTACGGCGACTCCGGCTCGACGACGGTGGTCAACACCACGGTCTCCGGCAACCACGCCGACGGCCCCGGCGGCGGGGTCTACGTCAATGACCAGAGCCCGGAATCGGTGCAGACGTTCACGAGCACCACCATCGCCGGCAACACCTCGCCCTCGGTCGGTGGCCTGGCCGCCGGCAACGGGGCGAAGGTCCTCCAGAACACGGTGATCGCCGACAACACCAAGCGAGACCTGCGACTGGTCGGCTCGAGCGACGCGTTCAGCCTCGACTTCAGCCTCGTCGAGAACGCCGGCGCGACGCCCATCAACCAGGTCACCCCTGGCTCCAACCTGGTGGGGGTCGATCCTCAGCTCGGCGCGCTCGCCGACAACGGCGGTCCGACGGAGACGGTGGCCCCGGTCGCCGGCAGTCCGGTCGTCGACACGGGCAGTGCCTTCGGGTTGGACACCGACCAACGAGGCGAGGGGCGACCCGTCGACCGGGTCGGCGGCCCGACCCCGGGTGACGGCTCCGACATGGGGGCGGTCGAGCTGCAGCCCGGCGAGTCGCCTGCTGCGAACCCCGATCCGGCGCCGGCTCCGGAGCCGGATCCTCTGCCGGTGGTCTCGAACACGAACGACGCCGGCCCGGGCAGCCTGCGGACGGCGGTGGCCGTGGCCGCGGAGCTTCCCGGTCCGGACACGGTGACCTTCGAGCCGAGCGTGACCGGGACGATCACCCTGACGAGCGGGGTGATCAGTGCGGAGGACTCGTCCGACGTCACGATCGATGGTCCGGGCGCCGGCCAGCTGACGGTCAGCGGTGGCTCCACGAGCGGGATCTTCAGCTTCGGGGAGGGCTACTACGACGAGTTCCAGCCCGCTGCCGTCGTCGTGTCCGGGCTCACTCTCACCGACGGGCACGCCCGTCGCTACGTGGCGCCCTACCTGTACGAGGGCACGTACCACCCGGGCGCGTGGCACGACACTCCGGGCGGCGCCATCCTCAGCGGCGCGGACTCGCTCGAGCTCACCGACGTGGTCATCACGGACAGCGTCGGATCACGTGGCGGAGCAGTCGCCGTCCAACGCGGCAAGCTCGTCGTCGACGGGTCCACGCTCTCCGACAACGCCGCGTCCACCGGGAGCGGCGGGGCCTTGGACGTGAACTCCTCGAACCCCGTCCAGATCACCGGGTCCTCCTTCCTGGACAACTCGGCCGACTCCTACGGAGGCGGGATCGCCGTCCGTCGGTCCCGGGGCTTCGAGCTCGACGCGTCGACGGTCAGCGGCAACACCGCGGGCGAGAGCGGCGGCGGGGTACG
>Ga0164307_10000677_pt1 | contig 15056 bp, 13 predicted proteins | sample Whisoiple_243_MG_FD_110214 | JGI IMG/M metagenome (GOLD analysis project Ga0164307, IMG submission 110214) | Soil microbial communities amended with fresh organic matter from upstate New York, USA - Whitman soil sample_243_MG | ecosystem: Environmental > Terrestrial > Soil > Unclassified >...
GAGCGCCGCGTGCTCGCCGCGCTCGCCTTGGGTGCGGCTTGCCGACTTGGGGGCGTTGCGCTCGCAGGCGCACTCGTGGCCTCGATCAGCGCGAGCGCGCTCGCCGACGAAACCGGCGGCGTCTCGTCGATTACCGACTGTTTTTCCACGATGATGGGCGGCGGTGGCAGATTGCCCGGCGGTCTGAGAAAGACGACCAGCAGGCCCGCGGAAAGCAGGATTGCGGCCGCGAGCACCAGCCATACCCAAGAGCGTGAGCGAGGCCTGTGCTCGGCGCTCGCCGGCGGCGCCGCCGCGAGCGGCGTGGGGGTTACGGTCTTGGTGACCGCATCGGCCGCGTTCGAGGTGGGGAGTTTCAACGCGATGCGCGAGGCGTCGGAGGTGTCCTGCGCTTCGCGCCAAGCGGCGTCCCTTGTCGCGAGCGGCTCCAGGCCGAGCGCCTCGGGCATCTCGCCCGTGAAGTCTTGCGCGACCTGCGCGGCGAACGCCCGGGCTGCGTCGCGTTCCGACCAGTTCATGCCGCGTCGCAGCGCCTCGGCGAACTCCGCCACGCTGGCGAAGCGATCGTTCGGGTTGCGCGACATGGCCTTATCGATGGCGGCCTCGATGGCGGGCGGCACGTCGGTGCGCAGTGAAGCGAGGCGCTCTGGCACGTGCTGCAGGATGCGCGCGACGGTGTGTCCGGTCTCCGTGCCCTTGAAGGGATTGATGCCGGCCAGTATTTGATAGAGGACGACCGCGCACGCGTACTCGTCGCTGCGGGCGTCCACCGTCCCGCCTTGTAGTGACTCGGGCGGGGAGAACGCGAGCGTGCCCCGGAACATGCCCGCCTTGGTTTGGAACTCGTCGTCGGCCGTGCGCGCGATGCCGAAATCGGCGAGCTTCACGCGGCCCTGCACATCGATCAGGATGTTGCCCGGCGAGATGTCGCGGTGCACGATGCCGGCTGGCGAACCGTCGGCGCGAGTGAGCCCATGGGCGTAGCCGAGCGCGTCGAGCACTGCCAAGACGACGTGCAGGGCGTGCGGCAGCGGCATCAGGCCACGCGCTCCCTTCACGTAGCGAAACCACTGGCCCAAGTTGTAGCCGTGGATGTACTCGAGCACCATGATGTTCGAGTCGTCGACTTCGCCGAAGTCGATCACCGAAACGATGCCCGGATGTTGCAGCTGCGAGACGATGCGCGCCTCGCGCGCGAACAGTTGCGCGCTCTCGCCGCCCGCTGCCAAAATCGTCTTGATCACCACGGGCTTGGCGAAGCCCTGCGCGCCCTCGACCCGACCGAGGTGAACGACGCCCATACCCCCGCGGGCCAGCTGGCGCGCGATGCGATAGCGTCCGAGCAGCACGCGTCCCGAAAACAGGTCGGCCGCGGGTGCGGTACCAGGATTAGAGTGCACTGCGCCTCAAGTAATAGTGTACGCCCCGTTGCGGCTGGATGAAACGAATCGCCAGCGCTTGGTCGGAAGGCGCATTCACAGCCGTGGAAAAGCGGTTCTGGGCGTCCTGTTGCAAGGTTTCCCCGCCCACCGATACGACCGAGCCCGGTTGCGCCGTCCCCGAGACCAGCACGCTCGAGCCGGGGGCGAAGCTGCCATCCGCCGGCGATGCAATGCTGGCCGCAGGTGCGGCATTGTCGAAACGGATGACCACGGTGGTTTCCCGCGAACGGCGACCGCCGGCCTGAAAGCTGAAGGTGTGCTGACCTTCCGCCAGTGAGCCGGAGGCGAAAAAATAGTGGGGAGTGCTCGCCGTCACCGTCTTCGTGCCGCGCGGTGAGCTGACCGTCAGCACATAGCTCGAAGCCGGCGGCGCGTTCGGCCACTGGATGGCGATCCTGGGCTGCAGGCTTTGATAGAGCACGGTGTAGCGCCTGCCATCGGCGTCCACGTTCGTGAGCGGTGCAGTCGTGGCAAGCCGTCGCAAGCCCGCGTCAGCCACGACCGAGATCGTTCCTTGAGCGATCTTGTCGCCCTGCGCGCCGCCTTCGCCCAGGCAGCGGACCACGTAGCGATGCGCGCCGCTCGCCAGTGCGACACCGATGCGCTTTTCTCCGACACGCTCTTCACGACGGCCCTGATTCAGGTCGACGCTCAGCAGCGCGCTGCCGCTGCAGCGGTCGCCTGCCAGCACCCCAACGGCGGTGGGCGGCCGCGGGTCGTGGATGATGATCGATTCGCCGGCGGCGATCGAGATATCGACACGTTCGAGGCCGGGCTTGAACGAGGTCGAGGGCACGGCCAGCGCCGACGGATTCGCGGCCGAGGCTACGCCCGCGGGTCCGTCCTCCGTCACGGTGGCCGAAGCAGCCGGCGACGCTGGCGCTTGCCCTGCCGGCAGCAGATTCAGCGCTCCTTTTGCCGTGATCTCCACCGCGTCCCCCACCCGCAGCTCCAAGCGCCGGCCGTCGCGCTCGATTTCGGCCGCACCGATCGTGACCTGCAGCCGCAGCGCGTCGCCTGTCTTTGCGAGCTGCGCGCGACCGTGTGCCTCGACGCGCACCGTACCAAGATCGGTCTCGAGCTCGAGCGGGCCTTCTGCGGCGTCGATCGTCACCTCGCCCATCTCGAGCGCGACCTTCGTGCGCTTCGGGTCGGATGGGCGGGTGAGGAATCGAATCAGCGTGTCGGATTCGAGCGAGAGCCGGTGGGAGCTCGCGAGCTCGAGCGCGGCAGTTGCACGAGCTCGAGTGCGGATGGCTTCACCCAGGACGAAGGTGGCCCCGACCGTCGCCCCTTCCCAAGTGCCCACCGCCGCTTGGTGGTCGCGCTCGACCTTGCCCACGACGCCGCGCACGGTCGCGACGACACCGTCACGCGAACGACAGCCAGCGAGCAGCAACGCCAGCGCGAGCAACGCCCCAAGCAGGCGCACCACGAGCGCAGAGCGGCCTGGGGCTCGCCCGTTCATTGCTTTTTTACCAGCTCGGCGTTCAAGATCACGACGCCTTTCGGCTCCACCTGCACGTGACGACGTTGCGAGACGTAGTTGCTGGCTTCGATTACTACGTCATAGGCGCCTGGCGGTAAATCGAGTTGGAAGGCGCCCTTGTCATCGACGCTTGCTTGCGTGCCCAGGGGTTCGACCCGAACGCGAGCGGCCACGGCCTTGCCGTCGAGGCCGCGCACCACGCCTCGTAGCTGGCTCGGCGGCGGCACGGCCACGAGCCGCAGCTCGAGCTTGACTGGAACGCCTGCAGCTACCTTGAGCGGCCGTTCGACGGGCTCGAATTCCGGCGCTTCGACGCGTATCACGATGTCGCCGGATTTGCTGTCCGGGAGCGTACAACGGCCGGTGGCGTCGCAGCTGAGCTCGCGACGCTCGCCCGCGACGGTGACGAATGCACGCGGGCTCGTCACCGGTGCGCCTTGGTCGTCGTTGATCGTGATCACGAGCTCCGAGGTGAGGACTTGGGCTTTGGGGGCGGGCGCAGCCGGAGCGGGCGCAGGCGCGCGCTCGTGGGGCAGAAATTGGTAGCGAATCCCGGCGAAAATACTGAAACGCGGCTCGTTCGGTACGAGTGGCGCGTCCGCCGAAAGGTCGGGTTGTTGACTGAGCGAGCCGACGGCCATGAGCTCGAGACTGAGACCCCGCGCGATCGGGTGACGCGCTCCCAAGGCCACGCGCAGCGGGGATTGGGAAAACGCCGGCGCGTCAGAGCCCACGAGCACGTCGCTCGAGACCTCGGCCAACAGCTCGCTCTTGCCCAGAACGACACCAGCGCCCAGACCGAGCAGTAGCGCGTCGAATTCACTCAAGCCGAGCGCGAGGCGATCGCCCGATGAAAGGTGCGCGGCGTCGCTGCCCGCGGCCCCGCCGCGATTGAGACGATAGCCAGCCAAGCTCGCCAGGCGCACGCGACCGACGGTCGTTCCGAGCAGCGCTTGCCCTTCGACCGAAACGCTACGCGCCATCGTCTCGAAGCTCTCCGCCCCCGGTAGCCGACCGACGATGCCGCCGCCGAGCTGCCAGTTGCCCAGCGTCGTCGAGGCGCGCGCTTGAAGAGCGGTATCGACGACCGCGCCGCTGTCGTGCCGATGTTGGTCATAGCGGCCGTCGACCATGGCGCCGAGGCTCAGCCAATCGAGCACAGGCAGCGCCGCGGCCGCGCGCAACGATAGCCGGTGGTGTGCGCCGTCCTCGGCGTCCTGCGGCTCGGTAAAGCCGTAGCCCAGAGTGCCCGCGATGGCCGCGGGCGCCGTGCGCGCGATGCCCACGCGATAGATGCCGGGCAGCGCATCGGCGGCGGGAAGCTCTTGCCTCTCTTGAGCGTAAGCGTGCGCGCCATGGAGCAATGCGCTGAGCACGACACTCGTCACTAAAAAGAAAGACACCGCGGGCGACCGGGTGCCGGTCTGCCGACTTACCGAGAACATTTTAAGCTCGCTTAGTATACACGCTGCAAGCGAAGAGACTCAGCAACGCCGGCTTGCAACGCTCGCGATGTACGCGCGCACGCGCCGGCATGCGCGGCCAACCCACATCGTGTAAATGCGCGCGCCTCTCGACACTGGCGGTTATCGTTTGCCCACCGGCACTCGTCGAGCAACTATGTGTGATTATGCCGTGGCCTCTGCGGCGACTGCTTCCGGTCGCTGCCATCGTTCTTGCTTTCAGTGCTTGTCGGTTCGGCTACGAGTCGGTGGGCGCTGGCGTGGGCGAAGAGACCTCCGGAGGCGAAGGCGGTGGAGCGGCCGCGACCTCCGGCGAAAGTGGCACCGGCGCCTCGCCGATCAGTGGCGGTTCCGATGCTGGAGATGTGCCTAGCGCCGGTGCGGCGGACGACGCAGGGGCGCCCCCCATGAGCGTCGGTGGCAACGATTCGGGCGGCTCAGGTGGCTTGGCGGGCTCGAGTGGTTCCGCTGGCAAGGGCGGCTCCGCTGGGGCAGGCGGTTCCGCTGCTACAGGCGGTTCCGCTGCTACAGGCGGTTCCGCTGCTACAGGTGGTTCCGCTGGCAAGGGTGGGGCGGGCGGCGCTAGCGGTGCCTCGGGTGGAGCCGCAGGGTCTGGTGGAGTCGTCAACCTCGTGGTCACGACGGCCGCGGACGAAGCGGACGCGGGCGCAACCCCCAGCAGTCCCGGACAAACCGGCTTCTCCTTGCGCGAAGCGATCGCGTTCGCAAACACCAATGCTGGATACCAGTCGATCACGTTCAACGCTGCGGCCGCCACGATTGGCCTGAAGTCACCGCTGCCCACGGTGCAGGAAACGCTCGACATCAAGGGACTCGTGGTGCTCGATGCCACGGCGAACGCCTCGACCAGCGCGTGTCTGTCGGTGGCCAGCTCGAACGTGCACATCGATTCGCTGGAGATCCACCATTGCCAAGGAGAGCCGGTGCTATTTTCGTCGAGCACGAGCACTGGTAACCAACTCAGCAATGCCTACCTGCACGACAACAAGAAGGCGGCGGTCGTGTATGGGGACGGCGCTCTCGTTTCCGGCTGTTTGATCACGTTCAGCGCGGTCGCGGGCCTCGAAATCTACGGCAAGAACGCCCAGCTCGTCGGCAACGACATCGCGGCCTCGCTCGGTACGAACTACCTGATCCACGATGGCGCGAACGGCGCATACCTGCTCGCCAACGTCAGCATCGGTGGCGGCGACGGCATCGGATTCGGCGCCGTCACGGGGGCCACGGTTTGGCACAGCACGATCGTCGACAGTGTTTATTCAGGGTTGAGCGTCGGAACGGCAACGCAGGTCGACGCCCGCAACAACATCATCATCGGCGCTGACGCATACGGCGTGTGGGGCCCCGACAGCGCGTTTTCCAAGCTCGATCACAATCTGTACTTCAACAACGCGTCGGGCAATCGCAACCAGGGCAGCCTGGATGCAGCTTCGGTGATCGGCGACCCCCTGTTCAACGACGCGACCAACTTCGACTACGCGCTCAAGGTGGGCAGCCCCGCCATCAACAAGGGCTTCAATCTGAGCGTGGACCGCAATGGTAGCGCGACCGGGCTGTACAATGGCAGCGCGCCAGACATCGGCTGGAGCGAAGCTCCGTAACGACCTCAGGCACCCTTGTTCTTGTCATCCCAGAGCTTCGGCTCCCAGAGCTCGATCTTGTTTTCGTCGGGGTCCATGATCCACGCGAACTTGCCGTTCTCGTGCGATTCGGGTCCTTGGATGATTGGCACACCCTGCGCGCGCAGCTGCTCCAGCAGCTCGCCGAGGTTGTCGACTCGGTAGTTGATCATGAACGAAGATTGGCTGGGGCTGAACCACTGGCTGTCTTTGTCCGCGACATGCCAGACCGTCAGGCCCCGATCCTCGGCCTGGTCGTCCGGCCATTTGAGGATCGCGCCGCCAAACGCCTCCAGCGACAGACCCAAGTGCTTCCGATACCACGCCGCCAGTGCCGCGCTATCGCCCTTGCTCTTGAGGAAAACGCCGCCGATCCCGGTAACCTTCGCCATGTCGACCTCCTAGCTACTCAGCGGCTCAGGCTAGCCGAAGCTAGCCAGGCACGACTAGAGCTTTAGCGAGGGATTCTCGCGCGCGTAGACCCGAGACGCTCCCAGCGAGGACCGCAGCGGTCGCACCCAGGTTTGGAACGACGAAACCAAGTCCCGTCGGGCAAGTAGGTGCTGCGGAAAAAAGCTGAGCTCGACCGCAGGCGCCGACACGCCATCGGTCGAAACGAAGAGCTGTAGCTGCGTCACGGATTCGCCGCCGCCCCCGAACAACAGCTGTGCAGAAGCACCACGTCCCTCCTCGACACACTCGATGGCAGCTCGAGGTTTAGGCAACAAAAACCGAGGAGCAAGAGCCAAGTCGTTGAGACAGCCCGCTCGAGCTAGGCAACGGGTTCGGCGTCCCAGACGACTACATCGACGCGCCTAGCGAAATGAACGAGCGGCGGGGGCCCGAGCACGGACAGGCGATGAGCGTCGAACATTGTGTTCTGCTCGATGTTGGCCTCGGCCAACTGCAGGGGCCAAGGGTGGTGGTGAACGTCGTTGCGCCAAAGGGATCCGTCCGGGGCCCTCGCGTACAGACAATACCGTTCCGTCAACCAATGCTCGAGCGAGCCCGGCTCGACTTGGAGAAGGTCCGAAGTAGGACGGTAGGTCGCCGAGAGCTCTGCGCTGGCGCGTCTCGAGGTGTACCTGAAACCATCTCCAGCGGAGGAAATCGCCATCCGGGCCCGAAAATAGGGGAGATGAAAGAAACGACGCGCCGCCCAAACCGCCAAGGCATTGGTTGCATCCAGGCTCAGGAACCAAACGCCCGGCTTGCCATCACGTTCTACGTAAGTTCGTACGTTCAACTCCGGGAACGCGGAGACCCAAGGTAGGTCGGGCAAGGGGCGGCGCATCACTCCAGCCATCCGAAACGGAACGAGGCCAAGCCAGCAGGAACCGCCAAATTGCTGAAGCTCGAGCTCGGGTGGAATCAACGGGCGCAACGTCGCCGCCGCGACGGGCCAGTGCGCGAAAAGGAGGTCGCACCAAGACTGCCGCCACGTCCACCGCCTCTTCGCCACAGGCCTAGGACGATGCTCCAATCGCGTCAGGGCCGGGTGCATGTTCGCCTGAATAACGTATCAGGTTTTCAGCTGCATTTTTCTCAGCGGCGCGCTGCCCACGTCTCCAGCAAACCGGAATTACGCCCGTCGCAATGGCGCCATTGGTAGCTGCGATTGTCGTTCCGGCTCAGGTGAACGTGTAGCGTCCTGGGTAGAGGCTAATTATCCGGCCTGGCGAGGTGGTCGCGCGCCGAGTTTCTTGAGCAGGGCGGCAGCAGCGGCGCGTTGTCGCGCGCTTGGCTTTCCGACCCCGGCAGTCAACTTGGCGATGTACTTTTCACCTTCGGCCAGCAGCTTGCGTCGCCAAGCGTGATGACTATCCGGCCTTGCGGCGCTTTAGTCCGCGCGTTGCAACACTGGATTTAGTACCTCCAGGATGGTGGCGTGTCCAACGACTCGCGCACCCTCTGAGATTTCGATGACGTCGCCCTTGTTGACGCACCTCAGATACGCTTCGGGCGTGATGAACGAAATAGTAGCCTGCGCAGTTTCACCGGGGTTCACGCTGCTTCGATCGAGATAGTCGTGAACGCCCGATGTCTGGTATTCAGCGAGCAGGCGGTGATGAGGCCGATACCCGGTGTGAGCCGGAATGCCTCTGCCGCCTGCTTCGGCAGAGAGCAGTGTGACCGTCGCCAAAACGTCCGGCCCGTCGCGGTGCGCGGGCGCCTCACCTGACGGGATCGCTAGGAGCTTGTCGACTGCGACCGACCGACTCGATGCGGGGCTCGATCCCAGGCCCATGCGGTCGGCCTCGATTCTCGCAAGGTAGAAGTCGAGCTCTGCCGCGTTCGCACCGTGCAGTATCTGACCTAGTACGCTCGCAGCGTACGAATCGTATTCCCCGAACGCGCCGGGCGAATCATTCACGCCGATCGGATCCCAGTCGATCCAGAGGATCCGCTTCACTTGTCTCAGTTGAGCTTGGAGCGTTGCCCTGTCTTGCGCCATCCGTCTGGCGAACTTGTATTTCAGCCACGGATTTGCCGCAACCTGAGCGCTACTACTCGAGCTGAAGTCGACGGCCACTTCTGCGATTCGGGGGCAATGCAGCCTATAGGCGAAGCCTGACGACTGACGACTGGCGAGATCCGACCAGCTGCCGACGGAGGTGTGAGCGTGCTCCGCAACGGTGTCACGCTGTGGCGATGCGACACGAGGGGAGCCGTGATTCAGCGTGTGTTCACGCTCGCCGGACTCGCGGTTTGCGGGCGCAGATGTTGCAGCCCGGGCTCGCACCCGTTTTGGGAAAAACTGCGAGGGAGTAAAGCATGTCTCGATGGCTCCATGCTGCGGCGATGGTGTTGGCGATCGGTTGCGGTGAAAATGCGAAGGGGACGGCGAGCTCGGTCGAGCAACACGCGGATGCGCCACCCGGTACGCGTGACGATTTTTCGGAGGCGTTGCCCAATAGTCCGCCTCCGCCCGCCATGTGCGGTGACCAGAATGGGGGCGGTGATCAGCACCTCGATTTCGAGGCCATGAAGACGGCGAAGATCGCCGAAAAGCCGGAGGTCGAGCAGCGTCAGGCCGAGCTCCTGGCGGCACGTTACGACTTGAGCGACCAGCCAGCGCCGGGCGTTGCGATGACGCGTGGCAAGCCGGTGCAGCAAGGGGTGCGCGTGCTGTTGCCCGGCATCAGTTGGTCGGAGCTGAGCGCCCTGACCCCGGAGGAGATCAAGGCTCAGGACTTGTTTCCATTCGGGTTTTTCCCGCTGCCTCACCCCAAGCAAGCGGAGGGCGGCATGCTTTTCCCGCACTTCACGATCGACGAGCTCGCCCGGCAGACCGGCCGAGATTTGACGCGCTTCGATTTGGACTTCGATCTGCCCGATCTGTTCTTGCCCGAGTTCCCGCCGGCCATCTTCCTGACGACGCAGCCGAACCAGGGCGACGTTTCGCAAGGCCAATTGGTCACGACAGACAATTACTACGAGCTGTTCAAGTGCCTCTTGAATCCGAAGCAGCTCGACGGTCTGCGGTTGCTCACGACGCCGTTTCCGCAACAACAATTCAACAACATCGACGACCGTCGCTCGGAGCGTCCGAGCCTCGGCGTCGCGTGCTTCGACTGCCACGTCAATGGGCACACGAACGGGGCGACGCACCTCGTCGGTGACATCAGGCCGCAGGAGCAGCGTCATCGCATCGATACGATCTCACTTCGCGGCGTCAATATTCAGCGGCTGTTTGGCTCGCAACGGGCGCTGATGAGCGTCGAGGACTTCACCGAGTTCGAGCAACGCGCCGCATACTTCGATGGTGATCCGGTGCTGGCCACGAAAAAGGGCGTCAGTCCCCTCGATCGAGGCCTACAAGTCCAGCACATGGCCGAATTCCAGAAGATCCTCGGCTTTCCGCCCGCTGAAAAGCTCGGCCTCGACGGCAAGCTCGACCCTTACAAGGCAACTGCCGAGGAGCTCCGTGGTCAGGACATCTTCTTCAACAAGGGCAAGTGCGCAACGTGCCACACGCCGCCCTATTACACGGACAACTCGATGCACGATCTGGAGCTCGAACGCTTCTTCGAGGACCGGACGGTCAACGGCATCTTGGCGACGGCCGAAGGTCCGATCAAGACCTTGACCCTGCGCGGCCTCAAGGATTCTCCGCCCTATTTCCACGATGGCAGGCTGCTCACCATCGACGATACGATTGAGTTCTTCAATTTGATCCTCGGTACTGGGCTCACGGCACGCGAGAAGTTGGACCTCCGAGCGTTCTTGTACGCGCTCTGATTCTTGTACGCGCTCTGATTCTCGTACGCGCTCTGATTCGGAGCTATCGGCCGCGACCGATCTGGTTTGCGCCACCGCCACGAACTTTCCCCGCCCGCCCGCGCTCGCAAAAGCGCTGGCGGGACGGGTGAAATTTGCCCCGCTGTCTGCCTGCCTTCTGATTGGGCGCTCGCTATCCCGCAACGCACCTCACTCTCCGCTCAGTTCCCGCGCTAGCGCGGTTCGCCCTCGGCCGCCGAAGGCTTCGCCGCCGTGTGACGGAATTGCTGACCATCAAACCCCTGCTGCCCCCCGAAATCAGCGTTCGAATTCAAACTCTGATTTGCGGCAGCGAAGGACGGTCGAGCTCGACAGTGAGCAGCAGAGCACGCTGCCGAATCGGGAAAATCCGCTAAAGTACGCACGGGATGTCGCCCGCCGTCGGCACGCTCCACGATCCGCTCGAGACGTTGTGCATCCGCCCGCTGCACGCGAGCGCGAGCGTCTCGGTCTACGATGTGGCTTGTCGCCCGCACGACAAGCATCGTGGGTCCGAGGAACGGCCGCTCAGGCATCAGATCGTGTTTCCGCGGCGCGGCGTGTTCGAGCTCGAGTCGCGCGGCGAAAAGCTGATCGCGGACGCGAATCACGTGTTGTTCTTCAACCGTGACGAGGGCTACCACGTCGCGCATCCCGCAGGCAGAGGTGACGATTGCACGGTATTTGCCTTCGATGATCGCGTGCTGCGCGCGGCGCTCGAGCTCGCCGACCCGCGCTGGCTCGACGTGGTGAGCGGGCGCGGAGTGCCGCCCACCACGTCGGATGCGCTTTCGCAACCATTTCGCTTCCTGCACGGGGCGAGTGACGAGCGCGTGTTCTGGGCACAGGAACGGCTGCGACGCGCAGCGCAGACGCCTCACCCGGAGTCGCTCGCGCTCGAAGAAGCCGCGCTCGAGTTGCTCACGGCGGTTCTACGCGGCACTTATCGGACGCGCGGGCTGTCCGGGCAGGCCGTTCGCTCGAGCACCCGCGCCGCCCACTCCGAGACCGTGCAGCGTACGCGCTTGTTCCTGGCGACTGCGTTCGGCGAGAAGGCATCGCTCGATGACGTGGGGCGTGCCGTGCATGCTTCGCCGTTTCATCTGGCGCGGCTATTTCGGCGCGAGACAGGGCTCACCATCCACCAATACCGGCACCGCTTGCGCCTGCGGGCTGGGCTGACGCGCATCGTCGACGGCGAAACCAACCTGAGCACGCTCGCGCTCGCGCTCGGCTTTTCGAGCCACAGCCACCTGACTGACGCGTTTCGCCTCGCTTTTGGCATTTCCCCCTCGGAATGCCGCAAGTCGCTCGCTGTCCGACGCTTCCGCGAAATGAGCAGGGATCTGGAAGTCCCGCCGCCGGTGAAGTCCTAAGTTCGCAGTCGTCGGAACGAGACGCGGGCGCCACCCGCGGTCCGACTTCGAAGAAAGGAGACGATGCCATGGACCACGGATTCATCGAAGCCCTGCGCGCCAGCGGACCACACCCGAGCCTCGGCGCGCATGCAGACACGTACGCCCCTATCATCGGCAGCTGGAGCGGCGAGCTCAGCCGCTACCAGGATGGCAAGAGCGTCGCGAGCGCGACGGTCGAGGCCCATTTCGGCTGGGTGCTCGAGGGGCGCGCGGTGCAAGACGTCTGGATCACGCCCGCACGCGCGGATCGGCAGTCGACGGCCGACGCCGGCTTCAATTGGTATGGCAGCACGTTGCGCGTTTTCGACCCATCGACTGGCGCTTGGAACACGGTCTGGACCGATCCCATGTCTCAGCTACGCATCGAGCTCGTCGGGCGCCGCCAAGGCGACGAGATCGTGCAGATAGGAACGCGTGGCGGGCGCCCCATCCGCTGGACGTTTTCCGACATCAAACCCGGATCGTTCGCCTGGCGAGGTCACATCTTGAGCTTCGACGGCGTGAGCTGGGCGCTCGAAGTCGAAATGAAGTTTCACCGCGTGAAGGCGTGAACGTGAGGCGGTGTGCCTTTCGCCGTGAGCCGTCGTCTTCGTCCTTTCGGGATGTCGGCATGCCGACGCGGGTGACGTCGCGTCGGAGCGACGGTACGAGCCGGGGTGCAGTTTCGGGGAGAAGACAGCTGCGGTCTGTGATGCGATGCAGGAAGGCGTGCTACTCGATCAGGCAAGACGCGCGACCGAGCTCACTGTGACGAGTCGCTGGATGCCGGGGCTGTTCGCGCAGGTCGCGTGGGGCTCCCGCTCGGATCCGGGGTTGAAGTATCACGCGCTGTTGAAGTTCACAGCCGACGGTCCGCAGCAGTCACGTGTTTTTGACCACCCATGAGATCTCGCCCCCGCCGACGAAGAAGGGCGCGTCCTCGATCTGGTGTGTCGTGGCGCCGTCCGCCGACCGCAGCATCCAGCCGTCGAAAATATCCAGAAACGGCGCGAATTGAGCAGGGCCCGGTGCATCTTGGTCGCCCTGTCGCGCGCTACACGCCTCGGAAAATGCCGCGAATTCTCTGAGACGGCTTCCAACAGGGCTATCGTGATCGATAGTGATATCGAGAAGCCCAAACCACGTCCCTTGATGACAGATTACCCGGGAGACCGACCCGAACAGCGTGCCACAGTAGAGGAGGTGCGCAGGCTCAGCTAGCAATTGCATTGGAGCTCCTACTTCAGTCTGCCCAACGTATCACGGCTTCAGCTGCGAGTGCCGAGCGAAGCGAGGTGCTCGTCCGCTGCAAGCCGAATACGGGCAGCCTCTGTGCCAGGGCACGCGACGTGAGCAAAGCGTCGCTTGATCACGGGCACAGATCCGGCAACGCTCTATCGCACGAGTACAAACCTGACGGTCCGAGACCACCACAGCACGCGGCGCAGACGAGTCCAAAGGCCCATGTTTGCGATTCTGCGTTCGGACCAGCGATTTGCGCCTGCACGGCAGTGAGTGAGTCACGGATCAATACCACTGAGGTGACCTGCCCAGCAGTCGTGGGCCAATAGAAGTTCGCATTGCCTTCGGCAGCGCCGAGAACGACTGCGCCGCTTTCGGAACGCCACGTGCCAGCGGCACACCTCGAATAGTCACACCCAAACAGGGTGAGTCTGAAGGTGCCATCTTTGTCCAGCGTCAGGTCAACGGCATCAGCGATGCCAGCGAGATGCAACTCTGACGGCGGCCATTCCCCCACCGCGTCGTCCAGCGATGACGTTTCGGTGGCCTGGTTACACGACGGAGCCTCGGCACGAGGCGAATCAACGTTTGGCGCTCCTGTGTGGTCCTGCTGTGTCGGAGGAGACGAACACCCCGTCGCCAAGAGCACCAGACTGGCGAACCCCACCAACGAACAAAGCAAGCGCATGGAAACGAAGACTCGCAAGTCCTGTGCCGAGGCACGCTGGCTACTTTTACTCGAGCGTATCCGCTTTGAGCTGCCAACAGCCGGGACGGAGAGCCAACGCAGTTTGCAATCGCGCGGTCTGACTAACGTTACCGGCGTTCGGCGGCTTCGTCCGCAGCAACACCTTGTTGGGCAGCGAACGTCAATCGCCGACGAAGCGCACGTAGGTATGCACTTGACCCTCGACCGATTCGACGAGCTGTAAGATCGCCAAGGCGTGGTTCTGGGTTGCCGGAGCGGTAAGCTTACTATGCACGCGTCTTAGCTCACCAAGCAGCACGGGGATCTGCAGTTGGTTGAAAACGGCGTCGCCACATCTATCGACGAACCGAAGACAACTCCAACTCGAGTCGGAGTGATGTGGGAGGAGGTTCTTGGAATGGTTTTGACGATCCAAGACCTCCGAGATCTGTACGCCACGCTCAGTCTCGCTGCGCACATTAATACCCACGGCGTAGCTCCGGCAGGCTCTCGTCAGAAACAATTGTCAGCGCCACGGACAGGTCCTCCACGCTATCAGCGCACCCATACATGCCGCGATTGTGATGATGACCATCCCTGGCCCGAGCGTGTAGGGTTCAATCCCAAGCGGTCCGAGGTAGCCTTGGAGATCTGGCGCGTACAGAAGACCGACGAACCCACCCCCGGCGGCACCAAGGATGACGAGCAATCGCGTAGCCCAGCGGTCCGCGTCTTTCCGAGCTCTCACGTCGCCAGTCGCCAAGCGTATCCTCGTCTGCCCAACGTACCAGGCTTAAGCAGCGCGGGTCGAGCGCAGCGAGATCCGCGTCTGCTTCAAGCCGTAGTTGGGCGGCGCCATTCCGTCATTCGAGCCGCATCAGTGCGTAGTCTTGTGCGGTGGCGCCAAGCGGGTGTGTTTTGGTGTTGGTTGAAGTCTTGCGTCTCGTCAGCTTTGGAACTGTCAGAGTTCAAACCACGATGCCGACGCCGGTAAGGTTTGAGCTCGGTAAAATTCCCGTGCGATCGTGACAGCAGAAGAAAACGACAACACGAATTCTGCTGGCACGTCCTCGCCCGAAGACGGGTCGCAGCCTTCGTATACGAACGAGACGGTCTGATTGTGCGTAGCAGGGGATGTCGCGAGGGCTCGGAATCCAGGGTGCCCTGTCTCGGGGAAATAATGGACGTCGCAGAGCCCGCCAGAAACACGGATTGCGACGAACGGGTGCTGAAGTTCTGGGTGACTAAGCCAAAACTGAGCACCGCCGACCGTGTCACGGAAAGCGAGGATCTGCTCAAGTTCGGCCTCATCGCCCGCGTTCCATTCGCGGTTGTGTCCTTCAATCCGCATTGCGTTCGATGTCCGTCCGATCGAGCCGACGTTCTCCGTCCGCCCAACTTGTATTTGAGCTACCCGGCCGCCGCAACCTAAGCC
>Ga0164307_10000687_pt1 | contig 14958 bp, 12 predicted proteins | sample Whisoiple_243_MG_FD_110214 | JGI IMG/M metagenome (GOLD analysis project Ga0164307, IMG submission 110214) | Soil microbial communities amended with fresh organic matter from upstate New York, USA - Whitman soil sample_243_MG | ecosystem: Environmental > Terrestrial > Soil > Unclassified >...
CGTCGCGGACGATGAGGGCGCCGAAGGGACCGCCGCCGTCGGCGACGTTGGCGACCGCGAGGTCGAGGGCCTGGGACAGCCAGGTGTCGTCGGTCATGGGGCCTCCGTAGCGGTGGTCATGGCGAGCCGCCAGAGCCGGTCCCGACTCATCGGCAGCTCATACGGTCGTACGCCGAGGGCGTCGCGCACGGCGTTGGCGATCGCCGGCGCGACCGGGTTGTACGGCGCCTCGCTCATCGACTTCGCTCCGCGTGGGCCGAGCTCGTCGTACGTGTCGGCGAAGAGCACCTCGGTCGGCGGCACGTCGGCAATCTGCGGCACCCGGTAGTGCCGGAAGGCGCGCGTGATCACCTCGCCGTCGCGGACCATCAGCTCCTCCTGCAGCGCGCTGCCGAGCCCCTGGGCGACGCCGCCCTCGACCTGGCCGCGCAGCTGCTCGGGGTTGATCACGCGGCCGGCGTCGACCGCATGCACCGAGTGCAGGACGCGCAGCTCGCCGGTCAGCCGGTCGACGGCGATCCGGATGCCGTGGACGTTGAAGGCGACCGACCTCGGCGTACCCGCGTGGTGCCCAGATCGGCTCAACGGCGGGGTCTCGCCGGCGTCGAGCGCCGCGCGCAGCTCTCGCGCGGCGTTGGCGACGGCGGTGCCGGCGACCACCGAGCCCGTCGAGCCGAAGGCTCCGGTGTCGTACGCCGCCGCGTCGGTGTCGGAGGAGTGCAGCCGGATCCGGGCCGGGTCGATGCCGAGCTCCTCGGCGACGAGCTGCACGTGCACGGTCGCGGAGCCGTTGCCGAACTCCGCGCTGCCGACGCCGATCGTGACGGTGCCGTCGACGTCCATGCCGACCGACGCCTCGCTGTGGTGGCCCCGGGGCGGGATGGTGGCGATCATCGAGGCGGCGATGCCCTCGCCGACCGCCCACCGGTCGCCAGTCGGGGCGGGCGCGTCGTCGGATGCGAGCGCCGACTCGACCAGGTCGAGGCACTGGTCGAGGCCGTAGCTGCCGAAGACCAGGTCGGTGTCGGGATCGCCGTTGACGACGAACTCGTCGCCGGGGCGTACGACGTTGCGCCGGCGCAGCTCGGCGGGGGAGAGGCCGAGCTCGCGGGCGAGGTCGTCGAGGGCGGACTCGATGCCGAAGATGACCTGGCCCAGCCCGTAGCCGCGGAACGCGCCGGACGGCACGTTGTTGGTGTAGACGGCCTCGGCGTCGACGCGCTTGTTGGCGCAGCGGTAGAGCGCGACCGACTCGTGGCAGCCGTGGAAGAGCACGCCGACGGAGTGGTTGCCGTAGGCGCCGGCGTCGCTGAGCACGTCGAGCTGCAGAGCGGTGAGCACGCCGTCGGCGTCCGCGCCGAGCGTCACCGAGACCCGCATCGGGTGCCGGCAGGGCGCCAGCGTGAACTGCTGCTCGCGGGTGAGCTCGAGCTGCACCGGCTGCCGCGTCCGTAGCACGGCGAGGGCCACCAGGTCCTCGACCAGCATCTCCTGCTTGCCGCCGAAGCCACCGCCGACGCGGGCGGCGACCACCCGCACCCGGTCCTCGTCCAGGCCCAGGAGGTGCGCGAGCTCGGACCGGACCAGGAACGGCACCTGGGTGCTGCTCCGGATCACCAGCCGGCCGTCGTCGTCGAGCCAGCCGCGGGCGCCGTGGGTCTCGATCGCGGCGTGCGTGACGCGCGCCGTCTGCCAGGTGCCGCTCACGGTCGCGGCGGCGGCGGCCAGTCCGGCATCGACGTCGCCGATCTCGCCGTGGGTCTGCGCGACGACGTTGCGGTGTGGTTCGTCGATCCTGCTGACCTCGGTGGACTTGTCGCCGTGCAGCAGCGGGGCACCGGGGGCGCGGGCGGCCTCGGGGTCGAAGACAGCTGGCAGCACGTCGTACTCGATCTCGACCATGGCCGCCGCGCGTTGCGCGGCGCCGACGGACTCGGCGACGACGGCGGCGACCCGCTGGCCGCGGAAGCGGACGACGTCGTCGAGCATCCGGGTGTCGTCGGGGTCGTCGAGGCGGCTCTCGTGGCGGGCGGTGGAGTAGAGCACGTCGGGGACGTCGAGGTGCGTGAGGACGAGGCGTACGCCGGGGGCGGCGCTCGCGCGGGTGGTGTCGATGCGGGTGATCCGGGCGTGCGCGTGCGGGCTCTGCACGAGCGCCAGGTGCAGCACGCCGGTCGTCGGGAGGTCGAGGGTGTAGGCCTCGGTGCCGGTGACGACCCGTTGCGCAGCAGGTGCGCCGAGGGAGGCACCGAACGCCGCGCCGTCGCCGGGGCCGACGTTGCGCTTCCCGGCGAGGGCGTCGCGGATCGAGCGGTAGCCGGTGCAGCGGCACAGGTTGCCCTTGAAGCACCGCTCGACGTCCTGCGGCGCCCCGGCGCCGGTCGTGGTCATGACGAACCCGGCGGTGCAGAAGCCGCACTGGAAGCCGGCGGCGTCGGCGAACGCACGCTGCACCGGGTGCGGGTCCTCCGGCGTACCGAGCCCGGCGAGCGTGGTGACCTCGCGGTCGACCGCCCGGCCGGCGGGGTAGAGGCAGGAGTGCACCGGCGCTCCGTCGACGTGCACGGTGCACGCACCGCAGTCGCCCGAGTCGCAGCCCTTCTTGACGTCCAGGCGTCCGGCGTCGCGCAGGAAGGTGCGCAGGCACTGACCGGGCGCGGGGGTGGCGTCGACCGGCTCGCCGTTGACCCTCATCCGAGCTCCCGGGGGGCAGCGGTGAGCAGGCAACCGTTCGGGGCCTCACGACAGGCGGAAACGGTTGCTGGCTCACCGCTAGCGGGCGTCCTCACGACATCAGCTCCTCGCGCACCTCACGGGCCAGTACGCCGGTGACGTGCGCGCGCCAGTCGGCCGGGCCGTGCGGGTCGTCGTACCAGCAGTCGATCGCGGCCAGCCCGGCGTCCAGGTCGTCGAGCGAGAGCACGATCGGGCGGGTGGTGGAGGCGGTGACCGTGATGCTGCGACCGCGGCCGGTGACGACCGCGGACGACCTGCCCAGCGGTGTGAGAGCAACCTTCCGGAACGCGTAGTCGGTTGCCTGCTCACCGCCCAGCGGCACCTCGACCGCGCGCAGCACCTCACCGGTCTCCAGCACCTGGGTGCCGGCACCGGTCACGAACTCGACGACAGGGACGCGTCGCTCGCCTCCGTCGACCGTCCAGATCACGGCCACGGCGTCGAGGGTCGCCATCAGCGAGATCATCGCGCCGGCCGGGAGGGCGAGGCACAGATTGCCGCCGACGGTGGCGATGTGCTGCACCTTCCACGACATCAGGAAGGCGTCAGCGCACTGGCGCACCAGCCCGGCAGCCGGCCCCCAGGGCGCGTCCAGGACCCGCGAGACCGTGCACGTCGCGCCGATGCGGAGGACTCCCGGCAGCGACTCCCAGTCCGGCCAGCCGAGCGTGGTCAGGTCGACCAGGCCGCTGACCTCCGGCTGCGGCTCGGAGAAGAGCCAGGTGCCGCCGGCGAGCAGCGCCTCGCCGGGGGCCAGCACCAGGTCCTCGCGACCCCGGGCCGCCCGGTGGCTGGTGACGGTGACGAGGTCCATCACTCGACCTCGGCGAGCCGGCCGTACGACGCGCTGATCTCGGCGATCCGGTCGCGCGCGGGCCGCCCGAGGGTCGAGAGCACGCCGTCGGCGAGCACGCTGACCAGGCTCATCGCGGCGGCGTAGCTGTCAAAGGCGAGGGTGCTGGTGACCGGGCACTCGAGCCAGTACGCCGCGGCGGCCGCATGCCTGCGGGCGGTCGGGTCGCCGAGCAGCACGACCGCAGCACCGGTGCGCGCGGTCTCCTCGAGGAACGCCCCGAAGTCCGCAGGCCGGCGCCGGAACCCGACGACGACCACGGCGTCACCGGCGGCCAGGTCGGCTAGCTCCTCGCTGATCACCTGACCGGGCAGCGGCGCGAGGCGTACATCGCCGCGGGCGTGGGCGAGCTGCTGGCGCAGGTGCAGGGCCACCGGGTGGCTGTTGCGCCAGCCGACGACCAGCACCCGCCGAGCTCCGGCCAGCAGCGCGACGACGTCGCTGAGCGCCGGGCTCTCGAGGGCGTGGCGCAGCGACTCCTGCTCGTGGGCGAGGTGGTCGACGGTCGTCGAGGCGCCGTCGACCCGGCGCGGCTCACCGGCGGACCGGAGGGCGCGCAGGTGGTCGCGGACCTCGTCGAAGTCGGCGAACCCCAGGCTGCGGAAGAGCCGGCTCATCGTCGCCTTGGAGACCCCGGCGAGGTCTGCGAGCTCGGCGGAGCGGTAGGTCGCGAGGTCGTCGAGGTGCTCGAGCAGCGTCTCGGCGGCCCGGCGCTCCTGCGGTGAGAGCGCGGCGTACCGCTGGGTGATCCGCTCGTCGATCCGCTCGCTCATGCGACCACCCGCGCCGCCACCGCGAGCACGGCCGCCTCCAGGGCGTCCAGCCCGGCGGTGACGTCGAGCTCCCGGACGTCCTCCTCCGGATGGTGGCTGATGCCGTCGTGGCAGCGGACGAAGAGCATGCCCACGTCGGTGACCATCCCGACCGCCATCGCGTCGTGGCCCGCGCGGCTCCACAGCCCCATTGGGTCGTCGTCACCGATGCTGCGGATGCCCGCCATCACGGCGTCCTGGAGCCAGGGCGCGCACGGCATCGCGGGCGCCCGATGGGTCTCGCGGACCTCGAACCGCAGCCCGCGGATCGCGCACGTCCGCTCGATCTCCGAGCTCAGCGACGACCACATCTCGTCACGCTCGGCGTCGGTCGCCGCCCGCAGGTCGAGGCTGATGTCGGCGCGGCCGGGGATGACGTTGATCGCGCCGGGCTGCACCTCGATCCGGCCGACAGTCGCGATGCACTCGGACTCGCGGGCGCGGCGCTCGATCAGCGTGATCGCCTCGGCGGCCCCGACCAGGGCGTCGCGCCGGCGGTGGTACGGCGTACCGCCCGCGTGCCGGGCCTCGCCGACGAAGGTCAGCCGGAAGCGCCGCGCGCCAGCGATCGTGGTGACGTAGCCGAGGGAGCGGTTCGAGGCCTCGAGGTAGGGCCCCTGCTCGATGTGCGCCTCGAGGTAGCCGACCAGCTCGTCGGGTCTCCGGGCCGCGTCGCCGACCCGGCGCGGGTCGAGGCCGAAGGCCTGGAACGCCTCGTGCAGCGTCACGCCGTCACGGTCGCGCAGGTCCCACCACTCCTCCTCCCAGACCCCAGCGAAGGCCTGGCTGCCGAGCAGGGCTTTGCCGAAACGTGTGCCCTCCTCGTCGCTGAAGCCGATCACCTCGAGGGCGAAGGGCAGGTCGCGGTCGCGCAGGCGCTCGGCGACCGCGATCGCCATGACCACGCCGAGCATCCCGTCGTACGACCCCGCGTCGGGCACGGTGTCGAGGTGGGAGCCGAGGAGCAGCGCCGGCAGGTCGGCCGTCGTCCCCTCTCGACGGCCGCACTGGTTGCCGGCCGGGTCCTGCCAGGTGCGCATCCCGGCCTGCTCCATCCAGCGGCCGGCGACCGCGTTGGCGCTGGCGTGCTCGCGGGAGAGGTAGACCCGTTCGAGCTGGGGCGGGGTCGCGGTGAACCGGTCCAGCTCGGCGCACCGGTCGAGGACCTCACGGGCCGTCGTCATGCGTACACCTCCCGCGCCGCGGCGACGCCGCCGGTGGTGCGCAGCACCTGCTCGAGCGCGGCCAGGGTGACCAGCACGGCGTCCTTGCGGGCGTTGTAGCCCATCGTGCCGATCCGCCAGACCTTGCCGTGGAGCGGGCCGAACGACGTGCCGATCTCGATCCCGAAGTCGTCGAGCAGCGCGGACCGCGCTCGGTCGCCGTCCACTCCGTCGGGGATCTCGACGGCGACCACGTTGTGCATCTTGTGGGCGACGTCGCCGAAGACCTGGAGTCCCAGTCCACGCACGCCTTCCAGCATCGCGCGGCCGTGCAGCGCATGGCGCTCGACGGCGGCGCCGAGCCCCTCCTCGACCAGCAGCCGCGCGCACTCGCGGGCGCCGTACAGCATGGTCGTGGCTTCGGTGTGGTGGTTGAGCCGCCGCGGTCCCCAGTAGTCCATGACCTGCGCCAGATCCAGGTAGTTGCTGGCGATCCGCGCGCCGGCCGCCTCGTCGCCCGCCTCGCGGATCCCGGCCTCCACGTGCTTGCGGCCGTCGATCACGGCGGCGGCGCGGTCGGAGATCGTGATCGGTGCGCTGCCCGAGGGGCCGCCGAGGCACTTCTGCAGCCCGGCGGTGACCACGTCCAGACCCCAGGCGTCGGCCTCGAAGGTGTTGCCGCCGAGCGAGGCGGTGGCGTCGCAGTAGAGGAGCACGTCGTGCCGGCGGCAGATCTCGCCGAGGTCGGCCAGTGGCTGGCACATCGTCGTCGAGGTGTCGCCCTGGACGACCGCGAGCACCTTCGGCCGCACTCGTCGTACGGCGTCCTCGACCTGCTCGGCAGCGAAGACCTCGCCCCAGGGGACCTCGATGGTGTGCACCTCGGCGCGGCAGCGCTCGGCGATCTCGACCAGCAGGTGGCCGAACCGGCCGAAGACCGGCACCAGCACCCGGTCGCCGGGCTCGAGCAGGGAGACCAGCGCGGCCTCGATGCCGGCGCGCGAGGTGCCGTCGACGAGGAACGTCTGCTCGTTGGTGGTGCGGAAGACCTCGCGGTAGAGCCCCATCGTCTCGTTCATCGTCGCGGTCATCCACGGGTCGTACTGCCCGACGAGCTGCGCCGACATCGCCCGCAGGACCCGGGGGTCGGCGTTGATCGGGCCGGGGCCCATCAGCAGCCGCGGCGGTGGGTTGATCGGACCGATCATGAGCCGGGCCTCCTCAGCTGCTGCCCCCACCGGTGGTCGGGGTGCTCGATGTCGACGGCGTTGCCGCGCACCACCGTGCGGGTGACCCGGCCGCCGTAGCGGATCCCGTCGTACGCCGAGATCGGGTTGCGGTGCGCGAGCCTGGTGGCCTCGATGCGGAACTCGACGCCGGTGTCGTAGATCGCGAGGTCGGCGTCGGCGCCCACCACGATGCGGCCCTTGGTGGCCAGGTCGACGAGGTCGGCGGTGTTGCGCGACATCCAGCGGCTGACGTCCTCGACCGGGAGGTTGCGCCGACGTGCCTCCTGGGCGACCGCGCTGAAGCCGACCTGCAGGCCGGACACCCCGCCCCACGCCTGCTGGAGGTCGCCGTCGCCGCGCCCCTTCTCCTCGGCCGTCGCGGGGGAGTGGTCGCTGACGACCATGTCGATGACGCCGGCCCGCAGTCCCTGCCAGAGCTCCTCGCGGTTGCCGGCGTCGCGGATCGGCGGGCAGCACTTGAACTGCGACGACCCGTCCGGGATGCCCTCGGCCGCGAAGCACAGGTAGTGCGGGCAGGTCTCGACCGTGACCCGCAGTCCCTCGTCCTTCGCGTCGGCGATCAGGTCCAGTGCTCGAGCGCTGGACAGGTGCAGGATGTGGACCCGGGCACCGGTCTCGCGGGCGCCGGCCAGCACCAGCTTGATGGCGGCCAGCTCGGCCGCGTGGGGGCGGGACAGCAGGAAGTCGCGATAGGCCCGGCTCGGCGGCGCCGGCGACGCCTCGAGGGTCTGCGCGTCCTCCGCGTGCACGACCATCAGGCCGTCGAAGCGGACGATCTCGCGCAGCGCGTCGTAGAACTGGTCGCGGTCGAGCGGCGGGAACTCGTCGACCCCGCTCGGCGCGAGGAAGCACTTGAACCCGAAGACCCCGGCCTCCCACAGGGGTTCGAGGTCGTCCAGGTTGCCCGGCACGGCGCCGCCCCAGAAGCCGACATCGACCATCAGCTCGCCGTCGGCCGCCTCCTGCTTGAGCTCGAGGTGCTCGACCGTGGTGGTCGGCGGGATCGAGTTGAGCGGCATGTCGATGAGCGTCGTCGCGCCGCCCAGGGCGGCCGCCTCGGTCGCCGACACGAAGCCCTCCCACTCCGTCCGCCCGGGCTCGTTGATGTGCACGTGGGTGTCCACGACACCAGGCACGACGTACGCCGAGTCAGGTGCGCGCACGACGACTCCGGCGACCTCGTGGTCGACCGGCTCGATCGCCTCGATCCGGCCGCCGTCCACCACGACGGTGGCCGGTCTGAAGGTGCCGTCGACCAGCACCCGCTGGGCCTGGACGGCGTCGATGCGCACTCAAGCCCCTTCGCGTTGGACGGTGGCCTCGATCAGGCCGTACGGGCGGTCCGCCGCAAAGAACACCTCGCCCGGGTTGTCCAGGCCGAACGGCTCCAAGTCGACCAGGAAGTGGTGCTTGTTGGGGCAGGACAGGCTGACCTCCGCGACCTCGTCGTACCTCTCGAGGACGGCCTTGCCCATCTCGAAGATGCTCTGCTGGAGGGCGAGCGAGTGGACGTCGGCGAAGGTGGCGAGCAGCAGGTCGCGGATGTCTCCGTAGAGGGCGTTGAAGTCGAGGTCGGTGCCGTTGTAGCGCCAGCTCGCGGTCAGGCTGGTGGCGAGGATCCGGTCGGTCGTCTCCTGCAGCGTGGTGTAGCGGTCGCGCGGGAAGCCGTGGAACTCGGAGCCGGTGGACTTCAGGACCGTGCAGTCCTTGACGCCTGCGGTGACGACGGTGTCGTCGCCCTCGATCTCGACGACCGCGGTCCGGGTCTCGCGGCCGCTGCGCACGAAGGAGTGGTCGCCGTCGTTGATGCGTTCCCAGGCGTACTGCTCGGCCGCCCACCGTCCGCCACTGACCCACTCGAACTCACCCGTGAAGTGCCGGCCGAGCCGCAGCAGGAACTCCTCCGGGGAGCCGACGCCGTCGCGGGCGAACGCGTAGACGGTGTTCTTCTGGGTGTCGGTCGCGACCACCCGGCTGTTGTCGCCTTCGGTGTGGCAGGCCTCGAAGTCGCCGCGCAGCTGGCTGGTGACGTTGAGGTCCTCGATCACGTGGCGGGCGGTGTCCCTCGTGATGCGCACGAGGCGGCACTCGGCCTTGCCGTACTGGTTGGGCCCCAGCACGATGTCGCCCACGGCCATGTCAGCTCCCTCGGTAGGTGGTGTAGGCGTACGGGCTGAGCAGCACCGCCACGTGGTAGTGCGACTGCTCCGGGTCGACGGTGAACGAGACCGCGATCTCGGGATAGAACGTGTCGCGCTGGGCGGCCGCGAAGTAGGCGCCGGAGTCGAAGACCAGCCCGTGGGTGCCCGCGCCGAGCTCGAGGTCGAAGCGGACCCGCCCGTCGGCGTCGGTCGTCGCCTGCGTGACCCGGCGACCCTGCTCGTCGTAGAGCATCACGGCGAGGGCGGCGGCGGGTACGCCGCGGGCGGCGTCGAGGACGTGGGTCGAGAGCGTGCTCATGAAACAAGGCCTTCCAGTCGGAGCAGCGCGATCTCGCGCAGCTGCCCGGACGTCACCGCGATCTCGGTGTCGGGGTCGTTGCCGAGCCGCTCCTCGAGCAGCGCCAGGATCTCCTCGGCGCTGCGGCCCGCGGCGCGGACCAGGTAGATGCGGTCGAACCGTTGCTCGTACGCCGCGTTGCCCTCGGCCAACCGGCGCTGGATCTCGGCGTCCTGCGGGTCGACGCCCGCCTGCTCGCTGCCCGACATCCGTGCGCTCGCGCCGGAGCCGGCGTGCCGCTCGCCGATCCGCGGGTGGTCGGCGAGCGCCTTCTCGACCTCGATCGGCGTCCAGGCCCGGGCCAGCGAGTCGGCCCGGTCGAGCAGCTCGGCGGTCCCGGCGTACGGCCGGCCCTCGACGACGGCGTCCACCCAGCTGTCGATGTCGACGCACGGGCGCACCGCCTCGGCGGCCGCGCCGGCCGGCAGGTCGTTGAACTCCTGGAGCTGCACCGTTCCTCCTCGAGCCGTGACACTAGGGATCCGATGTAAAGCAGGACCGAAACAACCGTTTCAGAGACGTTAACGTCAGCCGAGGTCGACGGCGAGGTCCAGGAGGTCCCGATCTCGTCCGGGTGCGGCCAGGAGGCAGACGCCGACGGGGAGGCCGGCCCGCGAGCGGCGGGGGATGCTGACGGCCGGGAGCCCGGCGAGACCGGCCAGGCAGGTGAGCGACATGTTCGCCGTACGCACCGCGTTGAGACCCTCGCCGATGAGCGGTGCGACGGTGGCGGCGGACGGCAGCACCAGGACGCGTTCGCCGACCAGCTCGCGGATCCGCGCGCCAGCCTCCTGGACCAGCCGGCGTGCGACGGCGGCCCTGGCGTCGTCGATCAGCGACGCCGCCTCGAACCGCCCGCGCACGTCGGCGCCGAGCTCGTCGAGCCGTGGGGCGACCCACGCGCCGCGCTCCTGCCAGGCCTCCCAGGCCTGCAGGGTCTGGAACGCCTGGAGCCAGTCCGGCAGGTCGCCGAGGTCCCACGCCTCCCGCATCGCACCGTGCTCGGCGGCGTACCGGTCGACGACCAGGCCGACCTCCTCGCTGGCGATCGCGGTGAGGCCCGGCACGCTGACCAGCTCGCTGGCGGCGCTGCGCGGACTCGGGGGCAGCACTGCCTCGCCGACCTGCCGCAGGAGCTCGGGGGTGCGGGTCACCCAGCCGACCGCGTCGAAGGAGCGCGACAGCGGGAGCAGGGCGTACGTCGACGCGAGACCGTGGGTGGTGCGGATGCCGTAGAGGCCCTGGTACGACGCCGGCACCCGGATCGAGCCGCCGGTGTCGGTGCCGAGGCCGACGGTCGCGTGGCCGAGCGACACCGCGCTGGTCGAGCCGGACGTCGAGCCGCCGGAGATGCGCAGCGGCGCCCGGGGGTTCGGGGGAGTGCCGTAGTGCGCGTTGGTGCCGGCGAGGGAGTAGGCGAACTCGTCGGTGCGGGCGATCCCGCGCACGGACGCTCCCGCCTCGAGCAGCAGCTCGACGACGCGGGCGTGCACCGGCTCGACGCGCGCGTCGGCCAGCCAGGCCGGGTTGCCGGCGCCGACCCGCTGACCCTGCACGGCGTACAGGTCCTTGACGGCGACGCTCTCGCCGTCGAGCGGGCCGCTGCCGGTCGGTGCGACCAGGGGGTCGCCGACGACCCGCCAGATGCGAGTGTCGACCGCCGGGGCCGGGACCGAGACGTGGGCGGCGGTGACCCGCCAGCCGTCCGCCGTACGCACCCAGAGCTGGGTCTGCTGGCCGCGCCCGCCGCGCTCGAGCTCGGTCACCGCGACGACGAGCGCGTGGTCGTCGTCCACGGTCTGCACGTGGGTCTGCACGATCCGGCGCTGCGGGGCGCCGCCGCGGCCGCTCCGGAAGGCGCTGATCTGGTCGTGGCCGACCAGCAGCCCGTTTGCGTCGCCGCGCAACGTCGTCGGTCCGGGCGCGAAGAGGCGGTCGAGCGTGGGGACGTCGTCGGACATCAGTGCGCGCTCGTAGTCCCAGAAGGCGTCGACCAGTCCGGCCGGCACGGGTGCTTGCGTCATGCGTCGATCATGCCGAAGTCGGCCTTGCGGATCCGCGCGTGCACGCCCTTCACGACGTCGACGACCTGCGAGATGTCGAAGTCGGTGGCGGCCGAGAGGTAGGCGTACGCGAGCGACGGGTCCATGCCGTAGCGGCTCTCGAGGAGGGCGATCGCGTTGCGCACGCAGTCCTGCACCGCGACGTCGAGGTCCTCGTCCATGCCGGTCGGCACCAGGTGCTCGGCGGTCTCGGCGAGCGGCCCGGCGAGCTCGCCGAAGCGTCGTACGGCGTCCTCGTGCGGCACCACGTCGAGGCGGACCGTGGCCCGCAGCGAGGCCTCCATCGCCGTCAGCGACACCTCGCCGTCGCCCTGCGCGAAGTGTGGGTCGCCGACGTACGCCAGCGCGCCCTCGACCTGCACAGGCAGGTAGAGGGTGGAGCCGACGGTGAGCAGGTTGATGTCGATGTTGCCGCCGTGCCGTCCCGGCGGCACCGAGTGTGGTCGCGCGTCGTCCGCCACCGCGACGCCCATGATCCCGAGGAACGGCGCGAGCGGGAACTCGACCGCCATCTCACCGCCCGGTCGCAGTGGCAGCCGGCCGTGGGTGCCGGCCGCGTTCAGGTCGGCGAAGGCACTGAACACCTCGCCCTCGCGGGGGTACTCCCCGGGCAGGGCACCCTTGCCGTGCCGGTTGGAGATCACGCCGTACGGCACCCGGGGGAGCGTCTCGACCACGGTCATCGCCAGCAGGTCACCGGGTCGCGCTCCGGCCACCCGGACCGGACGGCTGACGACGTGGGGGCCGTCCAACCCGAACGTGTGCGGCACCTCGCTCGCCGCGATCTCGATCGCGTCGTCGAGCACCGCGGCGACGTCGTACCGCCCGAAGAAGGCCTTGGGGTCGCGACCCTGGTCCTCGAGGATCCCCTCGTGGCTGACGGTGTCGAAGGTGACCTCGGTGCCGGGCTCGACCGTCAGGACGGCGTCGTCACCCGCGCACGGCAGCCGCCCCCAGAGCACGTGGTCCGGGGTCGACGGCAGGTACGCCGACCCGCGGATCGGCCCCGACCCCGGCTGCAAGACCTCGCTCATGCGAGGCGACGCTAGGCAACGCTTGTTTCATGGTGGTTTCGAGACAGGACTTCGTCCTTCCTCAACCACCGGGACCCGGTGGTTGAGGAGGTTGCGCTAGCAACCGTCTCGAAACCCCGTCACGTGTACAGGCGGTCCACCACGTCTGAGTACTTCGTGTTCACGACCCGCCGCTTGAGCTTCAGGGTCGGCGTCAGCTCCTCGGACTCGGCGGTCCACTCGACGCCGAGCAGCTCGAACGACTTCACCTGCTCGGGGCGCGAGAGCCGCTCGTTGGCGGCATCGACGGCCTGCTGCACGATCGCCCGGATCTCCGGCTTCTCGGCGAGGTCGGCGAGGTCGGTGAACTCGATGCCCAGCTGCTGCGCCATCAGCGGCGCGATCTCGCCGTCGAGGGTGAGGATCGCGACGACGTACGGGCGGGCGTCGCCGATGGCCATCGCGTGGCCGATGAGCGGGGACTCCTTGAGGAAGTTCTCGATGTTGGACGGTGCGACGTTCTTGCCCGCGGAGGTGATGATCAGCTCCTTCTTGCGGTCGACGACCGCGAAGAAGCCGTCGTCGTCCAGGGTGCCGATGTCGCCGGTGTGGACCCAGCCGTCCTCGTCGATCAGCGTCCGGGTCGCCTCCTCCTGGAGGTGGTAGCCGGGGGTGTTGACCGGGCCGCGGACCAGGATCTCGCCGTCCTCGCCGAGCTTGACCTCCATCCCCGGGTTGGCGCGGCCGACGGTGCCGAGCTTGAAGGCACCCGGCCCGTTGGCGGTCACCGCGCCGCAGGTCTCGGTCATGCCGTAGACGTCGTACACCTTGAGGCCGAGGCCGGCCATGAACTTCGCGACGTCGAGCGGCATCGGTGCCGCGGCCGAGCCGGCCCAGGTGACCTGGTCGAGGCCGAGCAGCAGCTTGAGGAACCCGAGGATCCCCTCCTCCGCCTGGCGGTAGGCCTCCTCGATCTCCGGCGTCATCACGCCACCGACCTCCTGGGCCTCCACCCACGCGAGGGCCGCGGCCATCGAGTCCTCGACCATCTTGCGGTTGGCCGGGTCGGGGTCGGACGCGAGCTTGGCGGACAGGCCGGTCTTGATCTTCTCCCACACCCGCGGGACGCCGAAGAACGCCGTGGGGTGCACCTCCCCGAGGGTGGCGAGGAGCTGGGCCGGGTCGCCGATCGCGTGGACGTGGCTGCCCTGGATCTGCGGGCCGTAGAGGCCGAGGACGCGCTCCGCGATGTGGGCGAGCGGGAGGTAGCTGACGGTCGTCTGGGCCTCGGTCAGGCCCGCTGCCTCGGTCGTGCCGATCGCCTCGAAGAGCACGTTGTGGTGGGTGAGCACCACGCCCTTCGGGTTGCCGGTGGTGCCGGACGTGTAGAGGATCGTGGCCGGGTCGTCGGCGCCGAGCTCGGCGGCACGAGCCTCGACGGCGCCCGGGTTGGCCTTGCGGTACGCCGCTCCGGCCGCCACCAGCGCGTCCCAGTCGTCGCCGAGCATGACGACGCGAATGCCGTCGACCTCCTCGAGCGCCTTCGCCCACCGGGCGCGGTGGTCGTCGTCCTCGAGCACCACGACGGCCGGCCGGGCGTGCCCGGCGACGTAGGCCACCTGCTCGGGGGAGAGCGTGTTGTAGATCGACATCGGCGTGGCCGCGGCATGCACCGCGCCGATGTCGGCGACGAAGTGCTCGATCCGGTCTGTCGCCATGATCGCGACGGTGTCACCTGGCCGGACGCCGAGCTCGATCAGCGCACCGGCGACGTCGAGAGCCATCTCCCGTGTCTCGGTCCAGGTCAGCGTGCGCCACGACTCACCCTCGGGCACCTCGTGCTTGTCGGAGTACGCCGGGTCGTCGCCGACCCTCGCGACGGTGTCGGCCAGGGCGTCGACGAGGGTGCGACCCTCGATCTCTGCCTGGATGCGGGCGCGTTCGGCAAGTACGACGTCGGACATCGGGGGCTCCTCGGGGCTGTCGCGGTGGCGTGCGTCACACCCTCCCCGATTCGACCCTCGAGGCGCCAGGGAACGTTCGAAACAAGTCGCAGGTTCCGGCGCGGGCCGTCGCCAGTACGTCATACGAATCGTGGGTCAGGACCCGCGATTCGTATGACGTCCGCGAGCGCTACACGCCCAGGGAGCGCCCGATGATCTCCTTCTGGATCTCGGTGGTGCCGCCGTAGATCGTCTGGATCCGGCTGTCCGTGAAGGCCTTCGCGATGGGGTACTCCATCATGTAGCCGTAGCCGCCGTGCAGCTGGACGCCGGCGTCGACGACCTGCTTCTGCAGCTCGGTGGTCCACCACTTCGCCATCGACGCGAGCGCGGGGTCGACCTCGCCGGCGTTGAGCTTGAGGATGCAGTCGTTGATGAAGACCCGCGCGACGTGCGCGTGGGTGGCCATCTCCGCGATGACGAACCGGTTGTGCTGGAACGACCCGATCGGCTTGCCGAACGCGGTGCGCTCCTTCACGTAGGTCAGCGACAGGTCGAGGACCTGCTCGATCGCAGCGACCGCCATCGCGGCGATCGAGATCCGCTCCTGGCCGAGGTTCATCATC
>Ga0164307_10000688_pt1 | contig 14958 bp, 11 predicted proteins | sample Whisoiple_243_MG_FD_110214 | JGI IMG/M metagenome (GOLD analysis project Ga0164307, IMG submission 110214) | Soil microbial communities amended with fresh organic matter from upstate New York, USA - Whitman soil sample_243_MG | ecosystem: Environmental > Terrestrial > Soil > Unclassified >...
ACGATCCTGGACGAGGCCGACCACATGGCCGACCTCGGCTTCCTGCCCGGCGTACGCCGGATCATGGACCAGACCCCTCGCAACAGCCAGCGCCTGCTCTTCTCGGCGACGCTGGACAAGGCGATCGACGTCCTGGTCAAGCGCTTCCTGCAGAACCCGGTGACCCACCAGGCCGACTCGGCGCAGTCGCCGGTCTCGACCATGGACCACCACGTCCTGCACCTGGCCCGTGAGCACCGCGTCTCGGTCCTCACCGACCTGACCAGCGCCCCCGGCCGCACGGTCGTCTTCACGCGCACCAAGCACGGCGCGAAGGCGCTGACCCGCCAGCTCAACAGCAACGGCGTCCCGACGGTCGAGCTGCACGGCAACCTCAGCCAGAACGCTCGCACCCGCAACATGGAAGCCTTCCACTCCGGCAAGGCCACGACCCTGGTCGCGACCGACATCGCGGCGCGCGGCATCCACGTCGACGACGTGTCGCTGGTCGTCCACGCCGACCCGCCGGTCGAGCACAAGGCCTACCTGCACCGCTCCGGTCGTACGGCGCGCGCCGGCGCCAAGGGCACCGTCATCACGCTGATGACCGACGACCAGGTGCGCGACGTGCGCGACCTGACCCGGGCCGCGGGCATCAAGCCGACCACGACCAAGATCAACGGCGCCAGCCACCCGCTCCTCGCCGAGCTCGCTCCCGGCGAGCGGTCCCTGCCGGGCGGCCTCGTCGTCGAGGCGCCGGCCGAGGGCAACCGCGGTGGCGGCGGTGGCCGTCGCGGTGGCGGTGGCGGCGGTGGCCGTCGCTCCGGTGGCGGCGGCGGTGGCGGTCGCTCCGGCGGCGCGCCCAAGTCCGGCGGCCAGGCTCGCGCCGGCGGCCAGCGCAAGTCCGGTGGCCAGGCGAAGTCCGGTGCCGGCAAGGCCAGTGGTGGCGCGGGTCGCACCTACACCACCTCGACGCCGTCCTCCGGTGGCGGCCAGTCGCGCCATAGCGCGGCGTCCTTCAGCGGCGGGCGCCGCTGACGATGTCCAACCGACGAGGGACGGCAGCGCTGCTGCCGTCCCTCGTCGTGGGCACCGTGCTGCTCGGGATCTCCTTCCGGATCGAACCCGGCAGCAGCTGGTTCTACCCGACCGCCCTCGCGCTCGCCGCGGTGTGGGCGGTCGGTGCGTTCGCGAGCGGCCCGGTGCCGCTCGGTGAGCGCATCCTCGTGGTCCCCGTGCTCGTGGGGGCCGTCCTGGCCGGCGTGTTCGTGCTCGGCGCATTGATCGTGCGCGAGCTCCCGGTCCTGGACGACCAGGTCTCCGCCGTCACGGCGTACGCCGACCGCGGGTCGGGCCTGCTGATCGTCGCGATCACGTTGGTCACCGGTGCCGCCGAGGAGCTGTTCTTCCGCGGCACCGTCTATGCCGCCGTCCCCGCGCACCAGGTCGTCGGCAGCACGCTGGTCTACACGCTCGTCACGGCCGCGACCGGCAACGTGGCGCTGGTCTTCGCCGCCGCGCTCCTCGGCCTGGTGGTGGGCCTGGTGCGCTGGTGGTCGGGTGGCGTGCTCGCGCCGGCGATCACCCACGTCACGTGGTCGCTGGTGATGCTGCTGGCGCTGCCCGCGCTCTTCTAGTCGTCGGCGACCGCACGCCGCACGGCCTCGGCGTACGTCATCGGCTCGCCGGGGACGACGTCGCGGATCGAGTGGTCGGTGACGATCACCTCGGTGCCCATCGACTCGATCAGGTTGCGCCCGGTGGTGGTGTCGACGTCGGTGACGAACGAGATCCAGTGCGACGACAACCCGGGCGTCAGCACCGGGACCGTCAGGATCGGCACCTTCCGGCCCTGGATCACCTCGGCGGCCTGCTGCAGCATCTCGACGTAGGTCAGCTGCTCGGGCCCGCCGATCTCGTAGGTCTGGCCGTAGGTCTTCTCGAGGCCGACGACACCGGCCAGGTAGCGCACCACGTCGTCGACGGCGATCGGCTGCGTGCGGGTCGCCGCCCACTTGGGGACGATCATCGCGGGCAGGTTCTTCACCAGCTGGCGGGTCATCTCCCAGGAGATGCCGCCAGCCCCCACCACGATCGCCGCCCGCAGCACGGTCACGGGCACCCCGGACTCCCCGAGGAGCCGCTCGACCTCCCGGCGCGAGCGCAGATGGGGCGAGAGGTCGTCGGCGTCCTTGCCGAGCCCGCCGAGGAAGACGATCTGGCGTACGCCGCAGGCGGCGGCCGCGAGCCCGAACGCGCGCGCGGCGGCCGCGTCCTTGGCCTCGAAGTCGTCGTCGTCGAGCGAGTGCACGAGGTAGACCGCGACGTCGACGCCGGTGAGTGGCTCCGCGAGCGTCCCGGGGTCCGACACGTCGCCCGCGACCGGGTCGCCCTCGCCGTCGTACGTCTCGGGGTGGCGGGTCATCGCGCGGACGGCGTACCCCTTCGCCAGCAACGTCGGGACCAGCCGGCTGCCGACGAACCCCGTCGCTCCGGTGACGAGGACGATGGGCTGCTCGGGGGAGGGGGGCACAACTACCGTGTACCCATGGCGGACGACGTTGATGTGGAGCTGACCGAGGACGAGTGCTGGGAGCTGCTGCGCGAGCACGAGTTCGGGCGGCTCGCCTTCACGATCGTGGACGAGCAGCACCTCACGCCGATTAACTACGCGGTCGACGGGGAGACCCTGCTCTTCCGGACCGCTCCCGGCAGCAAGCTGCTCGCGGTCGCCCTCGGCGCCGAGGTCGCCTTCGAGATCGACGACTTCGCCGGCGAGACCGCGGTCAGCGTGGTGGTCCGTGGCCGGGCCCGGCACCTGCCCGAGGACGAGGCGCACCGGGCCGAGAACGTCCCGCTCCGGCCGTGGGTCGGCCCGGAGAAGTACGACGTCGTCGAGATCGCACCCGAGGTGGTCACCGGTCGGCGGTTCGAGCTCCACCGGCCCTGGCTGCACCTGCGGCCCTGATCCACACCTGTCAGGCCTGCGCCTTGAGGGTGTCGACGGCCTTCGCGATCCGGCGCAGCCGCGTCTCGGGCTGCTTCGCCGCTTCGATCACCCGGACGTGCTGCCGCCTCTGGCTGACCGTGAGGCGCTCATAGGCGCCGAGCGCGGCCGGCTCGGCGGCCAGCGCGGCGGCGAAGTCCTCGGGCTCATCGACCGTCATGGGAGTGTCGTCGAGCGCGACGGCGACCTCGACCGGATCGCCGATCGCGACCCCGGAGGCCGCCCGGTTGGCGTTGCTGAGCCCGATCAGGTGCCGGCCCCGCATGATCGCGATCCGGGTGCTCCACGTGTGCCCGTTGAGGGTGACGAGGACCCGCGGCCGCTTCCCGCCGCCCAGCGACTCCACCACCTCGACGGGGACCTCGAGCCCGCGCATTGGCTCGGGCGGCTCCACCACCGTCTCGAACCTCATGTCAGCGCGCCCTCCGGGCGATGTCCTCGCGGCGGGTCTCGTCCATCGCGGCTTCGTACGCCGAGACCAGGCTGGCGATCGAGAGCGGCTTGAGGCGTTCGACGACCTCGCGGATGGTGTCCGAGGAGGCGCCCGACTCGCGGTAGACCGGCCACACCATCGTCCGGAAGAGCTCGTTGAGCTCCTTGGCGAGCTGGCGGCCGTGCTCGGCGTACACCTCCGCGGCGGCGAGCGCCGCTTCGGGCGGGAAGCCCAGGTCCAGGAGGCCGACGCTGACGGACAGCTGCGACACAGCCACCTCGTAGCGGCCGCGCTTGGCCGCGAAGACGATGCCCAACGCCGACAGCGTGGTGAGGTCGTCGTCGGTGAGGACCCGGCCGGCCCGTGCGTCGAGCTCCGCGCGCGACATCTCGACGGGGAGGTCCGCGTGCCAGGGGGTGAGCATCGCGCGGTGCAGCGCGATGTCCTCCGGCGTGGCGGCCGCGGGGATCCGCGCCATGTACTTCTCGATCGCCGAGAGGGTGAAGCCGTGGGACTGCAGCTCCTGCACGAGCTCGAGCCGCGAGACGTGGTCGGGGCTGTAGTAGCCGGAGCGGCCGCGCCGGATCGGCGGGGGCACCAGGCCCTTGGTGGTGTAGAAGCGGATGTTGCGCACGCTCATGCCGACCCGTGCGGTCAGCTCGTCGAGCGTCAGCAGCTCCCGCGGTGCCTCGCCACTGTCGTCCATGGGTCTCCTCGTTCGTCCCGGTGGGTCCGTGACCTCCGCCACAGGACCCGCCGCCTTGACGGTGACAGTAATAGTGTCACAATCGAGCGCACAGGCTCGTATTGCACGGTTCCCCATCACTGAGTAGGACGCCATGGCTGAAGCATTCGTGTACGACCACATCCGGACGCCGCGCGGCAAGGGCAAGGCGGCGGGCACGCTGCACGAGGTCAAGCCCGTCGACCTGATCGTCGGCCTGCTCGACGAGATCAAGGTCCGCAACCCCACCCTGGACCCCGAGCGCGTCGACGACGTCGTGCTCGGCGTGGTCTCGCCGATCGGTGAGCAGGGTGGCGACATCGCCAAGACCGCCGCCCTCAAGGCCGGCTACCCCGACACCGTCGCCGGCGTACAGCTCAACCGCTTCTGCGCCTCCGGCCTCGAGGCCGTCAACCAGGCCGCCTCGCGGGTGCGTGGTGGCTTCGAGGACCTGATCCTCGCCGGCGGCGTCGAGTCGATGAGCCGCGTGGCCATGGGCTCCGACGGCGGCGCCTGGGCGTCCGACCCGGCCACGGCCTTCCAGGCCGGCTTCGTGCCGCAGGGCATCGGCGCCGACCTGATCGCCACGATCGAGGGCTGGAGCCGCGACGACGTCGACGCGTACGCCGCCGAGTCGCACCACCGGGCCGCCAAGGCGTGGGCCAACGGCTACTTCTCCAACGCGGTCGTCCCGGTCAGGGACCTCAACGGCCTGACCATCCTCGACCACGACGAGACCATCCGCCCCGACACCAGCCCCGAGGGTCTGGCCGGTCTGAAGCCCAGCTTCGCCGGGATCGGCGCGGACGCGGGCTTCGACGACGTGGCGCTCGAGAAGTACCACTGGATCGAGCGGATCAACCACGTCCACCACGCCGGCAACTCGTCCGGCATCGTCGACGGGGCCGCGCTGATGGCGATCGGCACCGAGGAGATCGGCAGCCAGCTCGGCCTGACGCCGCGCGCCCGCATCATCGCGACCGCCGTCTCCGGCGCCGACCCGACGATCATGCTGACCGGCCCCGCGCCGGCCGCCCGCAAGGCGCTCGCCAAGGCCGGCCTCGAGGTCTCCGACATCGACCTCTTCGAGATCAACGAGGCCTTCGCCGCGGTCGCCATGCGCTTCATGCGCGACCTGGACATCAGCCACGAGATCACCAACGTCAACGGCGGCGCGATCGCGATGGGCCACCCGCTCGGCGCGACCGGCGCGATGATCCTCGGCACCCTGGTCGACGAGCTCCAGCGTCGCGACCTGCGCCGCGGCCTCGCCACGCTGTGCGTGGGTGGCGGCATGGGCATCGCCACCATCGTCGAGCTCGTCTGAGCGGGGACGCGCCAGCGCACCCGCTGATGGTGGTCGAGCAAGCGGCACGGCTGAGGAACGAAGCCGTGACCCGCGTGTCGAGACCCGGTGAGCCGACAGCGAATCGCAACCAAGAACTCCAGACTTCCGGTGGTTTCGAGACAGGACTTCGTCCTTCCTCAACCACCGACGCCAGAACAGGAAACCCCATGAGCACCAGCACCACGGAACAGACCGCGGTCCAGTACGACCGCGACGCCGACGGCATCGTCACCCTGACCCTCGACGACCCGACCGCCAGCGCCAACACGATGAACGAGCTCTACCTCACCTCGATGGCGGCCGCGGTCCAGCGGCTGTACGACGAGGCAGATGACGTCACGGGTGTCGTGATCGCCAGCGCGAAGAAGACCTTCTTCGCCGGCGGCAACCTCAAGAACATGGTCCAGGCGACCAAGGACGACGCGGGCTCGGTCTTCGCGATGGGCGAGGCCGTGAAGGCCGGGCTGCGCAAGCTCGAGAAGTTCCCGAAGCCGGTCGTCGCCGCGATCAACGGCGCCGCCCTCGGCGGCGGCTTCGAGATCTGCCTGGCCACCAACCACCGGATCGCGGTCGACGACGACAAGGTCCTGATCGGCCTGCCGGAGTCGACCCTCGGCCTGCTGCCCGGCGGTGGCGGCGTGACCCGCGTCGTACGCCTGCTCGGCCTGCAGCAGGGGCTGATGGACGTGCTGCTGCCCGGCACCCAGTTCAAGCCCAGCGCCGCGAAGGAGAAGGGCCTGGTCGACGAGCTGGTCGCGACCCGCGAGGAGCTGGTCCCGGCCGCCAAGGCGTGGATCAAGGCCAACCCCGACGAGACCCAGAACCCGTGGGACAAGCCGGGCTACAAGATGCCCGGCGGCACCCCGAAGACCCCGGCACTTGCGGCCTTCCTGCCGGCGTTCCCGGCGCTGCTGCGCAAGCAGACCAAGGGCGCGCTCTACCAGGCGCCGCGGGCGAGCCTGTCCGCCGCCGTCGAGGGCGCCTCGGTCGACTTCGAGACCGCGTCGCGCATCGAGTCGCGCTACCTGACCAACCTGATCGTCAACCAGGGCTCGAAGAACATGATCCAGGCGTTCTTCTTCGACCTGCAGGCGATCAATGCCGGCAAGCTCCGCCCCCAGGGCATCGAGCCCTACAAGGCCGTCAAGGTCGGCGTCCTGGGCGCCGGCATGATGGGCGCCGGCATCGCCTACTCCTGCGCGCGTGCGGGCATGGAGGTCGTGCTCAAGGACGTCAGCGCCGAGGGCGCGGCCAAGGGCAAGGCGTACTCCGAGGGCCTCAACGCCAAGGCGGTCTCTCGCGGCAAGCTCACCGAGGAGAAGTCGCAGGCGCTGCTCGACCGCATCACCCCGACCGCGGACCCGGCCGACCTGGCCGGCTGCGACCTGGTGATCGAGGCGGTCTTCGAGGACCCGGCGCTCAAGCAGCAGGTCTTCGCCGAGATCGCGCCGTACGTCAACAAGGACGCGCTGCTCTGCAGCAACACCTCGACGCTGCCGATCACCGAGCTCGCCACCGGCGTGGACCGTCCCTCGGACTTCATCGGGCTGCACTTCTTCTCACCCGTCGACAAGATGCCGCTGGTCGAGATCATCAAGGGCAAGGAGACGTCGGACGAGGCGCTGGCGAAGGCGTACGACGTCGTCCAGCAGATCCGCAAGACGCCCATCGTCGTCAACGACAGCCGCGGCTTCTACACCTCGCGCGTCATCGGCACGATGGTCAACGAGGGCCTCGCGATGCTCGCCGAGGGCGTGCACCCGGTCAGCATCGAGCGGGCCGCGACCCAGGACGGCTACCCGGTCGGTCCGCTCCAGCTCAGCGACGAGCTGAACATGGAGCTGATGGCCAAGATCGGCAAGGCGAGCAAGGACGCCGTCGAGCGCGACGGCGGCACCTACACGCCGCACCCGGGTGAGGCCGTCGTCGCGAAGATGATCGAGATCGGCCGCCCGTCGCGGCTCAAGGGCGCGGGCTTCTACGAGTACGCCGACGGCAAGCGCGTCGGCGTCTGGTCGGGTCTCGCCGAGACGTTCCCGGTCGCGGCGGAGTCGATCCCGTTCGCGGACATCAAGGAGCGGCTGCTCTTCGTCGAGGCGATCGAGACCGCGAAGTGCTTCGAGGAGGGGGTCATCGAGTCGGCCGCCGCGGCCAACATCGGCTCGATCATGGGCATCGGCTTCCCGGCGCTGACCGGCGGTGCGGCCCAGTTCATGACGGGCTACGAGGCTCAGTCGTCGAACGGGGGCGCGGGCCAGGTCGGCCTGGGTGCGTTCGTCGCCCGCGCGGACGAGCTGGCCGAGCGGTACGGCGACCGCTTCCGCCCGACGTCGTACCTGCGCGAGCTGGCCGCCTCCGGCGGCTCCTTCCCGGCCTAGCTGTGGGGGTCCTGCTCCTGGTCCGGCACGGTCAGGCGTCGTTTGGCACTGCCGACTACGACGTCCTGTCCGAGACGGGCTGGGAGCAGGGCCGCCTGGTGGGCGACTGGCTGCGCGCGCGGGGCGTGAACCCGACCGCGGTGGTGCGTGGCGACATGCGCCGGCACCGTGAGACGGCAGAAGCGATCGGCTGGGCGGATGCCGCGATCGACCCCGGTTGGGACGAGTTCGACCACCTGAGCGTGGTGGCGTCGTACCCGGACGCGCCGACCGGCGACCTCGACCGGCGCGAGTTCCAGCGGGTCTTCGAGCTCGCGACGGCGCGCTGGACGGGCGGTGGCCACGACGGCGAGTACGCCGAGCCGTGGTCGGCCTTCCGGGCCCGGGTGACCGCCTCGTTCGACGCCGCGTGTCGCCTGGCCGGTCCGGGTGAGACCGCCGTCGCGGTCACCTCGGGCGGCACCATCGCGGCCGTGTGTGCCGCGCTGGTGGACCCGGACGCGGACCCCGCGGCGTACGCCCGGATGTGGAGTCGGTTCAACACGGTGCTGGTGAACTCGTCGGTGACCAGGGTGGTGGTCGGGTCGACCGGACCGCGGCTGCTGACCTTCAACGAGCACCCCCATCTCGAGGGTCCCGCGCTCACCTACCGCTGAGCATGCAGGTTGAAGGCTTGACTAGGCCGGAGTTGTCGCCTTGTGTGGGTCGGTGAAGTTCTCTGGGTGGGCACCCGTCAGTCGCATGCGCGCACGGCGCCGGGTCATCGGCGTCGTCTCGACCGGTGCGGTGGTCGCCGCCTCGCTCGCCGGTGTCTCGGCCCAAGCCGCGGACGGTGCCGACAGCGCGGCGCCGGCGCTCGGCGCCGGCCGCTACCTCGTGATGCTGCGGCAGCCCGCTGCGGCCGGAGCGACCACCGGACCCTTCGACGCCCGCTCCGCGCGGGTTACGTCGTACCGAGCCCAGCTGCGGCAGAGCCACACCACGATCGCGCGGCAGTACGGCGCCACGCCGGTCGCCGACTTCACCGCCGCGGCCAACGGCTTCGCCGCCGACCTCACCGGCGCGCAGGCCAGTGCGCTGTCCGTCGACCGGCGCGTGCTGCTGGTCGAGAAGTCACGGACGCTGAAGCCCGCGACCTGGCACAGCCCGAAGTTCCTCGGCCTCACCGGCAAGAACGGTGCCTGGACCAGCCACGGCGGCCAGCAGGACGCCGGCGCGGGCGTGGTCGTCGCCGACCTCGACTCCGGCATCTGGCCCGAGTCGAAGTCGTTCTCCGGCGCACGGCTCACGAAGAAGGCCAAGACCTCGTGGGACATCTCCCGACGCGGCACCGCGACCCGGATGGAGAAGGCCGACGGCAGCGTCTTCCGCGGCGAGTGCGTCATCGCGCAGAAGTGGGACAAGGGCGACTGCAACACCAAGATCATCGGCGCGCGCTACTACGGCGACAGCTTCCTGGCGTCCGTCCCGAAGGCCGACCTCGCCCCCACCGAGCAGGTCTCGGCGCGCGACGGCGGCGGCCACGGCACCCACACCGCCAGCACCGCGGCGGGTAACCGGGTCGAGGACGTGAAGACGGAGGGCCGGAAGTTCGGCACCGTCAGCGGCATGGCCCCGGCGGCCCGGATCGCCGTCTACAAGGTGTGCTGGGAGGCCGCGAACCCCGACGACAGCGGCTGCAACAACATCGACTCGGTCGCGGCCGTCGACCAGGCCGTGCTCGATGGCGTCGACGTCATCAACTTCTCGGTCGGCGGCGGTGCCAGCCCGACGCTCGACGCCACCGAGGTCGCCTTCGAGGGCGCAGCCGAGGCAGGCATCTTCGTGTCGGCATCGGCCGGCAACGACGGACCGGGCGCGTCCACGCTCGACCACCCGGCACCGTGGGTGACGACGGTCGCCGCGTCCACGAGCTACAGCTTCGAGGGCACGATCGTGCTGGGCAACGGTAAGAAGATCGTCGGGGCCTCCGTCTCGAGCAAGCCGGTCAAGCAGACCCGCATGGTCGACTCGGCGAAGGCCGCCGCCTCCGGCTCCGCGCCGGGTGACTCCGACCTCTGCGGCCCGAAGTCGCTGGACCGGTCGAAGGTGAAGGGCAAGATCGTCATCTGCCAGCGCGGCACCTACGACCGCGTCGCCAAGAGCGACGAGGTCAAGCGCGTCGGCGGCATCGCGATGATCCTGGTCAACCCGTCGGAGAACAGTCTCGACGCCGACTTCCACGCGATCCCGACGATCCACATCTCCGACGCCGACGGGGTCAGGCTCTTCAAGTACGTCGACCAGGCCGGTGCCAAGGCGACCGCGTCGTTCGAGCCGGGCAACCAGACCAAGCACAAGACGCCGCTCCCGCAGCTGGCGGGGTTCTCCGCGCACGGACCGACCCTGGTCTCGGAGGGCGACCTGCTGAAGCCCGACATCGCCGCACCCGGCGTCAGCATCCTCGCCGCCGTCTCGCCGCCGTCGAACTCGAAGCGCAGGTACGACCTCTACTCCGGCACGTCCATGGCGGCCCCGCACATCTCGGGGCTCGCGGCGTTCATCCAGGGCGTGCACCCGGCCTGGACGCCGATGGAGATCAAGTCGGCCATGATGACGACCGCCGTCCCGACCAAGACCGACAAGGGCAAGCCGTCGCGGGACGCGCTCGGTCAGGGTGCGGGCCAGGTCAAGCCGCGCAGGTTCTTCGACCCCGGCCTCTTCGTCACCTCCGACGCCACGCAGTGGCGCGGCTTCCTGACCCAGCAGGGCATCGACACCGGCGTACCCGCGCTGCAGCCCAAGCAGGTCAACGTGCCGTCGCTGGGCGACGGGTCGGTCACCTCGCAGACGACCTTCCGCCGTACCTTCCGGGCGACAAGGGCGGGCGTGTGGAGCATCAGCTCCGACGTGCCGGGCTTCAAGTTGAAGACGTCGCCGGCCAAGGTGCGCTCCGACCGACGGGGCGACCTGGTCGACGTGAAGTTCACGTTCACCCGCAAGGGCGCGAAGCTGAACCGCTACGCCCAGGGCGCCGTCACCCTCAGCGGTCCCACGTCGGTGCGGCTGCCGGTCGCGCTCAAGTCGGTGTCGGTCGCCGCACCGGTCTCGGTGTCGGGCTCGGGTGTCAGCGGGTCCGTCGACGCCACGGTGACAGCCGGCTTCACCGGCTCGCTGGACGTGACGCCCCGCGGCCTCGACAAGTCGGACACGGTCGTCGCGTCGGTGGCGCCGAAGGCACAGTCCTACCAGTGCGTGACGGTCACGCCGGGCACCTCGCTCGCGAAGTTCCAGGTGGACGTCCACGACAACACCGCCGACCTCGACCTGGTGGTGCTGGCGGCCGAGAGCTGCGACCCGGAGTCCGCGTTCGCGCTGGCCGGCGAGTCGGGGACGGCGTCGGGCGACGAGGCGGTGACCCTGCGCAACCCCGAGGCGGGGGTCTACATCGCCGAGGTCAGCGGCTTCTCCGCCGGTGAGGCGGGCAGCCCGATGGCCTTCGACTTCGACTTCTGGGACCTCGACGCCAGCGCCACGGCCGGCAGCCTGGCGGTCACCCCGGACCCGGTCCCGGTGCGGTCGAACCAGAAGGCGTCGCTGCAGGTGTCGTGGAGCGGCCTCGCCCCGGCGTCGAAGTACCTCGGCTTCCTGGCCTACGCGAACTCGCCGGACATCACCCTCCTGGACGTGACCACGCCATAAGGCTGACTTTTGCCCGATCTCGGCGACAGGAGCGCCGGGAGTCACGATGATGGCCGCGTGACGGAGATCTCGGGTCCCCTCAGCGCGGCCACGCCGGTCGTCGACGTCCGCGGCCTGCGGGTGCGGTTCGGCGAGGTCGAGGCGGTCGCCGGCGTCGACCTCATGGCGTACGCCGGGCAGGCGACCGCGCTCCTCGGACGCAACGGCGCGGGCAAGTCGACGACGATGCGGGTGCTCGCGGGGGTGCTGCCCCCGACCGAGGGTGTCGCGCTGGTCGCCGGTTACGACCTGCGGACCCAGTCGCTCGCCGCGCGGCGGGCCACCGGCTACTGCCCTGGCGTCGGCGGGCTGGTGCCGCGGGCCACGCCCTGGGAGCACCTCCAGCTCGCGGCCCGGCTGCGTCGGCTCGACGACTGGGAGGAGCGGGGTCGGTCGCTGCTCGAGCGGTTCGAGATCGGCGACGTCGCGCACCGCGTGACCGCCGGCTTCTCGCACGGCATGGGCCGACGGCTCTCCGTCGTGCTGGCGGCGCTGCACCGGCCCGCCGTACTCCTCCTCGACGAGCCGTTCGACGGCGTGGATCCGGTCGGGGTCGAGGCGACCCTCGAGGTCATCGCCGACGCCCGCGCGGGCGGCGCCTGCGTGCTGGTGTCGACGCACCTGCGCGAGCTGGCCGTCGAGGCCTGTACGACGGCGCTCGTGCTGCGCGGTGGCGCCGAGGTGGCCCAGCTCTCGGCCGCCGAGATGGCAGGTGAGGAGGGCGCGCGTGCCTACCGCAGCCTCCTCGACTGACGCCCTCGCGCGCAGCATCGCCGACGTCGGCCACCTGATCCGGTTCCGGTCGGCAGGCCGCGGTCGGTCCGGGCGCCGTGCCTGGGTGGTGCTCGTGACCCTGACCCTGGCGGCAGCCGTCGTGCCGATGCTGCTCCCCGGAGCGCGGGTCGGCGCCCGGGCCTTCGACGTGCTCCTCCTGATGCCGACCGCGATGGTCGGCGTGCTGGTGCTGGCGACGGTCGCCGCCGTGACCAGCGGCGGCGGGCGCGAGCTGCTGCCCCGCGACCAGGCCGTCGCCTACCCGGTCAGCCCGACGACCGACCACCTCGGCGCCCTCGTGCTGGCCCCGCTCAACGTCGCCTGGCTGCTGCAGGCCTGGCTGCTGGTCGGCGGCACGTCGTACGCACTGGGGTGGCAGCGCACCGCCAGTGCTCAGCCGGGCGTGCTGCTCTGGCTGGTCGTGGCGACGGCCACCGCGCAGGCCGCGGCGTGGGGGGTCGAGGGCGTACGCCGCCGGCGTCACGGCGTCGCGGTCGTGCGCTCCGTGGGGGTCGCGCTGGCCGCGGCCGTGGCGGCGCTGCAGTTGGCCGGCGGGTTCGGCACCGTCGTGGACCACCTGCCCACGGTGTGGGTCACGTCCGGGCTCGTCGGCGGCTTCTCCTGGCGCTGGGCGCTGACCCTCGCCGTCGAGCTCGCGCTGGTGGTGGTGGCGGTCGCCCTCGGTGCGGTGGCGGCGCACTGGGCGGACCGCCGGATGCCGCACGACGAGCTGCGCACCGAGACCGGGAGCTTCGCCGCCCGGGCGACGCCGGGCAGCGACCTGCGGATGTTGGTGCGGCTGGACTGGGCGTCGGTCTGGCGGACCGTGCCGATGCGTCGCGGGCTGATGACGTTGGCGCTGGCGCCCGGCCTGGTGGCGCTGGCCGCTCAGCTGCCGTGGACCAGCCTCCCCGTCATGGCCGCGCTCAGCGTCGCCGGTGGGGCGCTGCTCTTCGGGGTCAACGCCTGGTGCCTCGACGGCCGCGGTGGGTTGTGGCGAGCCAGCCTGCCGGTCGGGCCCGGCGTGGTGTTCGCGTCCCGGGCGCTCGTGCTCGCCGGGCTGCTCCTGGGCGCCTCGGGTGTCACCGTCGCCATGGGTGCGCTCACGGCCGGGGCCCCGACCTCCGCCGAGGTCACCGCGGTCGTCGCGACCTGGCTCGTCGTCGTGCTCCAGGTGGTCGCCGCATCGATGCGCTGGTCGGGTCTGCACCCGTACGCCGTCGACCTGCGGTCGGCGCGGGCCACGCCGGCGCCACCGGTGGCGATGGTCGGCTACTCCGCGCGGTTGGCCCTGTCGACGACGCTCACCGCGTCGTTCTTCTCCGCACTCGCGCACCTGCCGGACCCGCGTGCGCCCCTGGTCTTCGCGGTGCCGTTCGTGTGCTGGTCGGGCTGTCGCCTGCTGCTGGCCTACGGCCGCTGGTGCGACCCGGTCGAGCGGGCGCGGGTCGTCACGACCGTGGCCGCCTAGGCGGGACCCAAGAGCCGCTGCCTCAGCCGCCCGAGGACCCGGCCGGGGTCGGCGCGCAGGCCGTCGTGCTCGTACTCGTTCGTCACCCAGGCGCGGACGTTGCCGACCCGGTCGGCGGTCTCGAGCGAGAGCGCCGAGTCGACGTACATGTCGTCGAAGTAGACGACTGCCGACACCGGGACCTCGTTGGCCGCGAGCCGATCGAGGTCGAAGAGCGGCGACCACTCGTCGTACGACGCCAGCAGGTCGGCCGCGCCCCGGAAGGGTCGCAGCGAGGCGATCTCGTCGAACATCCAGGGAAACATCGTCTCGCCGGTGAACAGCAGCGGGTCGGCGTCCTCGGCGAACTCCGGCCGCTGCTCGAGGGCGCGCTGCGCGGCCCACGCGGTCGGTCCGGAGCCGGGCTGGCCGTAGGTGTACTCCTGCATTGGGAAGAGCGGGCTGTCGACGAAGCCGGTGTAGCCCATCACCTGGTGCAGGAACCCGTCGGAGAGCCGGTCGCCGTGCCAGGCGCCGTCGAGCAGCCAGTGCAGCCGCTCGTAGGCGTCGCTCATCCCGAAGAAGCTGCCGAGCACCCGGAACCGGCGGGTGGTGAGCCGGTCGCCGTCGGGCAGCCGGACGTCCTCGGCGTCGAGGTGGTCGGCGATCGCGCGGACGGCTGCAGCGTCGCCGGGGTAGCGGGCGTAGAACGCGGCGCTCTTGGCCGCGACCCGCGGGAAGGTCTTGGCGTAGACGTCGTCGGCGGTCGCGGTCAGGCCCGGTAGCCCGCCCGTGACGTAGCAGCCGAGCAGGCCTTCGGGCGCCTGCGAGAGGTAGGTCATCGTGCAGAAGCCGCCGTAGCTCTGACCGAGGGTGAACCATCGCTCGCCGCCGGCCACCTCGCGGCGCAGCGCCTCGCAGTCGGCCACGATGCCGTCGGCGCGGAAGAGCCGGAGGTACGCCGCCAGGTCGGCGTCGCTGCGACCGGCGATCGTCCTTGCTGAGATCGGGGTGCTGCGCCCGGTGCCGCGCTGGTCGAGCAGCAGCACCCGGTGGTGCTCGGTGGCCGCGGCCAGCCAGGCGTCGCCGGCGCCGCTCGCGGGCCGGGGCGACGGGGCCCCCGGGCCGCCCTGGAGGAAGACCAG
>Ga0164307_10000689_pt1 | contig 14953 bp, 14 predicted proteins | sample Whisoiple_243_MG_FD_110214 | JGI IMG/M metagenome (GOLD analysis project Ga0164307, IMG submission 110214) | Soil microbial communities amended with fresh organic matter from upstate New York, USA - Whitman soil sample_243_MG | ecosystem: Environmental > Terrestrial > Soil > Unclassified >...
GAGCGTCTCCGCGATGGCCGGTGTGGTAGGTCACCAACTCGGCGCCCAAATGCTCACGGTGCACATGTTCGGAAAGCGCTTCGCCGACACCGGGATCCACGTCGGCGCCGCTGAGCACGGTGACCAGCTCGCCGCCCGCGACGAGAAGCAAGTCGATCAGCCCCGCTCCTGCGGCGGTGATGTCCTCGGCGACGATCAGCACTTCGTCACCGGCGATGCCGAGGCCGTCGCCGGGCTGACAGGCGCCCGCCCACGTCAATGCCTCCTCGGTCGCTCGCCGAACCGAACCGTGCCGAGCACCCGCCGCCGCCCGCGCCATGGTGTAGCCGTCGTCGACTGCCTCGCGCTCGGCATCGTGAACCGCCAGTGCCGCCAGCCCCTGCACCATCGAACCCGCGGGCACCGGAACGACGTCGATGCCCCAGCCGATCGCCGCGGTGCACCCGGCAACCAACTCCTCGGCCGCGACGAAGCCGTTGGGCAACACCATGATCTGGGCGGCGCCCGCGTTGACGAGGCCCCGCAGCAGCTGTTTGGCGGTCACCGCGGACGTCGGGTCGGTCGCAATGGGGTCGGGCCGCAGGACATCGGCACCCTCGCCTGCGAACAGCTCGGCGGCTCCGTCTCCGTCGACGACAGCCAGCACGGCGCGTTCGCGCGTCCAGCCGCCGGGTGCGTGCGCTGCGCCCCCTGCGAGCGACGTCACCTGGATCCGGCTCGGTGTCCCGAACGACAGCGCGGCCTCGATGGCGCCGCCCGCGTCGTCGGAATGCACATGCACCGAGTAACAACCGCCGCCGCCGGACGTCGCCGCCGCGATGGCCACCGAGTCGCCCAGTTCGTCGAGACGTTGACGGAGGTGCTCGACACCGTCGGCCCTGCAGCCGGTCAGCAGATACATCACCTCGAAGCGCGGGCCTGGCGCGGCGACGGTAGCGCTGATGTCGGGCGGTGCCGCGACATACTCCTTGCGGACAGGTGCTTGACCGGACACGGTTTTGGCGAGGGCGTCGAGCAACACCAGCAGGCCCCTGCCGCCCGCGTCGACGACGCCCGCGTCGGCGAGCACGTCGAGCTGCGAGGGGGTCTTGTCCAGCGCTGTCGCCGCCGCCTCCGCAGCGGCCGTCAGCACCCCGCCGAGTTCGGTGTTCTCGGTGACGGCGCCCTCGGCCGCTTCGGCCGCCGCCTGCAGAACCGACACGATGGTTCCCGGCACCGATTCGCCCATGGACACCACGACCAGGCCGACCGCATGCCGCAGCGTCGCCGCAAGGACAGCGCCGTCGACGTCGGTCAATTCGCCGCCTCGCTCGGCGGAGGCTTCGGCAGCCACGTCGGCCAGGCCGCGCAGGATCTGCGAAAGGATCACCCCGGAATTGCCCCTGGCACCGTGCAACGCACCGTCGGCCAGGGCCGCGGCCACGGCGGCGACGTCGCCGCCGGTCCCGGCGTCCGCCTTTGCCCAGGCGGAGCGCATGGTGAAGAGCATGTTCGTGCCCGTGTCGGCATCGGCGACCGGGAAGACGTTCAGCCGGTTGATCTCGTCGGTGTGCGTGATCAGGTCACCTACCGCGGTGTGGGCCCAGTCACGCAGGGCAGATGCGTCCAGCCGCCGACCAGAACCGGCCATCCCTCACCCGCCCTCCACGCGATAATGGAACCCCCAGGTGGGCGCCAGCCTATCCATTGAGCGCGACATCGCCCGTCACATCGACCGGCTGGTCGGCAGCCGGTGGACAGCGTTTTGGCGTTCGGTTTGCGGCCCGGTATCCTGGTCAGGTTGTCGGGTCGAACCGTGGTCGGTTCATCAGAGTTGATAAGGCCCCGAAGCACTGAGTCAAGGAGTTCTCGATATGGCTGCCGTCTGCGATATCTGCGGGAAAGGCCCCGGCTTCGGCAAGTCGGTCTCGCACTCCCATCGCCGGACAAGCCGTCGTTGGAACCCGAACATCCAGAGTGTGCACGCCGTGACCCGTCCCGGCGGTAACAAGAAGCGCATCAATGTCTGCACGTCCTGCATCAAGGCGGGCAAGGTCACCCGCGGCTAGACCCGCGATTCAGGGCAGCCGCCAGTCGACCGGCTCGGCGCCCATCTGTTCGAGTAGTTCATTGGCGCGGCTGAACGGCCGGGAGCCGAAGAATCCCCGCGACGCCGACAGCGGCGAGGGATGCGCCGACTCGATCGCCACGCAGTCGCTCCCTTCGAGCATCGGCTTCAGCGTGGACGCGTCGCGACCCCACAGCACCGCGACCATCGGCTGCGACCGCGCCACCAGCGCCCGGATCGCACATTCGGTGACGGCCTCCCAGCCCTTTCCGCGATGAGACGCCGGGGTGCCCGGCCGAACGGTCAGCACCCTGTTGAGCAGCATCACGCCGCGCTCGGCCCACGGCGTGAGATCGCCGGTGGCTGGTGCGGGATAACCGAGATCGGTGCCGTACTCCTTGTAGATGTTCTCCAGGCTGCGCGGCAGCGGCCGCACGTCCGGGGCGACCGAGAAGCTCAGTCCTACCGCGTGCCCCGGCGTCGGATAGGGGTCCTGCCCCACGATCAGCACCCGCACCTGGTCGAACGGAAAGGTGAAGGCGCGCAACACATTCGGCCCAGCGGGCAGGTAGTGCTGGCCAGCCGCGATCTCAGCACGGAGGAATTCCCCCATCTGCGCGACCGCAGCGGCGACCGGTTCCAGCGCGCGCGCCCAGCCCTCGTCGACCAACTCATTCAGGGGGCGTGCCGTCACGAGAGATGAACCTAGCGGCTCGGCTTATTCAAATGACTGCCAGCCCGGACTTCCGTGCCACTCGTCGCCGTCGACCAACACTCGCGGCGGCCCGTCGAGCACCGTTCCGATCGCTCGCCACCCCCGCGGCGGTGTGCCGGAAAACGTCGCGACCAGCGCGTGGTCTTCCCCGCCGCCGAGCACCCAGGTCCACGCGTCGACACCTGCGACCGCGGCGGTTTCGGCCAGAGCATCACGATCGACGGCCAGCTCGGCGGTCGACACGTTGACTGCGACTCCGGACGCATCCGCGATGTGGCCGAGATCGGCCAACAGCCCGTCGGAGACATCGGTCATCGCCGTCGCGCCACCGTCGGCGGCGACGCGACCCTCGCCGTACGGCGGTTCCGGAACGAGATGCGCGGCCCGCAGAGCGGCGAAGCCGTCGATGTCGTTGTGCCACAAGTGATATCCGGCAGCTGACCGACCGAGGCTGCCCGCGAGTGCCAGGGTGTCACCCACCCGAGCTCCTGAGCGCAGCACCGGTGCGCGTCCGGCCAGGTCACCGAGCACCGTTACCGAGATCACCCACTGCGGAGCGCTGACCAGATCGCCGCCGACGACCCCGGCGCCGAACTTGCGCGCCTCCTGCCACATACCGTCGGCGAGTTCCAGCGCCTGGGCGGCCGACGTGTCCCCCGGTGCGCCGAACGCCACGACGAATGCGGTTGCCGCGGCCCCCATCGCCTCGATGTCGGCGGCATTCTGGGCGATCGCCTTGCGGCCCACGTCGCGCGGCGTCGACCAGTCCCGCCGGAAGTGCCTGCCCTCCACCAGCATGTCGGTGGACACCACCGTCCTGCCGTCGCTCGCGATCACCACGGCGGCGTCGTCGCCGGGACCCACGACGACGACGGCTGGCTGATCCCGGTCGGCGATCAGCCGGTCGATGACGGCGAACTCCCCCAGCCCGGCCAGGCTGTCGGCCGGCTCGTCGCTGGCCATGGCACCTCCTGCCGGCTCGTTCGTGCGCTGAACCCTTGGCAATCCTGCGGTACTTTTGGACCCTGCGGCGTGGAGTCTATGCAGCGGAACGGAGGAGACACCGGGTGGTTGAGGCTTTCATGCTGATCCAGACCGATGTCGGCCGCGCCGAGGTCGTCGCCAAACAGCTGGCCGAGCTCGCCGGCGTGCGCTCCGCCGAGTACGTCACCGGACCATACGACGTCGTGGCGCGCATCGGAGCCGACACGATGAGCGACCTGCAGGACACGGTCGTGCCGAACGTCAAGCAGGTCGCGGGCATCACCCGCACGCTGACTTGCCCCATCGCCGACGGAGCCCGCCCTTAGAGTTGGCCTCGTGGCATCCACGACCGACGACGGTGGCCGCGACGGACCGCCGCGCTCCCTGCTGATCGCCGCGGTCGGGCTGGCCGTCGCCGCGATCGTCACGGTGCTGGCGATAGCGGCGGTCCGGCAACTGCCTGAGCAACTGCAGCCGGTCCCCATCGCGACGGTGCCCGCCCCGAAGTCGGCAAGCCCCGAATGCAGCGCGTTGTTGACCGCGCTGCCCGATCAGCTGGGTGACTACCGGCGCGCCGTGGTGGACACCACGAACACGGGCGTCGCGGCGTGGCAGACCTCACCCGATGCCGAACCGGTCATCCTGCGTTGCGGGCTGGACCGGCCCGCCGAATTCGTCGTCGGCGCGCCGCTTCAGGTCGTCGACGCCGTGCAATGGTTCGAGCTGACCGAGGCGGACAGGAGCACCTGGTTCGCCGTGGACCGCCCGGTATATATAGCCCTGACGCTGCCCAGCGGGTCGGGCCCGACACCGATCCAAGAGATTTCGGCGGCGATAGCCAAGGTGATGCCCGCCAAGCCGCTCGACCCCGGGGCCCCTCGCTAGCGCAGCCCGGTTCCCCGGGCCAGCGCGGTGTCCACCATCGCGGCAAGCAGGGTCGGGTAGTCCACGCCGCTGGCCGCCCACATCCTCGGGTACATCGAGATCGTGGTGAACCCGGGCATGGTGTTGATCTCGTTGACGACCGGGCCGTCGTCGGTCAGGAAGAAGTCGACACGCGCCAGACCCTGGCAGTCGATCGCATGGAACGCCCGGATGGCCAGCCTGCGTACCTCGTCGGCGATCCCGTCGTCGACCTTGGCGGGCACATCCAGTTCGGCGGCGTCCTCGAGGTACTTGGTGGCGAAGTCGTAGAACGCGTCCTCCCGGCCGCGAACGCCCGCCACCCGGATCTCACCGACGGTGCTCGCCTCGACCCTGCCGTCGGGGAATTCCAGGACGCCGCATTCGAGTTCGCGCCCGGGCACCGCCGCCTCGACGATCACCTTGGGGTCGTGTTTACGCGCGTCTTCGATAGCGACGCCCAGCTGATCCCACGCCGTGACCCGGTTGACGCCGATCGACGAGCCGCCGCGCGCCGGTTTGACGAACACCGGAAGGCCGAGCCGGTTGCGCTCCGACAGCTCGAGTGTCGCCTGGTGAGATCGAAGCACCACATGGTCGCCGATGGGCAGGCCGTCGGCGACGAGCAGCTTCTTGGTGAACTCCTTGTCCATACCTGCCGCACTGGCCAGTACGCCCGCCCCGACGTACGGCACGCCTGCCAGTTCGAGCAGACCCTGGATGGTGCCGTCCTCGCCGTAGGGTCCGTGCAACACCGGAAACACCACGTCGACCGAGGCCAGTAGCTCCCCGGCGGCGCCCTGACCGAGCGACAGCAGCTGGCCGCCGCGACCGGGGTCAGCAGGCAGGGCCAGTGCGGTTCCCGACTCTTCGCTGACTTCCGGTAGCCGTCCATCGGCGATGGCCAGGGTGTCCGGGTCGGCGTTCGTCAGCACCCACGAGCCGCCCGGCGTGATGCCGACCGCGACCACCTCGAAGCGCTCTGGGTCGAGGTGGCGCAGGATGCTACCTGCGGAAACACAGGAGATCGCGTGCTCGGAGCTGCGTCCGCCGTAGACAACGGCAACACGGACGCGACCGGCGGAGCCGGCTCGGTGGCGGGCAGTCACAACCTAGAGAGGCTACCGCCCCGTCCGGAAGTCGCACGATCTACCGCTGCGACCTGCACTTTCACCCCAACGCGCGGCCGACATCGGCGATCAGGTCGTCTGTGTCCTCGATGCCCGCCGAGATGCGGGCGAAGCCCTCGCCGACCGGGCCGCCCCAGCGCGCCCTGCGATCCACCGAGCTGTGGATGCCGCCGAAACTGGTCGACGAGACGAGCAGGTCGCTGTTGCGCGCCAGACGATGGACTGCTTCGGCGCTGTCGAGTTCGATCGACACGATCCCGCCGAAGCGCTTCATCTGCCGATTGGCGACCTCGTGCGAAGGGTCGTCGGTCAGGCCCGGGTACCGCACGGATCGCACGGCCGGATGCGCACGCAGTGTCAGCGCCAACGCTTGCGCGTTCTGGCACTGGCGCTCGAACCGAAGACCCACGGTGGCGATGCTCCGCAAGATCAACCAGGCTTCGAATGCACCGAGGATGGGGCCCGCGACTCGACGCTCCCGCTCGATCGCCGCCATCTGGTCGACGTGCGATCCGGCCACGTACCCCGCGAGCAGGTCGTGGTGACCCGACAGTGCCTTGGTGGCGCTGGCGACGACGAGGTCGGCGCCGAGCGACAACGGTTGCTGCCCCAGGGGTGTCGCGGTGGTGTTGTCGACGATGAGGGTTGCCCCGCGGTTCCGGCACGTCAGCGCCAAGGCGTGCAGGTCGACCACATCCAGGCCGGGGTTCGACGGTGTCTCTGCGAGTACCACGTCGGCACCCGACGCGGCATCGATCATGTCGGCGCACGTCGCCTCGATCACGGTGATGCCCTGCGGAGCAAGGTATTCAACCGCATAGCGGCGCACCTGGTAGTAGCCGTCGGCTGGCACTACGAGTGTGGTGCCCGGCTTGGTGAGCGCCCGCAGCACCGATGTTATCGCCGCCATTCCGGAACCGAATGTCAGTGCCGCTGTGGCACCTTCCAGCTCGGCCAGGGCCGATTCCAGTTGACGCCAGGTCGGATTGTGATACCGCCCGTAGCTGTCGAGTGAATCGTCTTCGCTCGGCGGGATGTGGTAGGCGGCCGCGGGAACAGGAGGCGGTGTCACCGGCGCTCCCGGGACCGCTTCGGCTCCAACGGCTTTGACGCTCCTCGTGGAGTCTCCGTACGGGGCGGTCACGTCCTACTCCGGCTTGGTGCTGCGGCCGAGTAACAGCGCGACCGCCTCGGGCACGGACAATCCCTTGTGGCACACCCGATGAACCGCGTCGGTCAACGGCATCTCCACGTCATAGCTCGCGGCAAGAGCCAAGACCGAGTCGCACGAGGTGACACCCTCTGCGACGTGGCCGCCGCCCGCCAGTTTGGCCTCTTCCACCGAATCCCCCGTGCCGAGCCGGGAGCCGAACGTGCGATTGCGCGAATGCGGTGACGTGCACGTCGCGACGAGGTCACCAACGCCGGCCAGGCCGGCCAACGTGGCGGGCTTGGCGCCCAGCGCGATTCCCAGCCGCATGATTTCGGCGAGCCCACGGGTGATGATCGCCGCGACCGAGTTCTCGCCCATCCCAACGCCTGCCGCCATGCCGCAGGCCAAAGCGATGACGTTCTTGCACGCGCCGCCGACCTCGGCCCCGATGACGTCGGCATTGGTGTACGGGCGGAAGTACTTGGTGGAAAGCGCTCGCTGCAGGGTCACCGCACGCCCGGAGTCGGCGCACGCGACAACGGTCGCCGCCGGCTGCTCTTCGGCGATCTCGCTGGCCAGGTTCGGTCCGGTGACCACAGCGACCCGCGACGGGTCGGCGCCGGTCACCTGCAGCACGACCTGGCTCATCCGCATCAGTGTGTCCAGCTCGATGCCCTTGGCCAGGCTGACCAACGTCACGTCGTCGCCGAGAAGCGCGGCCCAGTCGGCGAGATTGGGCCGAAGTGTCTGCGACGGCACCGCAAGCAGCACGGTGCACGCGCCGTCCAGTGCCACAGCCGGGTCGCCGGTGGCGCGAATCGACTCCGGCAGTGCGACGTCGCCGAGGTATCCGGGGTTGCGATGAGTGTGGTTGATTTCGTCGGCCAGTTCCTGGCGGCGGGCCCACAGCGTGACGTCATTGCCCGCGTCCGCCAACACCTTCGCCAGCGCCGTCCCCCACGCACCGGCACCCATCACCGCCGCCTTCACCACGGTTTCACCCTAGCCTGGCGTGCCGCCACCACGCCCCGGCTGCGCGGAACCCGGGGGCTGGCAGGATGAGTTGTTATGAGCGGCACGCAGACAGCCGCGCCGGCCGACATCGGACTGGTCATAGCGGTCAAGCGGCTCGCCGCCGCCAAGACCAGACTCGCCCCGGTGTTCTCCGCAGCGACCAGGGAGTCCGTGGTGCTGGCGATGATGGTCGACACCATCAGGGCAGCGCTCGCGGTACCCGCGCTGCAGTCGGTCACCGTCGTCACCCCAGACCAGGTTGCTGCCGATACCGCACGGCAGATGGGGGCACAGGCACTCACCGACCCGACACCCGACGGTCACGGCGATCCGTTGAACAACGCGATCGCCGCTGCGGAGGCGGTCGTTCGCGAGTCGACGCCGAATATCATTGCGTTACAAGGTGATTTACCCGCACTTCAACCGCAGGAACTCGCAGAGGCGATCGCCGCTGCCCGCAGCTACCCCCGCAGTTTCGTCGGTGACCGGCACGGCACCGGCACGTCGGCGCTGTTTGCCTTCGACGTTCCGTTGGAACCTCGGTTCGGGCCCGACTCGGCTCGCAGGCATCAGCACTCCGGAGCCATCGAGCTGACAGGGGCCTGGCCGGGTTTGCGCTGCGATATCGATACGCCCGACGACCTGATGGTGGCCCGACGACTGGGCGTGGGTTCGGCGACGGTGCAGGCCATCGGACGACCAAGGTAAACAGCGCTTGAGGATTTGGCCGTCGGTAGCAGTTCCGCCAGCCGATGAGGAATGATCGATGCAATGACCGAAGCCGAGGCACAAGTTCGACCCAGCGACACCGATGTGGTGCCGGGCGATTCGGCGCCCGAAGCTCCACCTGCGGCGACGGCGCCCACCGTCGACAACGCGCTGCCCGAGGAGCGCTACCTCAACCGCGAGCTGAGCTGGCTGGACTTCAACGCCCGTGTGCTGGCGCTGGCCGCCGACACCTCACTTCCGTTACTCGAGCGGGCGAAGTTCCTTGCCATCTTCTCCTCGAACCTCGACGAGTTCTACATGGTTCGGGTCGCGGGCCTGAAACGTCGCGACGAGATGGGTCTGTCGGTGCGCTCGGCGGATGGCCTGTCCCCTCGCGAACAATTGCGACGAATCAATGAACGCACGCAGCAGATCGCCAACAGATGCGCGCATGTGTTCCTCGACTCGGTGCGCCCAGCACTCGCAGACGAGGGAATCCTGATCGTCACCTGGCTCGAACTCGACGACGACGAGCGCGGCAGGCTGTCGACTTACTTCCACGAGCAGGTGTTCCCCGTACTGACGCCGCTGGCCGTCGACCCCTCCCATCCGTTCCCGTTCGTGAGCGGGCTCAGCCTGAACCTGGCCATCACCGTGAAGCTTCCCGACGACGGCGGCCAGCACTTCGCCCGAGTCAAGGTGCCCGACAACGTCGACCGGTTCGTGGAACTGGACAGCAGGGAAGGTGCGTTGCGCTTCCTGCCGATGGAGGAATTGATCGCGGCGTTTTTGCCTGTGCTGTTCCCCGGCCTGGACATCGTCGAGCACCACGCGTTCCGCATCACCCGCAACGCGGATTTCGATGTCGAGGAAGACCGCGACGAAGACCTCCTGCAGGCGCTCGAACGGGAATTGGCCCGCAGGCGTTTCGGCTCGCCGGTGCGTCTCGAGGTCGCCGACGACATGACAGAGAACATGTTGGAGCTGCTGTTGCGCGAGCTCGACGTGAATCCCGGCGACGTCATCGAGGTGCCCGGGCTGCTGGACCTGTCGTCGCTGTGGCAGATCTACGGCGTCGACCGGCCGCAGTTGAAGGACCCGCCATTCGTGCCCGCCACCCCGCCCGCGTTCGGTGAACGGGAGACACCGAAGAGCATCTTCGCCACGTTGCGCGACGGCGATGTCCTCGTTCATCACCCCTACGACTCGTTCTCCACCACCGTTCAGCGGTTCATCGAACAGGCCGCCGCCGACCCGAATGTGCTGGCGATCAAGCAGACGCTGTACCGCACATCGGGCGACTCCCCGATCATCAACGCGCTCATCGACGCCGCCGAGGCCGGCAAGCAGGTCGTCGCACTTGTGGAGATCAAGGCACGGTTCGATGAGCAGGCCAACATCAAGTGGGCCCGCGCACTCGAGCAGGCGGGCGTGCACGTGGCGTACGGACTCATCGGGCTCAAGACGCACTGCAAGACGGCACTGGTGGTGCGACGGGAAGGCTCGACGATCCGGCGCTACTGCCATATCGGCACCGGAAACTACAATCCGAAAACCGCTCGGCTGTATGAGGATGTCGGCCTGTTGACGGCCGCTCCCGACATCGGCGCGGACCTCACCGACCTCTTCAATTCGCTGACCGGCTATTCGCGCAAGGACTCCTACCGCAATCTTCTCGTCGCCCCGAACGGAGTTCGCAGAGGCATCATCGAACGCATCGAGCGCGAAGTGGCAGCCACCCGCGACGGCGCCGAGGGCAGAATCCGCGTCAAAGCGAACGCGTTGGTCGACGAACAAGTCATCGACGCGCTCTATCGGGCCTCGCAGTCCGGTGTGCGGGTAGAGGTGGTGGTGCGCGGTATCTGCGCGCTGCGGCCGGGGGTCACCGGCTTCTCCGAGAACATCGTCGTGCGCTCGATCCTGGGCCGGTTTCTCGAACACTCACGCGTTATTCACTTCCGCGCCATCGACGAGTTCTGGATCGGAAGTGCCGACATGATGCATCGTAATCTGGACCGCCGAGTCGAAGTGATGGCGCAAGTGAAAGATCCGAGGCTGAAGACGCAATTGGACGAGGTGTTCGACTCGACGATGAATCCGGCCACCCGGTGTTGGGAACTGGGAGCCGACGGAAATTGGACCGCTTCACCACAGGAGGGCCAGACCGTGCGCGATCACCAGGTGTGGCTGATGGAACGCCACCGGCATCATTGAGGGTTCCCGCGGTTTCGATGACCTGCAGGAGATGAGATGCCGAAGGATTCCTCCGCCAAGGACGATGCGCCGGCGAACAAGACCGTGCTCGCGGCGGGCGCGGTTCTGTGGCGTCCCAGCGACGACGGCGCCGAGGCAGAAGTCGCGGTCATTCACCGGCCGCGCTACGACGACTGGTCACTGCCCAAGGGCAAGGTCGATGCCGGCGAGAGCGAGCCGATCACCGCGGTACGCGAAGTGGCCGAGGAGACGGGTTACAGGGCGCACCTCGGCAGGCGACTGACATCGGTGAGCTATCGCGTCGAAACGCAAGGCATCAAGAAGGTGCAGTACTGGGCGGCCCGCACGGTCGACGGTGACTTCACACCGAACGACGAAGTCGACGAGTTGAAGTGGCTGCCCGTTTCGGCGGCGATCAAGCAGGTCCAGTATCCGCACGACCGTAAGGTATTGCGCCGGTTCGCCAAGCTGCCCGCGGACACCAAGACCACTCTGATCGTTCGGCACGGCACCGCCGGAAGCAAGTCCCGTTACAAGGGCGACGACCGGTTACGCCCGCTGGACAAGCGCGGCCGCGCGCAGGCCGAATCATTGGTCGGACAGTTGTTGGCGTTCGGCGCCGACTCGCTCTATGCGGCCGATCGCGTCCGATGCGAGCAGACCCTTGAACCGTTGGCCGAAGAACTCGGCGTCGCGATTCACAAGGAACCGCTGCTGACCGAGGAGGCCTACGCAGACGATCGCAAACCGGCCCGCCGCCGCATCCTCGAGATCGCGGGCTCTGGCGGCACGCCCGTCATCTGCACGCAGGGCAAGGTCATACCGGATCTGATCGCGTGGTGGTGTGACCGCGAGGGCGTGCGACCCGACAAGTCACGCAACCGCAAGGGCAGCACTTGGGTGCTGTCATCATGGCAGGGCCATTTGGTGGCGGCCGACCACATCGGTAGTCCGCTCGCTACCAAGAAGTAGCCGGCTCACGCGCCGGCCGAGCCGTTGCCCGTGCAGTCGACTCGTTGCGACGCCAACTGCGCCGGGTCGAGCGCAGGCTCCAGCCGCCGGGTCCCTCGGTCCTCGACCTGATTTCGACGGCCTGGGTTGCGCAGGGTGTTTATACCGCGACCAAGCTCGGCATCATCGAAGCGCTGCGCGACGGTCCGCAGTCCGCCGATGTGGTCGCCGCGGCGGTCGACGCGAATCCAGACGCGGTGTTTCGACTCATGCGACTACTCGCCAGCCGCGGCATCTTCACTTAACAACGCGACCGACGGTTCGCACTCGCACCAATGGGTGAGGCCTTGCGCGCCGACGCATCCGATTCGATGCGGGGCTATGTGTTGTTCGCCGGCAACTCACTGCACTGGGAACATTGGGGCCAGCTGTCGCATTCGGTGCGCACGGGCCGATGTGCAGTCGAGGAACTGCGGGGCAAGCCGACATTCGAATGGTTCGAGGACGTCCCCGAGCTGGCGGCGGTGTTCAACGATGGGATGACGAGCATCTCGAAGATGGAAACGCCTGCTCTCGGCGATCCTGCGTGGATCACCGAATACTCGCGGAATCCTGTTCGATGCCGAATCGGTCGTGGCGGGCGCGCCCACAGTTTTCGAGGCCGCAGGTTTATCGGATCGATGCACCACTGTCGGAGGATCCTTTTTCGAATCCGTGCCCTGCGGCGGCGACGCCTATGTGCTCAAGCACATCATTCATGACTGGGACGACGAGAACTCGTTGCAGATCCTGCGCAACGTGCGCGCCGCGATCAATCCCAACGGGAAAGTGTCGATCGTCGAAGCGGTGGTGCCCGACGACGACCGTGAGCACCTGTCGAAGCTGCTCGACCTGGAGATGCTCGTCTCCGCCACCGGTAGGGAGCGCACGGAATCCCAATACGCCAAGCTATTGAGCCAGAGCGGCTTCCGACACAGCCGAACGGTCGGGACTGTCGGGCCGGCATCGATCGTCGAAGCGGTCGCGGTTTAGCCGATCGGCCGAACACGCAGAGACGCCGTGGGTCGCGATGACCCACGGCGCATCTGATTGAAAACTAGCGACGGCCCTTCTTGGCGGGCGCGCGACGCACAGCCTTCTTGGCGGCTGCACGCTTCACCGTCTTCTTGGCGGCTGCACGCTTCACCGTCTTCTTGGCGGCGCTGCGCTTCACTGCCTTCTTGGCCGCGCCGCGCTTCACTGCCTTCTTGGCCGCGCTGCGCTTCACTGCCTTCTTGGCCGCGCTGCGCTTCACTGCCTTCTTGGCCACGCTGCGCTTCACAGCCTTCTTCGCCACGCTGCGCTTCACAGCCTTCTTGGCCACGCTGCGCTTCACGGCCTTCTTCGCCGCCGCCTTCCTGACGGCCTTACGGGCTCCACCAGTACCACTTCCACGCTTCACTGCAGGTCCTTCCGCCGAGAGGCGCTGAGCGCCAGAGACAACCGCTTTGAACTGAGCACCGGGCCGGAATGCCGGCACGGACGTTGGCTTCACTTTCACTGTCTCGCCGGTGCGCGGATTACGCGCGACCCGAGCTGCACGGCGCCGCTGTTCGAAGACGCCGAAACCGGTAATGGTGACACTGTCACCCTTATGCACCGCACGCACGATTGTGTCGACAACGTTTTCGACGGCATCGGTTGCCGTCTTCCGATCCGTGTCGAGCTTCTTCGTGAGTACGTCGATCAGCTCTGCTTTATTCATGCAAAACCTCCACACCAGTGATCCACCCTGGACCAACTAGAAGGACACGGTAATACGACTTACCACTGATTTCCAAGAGCCACGCGCAATTTCAGGCGTTGCTGGCACAAATTTCCGCAATCTGCTTGGCGCGCTTGACTGCTGGCGAGGGGGTCGGCGGAGCCGTATTGCGACCCCGAATTCCGGTTGCTTTCGCGCTATCCCGATGCGGGCAGGGTGTGTGGTTTCCACTGCGGCCGCTTGGATTCATACAACTCGATTGCATCGAGTTTCCGCAGGCTAAGACCTATATCGTCAAGTCCTTCGAACAACCGCCACGCCGTGTAGTCGTCAATCTTGAACGGCAGCATGACCGTTCCTGCAGCCACATTCCGATCTTGAAGATTCACAGTGATTTCCAAACCCGGCTGCTGCTCGATCAGCTTCCACAACAGTTCGACATCATCTTGAGAAACTTCTGCCGCCAACAACCCCGACTTGCCCGCATTCCCGCGAAAAATGTCAGCGAATCGAGATGAGATCACGACGCGGAAGCCGTAGTCCATGAGCGCCCACACCGCGTGTTCGCGCGATGAACCGGTGCCGAAATCGGGTCCGGCGACCAATACCGAACCCTTGTCGAACGGACTCAGATTCAAGACAAACGACGGATCGTTACGCCACGACGCGAACAGTCCGTCCTCGAAACCCGTTCGGGTCACCCGCTTCAGGTAGACCGCTGGGATGATCTGATCGGTGTCGACATTGGACCGGCGCAACGGAACGCCGATGCCTGTATGCGTGCGGAACGGTTCCATGAATGGGTCTCCTCTTACGTGTTCAGGTCTTCGGGCGAGGACAACGTTCCGCGCACAGCGGTCGCGGCGGCGACGGCGGGCGACACCAGATGTGTTCGGCCACCCTTACCTTGCCTGCCTTCGAAGTTTCGGTTGGACGTCGCGGCGCACCGCTGCCCAGGCGACAACTGGTCGGGGTTCATGCCGAGACACATCGAGCAACCCGCCTGCCGCCACTCCGCGCCGGCAGCGGTGAATACCTCGCCCAGACCCTCCGATTCGGCCTGTGCGCGCACCCGCATGGAACCGGGCACCACGAGCATCCGCACGCCGTCGGCGACTTTGCGTCCGCGCAGCACCTCGGCCACTACCCGCAGATCTTCGATCCGCCCGTTGGTGCACGAACCCACGAAGACAACGTCAACGGGGATATCGCGCATGGCAGTGCCGGGTTGCAGATCCATGTACGTCAACGCCTTTTCGGCGGACTGGCGCTCGTCGTCGGAGAGCATCAACTCGGGGTCGGGCACCGCTTCGGACAGCGGCACGCCCTGCCCGGGGTTGGTGCCCCATGTGACGAACGGGCTCAACGTCGCGGCGTCGATGTACACCTC
>Ga0164307_10000691_pt1 | contig 14935 bp, 23 predicted proteins | sample Whisoiple_243_MG_FD_110214 | JGI IMG/M metagenome (GOLD analysis project Ga0164307, IMG submission 110214) | Soil microbial communities amended with fresh organic matter from upstate New York, USA - Whitman soil sample_243_MG | ecosystem: Environmental > Terrestrial > Soil > Unclassified >...
GCACGCCGGCCAGCGAACGCAGTTCTTCCAGCGAGTCGATCGTGTGCCGGTCGTCCATCGATTGATAGCGTAATGGCTTCAGGTGACGAGAGGGGTTGGCGGACAAACAATATGACGCCTGCCGGGGCCCCGGCGGACGCAATTCGGCACTGTGACGTAAGGGGCCCTGGCACGTCAAAGTGTCAGGCCCGTCGGGGAGGGGTGCGGCGTGGCGCCACATCCCCCGTAGCCGACCGTGGTCGCTCGACCTTCTCTGGCCAAGGCGCCGAATCATCAGGGCGGCAACAACTTTGGCGCACCCAGCGACACCACGTCAAAACGTCACTGTGACGAAAATGCGGGTGGACCAGCCCGGTAGTGAGGGTACATACGCGAGCGGTCCGGCCGGCGGACGGCTCGTCACGTGCTCGACAGAATGACGATCAGCGCGGGCGTTACCGAACGGTCGGTGGATCGACCGCGCGCCGTCGATGCGGTTGAGACCGGGGATGACGCGTGGTGCGCCAGAGGTGTCGATGACGCCGCAATGCTGCTCTTGAGGCATCGAGCCATCGATGCAGTTCATCGAAGTGCCGATAAGCCACATTATGTCAAGTTGGCGGGATGGGGGCTGTGCCGGGCATCGGCATGCCGATCCGGAATAAACCCACACCCGGTGAACTTGGCTCAAGAGTCGCCCCTTCCCCCCCGACTCAGGAGCACGCATGACCCGTCCCGTCCGCGTCGCCGTCCAGATCCAACCCGGCGGTACGCCCGACTACCGCACGTGGCGCGATGCCGTCCTGGCCGCCGACGACCTCGGAGTCGACGTGATCTTCGGCTACGACCACTTCCACCGCCCCGCGATGGAGGCCATTGTCGATGGCAAGCCCGTCCTCGAAGACGAGCAGCCTGACGTCGCCAACTTCGAGGGCTGGACCGCCCTCGCGTCGTGGGGCGAGATCACCTCGCACGCCGAGATCGGGCTCCTCGTCACCGGCGTCGGCTACCGCAACCCGGACCTGCTCGCTGACATGGCGCGCACCGTCGACCACATCAGCGGTGGCCGGCTCATCCTCGGCCTCGGCGCAGGGTGGTATGAAAAGGACTACACCACCTACGGTTACGACTACGGCACCTTCGGCTCCCGCTTCGATCTGTTCGACGAGAGCCTGATCCGCATCGAGAACCGGCTCGCCGCACTGATCCCGCCGCCCGTGCGCAAGATACCGATCCTCATCGGGGGCACGGGACCCAAACGCTCGCTGCCCGCCATTGCCCGGCATGCCGATATCTGGCACGCGTTCCAGGAGCTGGACGCGTTCCGCAGGCTCAGCGACCGCGTCGACGAGCTGGCTGCCTCGTTCGGCCGCAACGGCGCCGATATCGAACGCTCGACACTGTGGCAGAACGAACACAGCGCCGATGCCTTCCGCGCGGCAGGCGTCACCTTGTTCCAGATCGAACTCTTGGCCGACGATGGTTACGACTTCACGTCTCTCAAGGAAGTGCTCACTTGGCGGGACAACGGGTGAGCGCGACCAATAGCTCTGACGCGGCAGGCCGGTGGCGCGTCAAAGTTTCGTAAGCAGTTCCCAGCGCTGCCAGCCGAATGCGTCAGCAAGGTTGCGCTGCAGCGCGATACCGGCCGGCAGCGTGCGGTAGAAGATGCTCACCTCGGCGATCTTGCCGCCCGCGTCCAGCAGGACAAAGAAGATCCCGTTGACCGCGGCGTCGCCGACTTGGAGCCGAAAGTGTGCGGCGTGGTGGGTGTCGCCGCTGAGGACCTCCAAATACGTGTCGTCGGACGACATTCCGTTGACGGCCTTGATGGTCTTCACGGCGGCCTCACGGCCGATGAGTGGCTCATCGCCGAACGGGCCGTGTAGCACGACATCTTCGGCAAGCAAACGGGCAAGGGTGTCTCTGTCTGCGCCGCCGTTGATGCAGTCGACGAAGGACTGCACGGTGTCGCGGTGAGGGGCGAACGTGGTCATGCCGTCAGCTGGCCGGAGAAGTAATGGCCGTTGTCCAGATCGGCGAACAGACCGGGGTGAGCGGGTTCCCAGCTGAGGGTCTGGCGCGTGATGAGACTGGTCGCCGGGAAAGACCCCGTGACCAGGTTCGTGTAGAGCCCGAAGTATCCAGGCAGCATCATCACGTCCTCCGGCACGCTCACGGCGGGCAGGCTCAGATGGCTGCCAATGGCCTCGGCGATCTCGCGGAAAGGGATGCTTCCCTCCGCAATCGCGTGCCAATATCTGCCAGCCGGACCCATCTCCAAGGCCAAGCGAAACACGGCGGCCACATCACGGATGTGCACGGCGCACCACGGGTTCGCGCCATCTGCCGGGTACCCGGCGAAACCCTTCTCCTTCGCGAGCGCGATCAGGCCTGGAAGGAATCCGGCACTATCGGCCGTGCTGTGCGCGATGAGGGGAAGCCGCACGATCGAAGACCGCACTCCCCTCTCGGCGAGGCCGACTACGGCGCGTTCCACGACGTTGCGAACACGCAGGGTGCCCTTGTGCTCATCGCCGCTGGGCAGGGCCGGGTCGTCCTCGGTGGCCGGCCGGCCCAGGTTTCCGGCCGAGCCTATGCTGCCTGCCGCGACCAGTGGCTTTCCGGTTCCGGCGAGTGCCTCGCCGTACGCGAGCATGACGGGGAGTTCCGCGGCAGCCACGGCGTCCATCCCGCCGGATGGAAGCAGGTCTTGCCGGTGCGCGACGTGGATGACGCCCTCGGAGTCCGCGGCCGCCTCCTTGAGCCCGTCGAGATCCTGGAGGCTGCCGCGGCGCACCTCCGCGCCGAGCGCGGACAACGCCGCCGCGGCCGTGTCCGACCGGGCCAGGCCGGTGACCTCGTGCCCGGCCGCGATGAGCTCGGGGATGATGTACGAACCGGAATGGCCGGTCCCGCCAGTGACGAAAACGCGCATGTGACTGTCCTTCTGGGGGTAGTGCGGGTGCGATCAGCCGGAAACGTTGACGCCGAGAGCGACGTCGAAGGTCCCCACTCCGTGGCGGGCGAGGCCCATCAAGACCAGGCTCGTGCCTTCCAGCCAGTGCGCCATGTTCAAGCCACCGACATCCAGTGGGCGCAGATTGAGGCTTTCGACGAACTCCGCCACGCCCGCCTTGGCGCGCGCGTCGTCGCCGGCGATGAAAACGTCCAGCGGTCGGCCCTGGGCCAGGACGACACCGAAGATCGTGTTGAAAGCCTTCACCACGCTGGCGCTGGCGGGGGCCGCCTTATCGACTTCCTGCGCGATCGACGTGTCATCGGGGATGGCCAGCCCGTCGGCCTCGGAATTGAATGGGTTGCTGATGTCAACGATGACTTTGCCCGCCAAGGCCTCTCCGTACTGGGCGACGACCGGAACGACATCGGCGTACGGCAGGGCAACGATGACGATGTCCCCGGCCGGGGCGGCGCCGAACTCCCCGGTCGTGGCGCCGCCGCCGAGACCCTCCGCCAGGCCGACGGCCTTCGACTGATCGCGGCCAGTGACCTCGACGGTGTTGTCGCCCGCTATCGCCCGCTGTCCGATGGTGCGGGCCATGTTCCCGGTACCGATGATGCTGATGTTGCTCACGAGATCTCCTGCCTTTGGTTGAGCGTCTAAAAAGGTTGACTCCTCAACCATACGGATATTTGGTGATGCGTCAACCAATCAGGGGTAACATGGCGCCGTATGGGACCGAACTGGTTGAACGCTGGCGAGGACCGCGCCTGGCGGGCTTTCATCCACGCGCATCAACAGATCGAGGCCCACCTGAGCCGACGTCTGCAGCTGTCGGGACTGTCCGGGGCCGACTACGAGGTCCTCGCAGTGCTCTCGGCTCTCGACGGGGACCGCATGCCCGCCCACGACCTATGCAAAGCCCTGGGTTGGGAAAAGAGCCGCCTCTCCCATCAGGTGCGGCGTATGCAGGACGACGGGCTGATCAGCCGCGAGCCCAATCCGAAGGACGCCCGCAGCACCCTGGTCTGCCTTCTGCCTGCCGGCCTCGCTGCGATCGAGAAGGCGGCGCCGAGGCACGTGGAGGACGTCCGCCGGAACTTCATCGACCTGTTCACCCCGGCCGAGCTCGACATGCTGGCCACCCTCAACGAACGAGTTCTGCACCACCTGGCCACAACCGACGACTCCCCCGCCGAAGACGAGCCTTCGTAACAGGTCGACGGTTTCTGCTCAAGAAATCAGCAGAAGCGCGGACGTGATGATCATGACCGCGGCGGTGACGCCGTGGACTCCCCAGGCGGTCGCCTTGGAGCCGCCATTGCGCAGCACGATGGTGGCGTCGGCGAGCGGAATGATCGTGGCGGCCAACATAACCCAGCCGGCCAGGTGAGTCGCGCCGGCGATCAAAAGAATGACGACGAACAGCCCCGTGGCGATGTCACGGACGCCTTTCACGCTCAGGTATGCGTCGGCGGACGGCTGGTCGAGATCGGCAGGCACGCCGTAGCCGGCGGCGGCGACGCGCGGGGCGACAAGGAATCGTGCGCCGATGAAGATGATGCCTGCGGCGAGCAGTCCGGCAAGCACGTAGCCGATGGCGGTGGTGATGGTCATGTCGAACACTCCTGGGGTTTGTCAGCGAATCGGCGAGAACGAGGCGGGGTCGAGCAGTGTCGTCCAGACGCCGACGATGTCGTCGACGTCGAAGCCGGCCATGTCGGCGGCGAATTCCGGGCTAGTCATGATCTGGTGGGTGAGGTGTTCGGGGTCGACGCTCGGCGGGTAGCTGATCAGCGCGACGAGCCGGTGCGCGCCTTCGTTCCGATCGGTCCATACGCCATGGACGGTGACCCCGAATTTCGTGAAGGTTGCCAGGTGGCGATCCCAATGAACGACCGCGTACTGCTGCAGAGCCTCGCGCGATCGCAGGGTGTAGACCCTCAGCTGAAACATCAGATCGCCAGCACCAGGCACAGCGCGGCCACTGCCAGACCTTGCAAGACGGCGCGGGCGCCGATGATCCGGTCCCACTTGGCTTGCAGCGCACGCCCATTCGGCAGAGGTCGGTCGGCGTCGGCAGCCGCTGTCAGTTGCCGGTTGATCGGTGCGCTCACCCGTGCGTAGAGCACAAGCCAGATCACCAGCAGGACCAGCGCGACACCGGCCGCGATGGCTTGGGCCCAGTGTGCGGCCACCGCCGCCAGCACAGCGCTCGCCGTGGTGGCCAGAACCCCCAGCGCCCCGGGCACCGGCATCCGCCGGTCTCCGTATCGATGCACGCCCCCGGTGACCGTGACCAGGGCACGGTCGTCGACCGACGCCAATGCCGGTCGCAACACAACCGCACAGAACACGTCGGTGCCGTAGACCACCGCGGTACCCAGCACCGCGATCAGGGCGGCGGCACGTGTAACCAGGTCCAACGCCATAGCAGGACTCCCTTCGGATGTAAGTGCTAGCAACGCTAACCCTTGATAGTCCGATCGTCAATAGCGGTGCTAGTGCTTATAGCGGTGCTATCATCCAGTATGGCCATCGGTGATCGACGTGAACGGGAGCGAGCCGCCCGCCGTCGGCTGATCATCACCACGGCCCGCCGCCTGGCCGAAGCCGAAGGCTGGGACGCCGTCACCACGCGTCGGTTGTCCACCGAGGTCGAATACAGCCAGCCTGTCTTGTACAAGCACTTCGCGGGCATGGAGCAACTCGCCGATGCCGTCGCCATCGACGGGTTCGTCGAGCTCGCCGATGTCATCCGCGCCGCCCGCTCCGACACCGAAACGGCCCGCGACAACCTGGCCCGGGTCGCACACGCCTACGTCGACTTCGGCCGCGACAACCCGGCGGTATACGACGCGATGTTCGCCCGAGCGACCACCTTGCGTTTCGCCGCCCAAGACACGCCGCCCCAACTGACGGCGGCCTTCGCCGAGCTGCGCCAAGCGGTCGATCCCGTCGGTGACGAGCAGGACGTGGACGCGCTCACCGAGGTGTTCTGGGCAGCACTGCACGGGCTGGTCACCCTCACCCGCACCGGCCGTCTGCGCCCCGGCTACGACTCGGAACGTCTCCAACTGCTCGTCAACCGGTTCACCAACGGAACCGAGGCGTCGCGGAGCTGAAGCTTGTCAGTGCTGATCCCCTCGATCTACTATCGCTTGTAGTACATCGACGGAGGTCCCGAAGTGGCACCGACAAGTGTTCGAGCACACGCATTTTTGCGGCTGACAGCCGTGGCGTTCCTCTTCGGGTGGGGACTGCACGTCATCGATCACCTGCGCAGGGGAATGTCCGCCTCGCCAATGTTTGTCATGGTCGGGGGCATGGTGCAGGGAGTCATCGTCGTGGTTGCCATAGCGATGGCGTTGCGCGGGCAAACCCGGGCTCCCGAGGCGGCCGTCATCTCCGGTATGGGCAGTGCGCTGGTGTTCACGTACGCACACCTCTTGCCGAACTTCTGGCCGGCATACCAGGACAGCTTTCTCAGTGGTCCGCGGATCAACGTCACCTGGTTCTCGTGGGTCACCGCCCTCTCGGAGATCGGCACCGGACTGCTGTTCGCCTACGCCGGCCTACGCGCAAGGAACGTGAACCCGTCACGTGCTGCTACGCGGAGTGCAGTCCCTGATCAGTCAGTCCGATGAGTCTCGTGCCGACGTCCCACAGTCGCGCGGCGTTGTCATCGTTCAAGGCGTACGTGGCTACGCCGGTGTAATCGTCGGGGCGCTCGGTCACGATCGGTGCTACTTGGCAGTCTTCGAAGTAGCGCCCACCGATCCCTTCGATCAGCGGTGACGCTGCAAGGAGCACGGAGGTCGCAGCCCCCTGCTCGACCGTCTTGCGGCGGTCCACGGGTGTCTTCAAGCCTCCCGTGTGCTTTTGGAGCCCGGTGGCGATTGCGCCGGGATTCAGCGCGTTGCCTACGATCCGGCGATCCTGCCAGCGTTGGTTCACCCCCACCGCGAGGAGCGCGGCAGCGGATTTGGATTGACCGTATGAGGTCAGCGGGTCATACGGCCGGAAACGGTAGTCGAGGTCGTCGAAGACGACCGGGGAGAACAGATGTCCGCTCGAACTGACCGACACGACGCGAGCGCCATCGGCCGCTTCGAGCGCGGTATACAGCCCAAGGGTGAGGGCGAAATGACCGAGATAGTTGGTCGCGAACTGCATCTCGCGGCCTTGCGCGGTCCGTGACAATTCGGGCAGAGCCATGATGCCGGCGTTGCAGATCAACATGTGCACCGGGGTCATGGCGAACCGGGCAGCGAAGTCCCGGACGGACGCCAGGTCGGCGACATCGAGGGCCGCGGCCTGCACAGCCGAATTTCCGGTGGATTCGGTGATCTGGGATGCGATCCGGCGGCCTGCGTCGAGTCTGCGCACACCGATGACGACATCGGCGCCTGCGGCGGCCAGCGCACGTGCGGTCTCCACTCCGATGCCGGAGGTGGCCCCGGTGACGACGGCACGACGGCCGGACAGGTCGACATCGGCAAGGACATCAGCGGCGGTCGAGGTGAACCCGAAAGGCGTTGCGAATGTAGGTGTTGCGTCGTCCGTCATGGCTCTCTAGCCCGCGGTTTGCAGCGCGGAGACGACGTCCTCGGTCCAGACCACCCCGTGGGCGAGAAAGGCATAGTTCACCAGCGCGGCCTGGTAACCGTCACCCCACTCAGGATGGCGGGGGCCTGCGATGGCATCGCGAACGACGTAGACCTCAAAGCCTTGTTCGAGGAGATCGCGCAGGTGCGACTCGACGCACATGTTCGCGAGCATCCCGCCGAGCAGAACCTTGTTGATTCGGCGTTTTCGCAACTGCAGAACGAGGTCGTTGGTCTGCGAGCCGAACACCTTGTGCGGGCTCACGACGATCGTGTCCGCATCGTTGATATAGGGCTTGAACTCCTCCAGCCAATCGGCTCCCGAGCCAGTGAACCCGTCCAAGTTCAACGGACCCGGCCGGTCGAAGGTGCCGGTGCGCAGTTCGTCGGCCTCTAGCGCACCGTTGAACAGCCAGCGGTGATCGGTGGGATAGAAGTAGTGCGGTGAGATGAACATCCCGAACGAGGCGGCCTTCGCGGCTTTGAAGATCGCGAGCATATGCGCGACGGTGTCGTTCTCGGTGACGCTGGGACCTGTCGCCGCCCAGTTGATACCGGTAGGGCTCAGCACGTCGTTCTGCGGATCGATGAACACCACGGCGGTGTCGCTTGCGTTCCAGTTCATCGAATGCCTCGTTCCGGTGGGCGGTTCATGGGAGTGGTCTCAACGATGATGTCGTGACTGGCGGTCCTTCGTCAGAGTTCGCCGTCATTGCGATCCCCCGCTGCAGCGATCGGCGGAGGGGTGGCGGCGTGATCTGCGCCTCCTACTCGATGCCCGCCGCACACGCTCAGACCAGAAACCCCGTCCCCGGCGCCGGGCCGCTCTACTACCCTCGCCCGTGACGGTTCTTCCGCTCGGCCGGTTTTACATGGGCTGGTGAGCCTCAGCCCGTTGGCACCAGTCGTCGACGACGCGGTCGAGACCGCGCCCGGCTATCCGAGGGCGCCCTGGTTGTCAACCGCGAGTTAGCCTATCTGGCAACGGATCCGAACGTTCGTAACCGCAGCGCTTCATGACCCGCCGGCCCGGCGCCGAGCAACCCGCCAGACTCGATGATCTACCCCGACCGCAACAAAACTCCGGCGGAGTCGCGCTGAAACAGCTGCGATGTTCTACGCAGGAAATATTGTGATCGGTAGACACTCGCCGGTTGTCTACTGCTCAGCACACCGCACCAGAAAGATCCTGATTATGCGCTCGACATCTCGAACGAAGCGGGCGGCCGCAGCTGCCCTGCTGGCCGGTGCTGGGGCACTCGCCGGCCTAATGCTCACACCGGCGACCGCACAGGCGGAACCCGGCAGATCCACCGGGCCCTTCACGTGGTGCCCAGGTCAGCATGAGGGATTCGCCGGTTCAGGTCCGGGCCGCCCGAACTGGGACTGGAACGTCTGCCACACCTACTGGTGGGTGTATGGCGAGCCGGGTGGCAACGTGGCCGAGAGCGTCTGGGAAGGCGAACTGCCGCCGGCGGAGATTCCATTGGAAAACCTGACCCGGCCGCCGTTCAACTGCGGGCTGTTCTTCTGCCAAGACCCCGGCGGCCGGTATACAGTCGACCCGCGCATCCCGGCGCCGTAGATCACCGAAATCTAGAACAGCTCCGGCGTCGTCGGCGGGACGTCAGCGAGAAACGCATTCACCATCGGCACAAGCACTTTCGATTCCCCAGAAATCCCAACGTGGGACATGGCGGGCAGTACCGCCAGGCGTGCGGCGGGAACGTCCTGCAGCACTCCCCTGGCCGCCGCATCCATATCGCCGCCGCCACGCAGCCTGAACATCGCAAGCGCGTGTTCGGGTTTCACGCCGTCCGCGTCGCCGATGATGACCATCGTCTTCGCAGAGATCGAACGCATCTGTTCGTCGCTGATGTTCTGGTCGTCGGCGTTCAACCGCTTCATCTTCTGCAGGTAGGCGTCGTAGGCCTCGGCGTCGGGTGTGTGTTCCTTGAAAGCCTTTTCGACGGGCGTGCCTGCGAAGGCTTCGGCGCTCAGGCTCTCGATCCCTTCGGGCACCGACGGGTACCAGCCATCCTTTCGGAAGGTGGCCGACATCGAGACCAACTTGCTCACGAGCGACGGGTGACGGATGGCGAGCTGCAGCGCGACTCCGCCGCCCTGCGAATAGCCCATCACATCTGCGCGGTTCACCTCCAATGCGCGCAGCAGGGCCGCGGCGTCGTCGGCGAACTGTTCGTAGGACATCTCCCGCGAGGTGTCCGGCGTACGGCCGTGGCCTTGCTGATCGAACACGATCACCGCGCGTTCGTGTGCGAACGCCTCCGCCCACACCTTCATCGAACCGGTGGCCATGAACGCGCCGGGAATCAACAGCAATGGTGTTCCCGACGCGCCGAGCTCGCCGTACACCTCGTAGTAGAGGTCCAGCCCGTTTATCGGCAGACGACCATGCGACGGCGTTGTTCCCATATCGGATAGACCTCGAGGGCGTAGAGAATTCATCGCTGATGCGGCTGTAGCGTGGCGACCGTGAACCTCTCCCGTACGTCCTCCATCGCGCTTGTGGCGTCTGCCGCGTCGCTGGTCATCACCCTCGCAGCCTGCGGCTCCGATGCGGACACGTCGTCGGCAACCACGTCCTCCGCCGCGGAGGCGGGCACGTCGTCGGTCACCGAACCGCTCGCCTCCTCCCCTGTCCCCCAAGCGCCGATCGCGGCCAGCACCTGCCCTACGGCCTCGCCGGCGAGCGGCGGCACACCGGAATGGACTCTTCCAGGGACCACCGGCAGCGTCGCGGTCACCGGGTCCACCGATACGGCCGCGCCGCGCGTGGACGTGCAGGCGCCGTTCAGCGTCACCGAGACCAAAGTTCAGACACTGAAGGCCGGCGACGGTCCTGTCGTCGCGGATACCGCCACGGTCTCGGTCTGCTACATGGGCGTCAATGGACGTGACGGGACGGTTTTCGATAGCGCCTACGAACGGGGCGCCCCCGCTGACTTCCCGCTGACCGGCGTCGTGCCGGGATTCCAAAAAGCCATCGCAGGGCAGAAGGTCGGGTCGACGGTTGCTGTCGCCATGACCTCCGCCGACGGCTATCCCGACGGGCAGCCCGCAGCAGGGATCGCCCAGGGCGACTCTCTCGTTTTTGCGCTGAAAATTCTTGACGCCTCGACCTGATCATCCAGACGTGCGGGCGGCCCTGCGCTCGTCCCACACTGGCTGGTCGGTCTCGCGGACGGTGCCGTCGGCGGCGAACACCAGATAGTCCGTCGGCTCATCCAGGAGAAGCATTGTGGCGCCACACAATTCGAATAGAAGGATGTGCACCCGCGCCTGTTGTCCGCCCGAAAGGGTCTCGAAAGTCTGCTCGGCGATCACTCCGGCTTGAGCAGACGCCGCAGATCGTCGAGGCGGTCGAACAGATGCCAGATGTAGGACGACGAACCGTTCTCGCGGTGGGCGTGCAGATCGGTCAGCTCGGGATCATTGCAATAGCTGTCGAAGGCGTCCTTCGACTCCCACTCGACGAGTATCAGGACCGTGCGTGGTTCGATCTCGCCGGTGATCGATTCACGGAATTGTCCGAGGGCAACGACGCGACCGCCGTGCTTGGCCACTTCTTGCGGTGAGCGCTTGGAGTAGGCCAGGTACTCGTCGCGGTCAGCGATATCGAACAGGTTGAGGGCGTAGACCGTCACGCGCGTGACGCTACTCTCCCTGCGGACCCGGAATCGGTGCGTGAACGGCCCGGTGGAGGCTCGATAATTGGGTGATGTCCGTTGCGAGGGAATGTACGTGGGTGCAGGGTGCTGTCCAGCGTGCGAGGTCCCTGGTGGCCGCCCACGAGTCGGTGCCCAGCGTGACGGCTACGGGTGCGGTTGAGTCGGCGGCTGAAAAGACCATGACCGCCAGACAGACCGCTGGCGACATGTCCGGAGCTGTCGTCGCGCAACACGACCGGTTCGCCGCCGACGGCGCCGTGAAATTGGGCGCGGCCACTCGAACCGATACCGCCTTGGATGCAGCAATTGCGACCGCTTCAACGATTACGCGAGCCGGCAGTGAACGTCTTGATGCGATCGCCAGGCAATCACGCGCTACCTCGCGTGCGGGAGCTGTCGCGAGTACACCGGCGGCGCAACAAATGGTTCTCGACGCTCTCCGTTCTCATCTCATTCACGCCGGCAGCGTGGTCTATTCGGTCAGGCAGCAGAGTGCCGAGCTCGCGAAGCGCATCAGCGATCTTCGCTACGAGGTGCTCGTTGCTCCGCTTGCTCTGGAGCCGCAAGTCACCTCCGGACCGATCGTGTGGTGCCTGAGGCCTCAAGGGACGTTCGGGAATTACCGGTGCTCGGTGCTGTATCCGGACCTGAGGGTCGGAACATATTGGAGCCCAAGCGACGACACTGGCGGATCGCTGCCGTGAAGCGCATTCTGGCTACCTGGAGGACACAGTGAGCAGAACAACGGACGACGACGAACTCCGCCAGTACGCCTTCCACATGGAGCCGCAGCTGGTAGCCAACGGAGATACTTGGACAGCGTCCTATCCCGGTGCTGATTGGTCGACATCCGGACCCAGTAGCGCCGAAGCACTCGAGCGGTTGGGTGAGGAATTCATCCGGCGCCAGAATGCCGGCGAGGACCCGCTCTCATACGCGGAAGACGTCTATCGTCGGCATCTGCGTGAGCCGGTGGACGGGGTGTACGCCGTAGATAACGAGCTGTACCGCGAGCTGGTGCACGCACCGTCGGCTGAGCGCGAACGCACGGTCAAAGAAGCAGAGCGTAGACGCAGGCTCGGTGAGGCTTACACGCTGTCCGAGTACCGACGCGACCGCCAGATCGACTAGTTGCGCACCGAACCGGGCGGCAGATCAACGCCGATCTCATCGCAGATCGGCGGGATGATGATCAACGAACCGCGGGGACTGCAGAACGGAGTACCCGGTGGGAGCGGCTCCGGCGCCGGTGCAGGAGCGACCGGCGGTGGCGGTGCGACCTGATGTGGAGTGCCGGACCACGGATAGATCGTCATGGTGTTGACGTCGACGATGCCTTCCGAGTTCCAGTACCAGTCGTGGCAGGCGTTCCAATCCCAGCTCAGCACTTGGCTTCCCGGAATGGCCGGGTCACCCGGACACCAGTGTGTACAGGTCATTCCCGACGGACAGTTTCCGCCTTGATAACTGGGGCCATCGGCACTCGCCAAGCCGGACCCCACTGTCAGACCGGTCATCGCCACGGCGCCGGACACGGCGACTGACGTCGCGAACCGCGAAAATCGGTTCATTCGATTCCTTTCGTCGGGCACTGCCCCGCTGGCGTTGCCTGTGTAGTCAAGTACAGACGGCGCGGTCGGCTACCGATCCCAACAAAAACGCCTACCGGTGAGACCCGTCAGCGCTGCGGTACCTCGATGTCGGAGAACAGCACCCGCACACCACCGGTCGACAGTCGCGCCATCGCCTCGAAGAACGCGCCTGCCTCCGGCGTGGTCACCGCCTCGCTGGCTGAGGAGTAATCAGGGTAGTAGAGGTCGATGGAACGATAAGCGGGCGTGGGGCTTCCGTCCTCCTTGGGCCACACCTTGGAGGCCTCGAACCGGATGTGCCCTGGTATCCGGCGGGCAGCCTCGAGCTGTTCGGACTCATAGGCGGCTTCGAAGGCGGCGGGGTCGGTGGGGTTGTCGTAGATGACCGTGATCTTCGTTTCTGACAATGGATTTTCCTTGCATCGCGTACGGCGGCGCAGGGCCGGTCGCCCTGCGCCCTGCGATTATGCATCGACGGCCTGTCAACCGTTGGGGCAGCTCGTGGTGGGAATGAACAGCGACCAGCACCACCCCGGTGGAAGCGGCGGAGTCAGGTTCGGCGGGGGCGGCGGTGGCGCAGGCGGCGCCTCTCCCTCGAAGATGTTGTGAGCCACGTTGCCCTGCCCGCTGTAGACGTACCAGTAGGTGTGGCAGACGCTCTCATCCCAGACCACGGGGTAGACGAGCTTGTTGCCGGTCTCCACCGGCGGGTCGCCCGGGCACCAGTGGCAGGGCCCGGACGGGTTGTCCTCGGGACATCCGGGCCATGCGCTCAGCGGTACGGGACCGCCCGGTAGAGCCTGCGCGGTGCCCTCGGCAAGGCCCACGCCGGCAAGTGCGACGCCGGCCGACAGCACCGCCCCGGCGATCATCCTCTTAGGCTTGTTCATGGTGTGTTCCTTTGATCGGTCGCCGCAACTGCGGCGTTACCGCAAGTACACAAGGGGCGGCGGACTACCGATCCCAAGAATCAAGCCGAGCCGTCACGGCTGACCGACGTGGGCCTGCCACCGCGCCCGCCGCTGCGCATCCGTCTGTTCCCACCACGGCGGTGTGCCCCGCTCACCGAGCGCGACCTTGGCCGCTTGGACGCCGGCCCTGGCCGCCGACTCCCCCGCGGTCCCCTTCGTGCGGCGCACCTCTCGGCGCCACGCCATAAGGATCCGGGTCAGCTCGGCACGCCGCTCCTCGGGAATCGCAGGATCGGTGGCGCGCCACCGGCGCCCGTTGATCACGACGTAGCGACCGTCGTCGGTGCTGACCGGTTCGCTCATCGGATCAGCCGACGGCTCAAGGCCGAGCCGCTGCCCTACGGTAGGGCCGCCACTGCCCGTCGGGCTGCGCCAGACGGTCCGCGATCACGTGCAGTGTCTCGCGGTTATGGCCGTAGCCCAGGTGACTGCCGTGCACTTCCACGTTCTCGGTTTCGGGGGCCGGTCGGCTCAGGCAACACTGCCACGCGACGATGCCGTCGGTCCTGCTGTAGATACACGTGGTGGGAATGGGAAGCGGTTCTTCCCGAGCGATTCGGGCTGCCTCCGAAACAACCTGGCGTGACTGCGGTTTCGGGCTCAATATTTTCCACATTCGCCACGCGTGGGTGGCTTGCAGGTTTCCGCGGATCGGTGATCCCAGCGTGATCACCATCCGCACGTCATGTGGATGAGCTCTGGCGAGTTCGCGTGCGAAGATGCCGCCGGCGCTCCAGCCGATGAGGCTCACCGTGCGCCCGTCGTTGCGCGCACGGATGTCGGTCAGCCGCGCGGGCAGCTGCTCGGCCATGTCCGCCCGGATGCCGAGGTTGTACCCAAGCCGCCAGTCGTAGGCGCGGTAGCCAAGTCTGCGCAACGCCTGGCGCAGAAATTGAGTCGACGGCGCGCCGGCGAGGAAACCCGGAAGCACCAAAACCGGATGCCCATCGCCGCGCGGCCAATGCGACATCTGGCTGATCGAGCGGCGGGCGGCGCCATACTCGGCGATGGTGCGCCACTCCTGGGCCAGCAGCCGATAGCTCGGCGGCGCTGCGGCCTCGGCATCGGGTAGCGCAGGACTGTTTGGGTCTGCCGCATCTCGAGCCATGCCTAGGACTTACCCCGTGAAGGC
>Ga0164307_10000692_pt1 | contig 14918 bp, 16 predicted proteins | sample Whisoiple_243_MG_FD_110214 | JGI IMG/M metagenome (GOLD analysis project Ga0164307, IMG submission 110214) | Soil microbial communities amended with fresh organic matter from upstate New York, USA - Whitman soil sample_243_MG | ecosystem: Environmental > Terrestrial > Soil > Unclassified >...
CGCAGATCCAGCAGGAACTCAGCGGTCTGGAATCGTGGTTGGCCGGTCTGGGTGTCACATCGACGGACATCAAGTCGTTGTTCAGCAGCATCAGCAGCGGCGAGATCGCCGGGTTCGCCGAGGGGCTGCTGTCCAGCGTGTCGGGCATCGTCTCATTCGTGCTGCTGATGGTCGTGGTGCTGATCTTCCTCGCGGTCGACGGCGCGATCTTCGGCGAACGCATGGCGAAGGTGCGACCCGGCCGGGAGCCGGTGCTGAACGCGTTGGACGTGTTCGCCAGGGGGACCCGCAAGTACTTTGGTGTCGCCACCGTGTTCGGCGGGATCGTGGCGGTCCTGGACTGGGTGGCATTGCTGATTCTGGGGATCCCGGCGGCCGGGTTGTGGGCGTTGGTGGCTTTCGTGACCAACTACATCCCGAATATCGGTTTCATCATCGGTCTGGTCCCACCGGCGATCCTCGGGTTGCTGGTCGGCGGGCCGGGTCTGGCCATCGCGGTCATCGTGATCTATTGCGTGCTGAACTTCATCATCCAGTCGGTGTTGCAACCAAAGTTCGTCGGCGACGCGGTCGGACTGACCACGACCGTCAGTTTCCTGTCGTTGATCGTCTGGGCATACATACTCGGGCCGATCGGCGCGATCCTGGCGATCCCGGCGACCCTTTTGTTCAAGGCGCTGCTGGTCGACATGGACACCGACGCCCAATGGCTCGGACTGTTCCTGGGTGACAAACCGGTGTTCAAGGAACGGACCGGCAAGCGCGCGTCAGCCAAGATCGAGGCTGGTGACACCGAGCCGGGTACCGACGGGTCCGCTCGGGCCGCCGACTCCCGCTGAGCCCTCTCGCTTCTGCTTCGGCGGTGACGGTGGGGGCCGATGACCCGCCGGCCGGAGCGAACCCGGCTGATCTGGTACCGCGCAAACCCGGTCGAAGACCCCAGGACGTCACGACCCGGGTCCCTTCGGTTCTATCGCCGGGAGTGCGGGGCGGTGCAGGCGGGTCGCGATCAACGGGAAAATGGCGACGGACAGCACCCCGGCGCCGACCAGTGCCGCCGCGTTCTCCTGCAGCATCACCCCGGATTCCACTCCGATCACGGCCAGGGCGACCAGCATCGGCAGCGTCGTCGCGGTCAGGAACGCCATCTGTAGCCGTCCCCGCAACGGCAGGGATCTCCGGTAGACCAGCAGGGCGGGTAGGCCGCGCACCCCGAGGAGCAGCAGGAAGAACACCAGCAATCGCTCCGGATTCTGCAGGATGGACAACAGGTCCAGGGCCATTCCGGAACTGACGAAGAACACGGGGATGAAGAAGCCGTACCCGACGGCGTCGAGCTTCTCGTCGAGTTTGCTGCCGTTCCCGGTGGCCGTGTTTCGCAGCACCATCCCGGCGAAGAACGCCCCGAGCGCAGCCTCGACCCCGAACTCCTCCGTGATGAGCAGCAGCCCGACGAGCAGCACCACAGTGATCCGCAGGATCGACTGTGAGGTCGCGTGCCGGTTTTCGGCGATGATCGCCGCCACCCGGGTCCGGGATACGAGCCGGGTCGACCACACCAGCAGGTAGGCCAGCGCACCGATCGAGACAATGATCAGGGCCTCCCACCAGGTGCGGTAGGCGCCCAGGAGCAGCGACGTGGCGATGATAGGCAGCAGTTCACCAACGGCACCGGCGGCGAAAATGTACCGCCCAAACCTCCCGTTCAACATGTGTTGGTCCCGCAGAATCGGCAGCAGGGTACCCAGCGCGGTGGTCGTCAACGCGATCGATACCGGCACGAAGGCACGGACGAAGCCCAGGTATTCCAACCCACCGACAATCAGAACCGCCGCGACCGCACTGATCCCCCAGCCGATCAACGCCAGCCGGCCGGCTTTCTCTCGCAGCAATGCGGGTTCCAACTCGTATCCGGCGAGCAGGAACAGGAACCCCAACCCCAGGCCCGCGACGAGTTGAATGTCGTCGGAATCAGCGACTCCCAGCACGTGCGGTCCGATGACCACGCCGCCGATGATCAGGAACAACACCTGCGGCGGCCGGCCGGGGATCAGCCGGGAGACGATCGGGGCCAGCGCCGCGATCATCATCACCAACAGCAGGGACAACAGGGAACTCTCGCTCATCTACCGCCCACTACCTCAATCGGTTAGCGTCCCAGTCCGGCCAGTGATGCCCGGTTTAGCCGTTTTCACCATTTCGTGGTTGAGTGCTGAAAGCAACCCGGTCACCCGAGCGGTGCGGGCGTCCGGAGAACGGACCTGCGTCCGGCCGGAGGTTGCCGCCGTCTTCCGGGGCGGGTGCCCCGGAAGGAAAGGTGTGACATGACAGCGAAGGTGATCCCACACCCCAGCGTTGCCGATCGGCAGGCGAGGGGGGCCGACGCGCGGCTGGCGACGCCGCCCGAACTGCACGCCGAGTGGGTGCCGGCGGCTGATCGGCGTGACCCGGTGGCGTTGTTGGAGGAGCAGAACACCACCCGGGAACCGGATCTGGTCCCGGTCCGGCACGGCCGAATGATGGTGTCCCCGTTCACGTTCTACCGGGGCGCGGCGAAGATTATGGCCACCGACCTGGCGGGCAGCCCGACTGCGGGGCTGACCAGCCAGTTGTGCGGGGACGCGCACCTGTCGAACTTCGGGGTGTTCGCCTCTCCGGAACGGCGATTGTTGTTCGATGTGAACGATTTTGACGAAACGCTGCCCGGTCCGTTCGAGTATGACGTGAAACGGATGGCGGCCAGTTTCACCATTGCCGCCCGGAACAACGGCCTGACCCGGGCAGCGGGCGTCCAGGTGACGACAGCCGCGGTCCGGGCCTACCGGGAGGCGATGGCCGGGTTCGCCGGAATGGGCGTGATGGACCTGTGGTACGCCCGGATCTCCGAGGACGACCTGCAGACTGTCGTGTCCCGGCTGGCCGCTGAAGGCAAGAACACCAAGCACGCCAAGCACCGCGACGCCCACGACAGGACCAAACCCGGCAAGGAACTGAAAGCCGGGAAGTCCGCGAAGCCGGGCAAGGACATCCGGGCATCGAAGACCGCGGCCGCCGAGCCTGACAGTGCGGCGTTCGCGGCCCGGCAGGCGGAGAAGACCCTGCGCAAGGCCCGCACCCGGGACAGCCTGCAGGCCCTGTCCAAGCTCGGTGAACTCGTCGACGGTAGGTACCGGATCGTCAGCCAACCGCCGATCGTGGTGCCGATCCGGGACCTCGAGCAGCACTACGGGATGACGGCGCAGGATGTCGAGCGGGCCGTGCACGAGCAGTTCCGGGACTACCGGTCCACCCTGGAGGACGACCGGCGGCAGCTGCTGGAGAAGTTCCAGGTGGTCGACATCGCCCGCAAAGTCGTCGGGGTCGGCAGCGTCGGCACCCGGTCGTTCATCGTGCTGCTGCAGGGCCGGGACCAAAAAGACCCACTGTTCCTACAAGTGAAAGAGGCCACCCGGTCCGTGCTGGAGGAACACCTACCCCACAGCCGGTACCGCAATCCTGGGGAACGTGTGGTCCGGGGCCAACGGATGATGCAGGCCGCCAGCGACATCTACCTGGGCTGGACCAAGGGGGTTCAGGCCAACCGGTACTTGTACTGGCGGCAATTGCGGGACATGAAGGGCTCGGCCCTTGTCGACACCATGTCCACGGCCGCGTTGGAGGTTTACGCGGGGTTGTGTGGGTGGACACTGGCCCGCGCGCACGCTCGATCCGGCGACCCGGTCGCTGTGGCCGCTTACCTCGGCGCCGGCGACGAGTTCGACGTCTCGATCGCCGAGTTCTCCCAGCGGTACGCCGACCAGAACGAGATCGATTACCAAGCTTTCGTCGAGGCCGTCCGCACCGGCCGGATCCCCGCCGTCGAGGGCATCTGAGCCCCGTGACGGCCTGCGGCTCACGGGTTGACGGCCTCCGCACGCTTGGCACCGTGATGGAGACTGGTACGCGATGACAGCCACATCGGACCCGCCGCCGATCACCCGGACCCGCGGGTTCTGGACGTTGATCGGGTACTCGGTTGCGCTGGGTGTGCTGGGCGCGGTCGCCGCCCTCGTGTTCATGGGCGTGATCGGGTTCGGCGACAACTGGAACACCGACACGAACCCGGGCTGGTTCGGCGGGCAATGGTGGTGGATCGCCGTGACCGCCGGCGCCGGTGTGCTCGTCGGTCTGCTCCGACGCTTGACTCACCTGCCCGATCAGACGTCCGGGCTGATCGCCGACCTGCAGGAGGAACACGTCGACCCGGTTCCCATGCCCGCGGTGGTGGCCGTCTCTGCGGTGTCCCTGATCGGCGGTGCGAGCCTTGGCCCGGAGAAGGCGCTTGGTTCGATCGGCGGCGGCGCCGGCACGTGGATCGCCCGGCGCCGGGGACTGAACACGGAGGATTCGAAGACAGCGACCCTGGCCGGTTTCGCCGGCGCCTACGGTGGGTTGTTCACCAGCACGGTGATCGTGGTCATGATGATCATGGAGATCGCCCGGCCCGGCGGGCGACGGATGACCACGGCACTGGCCGGGACCATCGTCGCTTCCAGCGTGTCGTTCGGGCTGTACTTCGTCATCGCCGGAACGATCTTCCTTGACGCCTACCAGGTGCCGCCGTACGAGTACCAGGACTGGCAGCTGCTGGCCGCGGTTCCGCTGGGCCTGTTCGCGGCCGCAGTGACTGCCGTGCTCGGCCTTGTCATGAGGATTTCGGCCGCGCTTCTTGGTGGGCTGAAAGCACCTGGCGTCGTGAAATCCACCCTCGGCGGGATCATCTTCGGGTTCATCGGGGTGGCGCTGCCACTGACCTTGTTCACCGGCAGCGCCCAACTTGACACGGTGTTGGCCGACGCCGGGACCCTCGGCGTGGGCCTGTTGGTCGCCATCCTTATCGGCAAGATGCTCGCCTTCGGGGTGAGCCAGGCCAGCGGGTTCGTCGGCGGACCCATCTTTCCCGCCCTGTTCATGGGCGGAACCGCGGGAGTTCTGGTCCACCAAATGATCCCCGGCCTGCCGCTGGGGCTCACGTTCACCTGCCTACTCGCGGCCGTCCCCGGCTCGATGATCGCCGCCCCGTTCAGCATGGTGCTGCTCGCCGCTTTCATGACCCAGGTCGGCGCGCTGCAGACCGCCCCCATCCTGATCGCTGTGATCACCGCGTTCCTGGCCCTGGAGGGCGTCAAGTATCTGATCGCCCGACGGCAACATGCGCGTGCACCCAACTGACCGACACCGGTGCGCCACCCGGTGCGGCTGCCGCATCATACGGTGATGACCGAGCAGATCGAGAACAAGTCGGGCCCCTGGTTGAACGTTGGGACCCCGCGGGACGCCAAATCGGCGGCCGCGCTCGCCCGGTACAACGAGCGGGCGCCGATACCGCTGGTGTTGTCGGCAATACTCCCGTTGGTCGTCGCCCCCCAGCCGGGCAACCCGGTGTCCGTGGCGATCGGAGTGCTCTCCTGGTTGGTCTTCGTCATCGACTTCGTCGTCCACGAGCGGCTGCTGCAGCGATACTTGAGCACCCGCCTGGGCAAGTTCGACCTGCTGATCGTGCTGCTCACGGCACCGTGGTTCCTGTTACCCGGCACGCCGCCTGGTGGCGGCATCATCGTGATACTCCGGCTGGCCCGGCTGGCCCGGCTCGTCGTTGCCAGCAAGCGCGCACGGCAACTATTCGACCGGATCGGCCGCGTCGCAGTGGTTGCCGTGTCGGTGATGACCGCCGGAGCCGTTGTCGCCTACTACGCCGAGCACCCCGTCAACCCGGAATTCGCGACCTTCGGCGATTCCCTGTGGTGGGCGATCGTCACCCTGACCACCGTCGGCTACGGCGACATCGTGCCGGTGACAACGACCGGCCGGATCGCCTCGGTGATGATCATGCTCACCGGTGTAGCCGTGCTCGGCCTACTAGCGGGCACGTTGGCCAGCTTCTTCCGGCTCCAACCTCCCGGGACCTCCCCGACCGGGACCGCCGACCCAGGGTCGACTGCGGCCACCGGTCCGCCGGAAACCACCCCCGAGATCGACTCGACGTCATCGGACGGCCTGGACCGGGTGCTCACCGAACTCACCGAACTGCGTGCCCAGGTCGCGGAGCTGACCGACCTGAAGACCCAACTGGCAATGCTCACCGCCCACCTCGGGCCACCAGCACCGAACAATGCTGCCACCGACACGACGACCGGTTAACACGGTGACCGATAGCCGCCGAGAGCGCTGAGGTATTTGTGCCGTTCGTGCCTGTTCGAGCGAACTCACGACATGGCCCCTCGTGCTGGCTCCTCAGAGCCGCTCCGTGCCCGCCATTCGGGTCCGATGCTCGGCCTCGCGAACCCGGCCGTCGGTGACGATGTCGCTTTGCCGGAGTTCGCCCTGCACGACGATCTGTCCCGGCGTCGGTTGGGTGCTCTGGCGGGACAACGCGCACCTGCCGGGCGGGTCCGGGTCAGAGGATGTTGATCGCCCGGGCGATGACCAAGGCGGCCAGGGCGAGGGACACCAGGGACTCGACGACCATCATCAGCTTGGCCCAGACCCGAACGGCGGACACATCCGTGGGACTGAAAGCCAGTGCGGTGTTGAAAGACAAGACCAGGTAGTCCGGGAACGTCGGGTACCAAGAGTCCGGAACGTACGTCGGCATGGTCATCTCGGGGAATATGAATGCGGGTCCTGCCGATGGCGAACCGGCAGCACGGGCCGCCGCACCACCGGCGTCGAGATCCCAATACCACAACGCGAACGCGATCACGTTGATCAGCCAGATGCACCCCCCGATGAGCAGCAGTTCGTCGGCGGCGGTAAACCTGGCATCGGTGAATATCCCGTCGACCAGGCGAACCGCAGCCGTCGCCGTCGCCAGCGTGATCAGCCCGAACATCAGCAATGTCGTGACCCTGAGCCAGCGGCGTTGCCGGTCGATCCGTCCGGGATCCCCCAGGATCAACACACTCAGGAAGCACAGCAGAATAATCGGGTAGACATACCGTGGGAGCACCCGGAAGTCATCGGGGACCAGCTCCTGCAAGATTCCCACGCCCACCACGGCAGTGGCCATCGGCCACCGGTGTTCGCCTTGACGGCTGCCCGCTGGAAGTGGGGGCACCGGCTGTTCGTCCCGCTGGGGGCGCCCGTCATCATCGCCGGACGGTTCGGGCTGGTCGCGTGCGCCGGTCACAGGCCCATCATGACGGTTGACCCGAGGTGCGGAAATCGGCGTCGTGACTTTCGGTGTCGGGATCCCCGCGGTGGCGGCACCGGTGGTCCGACCGGGGCCTGCATTCACGCCTTGTCGGGACGTGCGATATCGGTGTTCAGCGCTCCCTGCGCGGCGTCGGAGCCGGCCTGGCCGCCACCGCGCCCGCGCAGCACGAACCCGCACAGGACGGCAGCCGCTGCCCCGGCCCCGGCTTAGTCTGGGATTGTCCGATTCGCCCGGTTAGTCCAACCCTTGGCAAACGGCTTCAGCGGTTTCCGTCGCTTGAATGAGCAGAGAAGTACCGGCGGCCGCGACTGCGGTTCTAGGGTCCTGACGGCGGTGAGGATCGCTTGCCAGGGCAGGTCGCGTGGGCCCGCGGCGCAAGGCTGGCTAGCTCGCTGAGGACATCCAGCCGGCGTACTCGCCGCTCGCCGCGCCCGACTTGCTGAGCGACATGGGTGGTCGATGACGGCGTGCCGCCGCACATGGTCAACGGGTGATGGGGCACGAACGAGCTTCGACGACGTTGGACCTCTACACCCGGCCAACCGAGAACGCCGAACGTACCTTGCGTGCCCTCGATGATGGCGGCTGATGCCTTTTGCTGCCTTTTGCAGTGAAGGCCTTGATTCGTTTGTGCGAATCAGGGCCTTCGACCTGGGTGGGCGATCGGGGTTTCGAACCCCGGACCTCTTCGGTGTGAACGAAGCGCTCTCCCACTGAGCTAATCACCCGTGCTCGAGTTCCGTTCGGACCCGCAGTGGTCATGCGGAATCCGGGAAGGCGCTCGAGCAGTCGTCACGATACCCGATGCGCGACACCAGCTTCGCCGTGATCATTCCGTGATCTATTGGGCCGAACGGGTGAACTGCAAAAGTCTGCGTGATAACCCTGCGAGTCAGCCGTCCCCCATGCAAGAGAACGGCCTGACACCAGAAGCGCGGAGAGAGAGAACCACCGCGCACAGGCCGCCGAAGGCGGAGACGACATGCCACAGCACACCGCGGTTGACCACACGATGACCACCGCTACCACTGAAATGATCCTGATCTCGGACGCCGTGCTTCCCGCGGTCAACGCCGAGCTTCGCTACTACTGCGAAGACCCTTTTGCCGTGCAGATGCTGCTGTCGGTCGACCAGAGCCCGGCGATCTGCTGGACCTTCGGCCGCGAGCTGCTGTTGAACGGCGTCAACGTCCCGACCGGCCTTGGCGATGTCCAGGTCTACCCGACCCACGACGGCGTGATCATCGAGCTCCGGTCCGGCGGTGCCGCGGCCCAGCTGCTGGCCCACACGCCCGACATCACTGCGTTCACCGACCGGACGCTCGAGCTTGTTCCGCTCGGCTCGGAGATGGACCACTACGACCTCGACCTCGGTATCGCGTCGATGCCGGTGCCCAACTCGTACGAAGCGTGACCATTTTTCACTCCGCCACGGTCCAGGGAACCGAGGCGGGGGCAGGCCGTTGACCGCCTGCGCTGACCGGCAGCACCCCCTTTGCAGGGGTGGCCACCGGGCCCATCGAGGGGTTGGGCAGCCATTTCGGCTCGGCGCAGGCGGAATGACGGTGAAAGTGGTTGAGCTACAGCCGGTTTGATTGCACCAATCGCTTCAGATACAGTTGCCGGGCCGCGCAGCCCCGCTGGGACGTGAGGCACAAGCGGACGTAGCGCAGTTGGTAGCGCATCACCTTGCCAAGGTGAGGGTCGCGGGTTCGAATCCCGTCGTCCGCTCGGAAGAGGTCCAGGCCGTCACCTGGGTTGCCTCCACGGTGGGATGGCCGAGAGGCGAGGCAACGGCCTGCAAAGCCGTGTACACGGGTTCGAATCCCGTTCCCACCTCGCAATTTCGACCGTTCGCGAAACGAACCATCGGAATGGTGAAGGGCGATTAGCTCAGCGGGAGAGCGCTTCCCTGACACGGAAGAGGTCACAGGTTCAATCCCTGTATCGCCCACCATCACGAACAGCCCCTGATCAGCGGAAACGTCGAGCCTGGGCCGAGCGTCAGGGCCACGAACAGCCGGAATCGGCCGCTTGCCTGACGAACTGCCTGACCAGACATCCTTCGACCCGCCGCTGATCGTGGCCGCGAAGAGGCCATCCATGGCGGTCGCTCCGGTCTGGATGACGGCCGCGGTTGCTTCCTGTACACCTTCTCGGTCACAGCGCTGCCACCCTTGTGACCCACGAGCCGAGCGATCTCTTCGATGCTGCCTCCGCTGTCGGAGAGCAAGGACACGAACGGAATGCCGCATCTCCCGAGGAGTCCAATGCTCCGGGGGTCACGCACGGCCTCCCGCACCCGGTAGCGGTCGGAACCGACCACCATCCCGGCCTAGCTACCGCCGTATTGGTTGCCGGGGTCACGCCGAGCGAATTGCTGGTAACAATCTCGAGTTGGGTGCCGTGGGCAACGGGTCAAGTTCGACGAGCCAAGAACACCGTGCCTCCGGCGGATTCCGCCCCAGCGGGCAGGATGTCGCCTAGATCGTGGACGGCAACCAGTTCCAGTCCGCTGGCGGCTAAAGCCGTGGTTACCTCATCGACGGTATGTGCTCGCTGACGGTGAATCTCGACCTCGGCACCTGTTGAATCGGCGACCTCGAGACGTGCTGTCTGGGTCCGCGACAGCGGGTCGTACTGAGCACGCACCGTCACCGAACGTGAGGGTGATCGGTGCAGATAGACCGGTCGATTCTCGACAGGGTCGTCCGGCCGTTCGGTGGTGACGTCGAAGACCGCTGATCCCCCTGAGGTCAGGGCGCTGCCGAAGGCAACCAGTGCCGATTGCAGATCGTCGGTGGTCGTGAGGTAGTTGAGCGCCTCGAACTGGCAGGTTACTAGGTCCACGGTCTGGGGCAGGCGCAGCTGACGCATGTCCTGGAGCAGGAACTTCGCCCGGTTGCCGACGTTCTTGACGGCGGCAACCTCGAGCATCTGCGGCGAAAGGTCGACCCCCCAGACCGGTCCGGATCCGGTCCGGCACAGGTAGTCGACAAAAGAACCGGTCCCACAACCTATGTCCGCGGCCGAGGCGAATTGCAGGGAGTACCGATTCCGGATCCATTCGAAGGTCTTTTGCATGTCCTGAAATGATTGATCCCCGAGCAGGGCGTCGTAGACCTCGGCGAACCGTCCGTAGGGGGCGTCCCCCGATGCGGTGTCCGTCATGGTTGCTTGAGACCCGGCATGGCCTGGTCCGGGCGCGCCGGGCGTGCGCGGCCGACCCGGACCGGGGCCCCGACGGTCTCGAAGACGACGAACTCGTGGGCGTCGCGGGCCTGGACAAACCCAGGCAGTCTCGCTCTCATCAGGATGACCCGTCCACCAGCGGCCAGGTGACCCGCCAGATTTGATGAAGTGTTGGGCCGGCGTAGAAGGCGCCGGGGATTAACGACGCACGGCGCTGGCACGCACGCCCGGCTTGTCACCTGGCCCTCTTCAAACGGCCTGCCCTGCAGATTCCGCCGCCGGTAAGCCCTTCACGGCGAAAGCCCCAAGATTCCCGACATGGCCCAGCCGCCCACCCGGATGCCATCTCGGGAGTTCCGCCGGGATGCTCCAGGCGTCAGGCGAGGATCTTCGCCTTCTGCGCTTGGAACTCCTCCTCGGTGAGCACCCCGGCATCCTTCAGCTCGCCGAGCTTCTGCAATTGCTTGAGCATGTCGTCGGTTGACGATGCGACGGGCGGCTGGGCGTACTGCGGCTGGGCGTATTGCGGTGGCTGGGCGTATTGCGGCTGGGCGTATTGCGGCGGAGGCTGTTGGGCGTACTGGGGCTGTTGCTGTGCGTCCTGCGCCTGTTGCTCCTGGTCGGCCTTCTGTTCCTTCGCCGCCCACCGACCGGCCTGGCGCCGTGACACACGGTTGGACACGGCTGTCGCCGTGCCGGCGATGGCGGCGGTTCTTGCTAGTCCACGGAGCAGTCCCATGGTTTCCGTCCAATCGTTCTCGGGTTTGTCATTCTGGATTGTCGATCTGAAGCATCAGGTGTTGGCCGACTCCAGGTCGTCGAGCACTGCGACAACGGCGTCGGCGGGAATCCGGCCGTTCGCGATCACCTCGGCCCCGGCGTTTCGCATGGCGGAGACGAACGGTCCCGCCCAGGTGTTCTCGTAGACCAAGAGACCGACCGCGGTCGACGGCGCGACGAGATTGGCTGCTTCTGCCAGGTCGTCGTTGCCCAGCAAACCAGACTGGGCTCCCTCAAACACGGCCAAGTCGAGCTTCCCGTCGTGATCCAGGTCAGCCAGCGCCACCGCCGTGAACGAGCCGTCCTCGCCGACGACGACGAAACGAAGATCGAGGATTCTGATGATCCCCCGTTCGACGAGATCAAGCAGGGCCGCCATCCCCTCGCCGGTGATCTTGGCTTGCGGAAACTCAAGGACCAGATAGTCGATGGGACCAACGTCCTGCTCTGCCATGCTCAGCCTTCCTGCTTTGGAATGACCTGTCGTGGGTCTGGAAGTAGGTCTGACCTACACCGAGATGTGACCGTACCTGGGGATTATTGAAGTCCTTCATCCGGCCCAGTTGAACCGATGCCTGCCTTCGCCTGCGCTCGTCGTGTCACCGACAATGCAGCTCGATCTTGCTGCCGTCCAAGAAGTCGACGTGCGCTGTGCGATGTGCGGCCTGAGTATTCACGGCCCGCCCGCCATAAGAGCGGCCGAGCGCTCGAGCCGGCGCCAACGGTCGACTCGAGACCTCCCCCGGCGTTTGCCGGATCGGCAACAGGATTCGCTCCGCAGCAGACGTCCCGCGAGAGTGGGACCGTGACGAACGACATCTCAACCGCAACTGCCCCGTCCGACTCCGCTTCGCACCCCGATGGATACCTCGGCGACCCGGCTGTGCAGGCCGACTGGGACAAGCTCTATCTCGACCGGGAACAGCTGTGGAGCGGGCAACCCAACGGCGCTTTGGTGGCCGAGGTCGCCGGGCTCACTCCGGGGCGGGCGCTGGACGTCGGTTGCGGCGAGGGAGCGGACGCGGTCTGGCTCGCCGGCAAAGGCTGGGCCGTGACGGCTCTGGAAGTCTCGGGCGTCGCACTGGCGCGCGCCAAGGTGCATGCGCGGGACGCCGGCGCCGCAATCCGCTGGGTGCACGCGGAGTTGACGGAGGCGGCACTGCCGGCCGGCTACTTCGATCTCGTCTCGGCCCAGTACCCAGCGCTGCTGCGCACCCCCGACGCCGTCGCGGAGCGGGCGTTGCTTGCGGCAGTCGCACCCGGCGGTGTGCTGCTGCTCGTGCACCACGCAGGGATGGAAGCCCGCCATGACGACGATGCGCCCTTCGACCCCAACGACTTCGTCTGGCCGAGCATGGTCGCAACATTGCTCGACGACGACTGGAAGGTGGAGGTCGACGAGCAGCGGCCGCGGATCGCCCCCGATGGCGGCGCCGGCGCGCATCACGCGGACGACCTGGTACTGCGCGCACGCCGGCTGCGCTGACCACCCAAGACGTCGGGTGACCCTGTAACGGCTTTCCCCCCGCACCCGATAGTCTGGGCATGCCGGCAATTCTGCATGGCCCCTCGGACTCCGACTTCGTCAGGTTGGCGTCAACGCTGGTGATCGCCCTCATCGTGGTGATGTCGGCGGTCGTGCTGATCGTGCTCACCAAGGGCTGAACCCCGGATCCCACCACCTTCCGCATACTTCTGGCGCGACCGACAGCGCCAGTAAACGGCGACCACGGGGAATGACGATCAGCACGGCCGCCGGCGTGATCATTCTCCCGCTCTAGCCTTCCCGGATCGCGGCATCGGCACATACCGCGGGCCCCAGCTGCAACGACACCGATGACGAGCGCCAAGAGGTATGGGTGCCTGCTGCTGTTCGCAAGGTCTCTCACGTGCAACCACGAGCGTCCAGGTCGACGGCCATCCAGCGATCTTGCTCCCCCGGTCGCCAGCTGGCAGGAGCACTCGTGGCGAAGTGATCAAGCAGACCGTGGTCGAACGCTGGCGTCCGCTGTTGGTCGAGATGGTCACCTTCGGCGAAGATCTCGTGAGACTGTTCGACGACAGCTGGATGCAGGAGTGATCAACGGTGGCTGGTTCCGAAGATGTCACTGTCAATCTCATACGGTCGCTGGTCCGGGCCATGAATGAGCCATCCCTGGCCACGGAAATGGGTGGGCGGGTGGACGACTGGGAGGCCTTGGCGATCGTCATGGAGTTCGCCGACGGCTACCGCAGTGCGTCCGGCTATGCCTACCCGGCCGATGGCACCGTCTCGCCGGTGGCGTGTAGCTGGAACAGCATCCAACAAGAGGTGAACGCCTACCTGGCGACCTACTACGAACCCGGTGATCGGCTGCCGGTCAAGATCCTTGTGCAGTTCGATCGGGCGACGGGCAGGTACGGGGTGACATTCGAGGACACGGACGAGGAACGCTGGAAGACGCGACCTCGCAACTTCCGGGAGATGCGCGAGCAGCTTCGTCCGAGTTTCGACTGACGGCCGATGCGGCCAGGTGGACGAAGATCACCACTTCCGTGAACACCCGATCAGGTGACTAGCGTCGTAGCGACAGCTCAAGCACACTCTTGACTACGCCCGACGGGTTACCGGCGGGCGTGCCAAACTTGGTCACCGTCGTCCTGGAGGTCACCGAGACCGAGGCACCGCCGGAGCGCACCGTCCAGGTCACCGTCACTGCGACGCCGCCGGCTCCGGCCGCGGCATTCCGCGACGGACAGCACATCGTCGGCCGCGACATCCAGCCCGGCACCTACCGCGCCTCGGCCGTCAGCGACATCTGTTACTGGGAGCGTAAGGATCAGGCGGAAGACGTCATCGCCAACGCCTTCGGCACGGTGGCGACCATCCGGTCGGGCGACTACACCTTCCAGAGCAACCGCTGCGGCACCTGGTCGCGGGTCGACTGAGGGCCACCCGTGCGCGTCCACGAACAAGTTACATCTTCTGCCGGGACAACACCTTTCGCTGCACCTGACGCTCTGCGACGAACGAGACGAACGGAATGGTCCCGGCGATCAGCACCCAGAGCGTGCCGAGCGGCGACCAGCGGTCCTTGTAGGCCAGGTCGAAGGCGATGATCACGTAGACGACGAAAAGGGCTCCGTGGATCGGACCCCAGACGGCGACCGCCGCGCCCATATCGAACACGTACTTCAGCACCATCGCGGCCACCAGGATCAGCAGCCCCCAGCCGACCACGAACGCGGCCACCCGGTAACGGCGGAACGCCGCCATGATCTTCGGCGGGACCACGGGCGTCGCCTTGGCCGGCGGCGGTGCGGGTGACGCCGACACCAGGTCGGGGGTGTCGGCGATCTCACCGGTGGGGTCAGCGGGCACGACGGCGGTCCTCCTCGGCCAGGGCTGCCAGCGCCTGGTTGTATGCGGTCAGTTCTGGATCGTCGTCATCATCTTCGCCGACCATCGCGACGGAAATGGTCACGCCCTGGCTCGGTCGCTGCAGATCCGGTCGGCGGCGGAACAGCCGCGGCGGTGGATCGTCGGATTCCTCGCTGTCGGCGGTCCGGGTCCGTTCGTCGAGTCGCTCGGATTCTGTCGACTGATCGTTCTCCGACTCGGTGCCCCCCGCAGGTTCGGGCTCCGGATGGACCACACCTTCGGCCTCCAGCAGTTCCCGTAGGTCGCGATCGGTCTGCTCGTCATCCTCGACGTCCTTGACCACCTCAAGGTGCAGGAATCGCACCCACATGAAGACGAACGCGACCCCGA
>Ga0164307_10000694_pt1 | contig 14873 bp, 7 predicted proteins | sample Whisoiple_243_MG_FD_110214 | JGI IMG/M metagenome (GOLD analysis project Ga0164307, IMG submission 110214) | Soil microbial communities amended with fresh organic matter from upstate New York, USA - Whitman soil sample_243_MG | ecosystem: Environmental > Terrestrial > Soil > Unclassified >...
ACCGTGACCCGACGCCGACCCGGCTGCACAGCGAGTGCCTGACCGGTGACGTCTTCGGCAGCGGGCGGTGCGACTGCGGTGCCCAGCTGCGCGAGTCCGTCGAGCGCCTCGACGCGAGCGGCGGGTTCCTGCTCTACCTGCGGCAGGAGGGCCGCGGCATCGGGCTCTACCCGAAGCTCGACGCCTACGTGCTCCAGGACGCGGGGCTCGACACGTACGAGGCGAACGTCGCCCTCGGCTACGGCGAGGACGAGCGGGACTACACCGTCGCGGCGCAGATGCTCGGGGCGCTGGGCGTGAGCCGCGTCGAGCTGCTCACCAACAACCCCGACAAGGCGGATCAGCTGCGGGCGCTCGGGGTCACCGTGGCCCGTCGCGTCCCGACCGGCGTCCACCTGTCTGACGCGAACGCCCACTACCTCGCGACGAAGGTCGTGCGTGGCGCGCACACCCTCGATCTGCACGTCCAGCCCTGATTGACCGCAGCACCCAGCGGTGCATCATGGGTCCGTGGACGACGGGACTTTCGGATGACGCCGGGGCAGCGCCTCTCGGTGACGGTCAATGGCACCGAGCGCGGTCTGGCGGGCACCGACCCCGCGACCAATGCCCTCGACTGGCTGCGGGGGCAGGGGCTCACCGGGGCCAAGGAGGGGTGCGCCGAGGGGGAGTGCGGCGCCTGCGCGGTGCTCGTGGCCCGCCCCGACGGTGGGTCGGGCACCGAGTGGACGGCCGTCAACGCCTGCCTCCTGCCGGCCGCCTCGTGGGACGGCCAGGAGGTCGTCACCGCCGAGGGACTCGGGACGCCCCAGCACCTGCACCCCGTGCAGCACGAGATGGCGGTGCGAGGCGGGTCGCAGTGCGGCTACTGCACGCCCGGTTTCGTCTGCTCCATGGCTGCCGAGTACTACCGGGCCGACCGGCAGGACGACGCGGCCCGTGCGGGCAGCGACGCGGACGCGCACGAGTCGGGGCCCAACGGTTTCCGGCTCGGGGCGCTCTCCGGCAACCTGTGCCGGTGCACCGGCTACCGGCCGATCCGGGACGCAGCCTTCGCGCTCGACTCCCCGGCGGCCGACGACGCGCTCGCCTCGCGGCGCTCGGACGCGCCGCCACCTCCGATCGGGACCCGACTCTCGGGGGCGACCGGCACCTATGCCCGGCCAGCCGACCTCGACGAGGCGCTCGAGCTGCTCGCGGCACATCCGGGCGCGGCGGTCGTCGCCGGCTCGACCGACTGGGGCGTCGACGTCAACCTCCGTGGCACCCGGGCGACGTTCGTCATCGGCATCGACCGTCTGCCCGAGCTGCGCCGCCTCGAGGTCGTTGACGAGGCCGTCGAGCTCGGCGCCGCGTTGACCCTCACCGAGGTCGAGCGCGAGCTGGCCGGGCGGATCCCGCTGCTCGACCAGGTGTTCCCCCAGTTCGCCTCCCGGCTCATCCGCAACGGCGCGACCCTCGGCGGCAACCTCGGCACGGGCTCGCCGATCGGTGACCTGGCGCCCGCGCTGCTCGCGCTCGAGGCCGTCGTGGTGCTCGCGAGTCCGGACGGGGACCGGCAGGTGCCGCTCGCCGACTACTGGACCGGCTACCGGCAGAGCGTGCGTCGCCCCGACGAGCTCATCCGTGCGGTGCGGATCCCCCTGCCGCTCAGCCCGACCACGGCCTTCCACAAGGTCGCCAAGCGCCGCTACGACGACATCTCCAGCGTCGCCGTCGCCGTGGCCCTCGATGTCGTCGACGGCTCCGTCCGGCGGGCACGCATCGGTCTCGGCGGCGTGGCGGCCACCCCCGTCAGGGCGCTTGCCACCGAGGCAGCCCTGGAGGGCCGTGCCTGGACCGCGGCGACGGTGCAGGCGGCCGCCGAGGTGATGCGGGGTGAGGGCACCCCGCTCGACGACCACCGGGCCAGCGCGGCCTACCGCAGCGCGGTGCTGGGCACCTCGCTCCTTCGCCTCCATGCGGACGAGCAGTCTGCCGACGGGGTGGGCGCATGACATCCCTGTCGCGCCGGGCCACGGATTCCGTCGTCGGACAGCCGATCCCGCACGAGTCGGCCGCCCTTCACGTCACGGGCAGTGCGCTCTACACCGACGACCTCGCGACGCGCACGCACGGTCTGCTCCACGCCCACCCCGTCCAGGCACCGCACGCCCACGCCCGCGTGACCCGGCTGGACGCCGTCCCCGCGCTCGCCGTCCCGGGCGTCGTGCGCGTCCTCACCGCCGCCGACGTGCCCGGCGTCAACGATGCCGGCGTCAAGCATGACGAGCCGCTCTTCCCGTCCGAGGTGATGTTCTTCGGTCACGCCGTGTGCTGGGTCCTGGCCGACACCCTCGAGGCGGCCCGGCTCGGGGCCCTGGCCGTCGAGGTGGACTACGAGCCGCTGCCCTCGGTCGTCACCGTCCGCGAGGCGATCGAGGCCGGCAGCTTCCAGGGCGGCCAGCCGCGGCTCGAGCGCGGGCAGGTCGACGAGGCCTTCGTCGCGGCCGAGCACGTGTTCAGCGGCGAGCTCGACCTCGCCGGGCAGGAGCACTTCTACCTCGAGACGCACTGCTCGCTCGCCCATGTCGACGAGGGCGGACAGGTCTTCGTCCAGAGCAGCACCCAGCACCCGACAGAGACCCAGCAGATCGTGGCGCACGTGCTGGGCCTGGCCAGCCACGCCGTCACGGTCCAGTGCCTGCGGATGGGAGGAGGCTTCGGCGGCAAGGAGATGCAGCCGCACGGCTACGCAGCCGTGGCCGCCCTGGGAGCCGTCCTGACCGGGCGCCCCGTGCGCCTGCGCCTCACCCGGACCCAGGACCTGACGATGACGGGCAAGCGACACGGCTTCCACGCGCAGTGGCGTGCCGCGTTCGACGATGACGGCCGGATCCAGGCGCTCGATGCCACCCTGACCTCCGACGGCGGCTGGAGCCTCGACCTCTCCGAGCCCGTGCTGGCGCGGGCGCTCTGTCACGTCGACAACGCGTACTGGATCCCCCACCTGCGGGCCGACGGGCGGATCGCCCGGACCCACAAGACGTCCCAGACGGCGTTCCGCGGGTTCGGCGGACCCCAGGGGATGCTCGTCATCGAGGACGTCCTCGGCCGCTGCGCACCGCTGCTCGGCATCGACCCCGTGGAGCTGCGCCGCCGCAACTTCTACGCGGAGGGCCAGGCCACGCCGTACGGCCAGGTCGTCCGTCATCCCGAGCGGGCCGTCGCCTGCTGGGAGCAGGTGCTGACGACCGGCGAGCTCACGGAGCGCTCGGCGGCGATCGCCGCGTACAACGCGTCCCACGAGCACACGAAGCGGGCCCTGGCCGTCACCCCGGTGAAGTTCGGGATCTCCTTCAACTTCACCGCCTTCAACCAGGCCGGGGCGCTCGTGCACGTCTACAAGGACGGCTCGGTCCTCATCACGCACGGTGGCACCGAGATGGGCCAGGGCCTGCACACGAAGATGCTGCAGGTCGCCGCGACGGCGCTCGCCGTCCCCCTGTCGCTCGTCCGGCTGGCGCCGACGCGCACCGACAAGGTGCCCAACACGTCTGCGACGGCCGCGAGCTCGGGGGCCGACCTCAACGGCGCAGCGGTCAAGGACGCCTGCGAGCAGATCCTCGAGCGGCTCCGCGCCGTGGCCGCCGCCCGGCTGGGCGTCCCCGCCGAGGACGTGCGGTTCGAGGACGGGTGCGCGCGAGCGGCGTCGGGAGCGGCGACAGGCGCAGCAGAGGTGGCGTGGGCCGATCTCGCGAGCGAGGCCTACTACCAACGGGTCCAGCTCTGGGCTGCCGGCTTCTACCGCACCGAGGGACTCCACTGGGACTCGACGAGGATGCAGGGCTCGCCGTTCAAGTACTTCTCCTACGGCGCCGCGGCAGCCGAGGTCGAGGTCGACGGCTTCACCGGCGCCTACCGGCTGCGCCGGGTCGACATCGTGCACGACGTGGGTGACTCGCTCTCTCCGCTCGTCGACCTCGGCCAGATCGAGGGTGGCTTCGTGCAGGGTGCGGGCTGGCTCACCCTCGAGGACCTCCGGTGGGACGAGTCCTCCGGCCCGACACGCGGCCGGCTCGCCACGGCGTCGGCGAGCACCTACAAGCTGCCGAGCTTCTCGGAGATGCCCGAGGTCTTCAACGTCGCACTGCTCGAGCGCGCCACCGAGGACGGCGTCGTCTACGGGTCCAAGGCCGTCGGGGAGCCCCCGCTCATGCTCGCCATCTCCGTCCGCGAGGCCCTGCGCCAGGCGGCCGCCGCGTTCGGGCCCGCCGGCACGCAGGTCGACCTCGCGTCGCCGGCCACACCCGAGGCAGTCTTCTGGGCTGTCCAGCAGGCACGAGGCGCCGGCCAGCCGCCGCACACGGTGGCGGTCGTACGGGGCGGGCGCCAGGGCGTCGGCGTCGCGCCCGAGCGTGCGGACCCCGACGGGCACCCGCTGCGCCCGCACTCGGAGCAGGTCGCTGCCGGAATGGGTGACTGACGTGCACTGGCTCTCGGCAGCCCAGCGGCTGCGTGCGGACCGGATCCCCGGCGTGCTCGTGACGGTCGCGGCCGTCCGCGGCCACGCTCCGCGCGAGCCCGGCGCCAAGATGGTCGTGTCGCCCGACGACACCTGGGGCAGCATCGGCGGCGGCAACCTCGAGGCGACGGCCGTCGAGCGGGCTCGCGCCATGCTCGAGCGGGCCGACGCCGGCCCCGAACAGCTCGACCTGGCGCTCAACGAGCGAGCACCTGTCGAGCACGGCCAGCAGTGCTGCGGCGGCGAGGTGTCGGTCCTGCTCGAGCCACTGCCCGTCGTGCCCTCCGTGGCGATCTTCGGGATGGGGCACGTCGGCGCCGAGCTGGCGCGCATCCTGAGCCGACACGACCTCGAGCTGCACCTCGTCGACGGCCGGGCCGACCGCGTGGCCGCGGGACGACTCGCGGGGCTCGCCGACGCCGTGGCCGGCGTGCACGTCCACCACGCGCCCGTGCCGGAGCTCGTGCTCGGGCAGGTCCCGCGCGGCACGCACGTGCTCGTCATGACCCATGACCACGCCGAGGACGTCGCGCTGTGCGACGCCGCCCTGAGGTGCTCGCACCTGGGCTCGATCGGGCTCATCGGGTCGTCGGTGAAGTGGCGCCGTTTCGAGCAACGCCTTGCGGCAGAGGGCCATTCGGCGCAGGACCTGGGCAGGATCACGACGCCGATCGGGGCGCCCGGGCTCACCGGCAAGAGCCCGGCGACCATCGCCGTGGCGGTCGCGGTCGACCTGCTCGCGGCCTTCGAGCGGGAGCGGCAGCTCGAGCGCAAGACGCCGGGCACCCGTCCGTGACGATCTTCAGGGTGCGCGTCCTCGACACGCCGACGAGCCCCTTCGCCGGAGGCACGCTCCGGTCCGACGACGACTGCGGGCTGCTCGTCGGGGACGGCGTCATCACGGCACGCGGCCCCTTCGACGTGGTGCGCGCGGAGCATCCCGACGAGCCGGTCCTCGACCTGCGCCAGGGTCTGCTCCTGCCGGGGCTCGTCGACACGCACGTGCACTTCCCCCAGGTGCGCGTCATCGGCGGGCTCGGCCTGCCGCTGCTCGACTGGCTGGACCGCTATGCCCTGCCGGAGGAGATGCGGCTCGCCGACGTCGACCACGCACGGGGCGTGGCCCGTGACTTCGTGGCGGGACTCGTCGACGCCGGGACGACGACCGCACTCGTCTTCGGGGCCCACCAGGCCCCGGCCGTCGACGTGATGTTCGAGGCGGCCGACCACTGGGGCCTGCGGGTCACGACCGGACTCGTGACCTCGGACCGGCTGCTGCCCGATGCGCTGCTCACGACCCCCGAGCGCGCCTACGCCGAGTCGCGCGAGCTCGCGGCCCGCTGGCACGGCAAGGGCCGGCTGCGCTACGCCGTCACACCACGCTTCTCCCTCTCGGCGAGCGAGGGGGTGCTCGAGGCCTGTGCGGCCACCTTCTCCGAGGTGCCGGGGTCGCTCTTCACCTCGCACCTCAACGAGAACCTCCACGAGATCAGCGAGGTCGCCGCCCTCTTCGGCGGGGCCTCCTACGTGGACACCTACGACCGCTTCGGCCTCGTGACGCCGAGGTCGGTGCTCGCTCACGACGTCCACCCGACCGATGCCGAGCTGGGCACGCTCGCCGCGCGCGGCGCCGCCGTGGCGCACTGCCCCACGAGCAACGCGGCGCTGGGCAGCGGGCTCTTTCCGCTCCGTCGTCACATCGAGGCCGGGGTGCGCGTCTCCCTCGGCTCGGACGTCGGCGCCGGCACCGGCTTCTCGCTGTTCAAGGAGGGACTGCAGGCCTACTTCGTCCAGCAGCTCCTCGGCCCGGACGGGATGCTGCTGACCTCGGCCCACCTGCTCTGGCTGAGCACCGGGGCCGGCGCCGACGCGCTCGGGCTCGGTGACGACGTGGGTGACCTCTCCGTCGGCAAGCAGTTCGACGCCGTCTGGGTGCTGCCCGAGCCCGGCGACCCGCTCGCCGTGGGCCTCGACAACGCCTCGTCCCCCGACGACGCGCTGTCCAAGGTCTTCGCGCTGGGGACGACCTCCGACGTCGGGGGCGTGTGGGTCGCGGGTGAGCAGATCGCCGCCGGCCGGTGGCGGAGCCCACGCCCCCGCTGACGTGCCCCCGCCCGGCCGAGGGCGTATGCCGCCGCCCCACCTGCCGGGTCGACGTCCCCACGCGCCGGGGTGACGCTCAGAGCGTTGCGGGACCGCTCCCGTGTGCGGGCGTGGTCTGCCGCGTCAGTGCGTCGCGGGCCCGAAGGGGTCCCGGGTGCTCGCGCATCGACGCACCCAGCCGGTGAAGCCCCGCGCGGTCCACGGAGTCCGCGGGACCCATCAGGCGCTCGGCGGCCGAGCGGATCGCAGCGGCGTCGGCGCGGTTGGGGTCGAGCACCTCGCCCAGCCGCTGCACCTCGACGGCGGCGGCGCCGGCGAACTGGTCGGTGGAGAGGGGGAGGAGGAGCAGGGGAACTCCGGCTGTCAGTGACTCGGTGACGCTGTTGTTGCCGCCGTGCGAGACGGCCACGGAAGCGTGACCGAGCAGGGTCACCTGCGGGAGCATCTCGCGTACGAGCCACGACTCGGGGAGTGCACCCAGCAGGGGGCGCGGCGTCGACCCGTGGGCCAGGGCGACGCGGACGTCCAGTGGGCGCAGCGCCTCGACGATCGTCGCGAGCAGGTCGGAGCGGGCGGAGAGGAAGCTGCCGAGGCTGACGTAGACGACCGGCTCGTCGCTGCGGCCGAGCCACGTCTCGACCTGCTCGTCCGAGGCCTCGGCCCGCACCGCGGAGCCGAGGAAGGTGTGGCGCGGGAGCAGGGCGGTGCGGTCGTGGTCGTGCAGCTCCGCGGGGTAGTTGAGCATGAGGACGTCGCCGGTCTCGGCGAAGGCGTCGACGCTCGGCGTGGCCCCCGGCGACAGCAGCGCCAGTGCGGCGTTCCACTGCGCGGTGAAGTCGTCGCGCACCTGCTCCGAGAGGCGCCGCAGCTCGGCGAGCGCGTCCGGCCCGGGCGTGAAGGCACGAGGCCAGGCAGGCGGGTAGCCGTAGACCTCGTCGCCGACGGTGAGAGCGGACGGGTGACCCAGCACGACGTCGGCGTGGCTGGTGCCCCTGCTGACGAGACCCAGTCGCGCACCGAAGGCGAGGTGGTCGACGACGACCGTGTCCGGGCGCACCCGGTCGACGACGTCGTGCACGGCCCGGGCCACGCCCACGGCGTTCCAGAGGAGGTCGTCACCACGCGCCCGGGCCTGGTAGGCCAGCGTCTCGACGGCGCCGAGCCGCGTCGCCTCGAAGAACCCACGGAGCGAGTCGTCCTCGCCCGCCGGCTGCTCCTCGGCCCGGATGACGCCGGGGTTCGAGCCGCGCCCCAGCTGCAGGTGCTCGCGCTCGTAGCCGAAGGCGGTGACGAGGGCATCGGTGGCCGTGCCGGTGGCGACGACGACGCGCTCACCCGCATCACGCCAGGCCGTGGCGAGGGTGGCGAGCGGGTAGAGGTGGGAGGCGTAGTCAGGGCTGATGACGAGGAGGGTCACGAGGCTCCCTCCACGGCGTCGGAAAGGCGCGGCTCGCCCGCTCGCTGCGGCGCCACCTCACGGTAGACCGCGGCGAGCGACGCGGCCATCGTGTCGATGCCGAACCGCGTGCGCACCATGTCCCGGGCCTGCGCCATCCGGGTGTCGGCTTCCGGTGCGGCTGCGAGGTCGAGCGCCTCGTGGGTCGCGCCCGCGAGGCCGGCGGCAATGGACGTGTCGGCGAGGATGCCCGTCTCCCCGTGGGCGACGTAGGTCGCCGGGCCCCCGCCGTCGGGTGCGACGACGACGAGCCCGACGGCCATCGCCTCGAGGATCGCGATGCCGAACTCCTCCTTGAGGCTCGCGCTCACGTAGACGCCGGGCGGCGCCGTGTCGCCCGGACGTCCGCGCAGCCGCGCGAGCCACGCGATGGTCGTCGTGTTGGGACGGTGCCCGGCCACGAGCAGCCCCAGGTCGGCCGCCTCGGCGGCAGGCACGACGGCGTCGATCCGGGCCAGCTCGGCGGCCTCCTCGTCGCTCGGGTGGTCGAGATCGCCGCCCACGAGGAGCAGGTTGCAGCGCTCGCGCAGCCGGGCGTCGTCGCGCCAGGCCTGCACGAGGGTCGCCATCCCCTTGACGGGGTTGAGCCGACCGACCGACACGACGGTCGGCAGGGCTCGGCGGTCGTCGGGGAGGGTGTCGAGGAGGCTGTCGAGCTCGTCGACGGCGGATGTGACGCCGGACCCGCGGCGACGTCCCGACCCATCCAGGGTCTCGCCGACGATGCGGTCGACACCTGCCACGTCGATGCCCTCGCCGACGACGCTGAGGCGGTCTCGCTGCACGTCGATGTCGATCCCGAGGTAGCGCCGCAGGTCGTCGCCGACCTGTGGGCGCGGGAAGAGCACGAGGTGGGAAGCGCGCGCGGCGAGGTCGCGGAGCAGCTGGTCGCGGAACCACAGGTGCTCCACGAGATCGGCTGCGTCGAACCCGGCACGGGTCAGCGTCCCGGCGTGGTCCCGCGCGTCGATGAGGGCCTGGGGGTCGGGCGCGAGGGTCAGCACGACGGGGATGCCGAGCTCGTCCGCCACTTCTGCGGCGGCCATGGACCCGACGTCGGCCATCCGCAGGTGGATCGCGTCGACGCGACCGGCGGTCCGGAGGACCCGGCGGATCCCGCGGCGCGCCGCGACCCGCGCAGGCCACGCACGGCTCACCCCCACAGGACCCGACAGCGGCACCTTCGCGTAGTGGTGGCCCCTCGCGAGAAGCGAGGAGCCGACGTGGCCACCGGGCGCGGCGGACGGACGTCCCGAGGGGAACTGGGCCGGTTCGGGGCTGCCGCCCGACACGGTGATGACCCGAGTCATCGCGGGCTCGCCGCGCAGCAGGGCGTCCCCGAGGTGCACGAGCAGCGTGGCGATGCCGCCCGTGTCGCCCCGGCCGGAATGGTGCAGCTGTCCGTCGATGTCGGAGTGGAGGAAGAGCTGCACGACGGTCAACCCGTCGGGCACGGGCGGTGCCGGGGCCGGACGCAGGTCGAAGAGGGCGAGCCGGGCGGTCTGGGCCAGAGGGCCGACCGTACGGGCCAACGACACGAGGAGTGCCTCGGCGCTGTGGTCGGCTGCGGGTCCGTCGCCGAGGGCGGCCGTCGCGGCCGCGCGCACCGGGAGCGCCTCGGTGTCGTCTGCCGCGAGAGCCACGAGCGCCGTCGTGGTCGCTGCGCCGGGCACCAGCCCCAATGTCTCGGCCAGTCGGGTGCGGCCGTCGTCGTCGGTCGTTGACGCCAGACCGGTCACCAGGGCGCCACGCACCCGGTCCGGCTGCCGCACCGCCCAGCTCTCGAGGGTGCGCTGGGCCAGCATCCCGGTGAAGCCGCCGTCGCGGCTCGAGCTGACGAGGTGCGGCAGCGCCTCGTCGACGGGAGCCGTGTGCCGCAGCGCGTCGAGCGCGTGCTCCGCCACGTGGCGCCGCCCGTCAGCCACCAGGCGTGCGAGCACCGGTGCCGCGGTGGGGTCGTCGCAGACGCCGAGCGCGTGGACGGCGGCGAGGGCGGTCAGGGGATCGTCGGAGAGCGTGGCCGAGATCAGGTCACGGACGCCGTCACCGTCCGCCTGCGCAGTGACATCGGCGAGCGTCGACGCTGCCCGCATGGCTTCGAGGAGGGTCGGAGCGGTCCGGACCGCCTCGAGCGCGGAGCGGGGGTCCATGGCTCCGACCTTAAGCGTCCGATCGCGAAGATGTACAACCCTTGTCCAACGTTGGCCGAGGAGTCGGGCACTCCAGGCCGCCTCAACGGTCGAGGGCGGAGACCCTCGAGCTACGGTCGGCGGAGCCAGCCCTTCTCGTGTGCCGCCCAACCCAGCTGGATGCGGCTGTTGGCACCGGTGGCATCCATGAGCGACCGGACCCGGCGCTGGACGGTGCGTAGCCCGACGTCGAGCTGCCGCGCGACCAGGACGTCGGAGGCGCCGGCGATGAGGAGCGAGAGCACCTGGAGGTCGGTCTCGTCCGGACCCGGGGCCGTCTCCACGAGCTCGTCGCTCTCGGGAGACACGAAGTTGAGCGGCCAGGCTTCGCGCCAGACGAAGTCGAAGAGCGACAGGAGGGACTGGACGAGCCCGGTCGAGTGGATGACGAGGGCCGCCGGCTCCGGGGAGTCTGCATCAAGGGGCACCATCGCGGTGCGACGGTCGGCGATGACGAGCTTGGTCGGGACACGGTCGCTGATCCGCACCTCCTCGTCGCGGCGTATCACCGCCACCAGCTCGGTCTGCGACGTCTGCTCCAGCACGTCGCGCTCGAGCACGACCCGGTACCGGACGCCGCGGGCCGCCGCGATGTCTTCGGCCTGGTTCTCCGACGCCGTCACGGCCGTCGGGTTGTCGGTGACGAGGACGCAGACCTCCTCGACGGCGCCCAGCTGCAGCTGGTGGAACCGCTGTCCGACCGCGCCGGCCCCGACGACCACCTCGACGAGATCGTGAACGCTCCCCGCAGCATCGGTGCGGTGCGCCTCCGCCAGCCGCGCGGCCACGAGCTCGGCCTGATCGAGCTCGTGACGGCGGTCGTTGAGGAGGGCGCGCAGCGCGATCCCCGGTGGCGCCGCTACCCAGCGGCCCGGCGTGGCGGCCGACTGTGCCACCAGTCCCATGCGCTCCAGCCCGACGAGACTCTCCTCGACCTCCGCGTTCGAGAGCTGGCAGCGATGGGTGAGGTCGTCGACGGTCGTGCCACCCAGCCCGACCAGCGTGCGGTACAGGTTCGCCTCCGCCGGACCGAGACCCAAAGCCGCAAGCGCTTCCATGTCGCTCCTTCCGCCAACTCTGACGTCGTCAGGGCGGGTGGCGCACCTGCGCCATGACGCATAACCGCCGCACGCACATTCTTCCGGACAAACCGGCGCTCCGGCACTGTGACTGACGGCGCCGGATTCCCCACCCGGCGCCCCCCACGCAGCGTGACCCGAACAGCGGCTCGCGCCCCCACTCCCCGGAGGACCACAGCATGCGCCCCATCTGGCGTCACACCCTAGGGGTGGCAACGGTTGCCATCGTTGCCGCCACCGCGGCCGCCCCCACCTCGGCCTTCGGCCAGGGCTCCGGTGCCCCACCCCGTCCGATCGTCGGATCGCGCGCTGCCCAGGCGACGAGCGACGCTCCCAAGACCGTCACCCTGATCACGGGCGACAAGGTCCTCGTCACCGGGGCAGGCACCAACGCCCCGATCGTCACGGTGCTACCGCGCGAGGACGGCACCGTGCCCTCCGTGGAGACTCGGCGGGTCGGCAAGGACGTCTACGTCTACCCCGCCGATGCCGTGGACGCCCTGTCTTCCGACAAGGTGGACGAGGAGCTCTTCAACGTGACGGGGCTCGTGGCCATGGGCTACGACGACGCCAGCACCGACAGCGTGCCGGTCATCGCCCGCTACTCCACGGACCTCAGCCGGGCGCGTTCCGCGCCCGCCACGCCGAAGGGCGCTGCCAAGGGTCAGACCCTGCACTCGATCGACGGCATCGCGCTCAAGGCCGGCAAGGCGCAGGCCGCTGCCTTCTTCGCGGACGCGACGGACCCGTCCACCGCAGCCGGTGCGAAGATCGAGAAGATCTGGCTCGACGCGAAGGCGTACGCCACGCTCGACCAGTCGACGAAGCAGGTGGGCGCCGACCTCGCCTGGGCGAGCGGACTCAAGGGCAGTGGCACCAAGGTCGCCGTCCTCGACACCGGCGCCGACGCCGAGCACCCCGACCTGAAGGGTCGGATCGTGGCGTCCAAGGACTTCACCGGGTCGGCGGGTGGCGCACTGTCGGACGTGCAGGGCCACGGCACGCACACCGCCTCCACCGTGGGCGGCTCTGGTGCGGCGAGCGCTGGTCTCGAGAAGGGCGTCGCCCCCGAGACCCAGCTGCTCATCGGCAAGGTGCTCGGTGACAACGGTGGAGGTTCCGACTCGATGATCATCGGCGGCATGGAGTGGGCGGTCGGGCAGGGCGCCGACGTCGTCTCCATGAGTCTGGGCAGCAACGGGTCGCCGTCCGCCTGCAACGATCCCATGTCGTCGGCGGCCCAGGAGCTCGCCACGACGAGCAAGGCGCTCTTCGTCATCGCTGCCGGCAACACCGGCTCGGCCAACAACACCGTCTCGGCTCCCGGCTGTGCTCCCGCCGTGCTGACGGTGGGCGCGGTGGACCGTCAGGACGTGCCGGCATGGTTCTCCAGCCGCGGGCCCACAGCGGTCGACCACACCCTCAAGCCGGAGATCTCGGCGCCGGGCGTCGGCATCACCGCCGCGCGCTCAGGCGGGCGGGGCGACAACGCGTACGTCGCGATGTCGGGCACGTCGATGGCGACGCCGCACGTCGCCGGTGCCGCCGCCATCGTCAAGCAGACGCACCCGACCTGGACCGGGCAGCAGCTCAAGGCGGCCCTCGTGTCGTCGGCGAAGTCCGATGTCCCCGGTGACGTCCGCGCGCAGGGTGCCGGCCGCCTCGATGTCTTCGCCGCCACCAAGGCCTCGGTCACCACGATGCCGGTGCAGGGCGGCACCTTCGCGTGGCCGCACACGAGCGCCCAGGTCACGACCATCGACCTTCCCTACACCAACGTCACCGACCAGCCGGTCACCCTCAAGCTGTCCGTCGCCGGTGTCACGGGTGACGACGGTTCCGCCGTCACGTCGACGCCGGCCGTCCTCGGAGCCTCGTCGGTGACCATCCCCGCTGGTGGCACCGTCAAGGTCCCGCTGAAGGTCGACCCGACCGCGAAGCTCGCGGCTGCGCAGTACGGCGATGTCACGGGCCGCATCCTGGCCACCGGCGGCGCCAACGTGTCGACGCCCTTCTCGCTCTACGTCACTCCCCAGACGGTGCAGCTCACCGTCCGGATGAAGGACCGCCTCGGTCAGCCCGCCAACCTGGGTTCGAGCGTCGACGTGGTCAACATCGACTCCATCAAGGCGCAGCGCGCCTTCAACAACGGTGCCGCGGAGCAGACGTTCCAGGTGCGTCCCGGCACCTACTTCCTGTCGAGCTTCGTCAGGAGCCCCGACCCGACCTGGCTGACCCCGAACACCGTCGGCTCCATCGCCTACTTCGGCCGACCGGAGATCAAGATCACCGGCGACACGACCGTCGACTTCGACGCGACCAAGGCGCACCTGCTGTCGGTCAAGACGGACCGACCCAGTGAGCCCAAGGCCTCGGTCCTCTCGTTCTCCCGCACGTGGGACGACACGTGGATCCACGCCGGCTCCCTCAGCAGTGGCTCGACGACGACCGCCGTGTACGCCGACGTGCAGGGCAACCCCCAGCAGGGCACCTGGGAGTTCGGTGACTGGTCGCGCCGCTACGCGCCTGCCGTCGAGTCGCTGTCGGTCGTCGCAGGACCGGTGCTGCACCCGATCGCGGCGCCGAACGCGGCGCCGGGCCTCGACGGTGTCGGCACTGCGGGTCTCGTCGACGGCGGTACCGGCTCGATCTTCGACCCCGCCCGCGTGGGTGGCAAGGTCGTGCTCGTCAAGGTCAGCACCGCTGGCATCTCCCCGTCGATGGTCAACCGGGCTCGCGCGGCCGGTGTCAGGGCCCTGCTCGCGTACGCTCCGGCTCCCGGCAAGTGGCTGCCGGTGGCCGGGTTCACGCCGCTCAGCGTGGCGACCTACTCCCTTCCGATGGCCGAGGGCGACCAGCTCCAGGCGCTCCTTGCCACCGCCCCCGGTGGTCAGCTGACGCTCTCCTGGAAGGCGACGGCCAGCAGCCCGTACGTCTACAACCTCGGCTTCACCCAGTCGACCCCGCTGACCGACGACAAGACGTTCGTCGCCCAGGACAAGAAGCTCGGCCGCACGGAGGCGGACTACAAGGGCATGGGTGTCGACACGCCGCTCCTGGACTACGTCTATGCCGGTCGTGACAACGGCGTCACCTTCGGTGTCTCCGCCTATGAGGCGGTCCACGTCGCGAGGAAGCGCACCGAGTTCTACACCGACGGCGGCACGAAGTGGCTGCACTACCTCACCTCGAGCTTCCCCTTCGGAGAGGCGATGACCGAGGCCTGGCGCACCTACCCGGCCGGCAGCGTCCGCACCGACAGCTGGTACGGCGGCATCGTCGCCCCGGCTGCGATCAAGAACGACCAGGGCGTCGAGCAGCTGACGGCCGAGCGGCAGGGTGGCCTGATGGGCTTCGCCCCCCAGATGTGGGGCGACGACTTCGGGCACGTGGCCAACCCCGGCAGCTTCGGGGACGAGGGCAACCTCACGCTGCGCCGCAACGGCGAGGAGATCGGCTACAGCTACACCCCCAACGGCGTCTTCGAGGTGCCGGCCGAGGACTCGGCCTACGAGCTGGAGATGAACACCGGCAAGTTCGGG
>Ga0164307_10000695_pt1 | contig 14862 bp, 12 predicted proteins | sample Whisoiple_243_MG_FD_110214 | JGI IMG/M metagenome (GOLD analysis project Ga0164307, IMG submission 110214) | Soil microbial communities amended with fresh organic matter from upstate New York, USA - Whitman soil sample_243_MG | ecosystem: Environmental > Terrestrial > Soil > Unclassified >...
CTCGCGACGGCTCCGTGTCCGCGGGGACGCCCCGCACCCCTGGCACGGCGTCAGGACCGCCGGAGCCGGCGCCCGCGCCGGTCGACGCCACCCGGGCGCGGGCGGGTGCCGCACCGTCGACGCACCCGGTGCGGTGCCCCGGCCCGCAGGCCGGGGCGACGGGTCTGGAAGACTGCCGCACGCCATGAGCCAGTTATCCCCTCAGCCCGCCGGCACCTCCCTACCGACCAGCGCCGACGTGGCGCGGCTGGCAGGGGTCTCCCGGGCCACCGTGTCCTACGTACTGAACAACAACACGACCGTCCGGATCAGCGACTCCACGCGCCGCCGTGTCAGGGAAGCCGCCGCGGACCTCGGCTACGTTCCCCACGCGGCGGCCCGGAGCCTTCGGGCCGGGCACTCCAGAACGGTGCTGCTGCCCGCCGGGCAGGCCCCGGCCGGCGCGCTGTACCAGCGCTTCCTCACCCAGCTCGAATCAGGTCTGCGCCGCCTCGACTACACCGTCGTACGGTACGGCGGTGTCGGTCAGGACGCCGACGAGGCGGCCATGACCTGGGCGGAGCTCCGCCCCGTCGCCGTCGTGTCACCCGACGACCTCGCCCTCACCCCGTACGGCATAGGCGTCCTCACCCGTTCCGGGGCCAGAGCCGTGATCACTCTCGGGTCCCAGCCGGTGGACGGGGCGCACGCCCTCGTCGTGGACCAGCGGGAGGTAGGCGCGCACGCGGTCCGGCACCTGCTCGCGCGTGGACGTCGCAGCATCGGGGTGGTCGTACCGCAGGAACCCGGGCACGCCCTGATCGCCCGGCCGCGCCTGGCCGGAGCCCTGAGGGCCGTGGAGGAGTCGGACGCGGACGCCGGTGTCCGGGCGCTTCCCCTGCGGTACCAGGAGGATTCGGCCCAGGACCTCGCCTCACGCTGGCGGACGCTCGGCCTGGACGCCGTGTTCGCCTACGACGACGAGTACGCGATGCTGCTGACGCGCGCCCTCCAGGACGCCGGCCTCGTCATACCCGGCGACACGGCCGTCATCGGTGCCGGCGACCTGATGCTCGGCAGGCTCCTCAGGCCCCGGCTCAGCAGCGTCGCCATGGAACTGACGTGCGAGCAACGGCCCGCCGAGATGATCGACCGGCTGGTACAGAACCCCGGAGGCCCGCCGGAGCGCCACCATCTCCTGCGGCCCGCCGTGGTGGCGCGTGAATCCAGCTGACCGGTCCCACGACGTGCGGGGCCGCGCCCGGATGTCTAGCGTCGTCGGCATGAGCCATCCGCAGAGCTACGAGATCCTGCTGTTCCCCGAACCGGAGGAGCCCGACGCGGGAGGTCCCGAGCCCGGCACCGCGATCCGCTCCGCAGTCGTGGCGGCCACCGGGAAGACCGGGGCTTCGGGTTACCCGCGTTACGAGGGCGGAGGCATGGAGGCGGACGTCGATCCCGCCACGCACACCGTGGAGGCCCTTCTCGTGGACGGCGCCGAGATCGACTACGGGCTCACCGTCCGGATCGCGGAACGCATCCGCGGGACGGGAGGAGCCCAGGAGTACGACGGCAGCGGTGAGGCGCCGGAACCACCCGAGGAGAGCGCCACGGCTTCCGGGCAGCAGGGGAACGGATGACCCCGTGACCCGCGGATCCGGCGCACGAAGAAGGCCCGGCCGTCCGGCCGGGCCCTCACCGCGACGGTCGCGGATGCGCAGGGACTACTGAGGCTCCTGCTGCGCCTGCTTCTGCTCCTCGACGGACTTGCGCACCTCGTCCATGTCCAGGTTGCGCGCCTGGCCGATGACGTCCTCCAGCGCCGCCTCGGGGAGCGCCCCGGGCTGGGAGAAGACCGCCACGTTGTCACGGACGATCATCAGCGTGGGAATCGACCGGATCTCGAAGGCCGCAGCCAGTTCCTGCTGCGCCTCCGTGTCGACCTTGGCGAAGACCAGGTCGGGGTGACGCTCGGACGCGGAGTCGTAGACGGGGGCGAACTGCCGGCACGGACCGCACCAGGAAGCCCAGAAGTCGATCAGCAGGAATTCGTTGTCGCTCACGACCTGATCGAAGTTTTCCTTGGTGAGCTCTACGGTGCTCATACTCTGTTACCTCTTCCTGGGACAGTTCGGACCTGTCCGGCACAACGGTGACGTCACTTGCGGTATTCCGCCTGCCCATGTGGCCGCTCCGCACACCCACGAGGACACTGTTCCCATGACAGATCTTGATGGTGTGAAGAGCGGTGAATACGACGTCGTCGTCATCGGGGCCGGCCCGGTGGGCGAGAACGTGGCGGACCGTGCCAGGGCCGCCGGACTGAGCACCGCGGTGATCGAGTCCGAACTCATCGGCGGCGAATGCTCCTACTGGGCCTGCATGCCCAGCAAGGCGCTCCTGCGCCCGGTCGTCGCGCGGGCCGACGCACGCCGGGTCCCCGGTCTGAGCGACGCGGTGCAGGGACCGCTCGACGTGGACGCCGTACTGGCCCACCGCGACTACGAGACGTCCCACTGGAAGGACGACGGCCAGGTCGGCTGGCTGGAGAGCATCGGCGCGGACATCTACCGCGGCAAGGGGCGGCTGACCGGCGTCCGGCAGGTGTCCGTCACGGGCGCCGACGGTACGGAGCGGCACCTCACCGCACGGCACGCCGTCGCCGTCTGCACCGGCAGCCGGGCCGTCGTCCCCTCCCTGCCCGGCATCGCGGACGTCCGCCCCTGGACCAGCCGCGAGGCGACCAGCGCCAAAGAGGTGCCGGGCCGGCTCGTCGTCGTCGGCGGGGGAGTGGTCGGCGTGGAGATGGCCACGGTCTGGCAAGGGCTCGGAGCCGAGGTGACGATGGTGGTCCGGGGCGGCCAACTGCTCCCCAGGATGGAGCCCTTCGCCGGTGAGCTGGTCGCCGAGGCGCTCACCGAAGCCGGCGCACGCATCCTGACCGGGGTCTCGACGACGGCGGTGAGCAGGTCCGGACACGACGGTCCGGTCACCGTCGAACTGGACGACGGCCAACGGCTGGAGGCCGACGAGATCCTCTTCGCCACCGGCCGTGCCCCGCGCACGGACGACCTGGGCCTCGACACGGTGGGACTCGAGCCCGGCTCCTGGCTCACCGTCGACGACAGCTGCCGTGTCGACGGCAGCGACTGGCTGTACGCCGTCGGAGACGTCAACCACCGTGCTCTGCTGACCCACCAGGGCAAGTACCAGGCGCGCATCGCGGGAGCGGCGATCGCGGCCCGCGCACAGGGCACACCCCCGATGGAGACGGACCCGTGGGGCGCGCACGCGGCCACCGCCGACCACGCGGCCGTCCCCCAGGTCGTGTTCACGGACCCGGAGGCGGCCTCGGTCGGCCTCACCCTCGCCGAGGCGGAAGCGGCGGGCCACCGGGTCCGCGCCGTCGACCACGACCTGGCCGCGGTCGCCGGTTCCGGTCTGTACGCCAAGGGCTACAAGGGCCGGGCCAGGATGGTCGTCGACCTCGACCGCCGGATCCTGCTCGGCGTCACGTTCGTCGGACCGGGCATCGGAGAACTGCTGCACTCGGCGACGATCGCCGTCGCCGGGGAGGTCCCCGTCGAGCGGCTGTGGCACGCGGTACCCGCCTACCCGACGATCAGCGAGGTCTGGCTGAGGCTGCTGGAGTCGTTCAGGGGGTAGCGGCCCGGGCGCCGCCGACGAGCCGCTGCGGGAGGTGGCGGACCGGGTTCTCCGTGGCGCCGGGCGGTGGCGCTGCGCGGGGCCTGTGGTCACGCGTGCGTCCGGCGGTACCGCGCCGGTGCTCCCGCCGCGGTCCGGCCGGGCCGGTCGGGCCCGGCCGGAACGGCGGATCAGATGTCGACGACCCGGTAGGCGAGGGTGTAGACGCCACCGGATCCTTCCAGCACCCGGTACTGCGTCTCCGCTCCGACCTCGTTGCCCGTGACCGTCACCGAGCCGAGCCGGTCGTCGCTGCTGGTGCTGTCGTAGTCCCACAGCGAGAGCGTGCGGGACTCGGTCCTGCCGAGGACCAGCAGCGCGTTGCCGTTGCTCCCGTCCAGGGCACGGCGGTAGCCGGTGCCCATGGTCTGGTACGACGCGTTGGCGGGCCAGAGCCTCACGGCCTTGCCGCCGTTCGCCGCGATGTTGAGGTAGGCCTCGTCGTGGTCGCCCTCGCTCTCGTCGCCGCAGTACAGGTCGACGAGCTGGATCTGCACGTAGTCGACCGGATCGGCCTGCGCGGCGCCGGCGGCGCCCACCAGCGAGGTGAGGCCCAGCGCGCCCGCAAGGGCGAGGGTGGTCAGTCGTCGGACGGTCATCGTGTCCCCCGTGGTCTCAGTGTTTCCGGCCGGTCATCCGACCGGCTCGAAGAACAGACTGCCGGACCGCCGTGCGCCGTTCTACGCGCGTTCCGCTGAGCGGAACCGGCGCGCGGAGAGGGACGGACCGCGTCAGGAGCTCCGTACCCGGCGATGCGTCAGTAGTGCAGGACGGGAGGCAGACGGGGCGGGGCGCCGGCCCGGACGAGGGCGGCGGTGACGGCCGCGGCCGCCCGGGCCGCCTCCTGGGCCGCTCGCTGCAGTCCCTGGGCGGACAACGTCATGACGGCGATCGCGGCAAGGGTCCGGTCGTCCCGCCCTCGCACCGGCAGCGCCGCGCAGCACACCCCGTCCATCACCTCCGCGCACTCCAGCACCGCCCCCGGCAGCCGGCCCCCGGAACCGGCCCGGCCCCGACCGCTCAGCACCTGGCCCGCCGCGGTGTCCAGCAGGAAACTCATCCCGTTCCGCACCGGCACCAGCGGCTCCGCCTCACCCGGCACGGATGCCACGGTGAGTGCCCGGCCGTCGTGCAGGACGGTCAGCAGGGCGCTCGCCCCGGTGGCCGCCCGCAGCCGGTGCAGCGGGTGACGGGCCGCCACCCGTAAGCCCGGGTGCGGCTCCCACGCCTGCCCGAGACGGTAGAGCTGCGAGCCGACGCGGTAGCGGCTGCCCCGCCGCTCCACCGCTCCCACCAGCAGCAACTGCTCCAGCAGCCGGTGCGCGCTCCCCTTGGGCAGGGCGCAGGCCGCAGCGATCTCGGTGAGCCCTGCCTCCCCGCCGCACCGGCGCAACGCCTCCAGGAGCGCGAACGCCCCCTCGATCACGCCTCTCCCGCGGTCCGTTCCCCGCTCCTGCTCCCCGCCTGCGTGTCGCGACATCTCTCCCCCAGCCGGTCCACCGGGCCGTACCCCTTCGCACGGCCGCCGAGAGAGAATGCCCGACCTTCACAGCAGGGGCACACCCCGCCACGCGTGAACGTGACCCACGGCACATCGGACCCCGCTACCCGTGGGACGGGAGGAGCGCGGGAAGGCTCCGGGGCCCGGTGGGGCCGGCCGCTGACGCTGTCCCTGGAGGGGGATGCTCGCCCTGTCCGCCGTCGGAGCGTGCGGGGCGGGACGCCGTCTCCACCTGTGCGGGCGGTCGCCGCTACGGCCGGGTGAAGGTCATGTGCGTGACGCCGCCGGGGGTCGTCACGGACTCGGCCCTGAAGCGCTTCTCGAGCCCTTCGAGCCCGTCCCACAGGCGCTCGCCACGGCCCAGGACGATCGGGACGACGGCGACGTGCAGATGATCGACGAGGTCTTCCGCGAGGAACTCGCGGACCGTGGACGGCCCGCCACCGATCCGCACGTCCAGGCCGCCCGCGGCCTCGCGGGCCTGACGGAGGGCCTCCTGCGGTGTGGCGTCGATGAAGTGGAACGTGGTGCCGCCCTCCATCTCCACCGAGGGGCGGGGGTGGTGGGTCAGGACGAACACCGGGGTGTGGAAGGGCGGATTGGGCCCCCACCAGCCCTTCCAGTCGTCGTTCTCCCACGGCCCGCGCAGAGGGCCGAACTTGTTGCGGCCCATGATCTCCGCTCCGACGCCGGCCTCCCAGGTGCTCGCGATGGCGTCATCGGCCCCGGTGCTCCCGCCCGGCTTGCCCAGCATCCGCTGGAAGGTCCTGGTCGGGAAGAACCATTCGTGGAGCCGTGTGCCGGCGTGGCCGAACGGGGCGTCGGGGCTCTGCCCTTCACCGGTGGCGAATCCGTCGACGGAGACGGAGAAGTTGTGGACGCGCACGCGGGACATTGCGTGAAATCCTGTCGTCGAAGCGATGTGATGGCGAACCGAGGAGCGGTCATCCGGACGGTCCCCATCATGGCCGCGCTCGGCTCCAGGGAAGCGCGACACCGCTGGACCGCACCCGAACGCAGTGCCCGCGCCCGCCTCTCGACGGGTGAAGTATCTCAAATGATGGACGCGATGTAACCGGTCCGTGAGATGCGTGAGAGCGTTACCGGGCCCGCACGGGTCGCGCGGCCTTGCCACGAGGGGGACCTGCACCGCCCGCGGGACCGCCGGCGCCCCTACGTCGACGGCCGCACTACGCCCTCGTGGGAAAGTCCCAGAGATGTACGCTCCCACCACCGGGCCGGCCCAGGCCCCGTCGCACTCCCAGGCCGCTCCCGGCAACTCGCGGTCCCGCGTCCTGATCGCCAGCCTCATCGGCACGACGATCGAGTTCTACGACTTCTACGTCTACGCGACCGCCGCGGTCCTGGTCTTCCCGAAGCTCTTCTTCCCGAGCAGCGACCCGACCACGGCCCTGCTCTCCTCCTTCGCGGTGTTCGGCGCGGCCATGGTCGCCCGCCCGATCGGCGCCATCGTCTTCGGCCACCTCGGCGACCGTCTCGGCCGCAAGGGCACACTGGTGGCCTCGCTGCTCACGATGGGCATCGCCACCTTCCTGATCGGCGTCCTGCCGACGTACGCGCAAGCCGGCTGGGTCGCCACGGCGCTCCTGGTGCTGATGCGACTCGCCCAAGGCTTCGCGCTCGGCGGCGAGTGGAGCGGCGCGGCCCTCGTGGCCACCGAGAACGCACCCGCCGGGAAGCGCGCGCTGTGGGGCACGTTCCCGCAGTTGGGCGCCCCGCTCGGGTTCATCATCGGCAACGGACTCTTCCTGGTCATCGGCGCGCTGCTGCCCTCCGCGGCCGGCGCCGACCCCTCCCAGCCCTCGGACGCCTTCCTGAGCTGGGGCTGGCGGATCCCGTTCCTGTTCTCGGCGGTGATGGTCGCGATCGGTCTGTGGGTGCGCATGCGCCTGGTCGAGTCCCAGGTCTTCGCGAAGACGCAGGAGACCGGCAAGGTCCGCAAGCTGCCGCTGGCCACCGTCTTCCGTCACCACTGGACGCAACTGGTCCTGGGCAGCTTCGCGATGCTGGCGACGTACGTCCTCTTCTACCTGATGACGACGTTCTCGCTGAGCTACGGCCGCACCGCCGAGGACGCGGACGTGCCAGGCCTCGGTTACAGCTACACCACGTTCGTCCTGATGATGATCTTCGGTGTGGTCTTCTTCGCCGCGTTCACCCTGATCTCCGGTCCGCTCGCGGACAAGTACGGCCGCCGCAAGACCCTCGCCTGGGTCACCGTGGGCATCATCGTCTTCGGCCTGGTCTGGGTGCCCCTGATCGACCTGGGCACGCTCGGCGTCGTCCTGTGGCTCGTCCTCGGCTTCACCCTGATGGGTACGACGTTCGGTCCGATGGGCGCGATGCTCCCGGAGCTCTTCCCGACCAGCGTCCGCTACACGGGCTCCGGCATCGCCTACAACGTCAGTTCCATTCTCGGCGCGGCCGTCGCCCCGTTCGTCGCGGTCGCCCTCTGGGAGGCCGGCGACGGCTCCCCCTGGCTGGTCGGCGTCTACCTCTCCGTGATGGGCGTCCTCACCCTGACCGCCCTCCTCATCGGCAAGGAGACGAAGGACGTAGCTCTTGACGAGGGCGAGGTCCCGGCGGCCCCCGCCCGCACCGAGGCCCCGTCCGTCTGACGCGGACCTGCTGCCTCGGCGGGGGCCGACCGGACGGTGGCCGACGTGCGGTCAGCTCCCGTCCGGTGTGTCGTGCAGGAACTCCAGACGCTGCTGCGCCACCGTCAGGTGCCTGCGGTCGAGCGAGGGGAGCGCCCGCAGCAGACTGATCAGTTCCGGGCCGCACTCCCGCGCCCGGGCCGCGTCCTGCAGCTGGGTCCAGCAGTAGTGGGCGCTCCGGGCCGCGGAGAGGACTTCCGGGGCGTCCGGTGACTGGTGCACGAGCCTGGTCCGTCCGGCACCGACCCAGAGCTGCGTCGCGAGCAGGAAGTTGCCGGACATCTTCGCGAGGTCGGCCCGGATCTCCACCCACTCGGTGGCCTTCGGCGAGTCGAAGCCGTCGGTCTGCAGGATGTACTGCTCCCACATCTGTGCCATCTGGGCGGCCTCCGTGTGCCGGCCCGACTGCGCGAGGGCGTGGATGTGGGGACGGGGGTCCTGCGCCACGAAGACCGGGTGGGCGGGCGGCGGCTGAGTCGACGGCGCGGCATCGGTCTGCGGCACGACGACGGTGCCGGTCCGCGGAGCCGGCCCCGCCCCGCGGCCGCCACCCGGCTCGTGGGCGGGCCGGGGAACCACCGGCTGGGGGGCGGGGCCGTCCGTCCTGCCCTGAGGCCGGTCCGTCGCCGGATGGCCGAAGGCGTATCCCGGCGCCGTGATCTCCCTGATGCCGGGGAGGACGAGTGCCCCCGGAGGCAGAGCGGCGGACGCCACGGTCAGTGCGTGCAGCCGGGAGTTCGACGGCCGCTCCGGGGCGTGACGCAGTTGCTCGATCCAGTGCCTGGTGTACGAGCTCACCCCCTCGTCCCCGGCGAACCCGGGCGGGGTGACGACGCCGTACACCTCGGCCGCCGTCGAGGCGGGCAGCGTCCCGTACTCCCGCAGAAGAGGCCAGGCGGCCTTGTCCGCCGCCAGGTCGAAGACCACCGTGGTGAGCCCCTGGGGGCGGGTCCGCAGTTCCGTGCCCAGCCATTCCCAGGGGAGCGCGGTGTAGCGGGCGGTGGAGGCCGTGGTCCTGGAGAGGGCGAGGTAGAGCTGTTGTCCCCGACGGTCGGTGGTGAGCCGGCCGGAGAGGTAGACGAGCAGCGGGCCGGGGGTCGCGGCGGCCGTGCGCAGTCGTACCTGAAGGGCGTTCTGGTCGTGGATGCCGTCGAGATACGTGGTGTCGCTCGGCACGTTGCTGCCCAGCAGGGCGGAGACGGGGACCATGGACAGCGCCGCGAGGTTCTTCGACGGGAGCACCTGGACCGTGCGGCGCCGGGTGGCGCTGTCCCCCGCGATCAGAAGTACGTGCCCTCGTTGTTGCTTCGCCCCGTTGATCTGCATGGACAGCACCGTACCCATAGGGCGGCAGACCTCTGCGGTCGCTCTGCCGGGCCGCCTGCTGAGAGGCAGTCATATGTCCGCATGCAGGGGTTTTCTGCCCGGCTCGCCCCGTGGGCCGATGCCCGGTGTCCACCGGCGACGAGGAAGGACGCGGACCCGGGCGGGACGCCCTGGCGGCCGGGTCCGTCGCCGTCCTGGCGACAGGTCCCGGCCGCCACCGCCGACGACCGTCCGAGCCGCTGCCCGCCCACGGTGGAGCAGGCCCGGCGACGGGACGGTCAGCCGGCCGGCGGCCCGTCAGGTCCCACGTCGCCGGGAGGGGCGACGAAGGATGCCCTCACCGGCGTCCCCTGGCGCGGCGCACCAGCAGGACGACGGCGAGCAGGGCACCGCCCGCCAGGAGCGGCTTGCGGTTGGCCCGTGCGATCGACGTCGCTCGCCCGGCCTTCTCCAGGACGGGATCGGGCGTCTTGTCCGCCGCGTACTGTCCGGCCCTGCTCGCGGTCTCCCGCACCTGCGCGGCGGCCTGGGCCGTCTTCTCCAGGACCGGGTCGGGTGTCCTGTCCTTCACGCGCTCGGTGGCCTGCTCCGCCTTCTCACGGATCTGATCCGCCACCAGGGAAGCCTTCTCCGAGGCCTGCTTCCTGGCAGCGGCCGACTTCTCCTTCGCCTGCGCCTTGACGTCGGCCTTGGCACCCAGGGCCTCGGCCGTCCTCCCGAGTTCGTCACGGGTGCGCTCGGCCTGTTCACGCAGCTCGTCTGTGCTGGAGGCGTCGGGGACCGGGGTGCCTATGTCGGCCCGGGATTCTTCCTTCATCGTCATGCCCTTTCCTCGGTCTCGGCCTGATCGGCCTCGACACTGTCGACGGTCGGCTCGGGTGAGCGGGTGCCGGCCCCGTCCGGCGGCACCGGCGCGGGAGCCGCGACGCGTGGCCGCGATCGGAGCCCGGGTCGTCAGGACCCGATGCCGGCGGCGGCGACGAAGCGGCCACCGTCCGTCCCGTTGCAGCTCGTCCGTACGGAGCCGTCTTTGCCGTTGTACCGGCTCGACTACCCCCGAACCCCGCTCGCACCCACCCCGTCGGGAGGTGACACCTCCGCACGGACGGACCGGGTACGCCAGGTGCTCCTGGGACCCCGTCCTCCAGCCCTGCGGACCGCCGGTCGGCAGACTTGGGGTCGGCGGTCAGCGGTCAGCGGTCGGCGGGAAGGGCCTGTTCGGTCCAGATGGTCTTGCCGGAGCGGGTGTACCGCGTCCCCCACCTCTGGACGAGCTGGGCCACGATGAAGAGGCCGCGCCCGCCCTCGTCGTCCTCGCCGCTGTGGCGCAGGTGGGGTGAGGTGTGGCCCGTGTCCGCGATCTCGCACAGCAGGGTGCGATCACGGATGAGGCGCACGTGGAGAGGCCCCTCGGCGTACCGGACGGCGTTGGTCACCAGCTCGCTGACGACGAGCTCGGTGGCGAACGACAACTCGTCGAGACCCCAGCGGTGCAGCTGTGCGGTGGTCAGTTCCCGGGCGTGGCCCGGTGCGACCATCTCCGCGTCCAACTCCCACTCGGCCACCTGCGAAGCGCCCAGCTCGCGCGTGCGGACGAGCAGCAGAGCGGTGTCGTCGGCCGCCGGGCCGTTCGGCAGGAGTTCTTCCACCGCCCGGTCGCACAGTTCTCCGAGCGCCGTCCGGCGGTCGTCCCCGAGAACGTGTCCCAGGATGTCCAGCCCGTGATCGATGTCCCGGTCGCGGGACTCGACCAAGCCGTCCGTGAACAGCGCCAGCAGACTGCCCGCCGGGAGCTCCATCTCCAGGGGCTCGAACGGCAGTCCGCCGAGCCCCAGCGGCGGGCCGGCCGGCAGGTCCGGGAAGGAGGGCTCGCCCCGCGGTGGCACGACGGCAGGCGGAAGGTGCCCGGCCCTGGCCATGACGCAGCGGCGGGAGACCGGGTCGTAGACCGCGTAGAGACAGGTCGCCCCGGTGGTCACGTCGAAGTGGGCCCCGTCCGCCGAGCCCGCCCCGCCCCACTGCTCCTCCGCCGACTGCCGCACCAGATCGTCGAGCCGTGACAAGAGTTCGACGGGATCCAGGTCCATCTGGGCGAACGCCCGTACGGTCGTGCGCAGTCGTCCCATCGTGGCGGCCGCCTGCAGACCGTGCCCGACGACGTCACCGACCACCAGTCCGACCCGGGTCCCGGACAGGGGGATGACGTCGAACCAGTCGCCGCCGACCCCGGTCATGGCATCGGTGGGCAGGTAGCGGTAGGCCACGTCGACCGCGGACTGCTCGGGCACGTGCCGCGGCAGCAACTGGCGCTGGAGGACGAGGGAGGCGGCACGTTCGCGGGTGAAGCGGCGGGCGTTGTCGATGGACACCGCCGTCCGGGCGGCCAGCTCGTCCGCGAGCGCCACCTCCCCGCCGTCGAAGACGGCCGAGCGGACGCCGCGTACGAACGTCACGAGTCCCAGCGAGCTGTTCCCCGCCCGAAGAGGTACGACCAGGGTCGTTTCGTCGAGCACCAGCCCGCCGGAGGAGAGGCAGCGGTCCTGCGGCGAACCGGCCGGGTACCGCACGGGTGGCCGGTCCGCCACCGGAGCAGGAGCCGGCCGTCGCCCGACGTCCGCCGCCGAGCGCCGGGCGACCCGGATCAGGGACATGGCCGCCGCGTCACCAGGGGCGGGCATCTCGCCCTCCAGCACCGCCTCGGACAGGTCCACCGTGACGGTGGTGGCGAATTCCGGTACGGCCACCTCGGGGATGGTCTCGGCCGCGGCCAGCACATCGAGGGCGGTTCCGATGCCGCGGCCCGCCTCGACGAGGAGGGCCAGCCGCCGCTGGGCCTTGAAACGGTCCGAGATGTCGAAGGTGTCCTCGCAGACTCCGAACACGTGCCCGTCCGGGTCCTGGAGCCGGTAGTAGGCGCAGGACCAGAGGTGGTCCGTCTCCGGGTCGCTCGGTGGCCGGCCCTGGAAGTGCAGGTCCAGAAACGACTCCCCGGTGTCCAGTACGTGCCGTAGGACCGCGTCGAGTGTGGGCGGGTGCCCCTGGGTGACAAAGTGTCCGTCGAGGTACAGCTCATCGGCCCGGGTGCCGCGGAACTCCGCGAGCGGACGCCCGATCTCGTCCTCGAACGCCGCGTTGCACCAGGTCAGGCGCAGATCGTTGTCATAGATGGCCAGACCGACGGGTGACCGGGTGGTCAGTCCGTGCAGCAGCGCGAGCCGTGACTCCCACTGCCGCAGATCCTGCAGCTCCGTCATGACGAGGACGCGCGCCGCCGTGCCCGCCCCCGGGAGAGGACACACCGTCGCCGCGACGATCAGCTCGTGTCCGTCGCGATGGCGGGCGACGCGCACCTCGTTCCCCCGGAACGGAGTGGTGAGAGGAGGCGTGGACCCGGGGGGACCGGGTGACAGGAACATCCCCAGCGGTCTTCCGACGATCTCGTGCGCCGGGTGGCCCAGGAGACGCGTCGCCGCCGGGCTCCACCCGATGACGGTGTCCTGGGCGTCCACGACCACCGTGGCCGCCCAGGTGACGTCGAGGGGACCACGGAAGTCGGCACTCCGCTCCGTGTTCCCAGCAGTCATGGCGCCGGACCAGCCCCGTTCATCTCCTCCAGAATCCGCCGTCCCCGGAGTCGGCACAACCGCGGACGCCTCGCCGGAGCGGTCCATCGCCCGGAGGCGGGTGCGGACCGCCCACGGCGGGTCCCCGGCCGGCCGACGGCCTTCCCGCCCGCGCCGCACCAGCGCTCCGTCACGTGCGGCGGCCCGCCCGGTCCATCAGGTCGAAGAACGTGTCACCGCGGACCACCTCGAACGGATCGCCGAGCAGGTCACAGAGCTCGGCGATGTCAGCAGGTGTCCAGCTCCCCCGTGCGCCTCCCCGTGTGGCGACCGTCCGGCACGCGGACGGAGAATCATGAGCCGGCACGGGACGCCGGCCGCCGAATCCACCGACCGGGAGTGCGCGCGTGCGACTGCTGCTGACTTCGGACACCCACCTGCCCGAGCGGGCCAGGGAACTGCCCCCGTCCCTCATCGAGGAGATGGACACGGCCGATGTCGTCCTGCACGCCGGTGACTGGGTGGACGTGGCGACCCTGGACCTGTTCGAGACGCGTGCGCGCCGTCTCGTGGGTGTGTACGGCAACAACGACGGTCCCGGGCTGCGGTCCAGGCTTCCCGAGGTCGCACGCGTGGAGTGCGGAGGACTGCGCTTCGGCGTCGTGCACGAGACAGGGGCGACGCGGGGGCGGGAGAAGCGGTGTGCGGACCGCTTTCCCGACCTCGACGTCCTGGTGTTCGGACACAGCCACATCCCCTGGGACACCACCGCTCCCGGCGGACTGAGACTGCTCAATCCCGGCTCGCCGACCGACCGGCGGCGTCAGCCGTACCGTACGTACATGACCGCCCAGGTGGCGGACGCCCGGCTCACCGACGTGCGCCTGCACCGGATTCCGCCCCGTACGTGACGAAGCGGCCCGTCTTCCCGGCGGCCCTAGTGTGCCCCGGTCGCAGGAGGCGCGGGCGGGGTGCGGGGCGCCGATGCCGCCGGGCGGGCCCCGCACCGGGGCGGGTCACCAGTCGTGGACCGACCCGTCGTGCAGCCGGTTGACCGGGAGGTAGGCCGCCTCGTAGGGGTGCGCGGCCGCCAGTTCCTCGTCGAGGTCCACACCGATCCCCGGCGCCTCGCCCGGGTGCAGGTGTCCGTCCTCGAACGTGTAGGCGTGGCGGAAGACCTCCTCGGTGAGCGGGGTGTGGCCCGAGTACTCCTGGATCCCGAAGTTGTGTACGGCGAGGTCGAGGTGGACAGCGGCCGCCATGCCCACCGGGGAGATGTCCTCCGGACCGTGTATCGCGCTCTTGATCTGGTACTGCGCCGCGAAGTCGAAGAGCTTGCGCAGGGGGGTGACCCCTCCGAAGTGGGTCACGGCCGAGCGGACGTAGTCGATCAACTGCTCGGTGATCAGGCCCTGGTAGTCGTACACCGTGTTGAAGACCTCGCCGACGGCCAGCGGCGTGGTGGTGTGGCGGCGCACCGTGCGCAGGGCCTCCTGGTTCTCCGCGGGGGTGCAGTCCTCGAGCCAGAAGAGGTGGTACGGCTCCAGCTCCTTGCCGAGGCGGGCCGCCTGGACGGGGGTGAGCCGGTGGTGGGCGTCGTGCAGGAGAGGGAGCTCGGGGCCGAACTCGGCACGCACCGCCTCCAGTACGTCCGGCATGTGACGGAGATAGGCGTCGGTGTCCCAGTCCTCCACCAGCGGCCTGGCCTGCTGGTGCAGCACGGGTGAACCGTCGTCGGCCGTGCTCGACACGCCGTACACGGCCTTCAGTCCGGGGATGCCGGACTGGACGCGGACGGCGGGGTAGCCCTCGGCGAGCCGCGCACGCACCGAGTCGAGCAGTTCGGGGATGTCACGCCCGTTGGCGTGGCCGTAGGTCCCGACGCGGTCCCGGCTCGCGCCGCCGAGGAGCTGGTAGAGCGGGAGGCCCGCGGCCTTCGCCTTGATGTCCCACAGGGCGACGTCGACCGCGGCGATCGCGGCCATCGTGACCGGCCCCCGCCGCCAGTAGGCACCGCGGTACAGGGACTGCCAGGTGTCCTCGATCCGGTGCGGGTCGAGCCCCAGCAGGAGGGGCACCACATGGTCCTCGAGATAGCTGACCACGGCCA